>Ga0315279_10006231_pt1 | contig 15123 bp, 13 predicted proteins | sample YL17G06_20_MG_FD_203694 | JGI IMG/M metagenome (GOLD analysis project Ga0315279, IMG submission 203694) | Sediment microbial communities from Yellowstone Lake, YNP, Wyoming, USA - YL17G06_20 | ecosystem: Environmental > Aquatic > Freshwater > Lake > Sediment | place: USA: Wyoming | collected... | reverse complement strand
AGCGCCCGGCAGACCGCGCTGGTCGGGAAGTCTCGCACCAGCTCCATGCTCAAGTCCCGCCTCCGTCCCGGCGCAAGCTCAAGAGCGTCGAGGCTTTTTTTAGGACGTCGTTCTCCACCGTCAGCCGCCCCACCATCCGCTCGAGCTCGGCGACCCGAGCCTGCTCGCCGCTGCGGTCGGGGCCGTGGAATGCCCGCACGGCGTTCTCGGCGAACGTCCTCCGCCACGCGCACAGCAGGCTGTCCTTCACCCGATACTCCCGGCAGACCTCAGCGGGCGTTTCGCCCCGCTGACGATCTCCAGCACCACCCGCAGCTTGAACTCCGGCGTGAACGTCCGATGCGTTGCCATCATTCCTCCCTCCGATGGATCAGGATACCCTCTCTATCCCACCTTTCCAATCGGAGGGGCGCAGTATACCCTACTCCAAAGAAACGCCCAATCCACCCGCTCATGCAATCGCCCGCGACGCAGGCGGCGGAGCGTCTTGCGCAGAACCCTGTCCGGCACTTATACTTTAGAATTCACAATCGGTAAGCGAGTGGCCCTTCCCCAAGAACGCCTAACAAAGTGCGCCCATCGCGTGCGTCGTACCCATCACGGCACGTTGCACGTGAGCCAGCGCATCGTACGGCCACCGAGCCGGTTCATCCTGTTGGGCGTTCTAGGCACCCCGACGGCGTCGGGGATCGTGTGTCGTCCCGTCTATCTCCGGCCGCTTCCCAGGCGCGACCCTCATGCATGTCTATCCGCAAGGTGGAGGTTCGATGATCCTCGCGATCGACCAGGGTACCACGAGCACACGCGTGATGATCTTCGACGAGAAGGGATCGGTGCGCGGCAGGGGACAGGTGGATCTGCCGCAGCACTACCCTAAGCCGGGCTGGGTGGAACACGATCCGGAGGATATCTGGCAGACCACGGTGCAGGCAGTTCGGCTCGCACTTCAGGATGGGAACATCGATGCGACGTCGTTGCGGGCGATCGGCATCTCGAACCAGCGTGAGACGACGGTCGTCTGGAACCGGCGGACAGGGCAGCCAGTCTACCCCGCGATCGTCTGGCAAGACCGCCGCACCGCCGCGATGTGCGCGGAGCTGAGCGCCGCCGGTCTCGGCGACGAGGTGCGCCGGCGCACCGGGCTCATCATCGATCCGTACTTCAGCGCCACGAAGATCCGCTGGATTCTCGATCACGTGGAGGGCGCCCAGCGCGAAGCCGAGCTCGGCCACCTTGCGTTCGGCACCGTCGATAGCTGGCTCATCTGGAAGCTCACCGGCGGCAACGCCCACATGACCGATTACACGAACGCCTCCCGCACGCTCCTCCTCGACATCCACAAGCGCGAGTGGGATGGGCTTCTCCTCGAGCGGCTCCGCATCCCGCGCTCGATGATGCCGCAGGTGAAGTTCTCCTCCGTGCTCTACGGCATGACGAACTGCCCGGACCTCTTCCCGAAGCCGCGGCAGATCAGCGGCGTGGCGGGCGACCAGCAGGCGGCGCTCTACGGGCAGTTCGCCTTCGACCGCGGCCAGGCCAAGGTCACCTACGGCACGGGCTGCTTCCTCCTCCAGCACACCGGCGCGAAGGCACCCATCTCGGAGCACGGCCTGCTCACCACGATCGCCGTGGACCGGCACGGCGGCCCCGCGTACGCCCTCGAAGGAGCGGTCTTCAACGCCGGCTCCGCTGTGCAATGGCTCCGCGACGGCCTCGGCGTGATCGCCAACGCGGCGGAGTCGGAGGCGTACGCGACGCAGGTGCCCGATACCCTCGGCGTCTACGTCGTACCCGCCTTCACCGGCATGGGCGCACCATACTGGAACGCATCCATGCGCGGAAGCATCTTCGGCCTCACCCGCGGCGCCGCGCGGCATCACGTCATCCGCGCGACCCTGGAGTCCATCGCCTACCAGGCGGCGGACGTCCTCGACGTGCTGGCCAGCGACAGCGCGGCCCCGTTGCCGCAACTCCACGTCGATGGCGGCGCGGCGCGGAACAACTTCCTCATGCAGTTCCAGGCCGATATCCTGGGCGTGCCGGTCATCCGCCCGGTGATGCTCGAGACCACGGCCGCCGGCGCGGCGCTGCTCGCCGGGCTCGGGGCGGGCGTCTGGAACAGCCCACAGCAGGCGACCGGCCTCGCCGAGCGCGACCGCGTCTTCGAGCCGGCGATGGACGCCGACCGCCGCGAGGCCCTGCGGGCCGGCTGGCGACGCGCCGTGCAGGCCGCCGCGGCATTCTGATCCGGGCGTACCGCGGGTGATGCTGTCGCGTCACGGGGCGGGCCGATGGTCCGCCCCTCCGCGCGTACAGGAGGCCCGCGGCACAGCGCGGTGCCGGGCCTCTTCCGGGCATAATGGCCGCCGCGTGCGGCACGCGCGGGGCACGCATTTCCCGGCGCCCGTCCCTCCCCTATCTTTCGTTACCTTGCGGCACACCTCGGGAAAGGAGTGCGCGTGGACCGCGTGTCCCGGCATCGAGTCGCCGGCCCCGGCGTCTGGCTCCTCGCCGCGGGCGTCGGGTTCGTCCTCGTCGGCTACGTGATCTACCCGAGCCTCGCCGTCGTGCGGGAGAGCTTCCGCGCGCCCGCCGGCTGGACCCTCGACAACTATGCCCGCTTCTTCTCGCTCGAATGGCCGACGAATCTCGTCGCCACCTGGACGAGCGTCTGGATCTCGCTCGCGTCGGTGGCCGGAAGCGCGGTCGTGGGCGTGCCGCTCGCGCTGTTCCTCGCGGCGTTCGAGTTCCCCGGCCGGCGCGTCGCCTCGGCGCTCGTCATGATGCCGCTCGTCCTGCCGCCGCTCGTGGGCGTGCTCGCCTTCGTCTTCCTCTTCGCCGAGAGCGGCCTCATCCCGCGCGGGCTGCATCTTTTCTTCGGCGTCGACCCGGAGCGATGGTCGCTCGGCGGCGCATGGGGCATCGTCGCCGTCCACACGTACAGCTTCTACGTGTACTTCTCCACGTTCGTCGCCGCGGCGCTCGAAGGGCGCGATCCGTCCCTCGACGAGGCGGCGCGAAGCCTTGGCGCCGGCCGCTGGATGCGCCTGTGGCGCGTGATGATCCCGCTCCTGGCCCCGGCGCTCGTCGGCGCGGCGCTCCTGGTGTTCATGGTGTCGATGGCGTCGTTCAGCGCGCCCCTGATCTTCGCCGGGGCGATGCGCGTGCTGAGCGTGCAGATCTACGCGACGAAGCTCTCGGGCGATCTCGGCCTCGCCGCGGCGCAGACGGCGATCCTGTCGGCGATATCTCTCGTCTTCCTTGTCTTCGTGCGCTCGTGGACCGGCCGGCGGCGCGCGGTCCTCTCGGCGCGCGGCGTCGTCGCGCGGCGCAGGCGGCTGCCGGAGGGCGCGCTCCGCCTGGTCGTGCCGCCCGCCGCGGTGGCGATCTCGGCGCTTGCGCTCCTGCCGCACCTGACCCTCGTGATGCTGTCCTTCGTGCGACAGGGAACGTGGACGTTCCGCTTGTCCTCGTGGCTGCCGACGGAGTACACGTTCGACAACTACCGCTACCTCGCGCGGGTCGCCGCGCCGCTCGTCCATAGCATCGAGCTGGCCGCGCTCGCGACGGCGCTCAACGTGGTCCTCGGCGTCGCGATCGGCTGGCTCCTCGTCGGCGGCCGCCTTCGCGGGGGCCGCGCGCTCGACGTGCTCGTAATGCTGCCGTGGGCGTTGCCCGGAACGGTGGTCGCCGTCAACCTCGTCAGCGCGTTCAGCAGGCCGAACGTCTTCAGCTTCGGCGTCGCCCTCGTGGGCACGTTCTGGCTCCTGCCGCTCGCGTACTTCGTGCGCAACCTGCCCCTCGTCGCCCGGTCGGCGCACGCGGCGTTCGAGCAGTTCGACCCGGCGCTCGACGAGGCGGCGCGGAGCCTTGGCGCGGGCTGGTGGCTCCGCTTCCGCCGCGTGACGTTCCCCGCCATCGCGCCGGGCGTCCTCGGCGGAAGCCTGCTCGCCTTCGTCACCGCCCTCGGCGAGTTCGTCGCCTCGGTGCTCCTGTGGGTCCCGTCGAACCGGCCCGTATCCATGGCGATCTTCGCCGAGTATCACGAGTATAACCTGGAGGCCGCCGCCGCATACGGCGTCGTGCTCCTTCTCTTCATCGCCGTCGTTCTGGTCCTTTCCCGCACCCTCCTTGGCGTGCAAACGGAGGGCGGGACCATCGTGTAGGAGCGCCTAGGCTGTGTCCGGCAAATGGTCACAATCGCGTGTAGGGGCATGGCGGCGCCGTGCCCGTATGGGCGCAGATGCCCGTCGCATCAACATCTCCTGCACTGATCACAACGTCGCGGGCCAGGCCTCCCGTTTTACCAGACACACCCTAACACAATGCGTCCATCGGGGTGCGTCGCACCCATCACAATCGCGGTCATCCGGCGTGCTCTTCGAGCACGAAGCCGCGTCGCCGCAGGCGACGTGAGCGAAGAATCTCATGCCAGAGATGTCCTCATCAATGGAGCAGCACTCCCAACACGAGATTCTCCGTCGAACGCTTCGCGTTCGCCGCTCAGAATGACGGCCCGTTGTACGTGAACCGGCGCATTGTACAGCCACCGTTTCCGCTCGTGGTGACAGGCGTCCTAGGGCGAACGACCAGGGAGTCCGTCGTCTCGTGCAGGGAGATCGGTTCATGCAGCCCTCGCGCGCGCGGCTCGTGGTGAGCGTCGCCGTCGTGCTGGCCTCGGCGACCATCTTCGCCGCCGCCGGGATGATCATCGACCGGCGCGTCGTGCGGGCCCTCGACGCCCGGCTCGGCGACGCCCTCGTCGCGCAGGCGCAGACCATCGCGGCGAACATGACCATGCCGTCGCGGGAGGACCCCGTCGCCGTGGCGCTCGCGGCGAGCGAGCTTGCCCGGGCGCGGCTGGCGAGCGACGCGGAGATGGTCGTGCTGGTCGATGCGCGGGCAGGTATCGTCGCGGCGGACCCGCCGGCGCTCGGAACGCGGGAGTACCTCACCCTCGACAACGACGCCCTCGCATCGGCGCTCACCGGTAGGGCGGCGTATGGCGAACGATACCAGGTCGGCGGCATCGACTTGAAGAGCGCCTTCGCCCCGGTCATGGACCCCTTCGGCGGCATCGTCGGCGCGGTAGGCGTCGAGGCCCCCGCGGGCTTCTTCGGCGCCCTGCGGGACGCGCGCCTGGCGCTCGCGACCATGGTAGCCGTCGGCATCGCGCTCGTCGTGGCGCTCACGGCGGTCGTCTGGCGGTTCTGGACGCGGAGCGAGGCATCGGAGCGTGCGATGTGGCGCTCGCAGCACCTCGCCACCATCGGCCAGATGACCGCGACGATGGCCCACGAGGTGCGCAACCCGCTCAGCATCATCAAGGCCACGGCGGAGCGCATCCGCCGGAAGTACGGCGACGGGAGCGAGCTGTTCGACTTCATCCCCGAGGAGGCCGACCGGCTCGACCGGCTGACGCGATGGTACCTTCACTATGCCCGCTCGCCGGAAGTGGCCTTCGCGCCGATCTCTCTCGCGGACATCGTCCGCGAGTCGGCCGCCCGGCTGCGGAAGGAGTTCGAGGCGTCGGACATCGCGGTCGTCCTGCCGCCCGGCGATGAGCGCGGCGAGTGCGAGGGCGACCGCGACCGGCTGACGCAGGCGGTGCTCAACATCTTCATCAACGCGCAGGAAGCCATGCCGACCGGCGGGACGATCACCGCGCGGATCGGCGGCGACGAGGATCGGGTCTGCCTGGAGATCGAGGATACCGGGCCAGGCGTCCCACCCGGCGAGCGGGAGCGCGTCTTCGAACCGTTCACTACGACGAAGCCGATGGGCACCGGCCTCGGCCTCGCCGTCGTGCAGCAGGTGGTCGAGGCGCACGGCGGGACCGCGTCGATCGACGGCGCGCCCGGCGGCGGCGCGGTCGTACGGATCGACCTGCCGCGGCGACATACGTAGCGGCCTCTGTGGCCGCCGAGGACGACGGTGTTCGCCCTCATTCGCGGCGCGTTGGCGGCGGCGCGGCCATGATCGCGCCTTGGAGGCAGGACGTGAACGCTCGGGCGGGGTACCGCATCATCTGGCACGAGGTGGGGCACGCGCTCCAGTACATGGACTTCCCGATCACCGCGGATACCGTCCTGCGGAAGGCCGTCATCCCGCTCACCCGCACGCAGGTGGACTGCCTCTCGTGGCTCGGGCATACCTACCTCGGCGGCCCGTACGACATGCCCCGGCTCTGGCGGGATCACCTCGACCCGTCTCCGTACGAGTACGTGGACCCGGAAGGCAGGCCGCTCGGCCAGTTCATGGAGAAGGTCCGCCCCGATCCGGACCGATACCACGACGAGGGGCAGCGTCGGCGCTACGGCACGAGCCACGAGCTCTGGAAGCAGGGGATCGACGTCGTCGATCTCGCCTCCGCGGCCGCGCGGCGGTACGGGATGGACTTCACCCTCGCGTTCCGCACGAACGACTGTCACCACGGATCATGGGACGAGCATCCACGCTGGTGGCTGGAGCACCGCGAGTTGAGCGTCGGCAAGGGAGCGGACTCGCAAGGCCGCGTCAACGTCGCCCGCGCGATGGCATGCCTCGACTTCACCCATGCCGCCGTGCGGGAACACGTCATGGCGCCCCTGGTGGCGGCCTGCGAGTGCTACGACATCGACGGGCTCGATCTGGACTTCAGCCGGAGCCGTCCCTACTTCCCGGCGGGAGAGGAGCGGCCGGACCTCCTCACCGAGTTCCTCCGCGACCTGCGCGCCCGGGTCGAGCCGGCGTTCCGGCGCCGCGGTCGAGACGTCCGGATCCTCGCCCGCATCTACGAGCGGCCGCTCTGCGACCAATCCGGCATGGACTGGCGCACGTGGCTGGCCGAAGGCCTCGTCGATGGCATTGCCGTTGGACGGTCGTACGGTGCGGACCATCGGGAGATGGTGGCCGCCGCGTGCACCCGCCAGATCCCGGTCTACGCGGCGATCGACTGCATCGCATTCGACCTCAACGTCACCAAGCGCTATGGCCGCCTCGAGTACTTCCGCGCCGCCTGCCTCGACTACTACCACCAGGGCGTCGCCGGCATCTTCTTCTACAACGGCTCCGCGCTCTGGTCGGGAGTGTACCCCGGCCCGGTCGCGCGCGCGATGCCGCACCTCATGGAGGTCGGCGACAAGGACTGCATCGAGCGGCGCGACAAGATCTACGTGACCGGATGGCATCCGGACCACAAGCCGCAACTGGTTTGGTCCTCCGACCCGGCGCGGGCGAGTGACGGCGCCCGCGCGGTCCTCACGGTCGCCGATCGCCTGCAAGACTCCGCCGACTGCGGCGACCTGGAACGGGTCATCCTGCGGGCCGAGTTCCGCCTCGTGACGCCGTGGATCAACGAGATGAACGCGTGGCACGCGATCTGGAGTCGGCTGGACGCGATGGAGTACCTTCTGAACGGCCAACGCATCGAACCGGAGCCGATCCAGAGGGACGAGCTGACGACCGATGCGCCGAACGCGACGGCCATCAACACGAACTGGTGCCGCGTCGTGGCGTTCGACCTGACGCGCGGACCGCTTCCGACATACGGCAGGAACGAGTTCTCCGTGCGGCTGCTCGCGCCGGACCCTCAGTTGACCGGCCCGCGCGAGCTCATGCTGGGGAGAGTCGAGATCGACATCCGATACGGCACCCCGTGCGAGCGATAGCGGAGGCGGGCCTGCCACGTGCCGGCGCCGGTGCTCGGCGATGAACGGGGCTACTGCAACGCGATCGCAAGGATATCGACGATGCAGCGCGACAAGGTTGGGAAGATCGTCTCCATCGGCAACGGGCTCTGCCGGGTGATCGTGCGGTCGGAGCGCCTCGCGGGGGAACTCGCGAAGCTGCCGGGCGTCGAGGTCCGCGCGGACGATGCCGAGCGCCTCGGCTGGTGGATCATCTTCCCCGAGGCGCTGCGCCCGCTCATCGAGCCGGTCTTCCGCCCGCAGAGAAAGGACATCATCTTCACGGAGCCGGAGCCGGAGCAGATGTCGCTCCTCGACGGCCTGCCGGGGATGTCGGAACAGACGAACGCGTCGGGCGACGTCGAGGGCGGCGCCGAGGGGCGGACGTCGGATGAAGGAGACACGACCGGTGGCGCGGATACTTCTCGTCGATGACGAACGGAAGCTCGGCGTCGTGCTGGCCGGCGAGCTCGGGGACGCGGGACATCAGGTGCTCACCGCGCAGGACGGCCGGGCGGCGCTCGAGGTGCTCAAGGAGCAACCGTTCGACGTCGTGGTGAGCGACATCCGCATGGAGCCGGTGGACGGCCTCCACCTCCTCGCCGAGGTCAAGCGCATCGCGCCGGATACCGACGTGATCATGATGACCGCCTACGCGAGCACCGACACGGCGGTCACGGCGCTCCGCCACGGCGCCGCGGACTACCTCATCAAGCCCTTCCCGGCGGAGGAACTCGTCCACGTGGTGGAGCGCGTGCTGGAGCGGCAGCGCCTCGCCCTGGAGAACCGGCAGCTCAAGCGCGAGCTCGCTCCGCCTGCCGGGGAGCTCATCGCCGCGAGCCCGCAGATGCAGCAGATCGCCCGCGTCGTCGCGCGCGTGGCCCAGACGGACGCAACGGTGCTGATCAGCGGCGCGAGCGGCACGGGCAAGGAGGTCGTCGCGCGGGCGATTCACGTGGGGAGCCGCCGCGCGGACGGCCCGTTCGTGGCGGTCAACTGCGCTGCGCTGCCGGAGGGGCTCCTCGAAAGCGAGCTCTTCGGCCACGAGCGCGGCGCCTTCACCGGCGCGGACCGCCGCAAGCTCGGCCGCTTCGAGATCGCCGACGGCGGCACGCTCTTCCTCGACGAGATCGGCGAGATCGGCACGAGCGTCCAGACGAAGCTGCTCCGCGCCCTCGAAACCAAGTCGTTCGACCGCGTCGGCGGCACGGTCAGCATCACCTCCGACGTGCGCATCCTGGCCGCGACGAACCGCGATCTCGAGGCCGCCGTGGCGACGGGAGCATTCCGCGAGGACCTCTACTACCGCCTCAACGTGTTCCCCATCGCGCTGCCGTCGCTCAAGGAGCGTCCCGAGGACGTCGAGGCACTGGCCCGGCACTTCATCTCGACGACGGGCTTCTCCTTGAGCGACGAGGCGGTGGCGGCGCTCCGGCAGTACGAGTGGCCGGGCAACGCGCGCGAACTGCGGAACGTGCTCGAGCGGGCGACGATCCTCTGCGACGGGGACGTGATCCTGCCGGAGCACCTGCTGCTGCGCCCGGCGCGCTCGCAGCCGACCGCCGGCGCGCCCGGCGCCGGCGGCATCGGCGACGATCTGAACCTCGAGCGGAACGAGCGGCGGCTCATCGAGGAGGCGCTGCGCCGCGCCGAGGGGAACAAAACCGAGGCGGCGCGGTTCCTCGGCATCAGCCGGCGGGCGCTGTACTCCCGCGCGGAAAGCCTTGGGATGCGGCTTCCATGATACGTCACGCCATGCCGGGCACGCTGTAATGCGACTGATACGCTGTCTGATTGATGAGTTCACACCGTACGGCGTAGCGGTGGCGGTACGACGTGCCAGCACACGTACGAACGGCGTCATTCCGAGGGAGCATGACGCCCCGACAGGGGCGCCATGCGACGAGGAATCCCTTTACCCCACACGTGCTCGCCCGCATGAGGCTGTGCCGCCCGGCGGGAGGCTCGCCGCGCCGATGCGCAGGACGATCGGTGCCCCCGGCGCACCGAGGCGCACGTCCGCCCAGACGCGAAACGCGCGCGCCTGAGGCAAGCTTCGGGTGAGTGTCCCCGCCCCTGTCGCGCGGAACGCCATGCCGCCGGGCGCGGAAGCGTCGCTCACCATGTCGATCGCGTGTCCATCGCTCATCCACCCTGATGCATTCGCCGACATCTCGCCCCCGCGGAAAGTGCGGCCAAGTCGCCACATGCACCTGCACCTCAATGGGAAGATGGTACGGGATGATCGGCGGGAACTCCAGCCCCGCGGGAAGGGTGAGCGGGCACGTGCGGGCGAGCCTTTCTCGATGCTATCATGATGATAGCATATGCCACCGCAGGAGGTGCAGCATGGCGCAGATCATCGTTCGCGGGCTCGACGACGAGGTCGTGGGGCGGCTGAAACGACGCGCACGGGGCAGCGGACACTCCCTCGAATCGGAGGTGCGGGCGATCCTCGAGCAGGCGGCGCGGATGGATGCGGAGACGGCACGCTCGCTGGCCGCCGAGATACGTGCGACGTTCCGGGGCCGCACAATGGCCGACAGTGCGGACCTCGTCCGCGACGCGCGCGACCGATGAGCGTCTACGTCATCGATGCGAGCGTGGCGCTCGCGTGGTTCTTCGAGGAGGCGCACACGGCGGCGGCGCTCCGCGGGCTGACGGAGGAGAATCGCCTCCACGCGCCGGGTTTCTTCCTCATCGAGATTGACAACGTCGTCTGCACGCGCATCCGTCGCGGCGAGATCACCGGAGAGGAAGGCGGCCGGATACGCTCGGCGATACGGCAGTTCCCCGTCCACATGCACCCGTTCGCGCCGCTGCTCGATCCCGCGTACGAGACCGCAGTGCAGACGCGGCAGACCCTGTACGACAGCCTCTACGTCGCCCTCGCGGTGGCTCCTTGGCGCGCCGGTCGTGACGGCCGACCGGCGGCTCTGCGATGCGCTGGCGAACGGGCCGCTGGCATCGTACGTGCGCTGGGTCGAGGACGTGTGACAGACCGCGGTCCCCGGCCTTCGTCTACGCCTTCAGCCCGATGGAGAGCCACACGACCGGGCCGACCGCCGACGCCTCGTTCGTCACCTGGTGCACCGCGTTCGACGGGATATTGACCGCCACGCCGGCCTTCACGTCGAACCACTCGTCGTCGAGGCGCATGCGGCCCTCGCCCGCGACGAAGGCGTAGATCTCGACCGTGTCGTGCGAGTGCGCTTCGAGCGTCATGCCGGGGTCCACGGCGGCCCAGCACGGCGCGTACGCGAAGATGCCCGGCCGGATGTCGTTCGCTGTGAGGTCCTTGAACGTGCCCTGCACGTAGACGCTGCCGTTGTGGCCGAGCGTCCACGCCGTCCGGTCGATCCGACCGATGTTCCGCGCGATGTCCATGCGTCTCCTCCCGATGAATCTCTCGTGTCGCATGCCGTAGTTCATCGTCTGGCGCCCTCGCGGGCCGGTTCGGCGCCGAACGTGGAACGTAGAGACGTGCTGCCCTGTAACTCTTACCTACATCACCAAGCTATCGAAGTACGTACGGATGGATATGAAGTTGTGGTTGCTTCTGATATCACTCTTCGCTTCACTGACCAGATTGGCCAAGTCCGTATCATCCAACGGAACGATGTAATACGATTCTACCTTGGAAACGCTACATGGTGGCCGTAGGGGCAGGCCCCCGTGCCTGCCCCAGGAAGGGTGGCCACGGGGGCCGCCCCTACGATTGCGTGTGTAGCAGGAACAACGCGGGTCCGTATAACCTCGGTTGTCCCTGGCCGTGTCTTGGCAGCGGTTCAGGAAGAGCTCCCTGTCTCGTAGCTCCGTCGTTGATGACCATGAGCCGACTTGGTGGCCGGTAGCTGGGGGCTTCCAGCCGCTCGGCGAGTCCACCGCGCCAGTGTCGGGTGGTAGCTTCGACGCCCCCTCAGATGCCTCGGACTGCAGAACCAATCCGTTGATGACCATCAACCCCCGGGCCGGATACAACGAGGGGCGATCGTGGCGACCACCCCTCTTCGCGTGTACCGCTCGTCCTACCGCGGCAGCTCGTACCGCAGCACGCGGTCCGGGTCCCGGAACGAGAGATAGAGCTGCCAGTTCAGGCCGAGGTTCTCCACCTTCACGAGAACCGTGTTCTCCCCCGCGTTGAGGTGCATCGGGATCTCGTCCTGGTGCGGTGTGGCGGTGCGGCCGCCCGTGGGCTCCGAAGGCCACGAGAAGACGACCGCGCCGTTCAGCCAGACGCGCGCGCCGTCGTTGCTCCCGAGGCTCGCCGTCACGTCCATCTCGCGCGGCGCGATGACGCGGCACTGCGCATAGGTGACCACGTCGTCCGTCGTGCCGATGTACGGCAGGAAGTCGAGGAGCGCGGAGATGTCCGCCTCGGCGCGCTTCCATCCGCCGGGGCCATCGACGGTCGTGAACTGCGCGTTCGGCGCGAGGTCCGTCTCCGGCGGGTACGCGCGCTCGAACCCCGGCGGCACGGCCGTTGGGTTGGCCGTGTCCTGCTCGAGGGGGAACGGCCCGGCGATCAGCCACTCCCTCACGAAGTGCCAGGGGTCGTCCGCCGCGGGCGCGTTCTTGAGGCTACGGATCATATAGAGCCCGGCCGGCACCTGGAGGTAGCGCTGCTGGTTCGCCGGCACGAGGTTCCGTCGCGCCTCCGCGAAGCGCATGAGCGAGTCCGTCGATGCGCGGCAGGAGCGGAGTGCCGTCCGCCAGAGCCGAATTTCGTCGGTCGCCCGCCGCGCGGCGAACGCCTTCACGAGCTCCTCGTTGGCGCGGTTCGCCGGCTGCATCATCGTCTCCTGGTCGTACAGGTGGCCGAAGCCGACGCGCCACAGCGCATCGCTCGCCGCGCGCACCTGCGCGATGGACCCGGCGACCGCCACCTCCTGAAGCACGACCGCCGCATCGGCCACGCCGCGCCGCAGCCGCGCGATCTCCGCCGGGTCGTTCGACAGCAGGATGAACCCGGCGAGCTCGAACCGCGGGATCACCAAGCCCACCGTACCCGGCTGCGCGCCCGGAGCGACGCGGCACTCGACCAGGTCCGGCATGTCCACCAATAGGGCCTGCGGAAGCGTCCGTCCTTCCCACGGGACGTCGATCGTCACGTCGCGCACGACCGCCTCGTCGATCCACCGGTGGTACGTGCCCCGCGCGAGCATCGCCGAGACGACGGTGGAGCTCCCGTACCGAAACGCCGTCGCCTTGAGATCGGGGTCCGACGCGGGAAGATCGAGCGTGAACGTCCCCGCGGCGAGGTGGTCGTTGAACAGGCGCACCTCGCGGCAGACCAGCGCAACCTCGGCGGCGAGCTCCGGCTGCAAGTGGAGCTCATGGTGCGGGAAGAAGAGGAGCCCGCGCACGCCGCGGTTGATCGCCGAGTACGCGAGGAGGCGTACCTGCTCCGGCGCCGGCACCGGGCCGGGGCCGTCCTCGATCCCCAGGCCGAACATGCGAGCGGTGCTCCCCCACATGAAGTTCTGCACCCACGTCCAGAGCGGGTCGCCGACGAACCGGCGCTGGTCGTCGAAGAAGCGCAGGTAGGTCCGGATCGAATCGTTCGGTATCGGATACGCGTACTGGCAGCGGATATCGACGTACTGGGTGAAGACCGTCTTCGCCTCGGGCGTCTGCGTGGCGATGTAGTCGGCGGCGGTGGGGATGGTGGGCGTCTGCTCGCGGAGGATGGACACCGTCTGCCGGATGCCATCGAGGTGGCGCATGGTGATGTCGTCGCCGACGTACCAGGCGAGCAAGTTCGGCTCGGTCGCGAGCTTCGCGATGGCGCGCACCGACTCGGGCGGCCACGGCGCCACGCTTCCGCCGCCGTACGAGAGGTACGGCACCATCTGGACGCCGAGCTCGGCGCAGCGGCGCATGAACGTCCGGAACTGCTCGACGGCCTCCGGCGTGCTCGGCCCGCCGCGGTAGCTCGTGTTCATCCCCAGCCGGGCGATGTCCTCCGGCGTCGTGTAGCTGAAGTTCCAGCTTCCGAGCGGGTAGAATGGCTTCCCGTCCACCGTGAGCACGCCGTTCACGAGCCGGCCCGCGGCGTCGCTCCGCGCGACCGCGCCGGCGATGATGCCGCAGGCTGCCAGACACATGATCAGGTACCTCTTCATGATGCTTGTCTCCCGTGGTGAATCCGCGCGCCCCGTCCGGAGCGCCACGTTGTCGGATGTGCGAGGTGCCATGCGAGTTCGCGTCGGCTCGTGTGCCTAGCGCGGGCCGCCAACATACCATTGTACTGGTATTGACTTCGCGTCTCTCATCACCAAGAGTTCATGCTTGCGATCCGCACGAGCCATACACTCCGGCCACAGAGATGCCGAGCTCGGAGCTACGTGAGCGGCCCGCTCTGCATTCTCTTCGATCTCGCGCCACTGCGAGCCTCGCATTTTGTCGAGGTACCGGATCTTGATGTCGCTGTGTCGGATACTGCGCGCCTCATCTGCGTAGCGTGGACCCGCACGCATCATCAGCTTCAGACAATGAGATATCAGTGCGTCGAAACCGATAGCGATGCCAATGGCGTCCATGTAGTACGACTCCAAGTGCGTCCACTCCACTTTCGCCGTCGTCACGTGTGCGGCGAGGTGTCTCATGCGAACCGCATTGTTGAGCGCGTCGGGTAGACGTAGGGACCCCAGACCTACTCTCCCAGCAAGCGCGCCTATCTTCCCCCAGCAGTCCTTCACAAGGAATCCGTCAAGAACATCTTTTATGGCGCCCGGGCCAAGGTTCGATTTGTCACAGCAGTACGCCAGTTCGGAGATCCGATAGGCAGTGTCCGCAGTACTCGCCAGGAGCCCGCCATGTCTCTGGAGAAATTGTACAAGCTCAAACTCCGAATCGCTTCTTCGTATCTGGGCCTGGTACTCCAGCGCCCGGACGACTCCGAATACAGCGGCCTCTTGGAGCGGGGCCGGTAGATTGGCGAAGCCCACATGGCGGCTTTCCAGCCGGGCAAGCACTTCGCCCGTCCGCGATCTTATGAAGTCCTCGAGAATGGCGAATCCGACTATCGCCAAGCCATTTCTCATCAACTGCGCCACGCTATTGTGATCGACTTCCTGGGGACTGCGATCAACCACGGTCTCGGAGTCCACCGACAGCCGGAATACCTGGATTCGCCTGATGAAGCTGTCTCTGGCGGTACTCATGGCGTAGCCCCCTGAGCACATCCGCGTAACATGGCCATGGTTTTCTCGATACGGTTCTTCACGAGAGCAGGCGTGTTTGTTGCCCTCCGGGCCGATGCTTCGAACTCCTTGTCCTCGAAGAGCTCCCTGGTTCTACGTGTAACCTCTGACTGGATTGGCGAAAGAGTGCTGAGTTCCTCGTTCGTAAGGTGGGACACAGCTACCATCTCCGCATCGTACATGCCTGCCAGCATCTGATCCCGCCAGCCAGCGCCTTCTGGGCGCTTGAAGGCATTGTTGCCCCATAACGT
>Ga0315279_10006230_pt1 | contig 15125 bp, 13 predicted proteins | sample YL17G06_20_MG_FD_203694 | JGI IMG/M metagenome (GOLD analysis project Ga0315279, IMG submission 203694) | Sediment microbial communities from Yellowstone Lake, YNP, Wyoming, USA - YL17G06_20 | ecosystem: Environmental > Aquatic > Freshwater > Lake > Sediment | place: USA: Wyoming | collected... | reverse complement strand
AACATCCAGTAGTGCTGTAAGATCAGGGCGCTTTTCCATTACTTCTAGCATCCCTTGTTCATCTACGGTTGCTCCCCGACCTGTATTAATAAATGTACCATAGGGTAGCATACGTTCGAATAAATCACGAGCAAGCAATCTCTTTGTCTCAGGCAGATCGGCAATGTGGTTGCTGATCACGAAACTGTGTTCGAAAGCCTCGACTAGAGAGACTTTTTGTACCCCGTGATATGCCGCGTGCATTTCGCTAAGAAAGGGATCGAACACTAAGACTTCTAGCTGAAGCGGTTTGATCAACTCGATAACCTTAGATCCAACCATACCAGCTCCCAGGATGGAGACTCTTGTTCCTAACAGACCAGGATATCGTGAAACAAAGTTCTCCCGCCCAGTGCTTGTTTGGCAGGCGCGTTCCGCTGAAAAATACCCCTTTGCTGCCAAGATGATTTGTGCCATTGTAAATTGTGCTACTGGCAGAGCGTTCGCTTCCCAGGCGGAGACCACCTGCACTCCTTTTTCAAGAAAAGGCGGGCAAAAGAATGCACTGACCCGGCAGCATAAAATACAACTTTCAAAGCGGGTAGCTGGTTTATCTGTTCAGCCGTTAAGCGAGGCATACCCCATGTTGAGAAGATATATTCCACATGACTAAGATTAGGTATATGTTGGTTAAAATTTTCAGTGGAGACGATGTTTGGATAGAAATTTAACTCACTTTGAAGTTGTTCCCTGCGTCCACCACCGTAGACACGTTCGATTCCTTTCGGTTGATCTGAGAAAAAAGCTGCCTGTGACATGATTCTCCTATTTATATCTATTTTAGTAAACAAGCCTTAGCAAATGCCAGATCCTCCACGATTAGCCGGTCGACATCCTTTTCCTCACTGTATTCCCCACTTAAACAAACCGGCCCGTGGTAATCCATTTGCTTGAGCTTATCTGCTACCCTAGCCCATGAGACTCGTCCATACCGTCCGGAAGTCCAATAAACCTGCCATTGAGCTGTTTCTGCTTCTGGACCGTTAACCTGCTTCCAATAGGCGTTCTTTAAGTTAACAACGCACAGATGCGAAGCCACAATATCCAACGCCGGTTCAGGATCTTCACCTTCCAGGGCATTATGAGCCGGGTCCCAGATCGCTCCCACATATCCTGGATCGTAATCTTTGACTAAATGATACATCCCCATCGCATTGACAGGCACGCACCGTCCATAATGGTTTTGTACGCCGATCTGATATCTATACTTCTCACAGAAGGATAAAGCTTCATCCAGGGTTTTCCGTGCTCGTTTCTCGGCGTCCCAATAGTTCTCTCCCTCTAGACGGTCGAATAGCACGCGGTTCATGTGGATACCGGCTTGTAAACTCGCGCTGTATAACCTCTCGTCGGTGAGTGGCACTGCTGCAGTAATATTTAGCACCTTCACGCCCTCTTCACCCAACACCCGTACAGCTTCCGGCAAGGATTTCTCGATCGTTTCCGGTTCGCATTGAAAACCGGGTCTTACTGGCAGCTCAATCCATTCAAAACCAAGTTTATGGATATGCCTGGCAAGCTCAGAGATGGAAAGACTTTTCCACGGTTTGACAAATACTGCAAAATAGGCAACTTCTTCTTTCATTTTTAAGCGTGCCACTGATTGAGATTCTACTTTCCTGATTCTAAATGTGGTGCAAACCATTCACCACTGGAATTTTCTACATCCACCAATTCTTCCCTGTGCTCGGAGCCTTCAAATGTAATTCCAGCCACTTCGGCTTTCCTGAAGATAAATCTCAAACCGTGGATCAACTGGCTTTCATTCAAGTGCTCAATCATCAGTGTTGGAGGAGGATCTAGCTTATTGATTTCTTTCAGATACGTATCGTAATCCAATACTCCATCACCGATAAAAGTCTCATCGATTTGTACGGTCGCATGTTTCGGCGGCATATTCAGGTCTTTGGCGTGGCAACTCACAATCCAGGGACCCAATAACGCAAAGCACCTTTTGATAAATTGGGCATTGTTGTAATATCTCCTTGGGCTGGCGATAATGTTCACCGGATCAAGATGCACCGCAAAACCAAGCCGGTCGATCGCTTCAATCAATCGAGCATAGACTTCTGGACTGTCAGGCAGCAGGTACGATTCGGTTTCCATGACCAACTTCGTCGCCTCGGGCTTCACCCTGTCGAGTATGCCTTGAACGATCGTTACAGTCTCAGCAAAGCTCTTCTCCGAAATATTAAGTGGGTTGGCATTTCCCCATCCACCCGTCTCTACGGATCCTCCATGAATCACACAGCAGTGCGCTCCCATTTCATCAGCGTATTCAAGCCGCCTGCATATTTCATCAATATTCTTCTGGCGCAGGATCTTGTCTGTATCCAGGATATTAATACCATACGCGCCATATTCTGCCAGTACGATATTCGCTTCGGCATAAGCCTGCTTATACTCTTCCCTTTTGGAAGAGTCTTTGATGTAGTTGCAGTAGGCCGCGCCAAAACCAAGCTTCATGTGCAAAGCCACTTCTTCTTCAAAGCTGTTGACTTTTTTGAATATAGGACCACCGAGTCTCATTTTTCGCTCCTTGTTTTCAAATCGGATGATTTTGAATCCTGTCAGTCTTCCCAGGGCTTGAGGATGATCTTTGCACAATTGTGGGATGCACTGATCTCCAATGCTTCCTGGATCCTGCTCATCGGAAATATATGCGTAATCAGCTTCTCTACCACAGGCGACTCACAGATCACTTTCATGATCTTAAAGACACCATTCAAGTTGTAATGCCACTGTCCCATTAAAACGATGCCTTTGCGGATAAAATCAGGGCTGGCCTTAATCGCCAAATCATCTCCACACTCGCCGACGAGTGCAATCTGCCCCTTCCGCCGGGTAACATCCATACATAATCGCTGTGACTCAACCACACCTGCGGTATCGATACATGCATCCACACCGACAGAATCGGTGTATTGCATGATTTTCGTTCGAATTTCCGGGTCATTCGAATCCAGCACGAGATCTGCGCCCAGTTCCTTAGCTTTCTTCTGCCGGTAAGATATAGGCTCCACTAGGATGGTTCGGGCTCCGCGGTACTTCGCATTGATCACCCCGCCTAACCCAACCGGACCCCCTCCGGTGATCAACACCGTATCAAATGCCGATACATGCATATTTTCCATGGCTCCGAAGGTGGGTCCCAAGCCGCAACACGCCAATGAGGCGCGCTCGTAGGAAATACCTTCAGGAATGGGCACCAACAGCCAATCTTGCTTGATTAAATACTGGACGTGTGTATCACCGCCGTGTTTCAAGCCTGAGAATTCGGCAGTGTTAAGCATATGCTGGCAATGGATATATTCACCCGAAATGCAATAGTCACATTTACCACAGGGTGCGCCTGGCATAACAACCACCCGGTCGCCGACCTTCACTTTCCCGGGTTGGGCGATCTTCACTACCTCTCCTGCCGCCTCATGTCCGGAATAATCATTGCCGTTGAGCCAGCCTTTATACTCGGTGCATAACGGCACAGCATGCACCTTTACCAAAACCCAGTCTTCCTTTGGTTCAGGAATGGGAGTATCCAGGAGCATAGTTTGCTTCCCCCCGGTAATAGCAGCTCTTTTCATTGTTTCCATATGTTTATGTTTCCTTTTTTCCAACGATTATTCACTTGGTCTCTCTCAACCACTGCGGGGTGAGATGATTTGAGAGTGAACTCCAGTCAGGTTTAAAAGCTCATGGGGTTCCATTTGTGTGATTACCCTTTTATTAGCAGGCTAACGATGAACTTACGTTATGTAGATTCATCTTGGTATTGTTTAAAAAATTGCCGAATCTGTTCAATCGCCTCGCGCAGTCTCTTTTTGATCTCCTCGACACCTTCTAGTTTTCCCGGTAGGTAATTCCCTTCCAATATACGATATATTTCATGGAAGTTTTCCAACCAATAAACATATTTACTCCAATCGATCGGCTCTTTCGAGAAGTCATTCTCGAATATGAGGTTGCCTCTAAATGGAATTGGACGCCGGGTATCGCCGATGTACCATGGAGCGTTGACTGGATGGACATCGAGGAACACATTGCCTTCGAGGAACAAGCCCCATCCAAAAAACAGAACCCCAAACGGAAGGCGAGAGTGATAATAAACGTTGTTCTTAAAATGCGTCCACGGCGCGCTTCCATCCATGCGCATCATCGCATCGCCGCCGTTGATATTGTAGATGTAATTCAACCGGACAATGTTGGGAGCGCCATAATCTTCCCCGCTTCCCCCACCAGTAATGTTAATCGAGCTGCCGTCATCGAGCTTTTGAAGCGCATCGTGAACGGTGTTGTATTCAACCACATTCCCGTTCAAATACCGGTACTTTCCCGTGACTTCGGTATTGAGGCTTCCATCCTTATTGAATAGGTCGGGCATTTCTTTGTAGCGCATGGTTTTCCAGGAAAATTCACGCGTCGGCGTCTTTGGATCGTAAAAATTTGGCCGCGGACCTGCCAGGCAGATCGCTTTACGGGGAACATCGTGAATGTAGTTTTGGGCTATGCGGTTGTAACCACTCTGCCAGATGATAATCGCGTGGGAGTCCCAGCGCGTGTGGCCTACCCGGGTGATCTCATTCTTCAGAACCTGGTTATGATGGTTCACGTCTTTGGTGCCGGGTCCGTAACCGCAGAAAAATATTCCTGACATGCCAAGCAGATCGAATCTGCAGTTCTGGACTGTGTTGTATTGGCTGTGCAAATCGAAACGAACGCCGGTTCCCCCGCTTTTAGTGAAAACGCAGCTGTCTACCAAGCAGCGCTCGCTGCCGCGGAACCTGAGCATCGCGCTGTCCTTGTCCTCCATCTCCCAATCGTGCTGGATTCCAGAATCTTCTGGCTGGAGGACATCGCGGTCCCCACACATGAATGTAATTCCTTTAAATTGAATATATCGGATCGGCACGTCTTTCGACCCCCAATAGTTAATCTTGCCTTCCAGGCGGATCAGTTCCTTTAAACTGGGTGCAAAGATCTGGCTCGTATCACTAGCAGGCCACAAGTACAGCCTTTTCGACCTGGTGTTGACGACCCAATTTCCTTTTTCCCTGAGGCCATCGAGGGTGTTCTCGACCCAGATTGTCTTTTCCGGTCGTACCCAGGTCGGGAGGTGGTTGGCATCTTGTTTCGGGCGGATGTCGGAAAATCCCCACATTTGATAACTTGCCGGAACCCTGGTGTAGAGCACTTTCCTTTTAGGGTCCACTTTAGCTACCGGCAGCAGGTTCACCAACCACACACCGGTAATGATGCGGATTTCAATATCCTCGATGTTCTCCCAGTTTCGGATTGGCGCAGTATCGTCAAAGACAAGATCCATCTTTTGCTCGGGGGGTATTGTTGTCCCATACCGGGCAATGATATAGGAGTCCCCTGTTCCGTGTTTTCGCGGGGAGGAGAAACCATCCGTCATCGCTCGGTGCAGCCAATCGGAATTTTCATCCAAAAGAAAGTGGAAGAGGCCTGTCTTATCAAGCACGTCCGAAACATCTGTAATATAAACATTATCTCTGACAGGCACTGGTATTTCGCTGTATCCGGGATCACTTGGCAGGAGTTTACGCCATCCGGTGATGTGTATGCCCGAAGTAAAAACCGGGGTTTCACCCGGGTAATTCCGGTAGGTGATGACTTGATCCTCTGTGCCTGAATCATCCATCCCGAACACCACCGTCTGGGAAAACGGGTATTTCCCGCCACGAAAATATACTGTGATATCCCCCACGCCATCTAGAACGGTGCGTACTTTATCACGGGCGCCGGCAAGGGTTCGTAATGGTAAATCAATCGTACCGAGGTTCCGATCACTCCCATCTGGTGATACGTATATATTGTTTTTTGAAGTCATAACATCTTCATTCCTACACATTTTTTCCTTTATCTTTACATCTAGAAATCTGGTACTAAATAATAAAGGCTAAAATCAGGATTAACAGTTGAATGCTGAAGGTTTTAATGAATAATGCCCATGACTCTCGCTTGCCAAGGTGATTAAAGTGATATTCACTTGTAAAAATTAAAAATACGATAAAAAGAATACCCAAAGAATACGGTAACGCATAGTTCACAAGACGAAATATTTTGCCATTCTCCAATACGACCAATAGCATGCGTAGAATGCTCCAATTGCATACATAGAATACGAATAAACCCAATGCCAGATTAATGACCAACAGGATCAGAGCGAAAAAGCGCGGTATAACAGATTTAAGATAGGATTGAGACCGTATCATATCGATTTATCTTCTACTGCTGGATTAGCTCCGTTTCCGTATACTTTTTCGATCTCTTCCCAGGTCATTTTTGCCCAACTCTGGCGCGTTTCTATCAAGCGCTTAAGTAGCAGATCACGCGTTTCTGCATTTTCAAAAAATGGGCTGTTTTCGAAGAATCGATACAACTTATCAATCTTCTGCAGTGCTAGTTTTGTTCCTGACGCTTCAGGCTGCAGGATAGGCAGCACCCCCTTATACGTTATACGCCGGTTGATGTGAACGATCCATTTTTCAGGAATGCGCCCATTGGCAATACTTTCTCCCGCTCGGAACTGGTCGGTCAGCGTTATATCAGCCACGCGGCGCACATAAGCGAAAAGGAAGAGAAGCATCAGGCTAAAAGCGATGACGAACACCAGATAAAAAGGTAGCATCGGTTTGTTCCGTTGTAAGCTGCTCAGGCTACGCCGCGTAAGGAGAGCTCTTTCGCAAAGTGGCAAGCCACGTAATGTTCAGGACTCACTTCTTCCCAGCGCGGGACATCCGTCTTGCACATCTCTTGCGCATACCGGCAGCGAGGGTGGAAATAACAACCGGAAGGCGGAGAGGCCGGGTTGGGGATCTCCCCCTGCAGGATGATCCGCTGACGCACTTCGTCAGGTTCCGAGATCGGCACCGCCGAGAGCAGGGCTTCTGTGTAAGGGTGCTTGGGGTTCGTAAAGAGCTCGCCCGTGGAGGCCAGCTCAACCAGGCGGCCCACGTACATCACGGCCACGCGGTTTGAAATATATTTCACTACGTTCAGATCGTGCGCTACAAACAGGTAGCTTAATCCCAATTCGGTTTGCAAATCCTTCAACAGGTTGAGAATCTGTGCCTGAATAGAAACGTCCAGCGCCGAAACCGGTTCATCTGCCACAATCAACCGCGGATTAGTGGCCAGCGCCCGGGCAATGCCGATACGCTGGCGCTGCCCACCCGAAAAAGCGTGCGGGTAACGCCGCAAGTAACGCGTTTGGAGGCCGACAATCTCCATCAAGTGAATGACACGCTCTTCCAATTCATATCCGGAGAGGAGTTTATTGGCTCGGATCGGTTCGCTGATCGTATCAAAAACCGTCTGGCGCGGATCAAGGCTAGAATGAGGATCCTGGAAGATCATTTGAATCTCATGCCGGTAAGGTCGGATTTCTCTGCCGGTCATCTTCGCCAAATCGATGGTTCCATTTTCACCACTACCTTTCTCGGTTTTGAAGATAATTTCACCTGCCAGGGGACGGTACAACCGCACCACACAGCGCCCTAAGGTAGTCTTCCCGCAGCCTGATTCACCCACCAATCCCAACGTCTCGCCGTGCTTGATGAATAAGCTGACATCATCCACCGCTTTAACGTACTCTTTCACCGGCTTGAAAAGGCCAGCCGAAACCGGGAAATACTTCTTAAGGTTTTTGACCTCTAAGATAACGTCAGACTTTTCCATACCGCTAGCAACCTTCTCTTTAGCAGTTTCCATCGTTTCCATGTGGCTACCTCATCTTTTCGTACAAGATGCAGCGTACCCAGTGATTCTCTTCCACCTCGATGAGTTCGGGGACGGCCACATCACAACGATCTTTGATCGCCTTAGGGCAGCGTTCTAAAAAGCCGCATTGCGGGCGCGGATCAAGCGGGATCGGCACATTTCCTTCAATCGATTCCAACCGCTGTCCCACTTTCTTGCTCACCGATGGACGGGATTTGAGCAGGCCGACTGTGTACGGATGCTGCGGACGTGAAAAGATATCTCTCACAGAGGCTAATTCCACGATCCGGCCCAGGTACATCACTGCAACCCGGTTGCAGATTTCTGCAATCACCCCCAAATCATGGGTGATATAGAGCACCGCCATGTGAAACTGCTGTTGCAATTCCTTGATCAGATCAAGGATTTGGGCCTGCACCGTCACATCCAAGGCTGTGGTAGGTTCATCGGCAATCAACAGTTTTGGCTGGCAAGAGAGGGCCATCGCAATCATCGCCCGCTGGCGCATGCCACCGGAAAGCTGGAATGAATATTCTTTGATCCGCTGTCTTGGGTTGGCGATACCGACTCGGTTGAGCATATCCAGGGCGATTTCCTGAGCCTCTTTTTTGTCCTTCGTCCGGTGCAAATAGATGGCTTCACAGATCTGGTTGCCAATGGTATGCACTGGCGAGAGACTGGTCATTGGCTCTTGAAAGATCATCGAGATTTCTTTACCGCGGATAGCCCGAATCTGATGACCCGAGGCATTCAAGTTCGTGAGGTTAATGGTCTGATTATCGAGGTAAAGCTGGATCTCCCCACTGACCAGCTTGCCTGGTGCTTGTACAATCCGCATAATCGAATTAGCGGTCACGCTTTTCCCACAACCACTCTCCCCAATCAGCCCCAGCGTTTCTTCCTGGTTGATAACAAAACTGACACCATCTACTGCTTTTAGCACACCTTCAGTCACATAAAAATAAGTCTTCAGCCCATTCACTTCTAACAATGGAATCTGTGATTGAGCCGCCGATTGGGTCATATTGGTCATACTCAACTCTCCCAGATTACTGTTTATAGGGGTCAGCGGCATCCCGCAGCCCATCCCCCAAAAAGTTGAATGTCAGAACCGTAATGATCACGAACAAGGCCGGGATCACCATCCACCAGTACAAGGCCACACTGTGGATGTTCATCGAGTCTTGCAGCATCACGCCCCAACTCACTGCCGGTGGGCGCATCCCCAATCCCAGAAAACTTAGCGCTGATTCCCCAAGTATCATGCCAGGAATGGCCAGAGTGATATCGACGATCAGATAACTGGCAAAATTCGGCAGCAGGTGAATACGGATGATGGCTCCTTCACCAACCCCTGAGACACGTGCGGCCAGCACATAATCATACTCGCGCAGTTCCAGCAGTTTTCCACGTACGACGCGCGCCAGCCCTCCCCAACCTAGCAACGATAGGAGCACTACAATCGCAAAGTAGATTTGAACGACTGACCAATTACGGGGCAGGGCAGCACCCAGAGCGATCCAGAATGGGATCGTGGGAATCCCACCGATGAACTCTATCAACCTCATCGCAAACATATCCACCGCTCCGCCAAAATAACCCGAAATGCCGCCCACCGTCACACCGATCAAAAAGCTCACGGCCACCCCTACCAGTCCGATCGACAAAGATACACGTGACGCATACAGGATGCGGGAAAGAACATCCCGTCCGAGCTTGTCCGTACCGAACAGGAAAATCCCGTTGGGCTTGTCCACGCCGAAAAGATGGATATCGGTCTTGATAATCCCCAACAGCTTATGAGGTTGTGCATGCACAAAAAAACGGATCGGGAGGTGTACGCCCGTATTCACTTTGTAGATCATCTGCAGCGTGTTCGGATCCCGCGCTTGCGTAATGCCGTATACAAACGGCCAATGCAGCCTGCCCTGTGTATCGACAAAATGGATGGGGGTCGGCTGGCGGTAAGAGAATGTGTTAAAACGCTCTTCTGCGGTATACGGCGTTAGAAAATCAGCGAAGATAGCCATAAAGTAAAGCACCACCAGGATAGCGAGCCCGAGGTTGGCTACCTTGTGGCGACGAAATTTCTGCCTCATCAGCTGCCATTGGGACGCCAGGTAATACTTCTCTTCAGCCGTTGCTGCAGATTGTTTATTTTTTTCTAGCATGACATCGCTACTCCTTGGAAACAAACCGGATGCGAGGATCCACCACCACTAGCATGATATCGGAGATGACAGTCCCGATCAAGCCGAGTGTGGACAGGATGAGTATCAGACTGGAGGCCATGTATATATCTTCATTAATAATCGCCTGGAAAAGCATAGGGCCGACTGTAGGTAGGCTGAGCACCAACTCGACGATCACGCCTCCAGATATAATGGCGGGCAAGAGCCCGCCGATATTGGCCATGATGGGGTTGAGCGCCAACCGCACAGGGTACTTAAACAACAGCTTGATTTCACTCACACCTTTTGCGCGGGCGGTAATCACATATTGTTTACCCAGCTCATCCAGTAAAGTGGCCCGCATCACACGCGTCAACCCGCCTGTTCCAGATACGCCAATGATGATGATTGGCAAAGGAAGATGTTTAAGGAGATCAACGACCTTGCCAAAACTCCATGCGGCGCGTATATATTCGGGGGAGAAAAGCCCTCCGACGCCCAAACCCGCTTTAAGAAAGATCATCACCAAGATTAACGCTAGCAGGAAACTAGGCGCCGACATACCGATGAATGCCAACAGTGTAAAAAAGTAATCGCCAGGCTTATACTGGTGGGTAGCTGCATAAATACCGATGGGGACCGCCATGAGATAGACAAAAATTGTGGTGAGGAGCGTGATGGACGCCGTCAAGACAACACGATCACCGAGTAATTTAGCAACCGGTTGCTGATATGAAAAAGACCAACCCAGGTTTCCATGTAGAAAATTCCAGAACCAGTGAAAATATTGAACCATCATTGGCCTGTCCAGCCCATACTGGTGGCGCAGGTTATTTAATAACTCGGGGGTCACAGACCTTCCCGATTGGACATACCGAACCGCCAGTGTATTGATAAAGTCGCCTGCCGGGAGCTGGATGACGAAAAAGGAGACGATACTGAGCAGGAAAAACAGCAGGATCATGTAGAAAAAACGACGATATAAATAATTGAGCATGGGCTTAGCTCCTGAGCAACTGACCAAGAACTGATGGTGGGGCGGGGCAAAAGCTGACCGGTTGGTTATCGGGCAATGCTTCTCTTGTCCCGCCCCTGTGAGATAGTGCTAGCTATTCTCTATGGACGGATGAACACGACTTCAGGCATGAAGGGCGTGAACATGCCCGAACCCAACATGCCATCCTCGGCAGGCAGGTTGCCAATGCGGTTAGTGATCGCCACCACCCTTGGTGGAGCACTGACCGTGCCAAAGTAGTACAGATTCTCGACATTGGTCTTGATAATTTGATTGATCAGCGTTGTGTATTCGGGTGCACCGGCAGGTGTATTGAGCCAGTCCTTAACCAGTTGGAAGAGATCCTTGATCACCTGAGGAGGCTCTTCGCCTTGAGGTGTTCCGCCAGCTTGAGTGGTATCCCACCACAGCCTCCACGGGTAGGAAGACATGGCGCAGCAATCGGTACCCATCCAGTGCCAGGGCGGTTCGAGCCGGATCGGATACGCGGCGCGGGCCAGTGCTTCATTACCCCCGTCGCTGTTAAAGATGCCAACCTGCTGATCATTGGCAGCATAGCGCAGCATGAGCTGATCATCCGGAACAAACTTGGGATCCAGTTTAACACCGATGTCTGCCCAATTCGCCACTACAATTTGCAGGAGGTCGGGGACATATCCCAACCAATCCAGCGAATACTCGCCAAGGATGGTGAGGGTTTGACCATCCGGACGCAGGCGATACTGGTGGGCAGAATCCCATTGGAGGCCCATCTCGTCCAGCAGAGCGTTGGCTTTTGCCACGTCATGCTCGGCATAATAAGTGCCTTCCCAATCCTCGTAGCCCGTCCAGGAGGAGGAGACCGGTGCAGTCCAGGGCACCGTCAGGCCGGCGAAAATTGTCTGGCTGATATCGTTGCGGTTGATCGCCAGCGAGAGGGCCTGGCGGAAACGTAAGTCCCAGAAGATCGGCTTGAGCACCGGGTCTTTTACGGTGTAGTTCAGGGCAAAACCCAGCGCAAAGGAGGTGGCAGTATCGGGCCACAGATACACTTTGTAATTGCCTTGCGCTTCGTTCTGCTTTAGCACCGGGAAATCTGCAATTGTAAGACCCTGGCTTTCCCAGTCATCTTCACCTGCCATGACTTTAGCAGGGAGTGCTGTACTATCGGCCACGGTAGTCACGAGCAGTGTATCAACGTATGGCAGCTGATTTCCGTCTGTATCCACCCGCCAGAAATAGGGATTGCGTTTCCAAAGCACTGAAGATGCACTGATCTCTGAGACGACCCATGGGTTAAATGTGGGCAAATTAGGATTGGAATAATAAGAGTTGATGGATGCCCACTGCAATATCCATGTGTCGAAGCCCGCCTTCTTCGCGTTGGCATCGGCATCCGGGTTATATTTAGGCATGAACTGCTTGAGGTAGTGCGCAGGGGCATAAATTCCCCCAAGCAATTTATCAATTGCCAGAGGGTACGGTGTTGCAAAGGTTAATTCCACGGTGTAGTCGTCCACCTTATTCAGGCCCATCAACTCACCGTCAGGTTTATAGATGGGGTCAATATCCGGGTTAAGATCCGTATTCTGTAAAAGATCCTGATACCAGAAGACGAAATCATCTGCGTTGAAAGCAACCCCATCGGACCACTTCATACCCCGGCGTAAATTCAGCGTAAGGGTCTTGAAGTCGTCCGAGAGCTGGTAGCTCTTGACAATGCCGGGGTAATAATGCTGGTAGGTTGGATCCGTTTGCCGTATCCCCGTGGAGATGTTCTCTAAAAACTGCGACCATAAGCCAGCCGTCGTTGGCACGCCAACCAGGTGGAATTCACCACCATATTGGGCAGCATTTCCCTCGCGGGTTCGTACGACGGGCACATCCTGGGGCAGGCGTTGATCCAGGGCAGGCAGTGTTCCAGCAGTCACCTCAGCGGTCAGCATAGACGACTCGTGGAATGTGTCGATACTTTTACCGGAGAAAGCCTTGTAGTCGTCAACCGTCGTGAAGAGATAGTTGACATACGGACCCTCAGCTACCAGGGGAGTAGTAGCCGTCGGCTCCATTGGTTTCGTTGTGGCCGTTGGCTCGATAGGTTTTGTCGTAGCGGTTGGCTCGACAGGTTTGGTTGTGGCGGTAGGCTCAGCTGGTTTTATAGTCGCTGATGGCTCAACCGCTTGTGCAACCGTGGCTGTCGATGCAGGAGCGGATGTATTGGTTGGCGAAACCACAGTGGTTTTCTTTCCACCGCAGGACAGCAGCATCGATGCCACTACTATAAATACTATGAATTTCCTAAGGGTTTTCATTTTTTATCCTTTTTTGTTTTTTTATTCCATTTCACATATCCGCATATCTAATTATTTTTTGTTATCTGGCGGTTCTACTCTCCAATTCATCCTCCTCCTTTCGGTTCACACATGGGTGTCCTCAACGTTATGAAGTTCCTAATATTTCAACGGGTAGTGGCATTCTAGGCGCATCCATTTTAGGAGCCATCACGATGATTTCCACAGGCTCGTTGCCCTCTGCTACGGGTACGAAATGGCCTTTGCCAGCAGGAATTACGATTTGGGTGCCCGGCTGGATGCGCACCACCTGAGCTGTCTCGCAATACGGTTGCCCATCTTTGACATCTATGAATAACATCAGTGCGACACCAGAGATGAAGTAAAATATCTCCGAGTCTATATGTGTCTCGATCTCCCGGAAAACCGGTATATGCCGCCAGGCCCTCAAGACGCCCCCACTCACCTCGTTGGCCTGCAGCTTTGCCACCAGGCTGGAACCGACCCATTCAAAATAGCTCTCCCGGTAAGGAGCGCTGACCGCGGGCATTTGTACTTCGACCCCTGGCACGAGCTTTGGTGCTAAATCCTGGATCTTGATCTGTTGCATATCTAATCCCTCCATTGCGCCCGGAAATCGGAGGTCACGCCGGCTTCTCGCGCATCAAAGTTGATAAACCCAAGCTTCAGCGCTGGCGATTCGGGCCTCAGGCGGTAGTCCTTGTTCTTCGGGTCGACAAATAGCGGATCGGCGAAGATAGAATGCCGGTCAAAACCAAGCGCCTGCCACTCCTCGAGTGAATATTTAATCTTTTTCCTGCGGTCCGTCAGGCTATCCCAGCCCTCATCATAACGACCCTCGGCACGGGTCTCTACGCGGGCGACGAATTCACCCAGGTCGCTGTAGAAGCAGTTGTAGTCTATCTCCTCCAGCCAGGGGCCATTTGCTGGGGGGGCGATCAGGGTGTAAATTTCGCCGTAAGAAGCGCCCATCGAGAAGTTAATATCGTCTTCCGGCTTCATTTTTTCGATGCTCATAACCGTGATATTGCGGAAATAGCGGTCATGGTTGTATTCGTTGCCTACATGAAAACAGGTAGAATTGGCTCCGTTGACCCAGATGTTGTTATAAATCGTCCGGTAGGCTCCCTCGCGCAGCTTCATGCTGACTCCTACGCACAGGTTGTTGAAAATTTCGTAGTTCGAGGCGCCATCGTCCAGGTCCAATCCCCAGCCGGCGTCTTCTTCAAAAAAGTTATGACGGATGATGACCGGCTCCATCGCGTCTGCTTTAACCAAACCTGCGTCGTGACTGCGGTTGGTAGTGTAAGGAAGATGGGACTGACCTAAGCACCAGTAGCTATCCCGCCCCCAGGCGTTAAACGGCCCATGATCGCCCGTCTCCCGACAGGTTTCGTGGATATGGTTGTACTCGATCACATGCCCGCCCCAGGTTCCATCCCCGATACAAATGCCAGCGCGTGGCATGTTATAAATATCATTGTGAGAGGCGGTGATGCGTTTGGCTCTGGAGATATACATCCCGGCGTTCTGCTTGCCAAAGGTGCCACAGTCGTGAATCAGGTTATTTTCAGCGCGGCATTCGTATGGGAAACTGCGCTGCGTCCCGCTGGTCAGCTCCTGTGAACCGACAAAACAGATGGCGCTGTCGCCAGTTTCCACAAACTTGCAGCCAGTCACTGTATTCCCGCGGTTGTAAAGATTCATAAAGACGGCATTCCCACCGACCGCGTCGAAGCAGCAGTTGGCTATGTGGCAGTCGCGTGCGCCTTCGAGGAAAATAGTTCCTCCTCGGTGGATCGACCAATCCGAGAGCGAGGGAATAGCGTATGTCTCGAGGAATGTCGAAGCCGTATGAGTAAATCG
>Ga0315279_10006228_pt1 | contig 15126 bp, 9 predicted proteins | sample YL17G06_20_MG_FD_203694 | JGI IMG/M metagenome (GOLD analysis project Ga0315279, IMG submission 203694) | Sediment microbial communities from Yellowstone Lake, YNP, Wyoming, USA - YL17G06_20 | ecosystem: Environmental > Aquatic > Freshwater > Lake > Sediment | place: USA: Wyoming | collected... | reverse complement strand
CAAGCCCGCCCAGGCTTACGTCGGCTCGCCGCTGGCGGTCGAGGACACCGTCGTAAGAAAGGTCGTGCAGATCGACGAGACCTACAAGGTGGTCGAGAAGTACGATAACGCCACCGAGAAGGTGGACATTGTCCGCGTCGTGACCACCACGACCAACGAGAAGGACCCCAACACCGGCAAGGCCGCGCCGGTTGTCAAGGTCGACAAGAGAGGCCCGTGTTCCGTGGTTTACGGGGCCGCCCCGCTGGACGTTCACCAGACCGACACCTACAGGGTCGGCGCCCTGAGCGGCGCGGCCGCCCTTGTCGCCGGCGATCACAGACTCGTCAAGCTTTCGCTCGATCAGGCGATCCTGCGCGCCCTGGCCAACAGCCTGGACATCCGCGTGGTCAGCTTAGACCCCGCCATCGCCCGCGAGGACATGGTCAAGGCGGCCGCGGCGTTCGACTACACGCTGTTCGGCGCGACCGACCTGATCCACGGCGAGAACAAGCAGAACAACATCGCGGTCGGGTCGGTCAGCAAGCAGCGCGACTGGTCGCTGGGGGTCAAGCAGCACACGATCACCGGCGCGGACTTCTCGCTCCAGTGGGCCATGACGCGATCCTGGGATAATTCCCAGTACCCGAAGCTGTTCAATACGTCCTACGAGCCTACCGTCGTCCTGCAAGTCACCCAGCCCCTGCTTCGCAACGCCTGGCCGGGGTTCAACCTCGCCCAGCTTCGCATCGCGAGGGTCAACGTCCGGGCGAGCAACGAGGCCTTCCGCCAAAAGGTCGAGGAGGTCATCACCCAGGTCGTCGGCCTGTACTGGACGCTCATCCAGGCGCGCCAGAGCATGGAGATCCAGCGCCGCCTGCTGGACCAGACGCAGGACACGTACGGCATAACCCTCAGCCGATACCAGGTCGACGCCACCGGCGTGGTCATCACGCAGCTCCAGGCATCGGTGAAGATCCGCGAGGCCGCGCTCATCACGGCGCGAAAGAACATCCTCGACGTCCAGCAGGCCCTCGGCAGGCTGCTGAACGACCCGCAACTAAACTCCCTGAGCGACTGCGAGGTGGTCCCGACCACGCCGATGCTCTCCGAGAAGCTCGCGATGGACCCCGTGGACCAGATGCTCACGGCCCTGACGTACAACCCGCAGCTCGAGCAGGCCCGGCTGGGCATCGCGGCCTCGGAGATCAACGTCACGGTGGCCAAGAACCAGACGCTGCCGAAGCTGGACCTCTCGGCGTCGGCGGGCATTGAGGACCTCGCCGCCCACGCCGACAGCGCCAACCGTAAGATGCTCGGTGCCGACTACACCAGTTACTCGATCGGCCTCATGATGGAGTACCCCATCGGCAACCGCGGCGCGCTGGCCAAGCTGCGCCAAAGCAAGTTCGAGCGGACCAAGGCGGTGGTCACGATGCAGAACACGGCCGACCAGATCGCGGTGTCGATCCAGGAGCGAGTCCGGCAGATCGACTACAGCCACGATCAGATCGTCGCCCAGCACGCGGCGGTCAAGGCCAGCGAGGCAGAACTAAGCGCCATCGAGGTTACCGAGAGGGTCCGGGCCAAGCTGACGCCGGAGTTCCTCCAGGTCAAGCTCCAGGTCCAGCAGACTCTCGCCAGCAGCCAGCAGGCTGAACTCCAGGCCACGGTGGACTACAACAACGCCCTGGCGGACCTGGCCAGGCTTACCGGCACGATCCTACAGCAGCATCGCGTGGAGATCTCCATGGCCCAGGTGATTGACGCCCGCTGGACGCCCGCTGAGACCACCACGCCCACCGGGCCTGCTGAGCCCGCTGAGCCCGCCACGACCACCGTGCCCGCTGAGCCCGCCACGACCACCGCGCCGACCAGCACTCCGGCGGCCGAGGGCGGTTCGGGAAGATAGGCCCTGAGGTCGATAGGCGAACTGACCGTTTTGAAGGCCCGACAGGCCGTTATACGCGTTGCTGTTAATTCTTGCGCCTTGGGGCGATGGCGGAGGGGACTGGCTCCGCCGTGCTGTTGGGCGGTCCCGGCGCGCCGGGATTCCCGCTGTTGCCCCACGCACAATGGTCGAACTGCGGGGACAGGCACCTTCGTCCCGATCCCGATGTCCATCGGGATCGGCACTACGGAGCCAGTCCCCACGCCGCGGCGGATAGCCGTGGATGTAAGCCCCAGAAGAAAACGCACTTGGAAAAGCCCCCGAAGTGGCGGCAGAATAATAACGCGCCACCGATGCCGGTCCTGGGTCTGTTCTGCCGCCCATTCAGGGCCCATTCGTATAAATAACTGCATTCCCGTGGCTTACGCCCCAAGCTGCCGGCCCTTTGGGCCGGACACGTCGGCGCACCCCCCGTACAAAAACCGAAAAAATTTGATTTTCCATTCCAGCGGTGACATAACGCTGTCACAGGGCAATCCGATAACTCTTTAGGAAGCTAACAGATGAGCGTCAGTAGGATTTACAGGCTCTTGAGGTTGGTGACCTTGCTTCAATGCAGTCGCGGCCGGTCGGCGGACGATCTTGCCAGGGAATTGGAAGTCAGTCGAAGAACTGTTTTCAGGGACCTGAACATGCTTGAACTGGCCCACATCCCGTACTATTACGACCCGGACACAGGGGGCTATCGCATCAGCCGGCACTTCTTCCTTCCGCCGGTGAGCCTTACGCTGACGGAGTCGCTGGCGATCTTGATGATGACAGGCCGGCTGCGGTCCTCGACCGCCCTGCCGCTGATGGGCCAGGCCGCCCGCGCGGCGATGAAAGTGGAAAGCGCCCTGCCTGCTGGGATTCGCGAGCACGTCGGCAGCGTGCTGGACCGCCTGCACGTCGACCTCGGCCCCGTCAGCCGGCACGAGGGGCTCGACGACATGTTCGACCAACTCGCCTCCGCAATCGTCCAGCGCCGCGCCTGCAAGCTGGTCTACATAAGCTTCCTCGAACAGGAGCAGATCCGCCTGACGGTCCATCCGCTGCGGCTGGTCTTCGTCGGGCGGGCGTGGTACGTCCTGGCCTGGTCGGTCCGGCACAAGGAAACCCGCACGTTCAAGCTCGGGCGCATCCGCAAGCTGACGGTCACCGACGAGGTCTTCAGCCTCCCGCGCCGGCCCGGCGGCAAGGCCGACGCGGGCGCCGACGCCGGCGACTCCCTCGGCCGGAACATCTTCGGCCAGGCCTGGAGCATGATACCCGAAGGAAAGGTCTACGACATCCACCTTCACTTCGACAAGAAGGTCGCCGGCAACGTCGCCGAGGTGCAGTGGCACGCGAGCCAGCAAGTTCAATGGAACGACGACGGCTCGATCGAGTTCCACGTCGCGGTCGACGGGCTTGGGGAGATCATGTGGTGGGTCCTCGGCTATGGCGACCAGGTGGAGGTGATTGCGCCGCCGGAGCTTCGCCGTCGCGTCGGCGAGGCGGCAAGCCGGACGGCCCGGCGGCACCTCGGCGGAGACCAGAAGCCATGAGGGCGCTCGTTCAGCGGGTCAACTGGGCGGAGGTGCTTGTGGCCGGGCAAATCGCCGGCCGGATCGATCGCGGACTGCTTGTCTACGTCGGCGTGGCCGCGGGCGACACCGAGGCCGACGCCGCACGCCTGGCCGAAAAGGTCGCACAAGTTCGCCTCTTCGAGGACGACGGCGGCAAAATGAATCTATCCTGCCAAGACGTTCGGGGGGGCGTCCTGGCAGTATCGAACTTCACCCTCCTGGCCGACACCCGCAAGGGCCACCGGCCGGAACTCCTCGCCGCGGCGCCGCCAGAGCATGCCCAAAGGCTCTACGACGCCTTCCTGGCCGCACTGGCCGGACAGTCCGTCCCGGTCCAGAGCGGAGTGTTCCGGGCAAACATGATGATCCGCAGCGCCGCGACCGGGCCCGTCAACGTCCTGATCGACGTGCCGGCAGCGGAAGGTCATAGGTCTTAGGTCATAGGTCGTAGGGAAAAGAAGGAGGAAGAAGAAGGTCATAGGCAAGAGAAGAGACGGAAGGTCTTAGGGGCGGAGCCGTCAACAGAGCATATTCATCGCATGCGGCCGGGCTAAAATTCGCCGCCCTCGGCGGCCATCGCGCCCTTGACTGGGCGGGGGTAATATCGTAGCTTACTCTGTCTGTCCCGGGAGTGTGCCCGAGCGGCCAAAGGGATCAGACTGTAAATCTGACGGCGTATGCCTACGGTGGTTCGAATCCACCCGCTCCCATGGAAGAAAGCCGGCCTGGAATGGCCGGCTTGTTTTCTACCCGGAGATTCCCAGGGATTGCTATCCCCGGGCGTCGGGTCGAAAGAGGCATCCGCAGTTTGCGCAGATTCACGCGGGTGGAAAGAGAAGATTCCATCCGCGGGAATCAGCGTAATATACGGATACCTGCCTCTTGTTGTTTCTGATAGGGTATCGAAATATGCCGCCCAGGTTCGTCTTTGAGATGCGCGACGTCGGCAAGGTCTATGGCGACAAGACTATCCTGCGCGACATAAACCTGTCATTCTTCTACGGGGCCAAGATCGGCATCGTCGGCGAGAACGGCTCGGGCAAGACGACGCTGCTTCGCATCATGGGCGGGATAGACAAGGACTTCCACGGCGAGGCCATCCTGGCCAAGAACATGCGTGTGGGCTACGTCGCGCAGGAGCCGCAACTCGACCTGGACAAGACCGTCCGGGAGAACCTCCAGGCCGCCATCGCGCCCGTCCAGGCGCTGCTTGACCGCTACAACGCCGTGGCCGACAGGCTCGGCGAGCGGTGCGAGGCCGACGAGATGGAAAAGCTCCTGGCCGAGATGGACGGCCTCCAGCAGAAGATCGACGCCTGCGACGGATGGGAGGTCGACCGCATGCTGGACATCGCCGCCGACGCGCTGGTCCTGCCGCCGGACGACATGCCCGTGCGAATCCTCTCCGGCGGCGAGCGGCGGCGCGTGGCGCTATGCAAGGTCCTGCTGGAAAAGCCCGACCTGCTGCTGCTGGACGAGCCGACCAACCACCTCGACGCCGAGACCGTCGCCTGGCTGGAGACCGCCCTGCGCGAGTACGCCGGCACGGTCATCATCGTCACCCACGACCGGTACTTCCTGGACAACATCACCAGGTGGATCCTGGAACTGGAAGACGCCCGCGGCATCCCGTTCGAGGGCAACTACTCATCCTGGCTGGCGCAGAAGGCGGAGATCCTCCGCATCCGCGAGAAGCGCCAGACCGACCGCCAGCGCTCGCTGACGCGCGAGTTGGCTTGGATCAACACGTCCGTGCAGGGCCGGCGGACAAAGAGCGAGGCCCGCATCCGGCAGTACGAGCAGCTTGCCGGGCAGGCGACGATCGACACGAAGTCCGACGCGGTGATCCAGATCGCGCCTGGCCCGCGGCTGGGCGACCACGTGGTGGCGTTCGAGGGCGTCGGCAAGGGGTACAACGGGCTTACGCTGTTGAAGGACTGCTCGTTCAGCCTGCCGCGCGGGGCGATGGTCGGCGTGATCGGGCCGAACGGCAGCGGCAAGACCACCTTGTTCCGCATGATAATGGGCGCCGAAAAGCCCGACGCCGGGCGGATAGACATAGGCCCGACGGTCGCGCTTTCGTACGTGGACCAGAACCGCGACGAGCTCGTGGACTCCAACACCGTCTTCCAGGAGATCACCGGCGGGCGCGACCAGGTGGAGCTGGGCAGCGTGTCGATGAGCGCGCGGGCGTACGTCGGGCGGTTCAACTTCCGCGGGCCGCAGCAGCAGAAGCTCGTCGGCGAGCTTTCCGGCGGCGAGCGGAACCGCGTCCACCTGGCCAAGCTGCTCAAGCGCGGCGGCAACCTCATCCTGCTGGACGAGCCGACAAACGACCTCGACGTGAACACCATGCGAGTGCTGGAGCAGGCGCTTATCGACTTCCCGGGCTGCGCGATGATCATCAGCCACGACCGGTTCTTCCTGGACCGGGTCTGCACGCACCTGCTGATCCTCGAAGGCGGCGGGCGCACGCGGTGGTTCGTCGGCAACTTCAGGGACTACGAGGAATCCTTGGCCGAGGAACACTCCGACAGGATTGCCCACAGGCGCGGCAAGTACAAGAGGCTGACGCTGAAGTAAGAAGAAAGCAAACGGCGGAACACGGAAAAGCGAACGGCGGAATCCGGAACCTGGAAAAGCGTACGGCGGAACACGGAAAAGCGAACGGCGGAATCCGGAACCTGGAAAAGCGTACGGTGACTTAACGGGTTCCTGGTTCCGCTTTTTCTTGACGGGTTCCGCCTTTTCTTAACGGGTTCCTGGTTCCGCTTTCTTTTGACGGGTTCCGCCTTTTCCGTGTTCCCGGCTACCGCTGTGTCGTCACCGTCACGTCGCCGCGGCCGAAACGCACTCGGATGTATCCGTTCATGCACGTGAGGTAGTATCGCTTTCGGGCGTCGAGCGACGCGTAGAACTCCTTTGCCGCCTGTCCGCCTTTGACGGTCTCGGCCGGGCGGTCGGGGCTGCTGACGACGACCACCTTTGGCGACACCGCCGCCACGAAGGCCGGCAGCGTGGCCCGCCAGTTGCCGTGGTGCGGCAGGACGAGCACGTCGGCGCGGATCTTTTCCGGCCGGGCGGTCAGGGCGGTCTGGGCCGCGTCCGAGATGTCGCCCGGCAGCAGCACCCTCTGGCCGTCGCAGCGGACGCGGAAGACCAGCGAGCCGTCGTTGGTCTCCATGTCGCCGCGGCCCGGCGGCGGCCAGAGGACTTCCACGTCCGTCCGCTCGTCGATGGCGATAACCTCGCCCGGCGTGAGCCTGCGCACGCGCGAGCCGCGGCGCGCGAACCGGGCCATCAGGTCCAGCACCTCCGGCCCGCTGGCGGGGTCGCCGACGCGCCCGAAGTAATCGTTGAGGTACACATCGCCGGCCCCCCCGCTGTCAACCAGGGCGCCAATGGCGTTGAAGTGGTCGGCGTTGGCGTGGCTGATGGCCGCGGCCGACGGCATCGGCAGCCGCTCGTGGCGGATGAACGGCAGGAGTATCTCCCTGCCGCTGTCGTTGCGGCCGAGGCTGCCGGCGTCGAAGACGACCGTCCGCCCGCCCGGCGCACGCAGGACAATGCAGTTGCCCGCCCCCACTGCCAGCACGTGCAATTCCGCCGCGTCCGGCGCGGGCGCCGGCCATTGGGTAAGGACGGTCGCGCCGACAAGGCACGCCGCGGCGGACGCCGCCCACAGACGCCCAAGCCACAGTCGCCGGTGGATGATGACCAGCACGATCGCGGCGTAGGCGGCCAGGACCCACAGCGGCCCGACCGGCCTGACGTCGACGGCCACGCCGGGCAGCGCGGCGGCGGCATCGACAATCCGCGCCATTGCCTCGGCCGCGGCGGACCCGGACGAACAAAGCGCGTGGGAGAGGTTCGGCGCCCACGCGACCGCCAGGCCGAGGTATCCGCACACCAGGGCCGCGGTAACCAGCGGCGAGATCGCCAGCGTCAGCGGCGCGCCGACGGCGCTGATCATTCCGAAGTGATGCGCCGCCAGCGGCACCGACACCAGCCAGGCCAGGATCGAGATCGTCACCGCGCCGATGGCCATGTCCGCACCCGTGTGGGCCAGCCAGCGCCGAACACGCTGCTCCTCACGGTAGACGCGAAGCCCGCGGACCCGAAGGAACCGCCCGAAGAGCAGTTCGCGCATCGGCCGCTGAAAGAGTATCAGCCCCGCGACGGTCGCGAAGCTGAGCTGGAAGCCCGGCTGGAAGAGGTCGGCCGGGTCGGCCACCAGCAGCACCACCGCCGCAAGGGCCAGGGCGTTGAGCGACGAGCCGGGGCGGTGCACGATTGCGCCCACGCAAAGCGCCGCGGCCATGATCGCGCTTCGCAGCAGCGGCGACTGCGACTCGGCAAGCAGCAAATAGCCGGACAGGCAGGCCAGCGCCACGCCGGCCGCCTGCCGCCGACCCAGCGTGCCCAGGCGGCACAGCAGGTAGATAAAGCCGATGAATATGCCCAGGTTCATTCCGGATATGCAAAGCAAGTGCACCACGCCGGTGCGGGACATCGCGTCCTGGAGGCCCTGCAGCGACGGGTCGCGCCGGCCCAGGATCAGCGACTCCATCAGAAACTCCGGCCTGGACTCGCCCGGCCCCACCAGCCGCTCGCGGGCCCATCGCCCCGCGCCGTCGCGCACGCGCTGAAACCACGTGCCGGAGTTCTCGGCAAGCACCGTCACCGCCGCCGCGGCCGGCACGCGAAACCGCACCAGCCGCCCCGTGTTCCTGGCAAACTCGGCCGGGTCGCGCTGGCCGGGGTTGTCCGCCGGCGGCACCCGGCTGATCCATCCGGCCAGTTCCACCCGCTGACCGCGGGCGATGCGCTTGTCCGCCTCGAGCACCGTGACCTGTGCCATGCCCTGCACGCTCCGCCACTGACCGGCGACGAGGATTTCCTCGGCCGACAGGTCGAACGACGTAACCGGCTCGCGGGCGTAGGGGGCCTCGACGGCGAAAGTGTGCGTCGCCGGCGAGCCGACGACCCGCCCGCGAATGCTGGCAATGGTGCGTCTCGGCTCGGCATAGGTCACGATGTGGTCGTCCGGCAGCCGGTACCATGCGATACGGCAGTGGATGGCCCCCAGCGCGACCACGGCCAGCATGAGCGCCACGGCCGCCAGGCGGGCGGAGGGCCTCAGCGTCAGACCCGCCGCCGCGGCCACCGCCAGGCCGGCCCAGAGGGCCCAGGCCGGCGTGTCAATCGGCATATATCGGCCGGCGACTATTCCCGTCATCAGTGCCGCCGCCAACGGCGCAAGCGGCGCCCGCGGGGCCGGCGGATGATCGGCGGGCAGCGAGTCTGAGAGTCCATCGGCCATGAATGCGGATTGTAGGGGCGCCCGGCGAGGCTGGCCAGAAGGTACTTGACGATTATTCGCCGCGACCACCCCCTGTCCCCCCGAGAAACCCCATCCGCAGCCTCCGGGCGGCTTACAGCCCGTTGCGGGCGGTCATTGACGGGCAGCGCCGGACCCGGTGCGGAACCATCGCCCGGCTGTTCGCAGCCAGATGCGGGCGTACAGCGATCAATGGCCGGCGGCAGCGCAGAAGGGTCGAGTCGGCCGACAGCAGTGTGGCTCAGCCCCCCTACTGCCACGCCGCCACCCGATGATAGCGATGGTGCAGGACACCGGCCACGCTACTGCCCGCCTTCCCGCGTGTAGTTCAGCAGCCCGCCGGCCGCGAGGATCTTCCGCTGGCGCGGCGTCAGGCCGACGCGGCACGTGAAGTCGAAACCTTTTGTCACATTGTCAACCGTCACCGTCTGGCCGCTGGAGATGGCCGTCGCGACGCCGGCAATTCGCAGCTCGTCCGCCTGGCCGAGGCGGTCGTAGTCGCCCGCGTCGGCGAACGTCAGAGGCAGGATGCCGAAGTTCACGAGGTTCGCCTGGTGTATCCGCTCGATCGCCTTGGCTATCACCACGCGCACGCCGAGGTACATCGGGCACAGGGCCGCGTGCTCCCGGCTGGAGCCTTGCCCGTAGCTGTCGCCCGCGACGACCGCGCCCGCCTTGCCGGCCGCCTGGGCCAACTGGGCGCGCCGGGCGAAGGTCGGCTCATCCTCGCGGTTGAAGCAGTCAAAGACGTGCTTGGCGTACAGGGGCACGTTGGAGCGGTATTTCAGCAGCGCCCCGGCCGGCATGATGTGGTCGGTGGTGATCTTGTCGCCGACCTTGATGAGCACCTCGCCGGCCAGCGTGTCCGGCAGCTTTTCGCCGGCGGGCGGCTTGACGATTGTCGAGCCGCGAATGACCACGGCGTCCCGCGCCTCGGGCGGCGCAAGGGGCGGCTGGAGCATGAGGTCGTCGAGCTTGAACTGCCGCGGCGCGTCGAAACGCGGATACGCCATGCCCAGCCGCTCGCCAAGCGCGCGCGGGTCGGTTATCTCGCCGGTTATCGTCGCCGCCACGGCCGTCTCCGGCGAGACGAGCCACACCATGTCGCCCTTCGTGCCCGACCGCCCGGTGAAGTTCCGGTTGAACGTCCGCAGGCTGACGGTGTTTTCCGCCGGCGCGAAGCCCAGGCCGATGCACGGCCCGCAGCCGGACTCCAGTATCCTCGCCCCCGCCGCCACGAGGTCCGCAAGTGCCCCGTTCTCGGCCAGCATCTCCAGCACCTGCCTGCTGCCCGGGCTTATGCCAAGCTCCACGCCCGCGTTGACGCACCGGCCCCGCAGCACCGACGCGACGACCATCAGGTCCTGGAAGCTCGAGTTCGTGCACGAGCCGATCGCCACCTGCGCGACCTTCGTGCCTGCCAGGTCCGCCACGCGGGCAATGTTGTCAGGGCTGGGCGTGCCGGCCGCCAGAGGCTCAAGCTCCGTCAGGTCGATCACGACTCGCCCGAAGCTCACGTCGGCAAACCCGTCCGCGCCGGCCTGGCCGATCTCCACGCCCGTGCAGAACCGGCAGATGTTCCGGATCGTCGCGGCGTCCTTCTCCACGTGCAGCCGCTTGGTGATGCGGTCGTACGCCGCGCCGCCGTCGGCGGACAGCGGCTGGTACTTATCGCCCCGCTGCTGCGCCTGGAGGAACTGCCGCGTGACCTCGTCGGCGGGGAAAACGCTCGCCGTCACGCCGAGCTCGGCCCCCATGTTCGTGCACGTGGCGCGGGCCGGGACCGGCAGCGTCGCGACGCCCTCGCCGAAGTACTCCACCATGCACCCGACGTTGCCGCGAGTGGTCAGCACGCTCAGCAGCCGCAGGATTATGTCCTTGGCCGAGACCCAGTCGCCCAGCCGGCCCCTTAGTTCCACGCCGATCACGCGCGGATTGGTGATGTAAAACGCCCCGCCGCCCATTGCCACCGCCACGTCCAGCCCGCCGGCGCCGATGGCGATCATGCCCATCCCGCCGCAGGTCGGCGTGTGGCTGTCGCTGCCCAGAAGCGTGCCGCCCGGCCTCGCGAAACGCTCGAGGTGGACCTGGTGGCATATCCCGTTGCCAGGCCGGGAGTGGTACGCGCCGAGCTTCCGCGAGATCGACTGGAGATACAAGTGGTCGTTGTGGTTCTCCGGCCCGAACTGCGCCATGTTGTGATCCACGTAGCTGACGGACACCTCCGTCCGTACGCGCGGCACGCCCATCGCCTCCAGCAGCAGAAACGCCGTCGTGCCGGTGGCGTCCTGGGTGAGGGTCTGGTCGATCCTTATGCCGATCTCCGCGCCGGGCGCCAACTCCCCGGTCACCAGGTGATCGGCCAGTATCTTCTGCACTACCGTCCTTGCCATGGTCGCTCCTTGCGCGGCAACATCATGCCGCGAAAACGTCGCAGCCGCGGAGTATTTGAGAATACCAAATCCCCCAGCCCCGGACAACCGGCGGCAAGTCGTATCCTCCTGCCGGATTCCGCACAAGTGGGCAGTACGGAGATAAGGCGGTACGGAGATCGAGCCATTCATGCGGACCCTGGAACCCAATGTGCAATTGCCTTAAGATTCACCGCCGACATGGAGATATACATCTATCCGACGAAGCGGGATATGGGCCAGGCCGCGGCTGAGATGGCGGGGCGGCGCCTCGCCGAAGCCATTGCCGCGCGCGGCGGCGCCAACCTCATCCTCGCCACGGGCGCCAGCCAATTCGAGATGCTCGCCGCCCTGGCCGCCCAGCCGGTGGACTGGTCGCGCGTGACGGCCTTCCACCTCGACGAGTACGTCGGCCTGCCCGAGAGCCACCCAGCGAGTTTCCGCGGGTACCTCAAGGACCGCTTCGCCGCGAAGGTGCCGTCGCTTCGGGCGTTTCACTACATAAACGCCGAGGGCGACCCCGCGGCCGAGTGCCGGCGCGTCGGCGAGATCATCCGCCGACACGGCATCGACGTGGCCTGCGTGGGCATCGGCGAGAACGGGCACCTGGCGTTCAACGACCCGCCGGCGGACTTCGAGACGCATCAGCCGTACATCGTCGTGGACCTGGATGAAACATGCCGGCGCCAGCAAGTCGGCGAGGGTTGGTTCGAGACGCTCGACTCAGTGCCGCGCCAAGCGGTGTCCATGAGCATCAGCCGGATCCTCGCCAGCCAATGCATCGTCTGCGCTGTGCCCGACAGGCGCAAGGCCCGGGCCGTGCAGGGCACACTGGAAGGCCCGGTGACGAACCTCGTGCCGGCGTCGGTCCTGCAAACCCACGACGACTGCCACATGTTCCTGGACGAGGCCGCCGCGTCGATGCTGCACGATTCCTAGGAACTACACATATGCACATACCAGGATTCGTCGACTTGCAGGTGAACGGCTATCTCGGTTGCGACTTCACCGCGCCGGACCTGTCGGCCGAGGATTTCGGCCAGGCCGCCGAGCGCCTCCTTGCCGCCGGCGCCGGGGCGTTTCTGGCCACCGTGGTAACCGCGCCGATGCGGGTCTACCAGCGCAACCTGCCGATCATCGCCGCGGCGGCCGACAGCGGGCATTTCCGCGGCCGGGTGCTTGGGATACACCTCGAAGGGCCTTTCCTCGCCCACGGCGACGCCATCGGGGCACATCGGCCCGAGCACACGCTGGCTCCGGACATAGATGCGCTGAGCCGCCTGGTGGACCTTGCCGGCGGGCAACTGCGCATGCTCACGCTCTCGCCCGAAATGCCCGGCGCCGAGCGGATGATCCGCTGGGCGGCGGGGCACGGGATATGCGTGGCCTGCGGGCACACGATGGCGACGAGCGACGATCTGGCCCGCGCCGCCGACGCCGGCGCGACCGTCTTCACGCACCTGGGCAACGGCCTGCCGCGACTCGTGCCGCGCCACGAGAACCCCATCTGGGCGGCCCTGGCCGAGGACCGCCTGACCGCCACCCTGATAACCGACGGCCACCATCTGCCGCCGGCGGTCATCAAGTCTTTCATCCGCGCCAAGGGCGTCGAGCGGATCGCGGTCGTCAGCGACGCGGCCCCGCCGGCCGGCATGCCGCCGGGCCGGTACCGCACGCTTGGCAACGACTCGGTCCTTGAGCCCGACGGCCGGCTGCACAGCCCCACAAAGAAATGCCTCGTCGGCTCGTCGTCGACGATGCTCCAGTGCATGAACCACCTGGCGTCGCTGGCTATCCTGACCGCCGACGAGCTCCGCGCCGTCGGCCTGGAAACCCCCCTGCGCCTGCTGGGGCTCTCGCGGGCCGACATCCGGCAACTTTCGTGAGGCCAGGTCTCCGGGGAAACCATGCTGATTTCGCATGAATGGCGCTTTGCGTCCGCCTGGGCGGGGCGTACCATGTTGGGCCATGAGTGAAGGACGAGGAATTTCGGAAACCACCCGCCGCTCGGCGCTGGCGGGGCTGATGATGGCGCTTCTGGCGGCGTCGGTCGGCGTGGCGTGGTGGCTGGCGGCGTCGCGGCGTTTCGACCCGCTGGCCGGCAGGAAGGTCCTGGACGGCATCCGCGCGCGCGGCCTGCACGCGCTGTGGGGCGATAAGCTCGTGGAGGACTGGTACATACTTCGCCGGGCCGATGACAAACCGGTCGGCTGGTCCGTTTCCAGGCGGCTCAGGCGCCAGAGCGGCGGGTACGCGGGCACGCGGATCGGGCGGGCCGGCGACCTGTTTTCGGAACAGACGTGGGCGATCGACGACAAGGCCCGCGCGGGCCAATACGTGTCCCACCAGTGGCAATGGCAGCCGGTCAGCCTGCCCGGCCAGCAAGAGGCACGGCGCGTGGCTCTCCCAACCACCGAGATTACCCTCCGCGGCGGCCGGGTGACCGTGGTCCGCGCCGACGCGTTCCGCGCAGTCAAGGCCTCGGCGCCCGCGCCGGAGGACTACATTCCGGAAGGGCTGGCGGACCTGGTCATGTACGAAACGGCCATCCAGGGCGGCAAGGCCGTCTTCCGCCTGCTGCCCGACGACCAGGCCATCATCCAAGGCCGCGTCGCCTTCGCGACCGTCCGCGTCACGCCGGAGGGAGGGCGAGTGGTCCGCCGCGAGTTCGACGACTCGCACGAAATCATGGTCTTCGAGGAAACGCGCGGGCTGCTGAAGGTAACCTATCTGCCATCCGGCATATGGGAGGAGGCGAGTTCGGCCCAGGCCGTCGGAAGGATATTCCCCGACGCCAAGTCATATCAGCAATCGCCAGCCCCGGCCCCGGCCACCGCCACTACCAAAAATCCCGACCCGCCTTCCGCGGAATCCCAGCCGCGGGGGCAACCGGCCACGGCGCCCGACGCGAACGGCCAGAACGCCAACGACCCGAGCGGATTATGAGTGGGGACCGTCGGCCTGCAGACCCGCAGCCTGACGAATCATGGCATTGTCAGGCCCTATTGCCCTTCGCCTGCCGCCTTCTTTACTCCCCCGTGCGGCGCCGCATGTCCTCGGCCTGCTTCATGAGTTGCTCGTCGGTCAGTTCTTCCTGCTTTTCGAGCTTGTAATGGAGGAACCGCTGGTCGTGGTAGGTCCACGGGGCCATGTGGCTCAGCAGGTCCAGCGGCGGGACCTCGTACCAGGGCGGGGAAATATCGGCGTTGGCGCGCAGGGTCTGGTAGCCGTTCATGCGTATCAGCACGTCGTAGTCGCCGTACCAGGTGAACGGCAGGCTAAGCGGCGTTCGGCCGACCTCGCGGTCGGAGACATAAACCAGTGCCCCGGCCGGCTCGGTGGTGATCTTCATCTCCCGCTCGACGCATCCGCCAAGCGCCGCGGCCGCAAGGGCCATTGTCGCAATCCATCGCCTGTTCATAACGCCAACCTTCTACCAGACTTCAGCCCGCCCCACAAGCGCAAAATCCCGGCACCCGCCGCCAGGCCGAGAGCCCCGGCCTGCAAACCGCCATCCGCCCTCGAGGCCGGCCGAGGAAGACACCGAAAGAAGGTTCATGACCACTTTGCCCCCCCGCAAGCCAACGGAGGCAAAGGGGATGATTGACAGCCGACGCAAACAACGGTGAGATAAGCGGATTGCTTTCGGGGGGCGGCCGTTTCACCATCGGCGGCAAGGAGTAATGTGCGGGCATGGACAATGGACAGCTAAACTGGCGCGACGCCGCGGCGAAACTGCCGGAAATGTCGGAAGGGTCAGACGGGTCGGGCTTATCGCCCTTCCCGGAAGGTGAAGGCGCAGACACACTGGAGGAAGCCTCATGAAAAAAGACGCCAGCCCCCTGCTGCCGCATGGCGGTTACGAGGGCAGCGGGGCGGCCGCGACGTAGCGCGAGT
>Ga0315279_10006226_pt1 | contig 15129 bp, 9 predicted proteins | sample YL17G06_20_MG_FD_203694 | JGI IMG/M metagenome (GOLD analysis project Ga0315279, IMG submission 203694) | Sediment microbial communities from Yellowstone Lake, YNP, Wyoming, USA - YL17G06_20 | ecosystem: Environmental > Aquatic > Freshwater > Lake > Sediment | place: USA: Wyoming | collected... | reverse complement strand
TTTTACCGCATCCAAATACCCGGTCAAACTACTCCATTCATAACACTGGACATACTGCCACAGTTCACGGTGGTCCTGAACATTTGTACTACTCCTACGCACAGGGTTCAAATGTATATACCGGGAAACTTCAAGCAGGTAATTATCCGCATCTATCAGGAGTGCTTTAAACCGCCCTTGATACAAGTGACCGTAGGTATGATGATAATAATTAAACCACCCTGTATAGCTTATGTTGAACCGCCTCATAAATTCGCTCAAATTCGGTCGCAATGTTTCGACTATTAGATGAAAATGGTTATGCATCAGTACATACCCGTACAATACAACATGATAAATTTTTAATGAATCTATCATTTGATTTACAAAATGGTTCCGATCAACGTTATCAAGAAAAATATTCCGATGATTATTTCCCCGGCAGGTTATGTGGTAGAATGCTCCCGGGTATTGAATCCGTAACGGGCGTGCCATCGTTAAAGAAGACTATGGATCATGATATTGAAAATTGAAGATTTGACCCCATAGGGAGGTAAAGAAGGAAGGATGAAGTGGAGGTTTACACGAATGGTTTTTCGCGCAGTTCTTCCTTGGAGGTTTCCAACTGGGGGACCTGCTCGAAACCGGCCCGTTTCAGGGCCGCGGTCACGAGCCGGTCCAGCTGCCTGCGGGTGATCTGGGCATTTGACCGGCGCAGAACCTGGCAGAAGTGATACGTGAAAACACCCCGCACCTTGCCTTCGATCTCGGTCTCTTGCGAAGTCTGGTTGTCCCGGCAGGCCGCCCAGAGCGTGTGGTTCAAACCGGGGGCGACGATCGTTTCCCGATGACCGTTTGCCGGCCGCAGGATCCGTCTGCGATGCAGGCCCGGTTCATAATCGATATGGAAGCTGAAATCGATTGGCGGCGCCAGGTATTTTTGCCGGGTCCGCATGCGTTCCGGTACGGAAAGCATATAGGCGATATCCCGGGTCGCGGTACCCGAATGGCAGGAATCGAGGATCACCTCGAGGTTCGCATCTATTGGCAGGTTCGCGAAAGCCTTACGCAAGTCGTCGTCGGTCAGGTAGACCCGGCGGGCGAAATCAATGTCGTGCGGACAGAGGATCTCGTCGCTCGCGTCAACCTCGTCTCCGTTCGTATCCGCAACTTGGGAACCGTGTCCGGAATAGTAAAAGACCAACGAATCTCCGGTCCGGGTATCCGTTGTCAGCCAGGTTATCCCTTTTAGGATGTTATCCCGGGTCGCGGACCGGTCCGTGCACAACCGGATATTCCGGGGTTCAAACCCGCAAATGACCATGGTGTTGGCCATATCCTTCACGTCGTTGACGCAGCCGTTCAGGTCCGGCCCGCCCGCGCCGGCCGGCCGGTAATCGTTGATTCCCACTAAAAACGCTTTCCTATTCATTTCTTCTCCTTGTTCTTGATATAACGGTAAATGCTCCGGCGGGAAATTTTTAGTTCCTCCGCGGTCCGGCGCGCGTCCCCGCCGTTCTCGCTTAATTTTTCCATGATGACCTGCCGGCGAAATTCCTCGAGTCTTACCTTGAAAGTCCGCGGCGGTTTCCGGTCCAGGCCCAAATCCTCGGACCCGATCTGATCGTCCGCGCAGTTCAGGTACGCGCTTCGGATGATCCCTTCCAGTTCCCGGACATTGCCCGGATAATCGTATTCGACGAGCCACCCCAGGGCCTCGTCGGTAATACCCGAGATGAATTTTTTGTGCTGGACCTGGACCTTTTCCAAAAAATGATCGATCAGGTCCGGGATCTCCTCTTTTCGCTCGCGCAGCGCCGGGATCCGGACCTGCACCGGGCTGATCCGGTAATAAAGGTCTTCGCGGAACTTCTCTTTTTTGACCATCTCCCTGAGGTCGCGGTTGGTCGCGAACACGAACCGCACGTCGATCTCCCTTTTCTCGTTGCTGCCGAGCGGGCAGATCCAACTATCCTCCAGGACCCGCAGGAGCTTGCCTTGGACGTCCAGCGGCAGGTCGCCGATCTCGTCGAAGAACAACGTCCCGCGCTGGGCGAATTCGATCTTCCCCGGCCGGTCAAACCGGGCGTCGGTGAAGGCGCCCCGGACATGACCGAAGAGTTCGGACTCGAAAAGGGTCGCGGGGATCGCGCCGCAGTTGACCGGCACGAAGCGGCCGGCCGGCTGCGGGTTCGCGTTGTGGATCGCCGCCGCGAAAAGCTCCTTGCCCGTGCCGCTCTCGCCCAGGACCAGGATGTTCACCCGCTGGCAAGCGAGCTGCCGGGCTTTCTTTTTCAAACCGGGCAGGCCGATGATGTCGTCAAAAGTGTAGGGCGCGGAAAACTTGTTTGCGGCGACGGCCTTTTCCCGCATATCCCCAACCGGTTCAAGGAAATACAGGAATCCCGCGTGACGGTTTTTCCGGGTGACCAGAAAATTTCGCCCGGCGCGGGTCGAGTAGATGATTTCGTTGCTGATCTCTCCGCTCCGGTGCAAAACCCCGTCCAGGAGCGGGACGTGCTCCTCGGCCTCGTCGATCTTTAACAACCTGCGGGCGGACTGGTTGGCGTACTTGACCTCGGCGCGGCTGCCGGTCAGGACCAGGGCGCTGGAAAGGACGTCGCCCAGGGACCGGATCAGGTCGCCCTCGGTCAGTTCCCGGTATTCCCGGCTGACGAGCTGGGCCACGGTCTGGGCCAGGGTGAAGGTGTGCGGGTGGCCGGTTTCCTGGGGGTGGACGATGATGATGAGACCGATGGCTATGCCGTTCTCCAGGACCGGCGCGGCAAAGCAGGAGCCGCCCCGGAAAATATTCAAATAGTAATCCTCGTGGGAAACGTAGAACGGAACGCGGTGGCGCAGGCATAGGGCCGCCGCGGTTGTGCCGACGTCCTCCTCGCGCAGGGAAACACCCAGGCATAGGCCTTTTTTCTGGGCCGCGTCGAGCGCCATTCGGGGTCCGGTCAGCCGGATGACTTGCGCCTTCTCGTCGGCCAGGGCGACGATCGACCCGCAGATCTTGAAGGTCTCCGCCATGAGGTCCATGTAGGGCATCGCGGCGCGGATCAGGCAGTGGCAGTCCGCGATCCGGCGGGCCAGGGCCGCTTCGCTTAAATTGCGGCCTGCGGGCTGGTGGTCCGGATCCATGCCTTTCCGGCGGCACCTGGTTTTGGAAGCCTTGATCAGGGCTTCCCGATCCTCAACGATTTTCATTTTTCAAACACCCCCTTTGACGATACGATCGGTCAAAAAAAATGACCCGACAAGGACAAGAATCCCTTGTCTGGTCATCAACCGAGAGGATTATAATTAATTACGGGACGATGTCAAGAGGAATGTTAATGAAGAAAATTACCGGGAAAATCCGACTTACTATCTATACGATGCGGTATATAAGCAGCAGGTATTGCTTTTCAAGAATCCGGTTCTTGATCAGCTGGAGGCGGGGCTTCTTACCTTTCAGTCTCAAGGTCCGAAAAAGGTTCGTCCGCTTATCTCCGACCAGGATCGGCGCGACCAGCAGGCTGATCTCGTTGATCAGGCCCTGCTCCAGCAGGATATTGTTCAGAGTCCCGCCGCTGTCGGTCATCACGACTTTAGTCCCGTAATGAACGCGCATCAACCGCAGGGCCTGGCGGAAATCAACGCGGTCCCGGCCACAGACGTAGTGATCGTAATCCCTTTTTTTCAGGTATTTGAGATAGGATTTCGGGGTCCGCTTTGAAATGAGCACGACCACGTCCTTGCAGTAACCGGACTTGCGGTAGACGTGCAGCAGGTTCTTCAAAATCCCCCGCGTGTCGGGAATGAACCAATACGGCCGCTTGTCCCAGGATTTTATCAGGGGCTTGGTGAAGTCTTCCGGTTCTTCGGCCGGGATCTTTCCCCAATAAGTTTTGAGTCCCATCTTGGCCGTGCGCGAACCGACCAGGTGGACTTCGGCCTTGAAGGTCTCGGCGATCTGGTAATAAAGCTCCAGGTTCGGTTCAAAATTCCGGATCGCGCCGTCCATGCTGATCTCGTTGTGCATGATGACCTTGACCAATGATTTTTTATTTCCCTTCATTATTAAATATTAACTAAAATCGGGGAATAATCAAGAAGCATGTTGGCCGGCTCTTGACAAGGATTTTTCGTTCGTTATAATAATAACGGAGGAGTGATGAATTCATTATTTATTTGTACTCTGTTGTTTTTTTCTACCAACCAAACCGATATCGGGTCGTATATCAAAACTACGGGACTGCGCAATTTCAATCCTCCTGTTTATAATACCTATAACTATATTTCCATAAATAAATACCTTTTTAATCCCAGGGAAAAACTGCTGGGAATTCCCTCGGAATTGAAGGCCGCCTCGGATTATTATCTCGTCCAATTACAGGGACCGGTTTACGAGGATATGAAAAAGCAGGTCGAATTGTGCGGCGTTAAGATCATTCAGTATATCCCCTATAATACTTTTATCGTTCGGATGAGTCCGGTACAGAGAACCGCGGTTAGTCAATTACCCTTTGTCACCTGGATCGGCAACTACGAGCCGGCCTTCAAGATCAGCCCGCTGTTTGAACAAATAACCGACGAAAAACGGATGCTGGTCATTCTCTTTTACGGCGAGAATATCGAAACAATGGCCGAGACAATAAAAAATCTCGGCGTTGAGATTCTCGAGGTTTCGACTACGGAATACTATAAAATCATAAAAATCAAGACCGCTCATGATAAACTCGCGGAGTTAGCCCGACTTCCGCAGGTCATGTACATCGAACCCTGGCTGGAGCCGCAGTGGTGCAACAATGATGCTCAGTGGGTCACCCAGACCTGGCAAATAGATGATCGCCGCATCTGGATTAAAGGATTATTCGGCCGCGGCCAGGTCGTGAACACCGCGGATTCGGGAATCCTAACCTCTCATGACATGTTCCGCGATTCATCCATATCCATCACCACCTGGGGCGACTATCCCGATCATCGGAAGATCATCGCCTACAAGACCTGGACCGGTTCATCCGCCGCGTTTGGTGATAATTCTTCTTCCGCATGGCATGGTACCCATACTGCCGGATCGATTTGCGGCAATGATGAGCCGGTCGGAGGTTCGAGTCCCTACGACGGCATGCCGCCCCTGGTCAAGAATTACTTCATGGATATCGGCACGTCCGTGGGTGGCGTTGTCGTGCCTGGGGACCTGACTAATCTCTATAACATGCCATATAACGGCAATACCGGCGGCGCGGCCCGGATCTCCTCCCAATCCTGGGGTATCGCCACCACATCCATCTATACCAGCTATTGCCAACAGACCGATCAGTTCATGTGGAATCACAAGGATTTTTTGATTTTTTTCGCGGTCGGCAGCGGCTACGCACCCTATACCATAAAAGTACCCGCGACCGCCAAGGATATTGTATCTGTCGGCGCGACAGAAAACGGTACGCAGGCCAATATCTTGGCTGATTTTTCTGCCCACGGCCCGACCGCTGATAACCGGTACAAGCCGACTTTAACCGCACCGGGATATATTATCTATTCTTCAGTCGGTCCAAATAATAATTCTTATATAGGGATGGGTGGAACCAGTTTTTCCACACCATGCGCGGCCGGCAGCGCGGCCCTGATCCGGGAATATTTCAGCCGGGGTTTTTACCCGACCGGCGATTCAAACGCGGCTAATGTCTGGAACTACATCAGTGCCGCATTGGTCAAGGCTTGCCTGATCAATGGGGCAAGTCCGCAAATTAACAACACGACCATTCCCGACAACAATACCGGCTGGGGCCGGGTATTGCTGGATGATGTTTTGTATTTTTCCGGCGATGTCCGGAAACTGGCCGTGGTCGACGATACAATCGGCGTCGCGACCGGTGAGTATCAGGAATACGTCGTTTCCGTCAACAACCAGTCCGAACCCCTGAAAATTGCGCTGGTCTGGACCGACTACCCGGCGGTCGCGGGCGCCAATCCGGCGATCGTCAACAACCTCGATTTGGAAGTGATCACGCCCGACGGCACCCATTACCATGGGAACATATACAGCAGCGGACAGTCAATCCCAAATCCGACGGTCTGGGATACCGTCAACGTCGAGGAGTGCTGCCGCGTCGATGTCCCGGTCCTGGGCGACTGGACGGTCCGGGTATACGGCACGAACGTGCCCCAGGGTCCGAAACAGCCGTTCGCCCTGGCCGTTTCCGGCGGCCTCGGTCCCCAAACCGATATTGATGATGCCCGATCGAACCGACTTTTGCTGGGGCTTATCCCGCCCCATCCCAATCCCTTTACCCGTCGCGTTACTATCAGCTATGTTCTGCCCGAAGCGACGCAGGTGCGCCTGTATATCTACGACGTTACGGGTCGTTTGGTCGCAACTCTCGCCAACGGCGTCGAAGGACCGGGCGTAAAAACCGTAACGTGGGACGGCCGGACCGCAAGCGGGACACGGGCTGCGGCCGGCGTCTATTTCTGCCGGCTTGAGACCGGCCGCGGCGCGCTGGTACGTAAGATCATTTTGACAAAATAGATCGGCAGGGACGCGAAAGAATATCGCAGGGATCATTGACAACCGCGCTCATTTAAATATACTTCCAAAACCATGTCCTACTTCGCGATCGCCACCTGGAAATTTTCCCTGAAGCCGGTGCAGGCCGCGGTGAAACTGCTTAAAAGCGGCAAATCCTGCCTGGACGCGGTCGAGCTCATCGCGCGCATGACCGAAGACGACCCGACCGAACCCAGCGTGGGATACGCGGGCTGGCCCAACCTCCACGGCGAGGTCGAGCTCGACGCCGCAATCATGGACGGCCGGACCCTCCGTGTCGGCGCGGTCGCCGGCGTCAAGGGATTCCGGCATCCGATCAGCATCGCCCGTAGGGTGTTGACCGATACCGAATACAACCTGCTCGTCGGAACGGGCGCGGAACTATTTGCCCTGGACAAAGGTTTCCGGAAAGAAATCCTCTTCACCGGACAAAGCATCTTAGACTGGCGCCGTCGGATGAAGAATCGCAAGCTGAACGACGGCCACGACACGCTTGGAACGGTCTGCATCGACCGGAAAGGCAACCTGGCCGCGGCCAATTCCACCTCCGGCCTGCCGCTCAAACACCCGGGACGGGTCGGTGACAGCCCGATCACGGGCGCGGGTTTCTACGCGGATAACGAAGTCGGCGCAGCGGCTGCGACCGGTGTGGGCGAGGAAATAACGAAGTGCTGCCTGAGCTACAAGGCGGTGGAACTTATCCGCCGGGGCATGCACCCCCAGGACGCGGCCGAAACCGCAGTACGCAACGCGCACCGCCGGCTCAGGAAGTATAAACTTCGTGTCGGCAACATGGCCCTGGTCTGCTGCGACAAAAAGGGAAACTACGGTGGAGCGGCCAACCATGGATTGTTCTGCTACACGGTCGCTTCGGACCGGATCAAGCCGGTCCTGATCAAAGCCCGACCAGTCAGATAATTCTCCACAAAGAAAAGCACTGCCCCGCACTATGAACAGTGCGGGGCAGTTGTTATTTTGATCCCTGCTGTATTTACCTTACTTTATTACGACCAGCTTCGTGCCGGCGACTCTGCCTTCGGTCTCAAGCCTCAAGAAATAAACACCGGCCGGGAGACGAGAACAATCCCAACGTGCGGTGTTTAAACCCGCTTGATTTTCCTTGTCGACGAGGGTCGCTACGAACGCGCCGGTTTCATCGTACGCGGCGAGTGAAACATGGCCAGGATGGTTCACAATATAGGAGATCAACGCCTGGTTTCGCGCATGGGTGATATTCCTGGGTGCAAAACCAAAGGTCCCGCGGGCATTTCCGATTTCGCCGTCCTCGATGCCACCCGCGATCGTTCCGCAGATCGACACGTTATCCACGCAACCGTACCAACCCCTTTGATCGCCGTCATCGTAGTAGAAGTAGACCTGGACATACTGGTTGGTCTTGTAGGCCGAAACGTCGACCGAATCCCATATTCCCTGCACGCTGGCCGTATAAGTCACAAGGGGCACCACGGTCCAGGCTGATCCGTTGTAATATTTCAGACCCGATTCCAGCCATTCGCCGGTGTTCCGGAAACGGTAGGATACGCCGTAAGACAGCCAGTTGGTGTTGGTGTCCGGGATGAGGATCGGTGACAATACACTGTCTTTGTAGTTATAGGAACTGCCGCCCGCGGCGTTGTCATCAAACCATAGCGATGAGTCGTCCGGGATCGGGCAGATCCATTGATTGCCATTGAGATGGGAATCCATTACACCCCATCCCAGCGGGAATGTCTGGCCATTGGTATGAACCCAATTTTGCCAGCCGGTCTCAAAGTCCCAGACCACAAGGTTTGACGGTCCACCCGGTTCCACGATCGCGATGATCTGCCAGTTGTAATCTAAGCCAAAACTGGCAAGTGTCGCCCAGGCTCCATTATAGTATATCCATCCGCCATCGGTAACCATGGGTCCACCATCCACTCCACCGGGGTAGCCGCCGGCCGCGTGGGTTATGCTGAAAGAACACCAAAGGTCGGTCGTGCCCGTGATTGGAACCGGCGTGGTCAGATCCACGCGCTGCCAACCTGTAATTCCGGAATACGGTTCAGTGGTGATCACGGCGCCGGGAGTAGTCGCGTTGCCTTGGTCATAGATGATCGCGTTGCCGCTGGTGCTGGACCCGTCATAATGATAGAAAACGACCGCGATCAGGTTATAACCGGCGAATGGACCGAGCTGTGTCGGCGTCAACCTGATAGCCATTTCAAATGAACCGCCGCTGGTCAATCCGATACCAGTGTAGTTGGTGAGCGAGCAGTAATATGTTGAATCTTCCTGCCGGTGTTGGATGTTGGGTTCGGACAGTACCGGTTTTGAGAGTGTGATATCCGGGCATTGGGTGAACACCGGTGTTTCAACTGCGCTGAATAACAGTGAAACGCCGATCATAAGAACAACAAGAACGCTATGCTTCATAATCCCTCCTTTATATGGTCAGTGTAACAATCCATTATGCTCATTTCTTGTTATTTCATGCCTCCTTCCAATATTTTACCATAATATTACGATAAGCACAACATGATAATTATGGTACTATATTTATTATATTCATAATATTTATTTTGTCAATAGAGACTTAAGTATATTGATATACGATAGGCATAAGTGTAAGAAACGAATAACGACCGATGAAAAAAAGATTTCCCATAAGCTTTGCTGCTGTCTAATTGACACCGCGAGCATTATCATTAAACTATAACCATGCGGTTGAAGATTATATTCGTCGCGCTCGCGCTGTCGGTCCTGGTCCCGGCCGAACCGTTCACCGACAGTCGGCTCACGCCGGAGATCCAGATCCAGATGGAAAAGAACCGCATGTCCTACCCCACTCTCGGTCAGATCAATGACTCGCTGAGATCGTTCAGCCAGAACCATCCGCAGATCTGCCGGCTGGATTCGATCGGACGGAGCTACGAGAACCGCACGATCTACTGCCTGGAGATCAGCGACAATCCCGGCCAGGACGAGGGCGAACCGGAACTGCTGTTCGTGGGCCTGCACCATGCCAATGAATGGATCTCCGCCGCGGTCCCCCTCTTTTATTGCGACAGCCTGGTCCGCGCCTACGGTTCGGACACGCTGATCACAAGGCTCGTCAACGAGCGCCGGTTCTGGTTCATTCCGTGCTTCAACGTCGACGGTTATTATTATTCCCGGGACCTTAACCACACGGCGTGGCGCAAAAACCGGCGGCCGTGGGGCGGCGCGATCGGAACTGATCCGAACCGGAATTATCCGGGCGCGGGTACGGGCAACGCGAACGACACCTGGGGCGGCATCCCGGCGCCCGACATGGCTTCGCATGATCCGCAAAGCGAATTCTTCTGCGGACCGTACGCCCTGTCCGAATCGGAGAACCAGGGAATGTACAATTTCCTCGTGACCCGCCCGATCCGCACCCTCGTGTCCTATCACGCCTGGGGCGAATACGTGCTCTGGCCCTGGGCGCATTCCCTGATCCCGGCGCCGGACGGCCCGACCATCCAGACCATCGGCAACGCGCTTGCCAACATGATCGTCACCCAGAGCGGATCCGGCCATTACACGGGCATGCAGCAGGGATCCTGGTACCGGCTCTGCAGCGAAACAAAAGATTTCAGCTACGGCTATTCCCGCTACACCAAAGGCCAGCCCTGCTATCCGATCGGTATCGAGCTTGGCCAATCCCTGGCGCCGGACACGATCCTGTTGGCCCAGATCAGCCGGCAGAACATCAAGGCGCTCACCTATCTCGCGCGGATCATCGACACGGTGGTCGCGAACACACCCCGCATCGTCGTTGCACCTAGGATCGCCAAGGTCCAGAACGGAAACCAATACGACGTCTGCTGGTCGCCGAAAACGGCCGGCCTGGCCGACGGCTGGCGGCTCTGGGAAATGATGCAAGCGAGCGCGGTCCTCGACACCTTCGGCGCCGGCAACCCGCGCTGGTCATTATCCGGTTTCACGCCGACGAGTCAGGGCGCTCATTCCGGCTTGTACTGCCTGGCCAGCAATTATGCCGACGCGACGGTCACCTGGGCCCGCACCGAATATCCTTATATCGTAACGGCCGCGGACACGGCTTCATTCTGGGTCAAGTATGACCTGGAACTGAACCGCGACGTCCTCTTCTTTGAGATCTCAAGGGACGGTCTGTCATGGCGTCAGTACGGCCGGTTCACGGGCACGGATACGACCTGGGATCGGGTACAGGTTCCGCTCCCCGATTATGAAGAACAGTCGGTGTTTTTCCGGTTTAGACTAGTCACGGACGGCGACCGGTATCTCGGAGTTTTTATCGACGATTTTTATCCAGCGGTCGCTTACGACTCCATCGTCATTTACCCCGGCCTCGCCGACACTTCTTATTATTTCGAGAAGAGCGTGGCCGGCGCATATTACTACCGGGTCGTGGGCTACAACGCGCAGGGCACCGGCATATTCAGCTCCCTGATAAGAGTAGACTCACCCCAGGCCGTCGCCGAAGAGCGTACCGATATTATACGGGCGCGCTTTCCGTCCGTGGTCCGAAATTTTAAACCGGTAAAAGGGATAAGGATCTACAACATTCTGGGTCAGGAAGTGCCGCGGCCGGACAAGGCCGGGATCTATTTTCTGCGGTCCGCGCAGGGCACGGACAAGATCATCGTCGTAAAATAAATTTTTCTATCCCATCGTGGTCGGAGTGAAATCCTTTTCTGCTGGGATATATTCAACTATGTAACGTCGGGCTTGGTAAATATGAATGAGCTTAAAGAAGATAAGAAAAATCCCCGCTCCGAAAAAACCGCCTAAGCTTGTCTTGCCCTGAATAGTCTCGTTAATTCCGATAACGAGGAGACATATCATGACTGCTTCGATCAGGCCGTAATAGATACCGGTAAAAAGTTGCCGGGTATAAAAGAACCCGCCACCGGGAAAGATCAACGCGTATTTAACGGTCTCCCCGGGATTTTTAAACGCCAGCCGGCATTTCGGGCAGACGTATTTCCCCTTCGCTAGCGGCGCGGCGCAGCGCGGGCAAAGGTTGTGCCGCTGCTTGAACTCGGTCGGCTGGAAATTCGTTAGATATGATGGAAGAACCTTCTTGATCTTGTTGAGGATTCCCGGCGCATTACCCTGGAACCTTTCTTCTTTGCCGTTCTTGTACTTCAACTTAAGGTTCCTTTGAAAAAAGTTTCCGGTATCGAACGATTCGAGATCGCCGTAACGAATCTGGGAGATTGAATTCTTAGGCGCGTAGTTCATCCGGGTCAGGATCTGCAGGATCCGGCGGTCCGTAAAGACCAGGACCGAGTGCCTCATTAAATGCGAATAATACGACCCGAAAAACAATTCGCCCACGACCATGGGCATGCGCGCGGTCGAGGCCATGAGTATCCTTTCGTCCCGTTCCAGAAAGCGCTTCAGAAAAGGCGCGATCTTCGCGAGCAGTTTCAATTGCTGGGCCTGGACGCGTTCGTCGAACACTCCCTCCGCGTTTGCGAAGCAAACATCTTGTCTGATGGGCAGGTTATGGATATTATCACTAGCGGTTGTATTGGGCATGATGATTATTCTTCATTATTATATAAGGGGGCGGATCGCATGTCAAGCTGATCAAATTTTGGGCTTGATTATCCCTTATGATTATTTATAATAATGAAATGAACCACCCGGAAATAAAAAACGAAATTTATCGGATCCTGCGCGAGAAGGACATCGAATCCCGGATCGTCGCGGTCTCACGGCTGGACGACCTGCAGCGTGAGATCGGTGAAAGAAGAAAATCCGCTCCGTTCAGCGACCGATTCTTCCAGGATTACCTATCGTGGATGGAATACAAGCCGCCCGAGGATCTTACGGACGCGCAGTCCCTGATCATCTGCGGCCATCCCGCGCCTATGCATCGGATCGTATTCTCGTATCGCGGGAAAAAGGTCCCGGGTTTTGTTCCCCCGACATATTTGTTCTATCCCAAGGCTTACAAAGCCTGCGCCGAAACCCTCAGCCAGGTCTTGACACCCCGGGGTTTTAAGACCGCGGCGGCCAAGGTCCCGGTCAAACTGTTGGCCGCACGCAGCGGGCTGGGTCGGTACGGACGGAATAATATTTTTTATATCGAAGGTCGGGGCAGTTTTGTCCGGCTGCTCGCCTTTTTTTCCAACCTGCCGGTTAGCGACGACACCTGGCACGAACCCCGGATGCTCGAGACCTGTGAAAAATGCCGGGCCTGCCTTAAAAACTGCCCAACCGCGGCGATCAAGGAAAACCGCTTCTTGATCCACGCCGAGCGCTGCCTTACTTATTTCAACGAAATGGCCGCAGACCAACCTTTTCCTGAGTGGATCGACCCGGCTTGGCACAACTGCCTGGTCGGCTGCATGAAATGCCAGTCGATCTGCCCGGAAAACTCCAAGGTCAAAGACTGGGTGGAAACGATCGCGGAGTTCGACGAGGCTGAGACCCGCCGGCTCCTCGAACCGGTAAAATTCGACGCACTGCCCAAAGAACTCGCGGCAAAGATCGAAGCCGCGGATCTAAAGAACATGCTTGATGTCCTGCCCCGGAATCTAAAAGCCCTGCTAAAGCAGGGCAGGAATTAGGATTTAGGGCTTGGGGCTTAGTTAAAAATCTTCTACCTGATACCGGTCATCTACTATCCGTCATCTTTTTAATCCGTTTACCCGGTTCGTTCTCCAGGTAAACGAGCAGGGTCTCCACTTCGCGGCCCGGGTAGAGCAGCTCGACGCCCTTTTTATAAACCTGGAGCTGTTCGCGGTAATTGCCTTTTTCCGCGCCGGTCTTGTAATCGACGATCGTGATCTTCCGGGGCTCGATGATCAGGCGGTCAATGTGGACCGACACGTCCTTGCGGCCTTCCTCGTAATAAACCGCGAGCTCATTCCGGAATTCCCGGTCCGCGGCTTCCCGGTAAAAAAGAAAGCGCAGGTCGGGATCGACCAACACTTTTTCCAGCAGCGGCCGCAACCGTCCCGCGATCCGGTCCACGTCTTCGGGCTGGCGGGCGTAGAGGTCGACCGCATATTTCACCGCCACCCGGACCGCAACCGCCGGTTCCCGGTCATCCAGCCATTCGATCCGGCTCAATGCTTTGTGCGCAATCTCGCCGAACTCCATTCCCAGGCGCCGCTTCGGTTCGACGATCTCGACCTCCCGTTCGGTCGGCGAATATAAACCGCGTTCCTCCCGGACCGGCGTCGGTTTTTCCGAGAACGCGCCGTACGCCTTGACTTCAGCCGGTCGGCGCGGAGCGCCTTTTACCGGGATCTCGCCGTGCGTGAAATCCTTTCCGGCCGAGCCGCAGATCTGCTGGAACCAAAGACCTTGCGGGTCCTGCCGTTCGTTATCCCGGGTATAACCGAGGACGTAAAGTCCGCTCCGGGCCCGGGTCAAGGCCACGTAAAGAAGGTTCGTCTCGTCCTTGCGGATCCGTTCGGATTCCGCTTCGACCAGTTTCGGGTCGTAGACGCCGTATTTCCGCCAGTAGATCCGGTCCGGCTCGACATTGCCCGGCTTATAAGACATGATCAAGTTCTGGTTTTCGCCGCCCCGAGGTTCGTAGTAGGTTTCGGCTAGAATCACAACCTCGAACTCCAGACCCTTGGCCTTATGGATGTTGAGCACGGACACGCCTTCGAGCCGGGCTTCCTGGATCTCGATCGCGCCGGTGGCCTCGGTCAGCCATTCGATAAAAGCGTTAAGGGGCCGGAACCCGTCCCGGACGTATCCGGACGCGGCGTCGAGCAGGGTCGCGAGCGGGTAGGAGATCGGCAGGCGCAGTTCCTTGTAGATCCGGTAGAGAAGTTCATAGGGATTCAGGAAGTAGACAAGTTTCAGGAGCGCGCCGAGCGTCCGGGTCACCGGCCAATCCGGATACCGGTCGCCGAGCGCCAGGTACAGGTTTTTTTTCGGCGCCTTGACGCGCAGGCCGACCAGATCCGCTTCACGGACCCGGAAGACCGACGAAAGGAGCACGTGCGCCAGGGCGAAATCGTTTTCCGGGTTGTCGAGGAACCGGAGCAGGTTGAGGATGAAGCACGCGTCCGGGTGGGTCAGGAGATCGGCCGCGGAGCGGCTTAGGCACGGAATGCCTTCCCGGCCGAGTGCCTCGGCCGCTTCCGCGGCCGGGCGGTTACGGCGCGTGAGCACCGCGATCTCGCTGTAATCGTAACCCTGGGTCTGCCGCAGATCCCGGACGATCCGGCACAACCGGTCGTGGATCGCTTCTCTCGCCTCCTCCGCCCGGTTGAAACGGCCGACGTTTTCAACCCGGATCCATCCGTCCGCGCGGGCCGGTTCGGCCTGATCGTTCGAACCGATGACCCGGTTGGTGAAATTGACGATCGCCTGCTCGCTGCGGTGGTTCCAGATCAACCGTTCTTTCTTGATCTTGCCCGGGTAACGCTCGAGCAGGAGGTCGAAGAGTTCGGCCGCGCCGCCGCGCCAGCGGAAGATCGCCTGCCGCGGATCGCCGACATAGAACAGGCTCTTCTGCCGGGGATCCAGGGACGTGATCTCGGCGATGATCGGATCCAGGATGTCCAGCTGGACCAGACTCGTGTCCTGGAACTCGTCGATCAAGAGGTGGTTGATGTCCGCACCGATCTTGAAATACAGGTAATCGACGT
>Ga0315279_10006225_pt1 | contig 15129 bp, 13 predicted proteins | sample YL17G06_20_MG_FD_203694 | JGI IMG/M metagenome (GOLD analysis project Ga0315279, IMG submission 203694) | Sediment microbial communities from Yellowstone Lake, YNP, Wyoming, USA - YL17G06_20 | ecosystem: Environmental > Aquatic > Freshwater > Lake > Sediment | place: USA: Wyoming | collected... | reverse complement strand
GTACGCTGCAGTGCAGCAGATGCCCTTGCCCGGTTGGCAGACCCGCTGGCCCTGCCCTCGCTGCTCAAGACGCTAGAAGACCAGGACGCGCAGGTCAGAAGAGCGGTCGTGAGCGCTTTGGGGGCAACCGGCGACCCAGAAGCGCTGCCGGCGTTGTCCAAGATGCTGCAGGACAACAACGCGTTGGTGCGTGCTGGCGCGGCTGAGGCCCTGGGCAAGCTCGCCGATCCCCAAGCCGCGACACTGCTCTGCCAGGAATTGACCGATCCAGACCCTGGAGTCAGGTGGTATTGCGTGCGCGCCTTGGGAGCAGTTGGCGGGTTGGCAGCGGTACCTTTGCTTGAGCCGTTGTTGCGCGACGACAATGAGGTGTTTGGCGTATCCGTCGCCGAGGCCGTGGAAAGTGCCGTGCGGCAAATCCAGCGACGGGAGAGAAATCACAAGGCAGCCCGCTAGCCATGCGGAGCCCACCGGGCCGCGCTCGCCGCGACCGGTGATTGAGCATATCATACAGGAGTTGCCTACATGATCGGCTGTGCGAATTGTGGGACCCTCAATCGAACCGGAAGCAAGTTCTGCAGCAACTGCGGTCAGCGGCTGGAGCCTGTCCCCAGTATTGCCTGCCCTGCCTGCAGCAGACTCAGCCCTCCCGAGAGCACGTTCTGCAAGTTCTGCGGCACTTCTCTGCATGCCGCTGCCCCCGCAGGCGAGATGGAGTACGCCAGACCCTCGTATGCCCCGCCCAGAGCGGCTACCGCGCCCCAGACCACAGAGGCTTCTGCGTCACCCAAAACCCAACTGCCGCCCTGGCTGTTCGAGTCCAAGGACAAGGCGACCAGCCCGCCTCCCGTCACGCCCCGCTCGCCCCGCATAGCGCCTTCGAACGAGATTTCGGACAACAAGTACCTGCAGGGCATCCGGGGTGTGCTGCCCAGGGCAAGCGCCTGGCTCGGTCCGCAGAAGGTGGATGCCGAGCCCAAACCCAGCAGCAGGTAGGGTAGAAAGAACGAGGCGCAACGCGCGTGCGTTGTGCCTGCACAATGAGGGAACATGGCACTCTCACGTGATGAAGTTGAACATATTGCCGATCTGGCCAAACTGGGCCTGACCGCAGAAGAGGTCGAGACGTTCCGCGAGCAACTCTCCGCCATTCTGGACTATGCCGCCATCCTCCAACGTCTGGACACCGACGCGATTCCGCCGACCGCCAGCGTCCTGCCCTTGCGCAACGTGATGCGGGCAGACGAAGCAGCGCCCGCGCTCCCACAGGCAGATGCGCTGGCCAATGCCCCCTCGATAGAAGACGGCTACTTCCAGGTCAAGGCTATTCTGGAGTGACGCATCGTCTCCTGGCTCCCTCGGCGCGATGACTTCCTTGCACAGGGATGAGATGTGAAACTGCACGAATTGACGATTCATGAGGCCCTCCGCCTGCTGGAGCGGCGTGAGATCAGCGCCGTCGAGTTGACACGGGCCGTCCTGCATCGCATTGCGGACGTGGACAATGACATCAAGGCTTATCTCAGTCTGACCCCCGAAAGCGCGTTGGAAGAAGCTCGCCGGGCAGACGAGTTGCGCCGGGCAGGCAACCAGGGGGCGTTGCTGGGCATTCCTATGGCCATCAAGGATGTCCTGTGCCTGGCTGGCGTGCCGACCACCTGCGGTTCACGTATCCTGGCATCGTTTGTGCCGCCCTATGACGCCACGGTGGTGGCGCGACTGCGTCAGGCAGGCGTGGTGTTCCTGGGCAAGACCAACACGGACGAGTTCGCCATGGGTTCCTCCACCGAGAACTCGGGCTTCTTCACCACCCACAACCCCTGGGACCTGACCCGCGTGCCCGGCGGCTCCAGCGGCGGCAGCGCAGCGGCCGTCTGCGCCGATGAGACTCTGGGTGCACTTGGCACAGACACCGGTGGAAGCGTGCGCCAACCCGCCGCGCTGTGCGGCGTGGTCGGCATCAGGCCTACCTATGGGCTCGTCTCACGCTACGGCCTGGTGGCCTTTGCCTCTTCGCTGGACCAGGCCGGCGCCCTCGGCAAGGACGTCACGGACTGCGCCCTACTGCTGAACGCCATCGCCGGACACGACGCGCGCGACTCGACTTCGGTGGACGTGCCCGTGCCCGATTGCCGAAGATCGCTCGGCCAAGGCGTCAAGGGACTACGCATTGGCGTCCCGCGTGAGTATTTCGGCGCAGGCACTCAGCCCGGTGTCGAGGCTGCTGTGCGCCAGGCCATACAGGTTCTGGAGGGCCTGGGCGCAGTGGTCGGCGAGACTTCGCTGCCCCACACCGAGTATGCCCTGCCGGTCTACTACCTGATCGCCCCGGCGGAAGCGTCGGCCAACCTGGCGCGCTACGACGGAGTCAAGTATGGCCTCTCGGCCACCCAAGCGCCCGATATCTGGGAGGCCTACCGCCGTACGCGGCAGGAAGGCTTTGGCGCGGAAGTGAAGCGGCGCATCATGCTGGGCACCTATGCCCTCTCCGCAGGCTACTATGATGCCTACTATCGCAAGGCACAGAAGGTCCGCACACTGATCCGGCAGGATTTTGATCAGGCCTTCCAGCGCTTTGACGTGTTGCTTGGGCCCACCTCCCCGACGGTCGCATTCAAGATCGGGGAAAGGACCGCTGACCCGCTGCAGATGTACCTGGCAGATGTCTTCACCCTGTCCCAGTCGCTGGCAGGCATTTGTGCGCTTTCGCTGCCCTGCGGCCTGGCTGATGGACTGCCTGTGGGCCTGCAGATCAGCGGCCCAGCCTTTGGAGAAGAGACAGTGCTGCAAGTGGCCTACACGTACGAACAGGCCACCGACTGGCACACACGAAAACCCCAGATCAAGGAGGGCCATTCCTGATGAAGGTCATCATCCCGCTGGCAGGGTTTGGCACCCGCCTGCGTCCCCACACGTACACCAAACCCAAGCCGCTGGTCTCCGTCGCCGGCAAGCCCGTGTTGGGCCACATCCTCGACAAGCTCACAGGGCTGGACATCGAGGAAATCATCTTTATCGTGGGCTATCTGGGCGATCAGATCCGCGACTATGTCGAAGCCAACTACCACTTTCCCACGCGCTACATCGAGCAGAAGGAACTCAAGGGGCAGGCCCACGCCATCTACCTGGCCAAGGATTATGTGTCGGGCCCGGTGCTCATCATCTTTGTAGATACCATCTTTGACTGCGACCTTTCTGACCTGCCACAGGAACCCTCTGACGGCATCCTCTACGTCAAGGAGGTGGACGATCCGCGGCGCTTTGGCGTCGTCATCACCGAGCATGGTTTCATCACCAGGCTGGTGGAAAAGCCCTCCACGCCCGTTTCGAACCTGGCGGTGATCGGCCTTTACTATGTCAAGGATTCACAGATGCTGCAGGACTGCATCGCCGAGTTGATCGAAAAGGACATCAAGACCCAGGGCGAGTATTTCTTGGCCGATGCCTTCCAGTTGATGATTGACCGCGGCGCCAGGCTCGTGGCGCGCACGGTCGAAGTCTGGGAGGATTGCGGCAAGCCAGAGACCGTCCTGCACACCAACCGCTACTTGCTGGAACACGGCGGGGCCCGCGAGATCCCCACAGAGAATTCGGTGTTGATCGCTCCGGTTCACATTGCCAAGACCGCTGTGATCAAAGACTCGGTTGTGGGCCCCTACGTCAGCGTAGCCGAGGGCGCCACCATCGTGCGTTCCATCGTACAAGACTCGATCATCAACGAGTCTGCCCGCATTGAGGACGCCAACCTGAGCCAGTCCCTGATCGGCAAAGACGCGCACGTGCGTGGCTCAGCCCAGAAACTGAACGTGGGCGATTCATCGCAGGTGGACTTGGCCGGCCACGAGTACGACTAGCGACCCGGGCGGGGCGGCTACGAATGGCATCTAGTGCCCTGTTAGTGTGCATCTTGTTCTTCGAGAACTGGATAGGGCCGTGTTAGTCTAGTGCATGCGTCGTTGGTGGTGAACTGCCAGGCAATCCTGACTTGCGCCTGGCTGCGCTCCTCTTCCCAGGCGGTTGCCTCGCGCGTTAGTGTCTCCACAGCGGGCATACGCCGTGCCAGACACTGCTACGCACACGACGGGGCGCTTGGCATCGTACAGTCGTCGATACACGTCCAGCACATCTTCTATCTTGGCCACACAGCGCGCCGATGGTTGGCCAATGCACGACTTTACCCGCCAAGGCCAAGTCCGCTTTCCCCGCAACTCACGCACCGTCACATGGCTGATGTACTCGACATAGCCCAGTTCCATCATCCGGTCGGCCAGCAAGCGCAATGTCCAGCGGCCATGTCCCGCTGGCGGGTCACTGCAGGCCAGCACGGTGAGCCTGGCCTCGACCTCGCCCGTGAACTTGGGTTGTGCACCAGGGCGTGGCTTGTCGTACAGGGCAGCACCCAAGCCACCTTTCTCAAAACGGAGACGCTCATCCCAGACCGTACCTGTGCTGGACAACGGTGCAGTGGCAATCTCCCCATCCGCGCGTTTCTGACCCTGACTACGGTCGGTCAAAAGCAGGATACGCGCTCTGGTATGGGTGCGGGCGGGTGCGTTGCCAGCACGGATTCAGAGTCTCAGTTCTGTACGTTGCTCAGCGCCAAGCGGATCGGAGTCTGTTTGCCCATGCACATATCAGACTGCCATGGGCCAGGTGGTCAACACATACCCTAACGGAGCAATAGTAGTGTGCGCTCCACCGCGCCCTGACGCACTTGCTCAGTGCGCACTGGAGCGCGACTCGCACGAGTTGAAGCTGGAACGGGCCCCCTTTGGAAATCACTCCACGCCCTCATCGCGGTCTCAACACCCTACAGACCTGCCTTCAACTGCTCAGCCGAAGTCCTTTACCCCAAGTCTGAACACTTACCGCGAGCAGGTGATTTGACAAAACGTTCACTTCATGCTATCATGTCTGCTGTAGCTTGTCAGACAGGTAGCTAGCCGACATCCGCTCCGCAGGGAGCCGGACCGGCGCGAGCTAGTGCGGTGCTAGGAGCTTTGTCAATGATCATCGGAATCCCTGAGGAGATCAAAGACAACGAACAGCGCGTGTCCATGACCCCTGGCGGGGTGCACGCTCTTGTGGCGGAGGGGCACCGCGTCCTCGTGCAGCACAGTGCGGGGCGGGGCTCTGGCTTTGCGGATGATGAGTACACCCAGGCGGGCGCTGAACTCATCGCCGACGCCGCCCCCGTTTGGAACGACGCGCAAATGGTGGTCAAGGTCAAGGAGCCTCTACCAGCGGTGTATGATTTCCTCCGGACCGGACTGCTCCTCTACACCTACCTCCACCTGGCTGCAGACGAGGAACTCACCCGTAAGCTATTGGCCCACGAGGTCGCAGCCATCGCCTACGAAACCGTGGAACTGCCGAACGGCTCCCAGCCACTTCTAGCCCCCATGAGCGAAGTGGCCGGCAAGATGGCCGTGCAAATCGGGGCGCACTGCCTGGAAAAGCCATCCGGAGGGCGGGGCACACTCCTGGGCGGCGTCCCGGGCGTTCTTCCGGCCGACGTCGTGGTTCTCGGCGGAGGCACGGTGGGCATCAACTCCGCCATGGTCGCCCTTGGCATGGGCGCTTGCGTGCTCATCATCGGCGTCAACGTCGATCGGTTGCGGTACCTGAACGAAGTGCTGCACGGCAATCTGAAGACCCTGGTCTCCACGCGCCGCAATATCGCCGCGGCGGTCCGGCAGGCCGACCTGGTGGTTGGTGCGGTTCTGGTCAAAGGGGCCAAGGCCCCCAGACTGGTCACCCGCGAGATGGTTTCAGCCATGAAACCGGGCAGCGTCATCGTGGATGTGGCAGTGGACCAGGGCGGGTGCACCGAGACCACCCGGCCAACCTCTCATAGCCAGCCCACCTACGTGGTGGATGGCGTGGTGCATTATGGCGTGCCCAATATCCCAGGTGCGGTGCCCCGAACTTGCACTTACGCCCTGTCTAACGCCACCCTGCCCTATGCCCTGAGACTGGCCAAGAGAGGCTTCTTCAAGGCGGTCAAAAACGATCCGGCCCTGGCTAAAGGGGTCAACGCACATGCCGGGAACCTTGCCTATGAGGCGGAGGCCTGTGGCCTTGCGTGTCGACCTCTCGGCACTTTGTTGTCTCGCCAAACGAGTGTGAAGGGCTCGAGACCGGGTTTGGCATGATGAGAAGACCGAAGGAGTATGCTGGGCGGCTTCACCTGTTCGTCAGCTCAATACCTTACCCTGGGGACGTGCGTTCGTAGTGTGGCATTCATGGAGGAGTATCTCGTTGACAGAGAACAGATCGCTACTGCTGATGAAAGCGTCGCGCCCTGCGCCCGTGATCAGGGCTGCCAACGGGAGCAATAGAGATCAAGAGAGGAGCTAAGGTTAGATGACAAAGAGAACTGTATCACGTGTGGCAATTTTGGGTTGCGGTAGAGGTGGTCCTGCCGAGGCTTGTCACTTTACTAAGGAGGGCTTCGAAGTACGTTTGTTTGAGCTACCCGGTATGGCTCGCAATATTCAGCCCTTTCAGGAAAAGGGCGGTATCGAGATCTCAGGGGCTATTACCGGTTTCTATACGCCCAAGTTGATGACCACCGATATTGCGCAAGCGCTACGAGGCGCGGAAGTGATCATGTTGACTTCGGCGGCCATGGGTCACCAAGCCCATTTTGAGTCAATGGCCCCTCACCTGGAAGATGGACAGATCATCGTGGTTAACACTAGCTACTTTGCGTGTCTGCGTTTTCGTGACTTGATCGCATCAACTGGCAAGAGAGTATATCTCGCCGAATCGAACTTGCTGCCATACATGGTTGAGCGCATGAGCCCGACCAGTGTGCGCTTGGATGGCATCAAGGATGAGTGGTGGGTTGCTGCCCTTCCCAGCACCGATACGCCGCATGTTGTGGAACAGGTGGGTCAAGTATTCCCTCCCATCAAGGCCGCTCCGAGTGTCCTTTACACTTCCATTAGAAATGAGAACCCTGTGGTGCACCCGGCGGTGGTCCTGTCGAATCTGGCGCTGGTAGACCATACGAAGGGTGACTTTGAATTCTATGGCTATGGCATGAGTCCATCGGTGGGCATGGTTGCGGACGGTGTAGATGCCGATCGGTTGGCAGTGGCAAGAAAGTTCGGGTTGACTCTTCCGACCTACGCGCAGTATCAGTCCGCTGCCTATGCGAAATACGGGTCTCGCGGGAACAACGTCTACGAGGTGTTTCACACTAGTCAAGCGCATCTGCCGGCCAAATACGCGATTCCATCAGTGGCCGAGTTCAACCTTTTCAATGAGGATGTGCCGTACGGTCTGGTACCCCTGGCTTCGCTGGGACATCAGATCGGCGTGCCGACGCCGACCATTGACGCGATGATCCATCTCGCTTGCCTTGTAACAGGCATCGACTACAGACAAGCAGGCACGACAATGGAGAAACTGAACTTGGCCGATAAGACTATCGAGCAGATCTTGAACCTTGTGGCTACCGGAGCGTAGGCAGGAATCGCAAGAAGGCCTATGGGTACGTGACTGTGGGTTCGTCAAGGCGGCGACTGCCCGGGACATAGGATAATCGATGAGCCGCGCGTGGGGGGAGTGGCTTGGATGGGCGACCTCGACAAGCGACGTGGAAATTGTGTTTCGGGGTGTCTCGTAGCCTCGCATCCCATGACGGCAGGCGTGTGCAAGTCGACGCCCCCAGTCATTCGGATTAGGAAAGCGGCGTGGCACCCTATGTCTCCAGCACGATACGTATCGATATTCACCATACGCTTGCCGCGAGCTAGCGCCCTTGGTCTGGCGCGTCCTGGTCTTGACGGGCGCAAAAGGCGACTCAATGGGATTGGTCGTGCGCAGGTGAATCCAGTGCTCGGCGGGAAATCGAAAAAGGTCAAGTATGTCGCACCAGAAAAGCAGCAATACCCACCACCGACTGCGTGCTGGCGTACGTTTCCGTCCTGTCAATAACCTCTGCACGGCGCGGGCAAGACACTTGTTCACCTCCGCTGAGGGTGCCTGAAAGCATACCGGGCAAGGGCGGAGAGACGACGCAGGCCCCGATGGAAGCGGGGCAGAAAGGGGGGGTGAGACCGTGGAGTATACGTAGCTTGTAGAGTTGGATGGGCGAACACGTGAGTGTGCCGACAGAGCATTCTACAGATTGCCAACAAGGAGGAGAGATGTTTGCGACCAGGAAACGAACAGGTGTAGCCATTCTCATAGTTGCTGCCTTGTGTCTTGCGGCCTGCGCGCCAGCCGCGACACCGACGCCGGCGGTCAAAGTTGTAGAAAAGGAAGTTGTGAAAGTCGTTACTGCGACACCGCCGCCTGCGGCTCCACTGCCCAACGAAATCGTGATTGGTGTGGTACTAGGCATGACCGGCGCGCTTGCCGGGTATGGCGCTCCGAACTGGGAAGGTATACAGCTCGCCTACCAGGAGAAACCCACCGTGCTGGGCAAACCCGTCAGGCTCGTATTGGTCGACGACAAGAGCGACCGGGCAGAGGCCGCGCTTGCAACCCAACGCCTGATTGAGGTCGAGAAAGTAGTTGCCATACTGGGCCCCGAGAACAGCAGTGAGGCCATGGTCGTGGCACAGATCACGGAGAAAGCGCGCATTCCAGCGCTTGCGACGTCTGCCACCAACCCATTGGTGACAGAAGGGAAGCAGTACTACAGCCGGATCTGCTTCATCGACAGCTTCCAGGGTGAGATGATGGCCAAGTTCGCCATAGAGAAGCTGGGGGCCAAGACCGCCGTCGTGAACCTCAACATCGACAGCGATGGTCCGGTGGCAGTGGGCACCTTCTTCAGGAAGTCCTTCGCAACCCTGATGAACGATCCAAAGAGCGTCCTGGCCCTGCTCTCCAGCCACTTCGGTGATGTAGATTTCACCGCGCAATTGACGACGATCAAGGCTCTCAAGCCGGATGTGGTCTTTGGCGCCATGAACTACAACGAAGCGGCGTTAATGCTGAAGCAGGCCAAGGGGCTCGGCATCACGGGTACGATCTTCATGGGAAGCGATGACTGGCAAGCACCCGAGTTGATCCAGATCGCCGGGGATGCTGCCGAAGGGTCGTACTACAGCTCCCACTACCATCCTGATGCCTTCACGCACCCACGCGGTCAGCAATTCAAGGACATGTACACGAAGAAGTACAACAAGCCTGTGGTTGGCTGGGCTGCTCTTTCCTTCGATAGCTACGGCGTGCTATTGGATGCAATTGAGCGCGCTAACTCACTCGACGGAACGGCTATTGCCAAGGCCATCCGTGAGACCAAGGGATTTGTTGGTGCGACGGGCGAGATCAACATCAACGAGAAGGGAGACGCAATCAAGCCAGTCGTGGTCTGCACGATCAAGGGAGGCCAAGAGACCCTCGTGGGCCTCATCGGCCCATAGTTCGGACCGACCGGGGGGAGCCCACCAAGGGCCTCCCCCGGTTGCCTGTGTGTGTTGCGTGGCCGCCGCGAGCAAAGAGGCGTACTGCGCACGCGTAGAACAAGGGTAAGCCAGCGGCCAAGCTGCTTTCTGCAGGGCAGGGGCCGGTGAAGTTAGGGAGGTCTCGGGACTTGGTCTGCGGCATCGGATCGCAGAACATAGGCAGGAGACTGCTAACATAGGCGCTGTCGACAGTCCCCTGCATGTGCTGAGCACATGCCTTCCGCTACCGCATACTCGCCCACTATGGATCCACGCCTTGCAGTGCCAATCACGCCTTGGCTGCGCGGCATTGTCCACCAGCAGAATCCGTTGTTCAAGATGAGGAGAAAGGGGTAGCGCATGACACTATCGCTGTTCCTTCAGCACGTCCTTAATGGAATTTCCTTGGGCAGCTTGTATGCCCTGGTAGCCATTGGCTACACAATCGTTTATGGCATACTGGGCCTGATCAACCTGGCTCATGGGGACATCTTCATGGTGGGGGCCTTCCTGGCGATGTGGGGCGTGACCAGGTACCATGTGCCTTTGCTCGCTTCGCTCTTCCTGGCAGCAGCGGCGGCGATGCTGGTGGCTCTGCTGATAGAAAGGGGCGCCTACCGGCCGTTGCGCGATTTCAAGATGTCGGCCTTCATCTCCACGTTCGCGGTTTCGTTCTTTCTGCAGAGCTTCATGGTTGTCTTCTTCACACCGAGGCCGCAGCCCTTTCCAGTTCCGGCGTTTACCACGGCAACGCTCCGCCTTGGCGAAATTCGTCTGCCGGCGGTTACCCTGCTCATCATTGCAGTATCGGGCATTCTGTTCTTGATTCTGAGCTACCTAGTCAACAGGACGAAGATGGGCACGGCCATGCGGGCGCTCTCCAAAGACATGGAAACAACCAAGCTCATGGGTGTAGACGTAAACAGAGTGATTTCCTTCGCCTTTGCCATTAGTACCCTGTATGCAGCGTGCGGAGCCTTCATGTGGGCCTTCAAGTTCCCCTCGGTCAGTCCGTACTCTGGTGTTCTACCAGGCCTGAAGGGGTTCATTGGCGCGGTGATTGGGGGGATTGGCAGCATCCCTGGCGCTTTGCTGGGGGGCTTCATCCTGGGCGTGGCGGAGATCATGCTGGTGGCCCTGCTGCCGCGGCTTTCCGGCTGGCGCGACGTTTTCGCTTACATAGCCCTGATCCTCTTGCTGCTCTTCAGGCCCGGAGGGCTGTTCAACGTGAAACTGACAGAGGAGAAGGTGTAACCATGAAGAGAGACGCTTTCGGCAAGGTACTACCGATCCTGAGTGTGGCGTTAGTGCTTGCCGTCCTGTTCTGGGCACAAGGCCGCCTGGGAGGCTACTACAAGATCTTCCTGTATCTCTCGGGCATCTACACGATCTGGGCTGTCTCCTTCAATCTAGTATATGGCTACACGGGGCAGTTCTCCTTGGGCTTGGCCGGGATCGCGGCAGTCGGAGCCTACACGATGGCGCTTCTCACTGTGCCCCCCGAGATGAAGCAGTTGACCTTCATCCTCGAGCCTCCCGTTTGGCCCATCAGCGTCGTTCACTGGCGCTTCTTTCCAGCCTTGATCATGTCCGGCATTTTGGCGGCCGTTGCTGGCTTCATTATCGGGGCGCCAGCCCTACGAGTTCGCGGCAACTACTTGGTCATCGTGACGCTCGGTTTCTCGGAGATCATACGTATGACTCTCACCAACCTTCCTAGCTTCTGTAACAGCTCACTGGGAATCAAGAACATTCCCACTGATGCGAACCTAGTGTGGATCTGGGGAGCAGCCATACTGACCATCTTTGTCACAAAGAGGCTGGTGGACAGCGCCTATGGGCGAGGTATGAAGGGCATCAGAGATGACGAGGTTGCCGCTGAGGCTATGGGTATCAACCTTTTCTACCACAAGACCCTGGCGTTTGTGGTCTCTTCCTTCTTCACTGGCATCGGAGGGGCGCTCTTCGCCCAGGTGCTGGGGGCCATCGCTCCCGATAGCTTCCCCATTGCGCTTACCTATGTGGCAGTGACGATCGTCGTGCTCGGCGGCGTGGGAAGCATAACGGGCTCGGTCATCGCCGCGCTGGTCTACACCGCCGCAAGCGAGCTGCTAAGGGCTGCCGAGAGTCCCTTGAACATACTGGGTTATCACTTGCCCGCAACGCCAGGCCTGAGGATGCTGGTACTTGCGGTCGTGCTCTTGGTGGTCATTCTGCGCTATCGTAAGGGACTGCTGGGCGCGAAGGAGTTCTCTTGGCAGTGGGTGCAGTCTGTGGCGAGATCTGTTGTTAGAGGAACACGTAAGCAGGGGGCGTAACCATGGGGATTCTTGAGATTCAGAACCTCTCGATGCGTTTTGGGGGGTTGACTGCTGTGTCCGACTTTAGCCTGAAGCTGGAGAAAGGAGACCTGATCGGTCTCATTGGGCCCAACGGGTCAGGAAAGACAACTGTATTCAACATGATCTCCGGGTTCTACAGGCCCACGGCCGGAGCCATTCGTTTCGAAGGACGTGAGATTGCTGGGCTGAGGCCAGACAAGGTGGCCAAGTGCGGAATCGCCAGGATCTTCCAGGGCAACCGCCTTTTCCGTGGGCTCACTGTCCTGGACAACGTGATGGCAGGGCATCGCTTGCGGCTGCGCTCGTCGCCTCTTGCGGCCGTCCTCGGGACTCCTGGCTACAGCAGACAAGAGCAAGAGGCCTACCGGTACTCTATGTGGTTACTGGAGAGCCTCGCTCTGGCCGAAACGGCTCAGGAACAGGCAGGGTCCCTGCCTCATGGCGTGCAAAGGAGGATAGAGGTTGCACGCGCCCTGGCGACAAAGCCCAAGCTGCTTCTCTTGGATGAGCCGGCCGCCGGCATGAGCGTTGAAGAGAGAACCAGCCTGATGGACTTCATTCTGCGACTGCGCAAGGATTTTGATCTGACCATCTTGCTGATCGAGCACACGATGCAGGTGGTCATGGGGATTTGTCAGAGAATACTCGTCCTTGACTACGGTCTGATCATCGCCGATGGCACACCAGACCAGATCCGAAGCGACCCGAAGGTCATAGAAGCTTACCTCGGAGCAGGCAAACATGCTTAGCATCAAGAACCTTCACGTCTTCTACGGCGGGGTTCACGCTCTCAAGGGCATTTCGCTTGAAATCCCCAAAGGCAAGATCGTGACCTTGCTTGGGGCCAATGGTGCCGGTAAGAGCACAACCCTGCGGGCCATCTGTGGCCTGGCGCACCCCGGTCAGGGCGAGATTCTGCTCGAGGGGAAGGACATTGGCGCGCTGCAGACCTTCCAAAGGGTCCAGGCGGGCTTAGCCATGGTGCCTGAGGGCAGAAGGGTGTTCAGCAACCTGACTGTCCTTGAGAACCTGCGCATGGGAGCTTACAGCAGAACCGACCCGACTGCTGTAGAGCGGGACCTGGAGCAGGTGTATGGGCTGTTTCCTCGGCTGAAACAGCGTCTGGCACAAAAAGGTAGCACCTTGTCGGGCGGGGAGCAGCAGATGCTGGCGATTGGCCGGGCTCTGATGTCAAGGCCGAAGCTTCTGCTGATGGATGAGCCTTCTCTCGGGCTTGCGCCAAACCTGGTGACTGAGCTCTTCGGCACGATCAGCCAGATCCACAGGGAGGGCATGACGATCCTTCTGGTGGAGCAGAATGCTATGGCCGCCCTCGAGATTGCCGACTACGGGTACGCCCTCGAACTGGGTCAGGTCGTTCTGCAAGGATCGGCCGGCGAACTGGCATCCAACGATGCCATCAGGAAAGCTTACATGGGAAGCTGAAGACGTCGAGGAGGTGTTCTGGGAACAGTTGGCAGCATCACAATCACCAAAGAAGCAGTCGGATGGTAGAAGTGATCGATTTGCGCAGTGACACCGTCACGTTGCCTACCAAAGCCATGCGTGAGGCCATGTACCGTGCCGAAGTCGGCGATGATGGGTTTGGTGAAGATCCCACCGTGAACCGCCTGCAGGAGATGGCCGCCCAGAGGATGGGGAAGGACGAGGCCTTGTTCGTCGCCAGCGGTACCATGGCCGACCTGGTCTCGATGCTGACCCACTGCGGCCGCGGCGAAGGCGTGATCATGGGCGACCAGTCGCACACGTTTACGTCGGAGCAGGGCGGCTCGGCGGCCTTGGGCGGACTGTTCCTGCGCATGGTTCCCAACCAGCCGGACGGCACGCTCGACCTGGCCCAGGTCGAGTCCGCTATCCCCAGCGAGGACATCCACCATCCGCGTGTCAAGCTGCTCAACCTGGAGAACACGCACAATTTCTGCGGCGGCACGGTGCTCAGACCAGAGTACATGGCCGCTGCAGCGGCGTTGGCGCACAAGCACGGCCTGGCCGTGCACCTCGACGGTGCGCGCCTCTTTAACGCGGCGGTGGCGCTGGGCGTGCCCGCGCGTGAGCTGGCCCAGCACGCCGACTCGGTGGCCTTCTGCCTCTCCAAGGGCCTGTGCTGCCCGGTGGGCTCGTTGGTGTGCGGCAGCGCCGAGTTCATCGAGCGTGCGCGGCGCATGCGCAAGATGCTGGGCGGTGGGATGCGCCAGGCGGGTGTGCTCGCTGCGGCGGGCATTGTGGCATTGGAGCAAATGGTGGACCGCCTGCAGGAGGACCACGACAACGCGCGCCTGCTGGCCGAAGGCATGGCTGCCACGCCGGGACTGCACGTCGACCTGGCGCGCGTGCAGACCAACATCGTCTTTTTTGACCTGCACAAGCCGGGCCTGACGGCGCCGCAGTTCGCAGAGGCCCTGCAGCAGGAGGGCATCCGCCTGATGGCCTTTAACGACGTGCGCATGCGCGCCGTGACGCACCACGGCATCGAGCGCGCCGACGTCGAGCGCACCCTTTCTGTGATGCGCCAGACCTTGTCGTAAGGGAGCCGGGGCTTGTCAACACAGAGACACAAAGTCACAAAGACACCAATCCCTTTTTGTGGCTTTGTGTCTTGGCACCCTGCGCCCGTGATCAGGGCTGCCAACGGGAGCAATAGAAATCAAGAGAGGAGCTAAGGTCAGATGACAAAGAGAACTGTATCACGTGTGGCGATTCTGGGTTGCGGGAGGGGTGGCCCCAGCGAGGCTTGTCACTTTACCAAGGAGGGCTTCGAAGTACGTTTATTTGAGCTACCCAGTTTGGCTCGCAACATCCAGCCCTTTCAGGAAAAGGGCGGTATCGAGATCTCAGGGGCTATTACCGGTTTCTATACGCCCAAGTTAATGACCACTGATATTGCTGAAGCGCTACGGGGCGCTGAGGTGATCATGTTGACTTCGGCGGCCATGGGCCACCAAGCCCATTTTGAGTCAATGGCCCCTCACCTGGAAGATGGACAGATCATTGTGGTTAACACCAGCTATTTCGCCTGTTTGCGCTTTCGTGATTTGATCACCTCCACCGGCAAGAGAGTCTATCTCGCAGAATCGAACTTGCTGCCTTACATGGTCGAGCGTGTGAGTCCGACCAGTGTGCGCTTGGATGGCATCAAGGATGAGTGGTGGGTTGCGGCTTTCCCAGGCACTGATACACCACATGTGGTGGAGATGGTAGGCCAAGTCTTCCCTCCGATCAAGGCCGCTCCCAATGTCCTTTACACTGCCCTTAGGAATGAGAATCCTGTGATACACCCGGCGGTGGTCTTATCGAATCTGGCCTTAGTGGACCATACTAAGGGCGACTTCGAATTCTATGGCTACGGGATGACACCTTCG
>Ga0315279_10006223_pt1 | contig 15131 bp, 10 predicted proteins | sample YL17G06_20_MG_FD_203694 | JGI IMG/M metagenome (GOLD analysis project Ga0315279, IMG submission 203694) | Sediment microbial communities from Yellowstone Lake, YNP, Wyoming, USA - YL17G06_20 | ecosystem: Environmental > Aquatic > Freshwater > Lake > Sediment | place: USA: Wyoming | collected... | reverse complement strand
GGTCACCACCCGCGAGCCCGGGGGAACGCCTCTGGGGGAGCAGGTCCGCGACGTGCTCCTGGACCCAAGGCTCACGCCGATACCCCTGGTCGAGCTTTTCCTCTTGGAGGCGGCCCGCGCGCAGCTGGTGGCCAGCGTGATCGCTCCGGCGCTCGAGAGCGGGAAGTTCGTCCTCTCCGACCGCTTCGCCGACTCCTCTCTCGCCTACCAGGGGGGAGCTCGACGCGTGCCTCGCACTACGGTTCAGCGGCTCAACGAGCTCGCATGCGCCGGGATCGTCCCCGACCGCACGCTGGTGTTCGATCTCGACGTCGAGCTGGCCCTCGGGAGGGCGAGGGAGCGGCCCAGCACGGGTCCCGACAACCGGCGCTTCGAGGACGAGGCGTTAGCCTTCCACCGTGCGGTGGCCGAGGCGTATCGGGAGCTCGCGCTCTCCGAGCCCGGGAGGGTGTCGATCGTTGACGCGCGGGGAACGCCCGAAGAGGTGCACGAGCGTACCCTGGCCGCACTGGCGGGGGTGCTCCCGTGACCATGAGCCAGCTCCCCTGGCCGGCGAGCTTCCTGGCTCCCGCACGGTGGCGCGGGGTGCAGCGCTTGCTCGCCCGTTGCCTCGAGCTCCAAGCCGCGGGGAGCCTGCCCGGCACCCTCATGCTGGTCGGCCCCGCTGGCCTGGGTCGCGAGGCGCTCGCCGTCGAGCTCGCGGCGGCGCTGGTCTGTCGCCAGCAACAGGGCCCGGGTTGCATCTGCTCCTCGTGCGAGCGCGTTCGGCGTGGGGTGCATCCCGACGTGGAGGTGATCGATGTCCTGCCGAAGAAGGAGGAGATCTCGATCGAGCAGGCACGCCAGGTGGTGGAAAACGTCGCACAGCGCCCGTACGAGGGGCTCCGTCGCGTGTACGTCCTGAGCTCGTGCCACACGCCTCCGCTCAACGCGGAGGCCGCCTCGGCGCTGCTCAAGACGCTGGAAGAGCCGCCTCACCACTCAAGCTTCCTGCTGCTCGCCAGCAACCCCGCGCGCGTGCTTCCGACCATCGTCTCGCGCGCAGTGCAGCTCCGGGTTCCTGCGCCGGAGCGTGAGGAGCTGCTCTCGCTTCTCGCCCTCGCCCAGGGGTGCAGCGAGGAGCGCGCCGCGGAGTTGCTCGCCGCCGCAGAGGGCGACGCCGAGTTGGCACTCCGGAGCGGCGAGGACTTTCCCGCAGCGGTCGGCGGGCTCAAGGCGCTGATCACCGCAGCCCTCGGGGCCGACGGCCTCGCGATCCTACGTGCGGGGGCCGCGGTGCGGCAGGCGCCGGCGGGGACCATGCTCCTCAGCGCTGCGCTCCTTCAGCTGGCGGCACGAGCCGACCGCGAGTCAGCAGAAGAGTTCCTGGACGCCGCCGCCGCGCTCCTGACCGCCGAGGACCGCTCCGCGTTGCTCCACCTCGATCTGGAAGGCGTGCTGGTCGGGACGCTCGCGCGGGCCGCGGTGGGGCGGGGCACCCGCTAGACGCGGGGCGCAACGGCCGGTTCGAGGTGGGAAGAAGAAAGCCACCGGAGGTCCGGTGGCTCGGTAGAAGCGGGAGGTCGGTGGTTCAAGTCAGTTTTGGTTGGCCTTTACAGGCGGGAAAGTCTAGAAAGGTCACGTTAGATAGGCTCTTTCTTTGGCTGGTTTGCAAGAGTGGTTGCTTGACCGCCGCCTCCCTTTTGTCTTGCTGCTGAATATACGATATCAGCGGCCACTATGTTTGTCCAGCCCCGCCGTCAAGCTCCACAACTATCTGCTGGCGCTCGCCTTCTTTGAGCTCGACCTCGACGATTTTCGACGCACGGCCGGGGGCGAGCACCTCGACGCGGTGCTTGCCGGGCGCCACCGCCAGACCGCGTTCCAGGCGCCCCAGCTCCTCGCCGGTCCCCACCAGGACACCATCGATGTAAACTGCAGCATTGGAAGGGGTTATGCGAAGATCCAGTGCGGCCCCACCGGACGCGCGCGCGCCCATGCCGCCCGACCGCTCGGGTCCACCGAGTTCGGGGCGCAGGCTCGGGTCAGGGCCCGGTTTGGGCGCCGGCTGCAGGGGAGCGGTCTTCGGGCCGAACACCCGGCCCACCGGCATCCCCTTGGGGCGGTCGTACCATGGCGCCGCCTTCTCACCCTTGATCCTCTCCAGCTTCAGGTTGATCGGGAAGTAACCGCCCGGTTCGGCGTCGATCTCGATCTTGTGGCTTGCGTAACCCTGGAGCTGAAACTCGACGGTGTAGTGTCCGGGCTTCAGGTAGAGGTAGTCCGGGTTGCCGTCGAAGTCGTCCGCGACCCCGATCAGCCCACCGTCGAGGATGACCCTGGCGTTCTCCGGTTCCACGTCGGTGTCCAAGGCGGCAAGATCGGGGGCCGCGACAGCTCCGGGCGCCTGCTGGTAGACCACCGGAGCGCCCCACCCCCACCCACCCCAACCCCAGCCTGGGCCCCAGCCCCACGAGCCCCAACCCGGACCCCAACCCCACCCTCCCCAACCGACGTTCACGCCCCAATAGCCGTGGGGGTAGTAGTAACCTCCCCCGTGACCCGGCGGGTGGCCGTAGCCTCCCCCGTGACCAGGGGCGTGGCCAGGACCTGCGTTGGCGGTGGTGGGAACCGCCACCGCGAGAGCGAACACAACCAGCAGGGCGGTGAGAGCCCTCGATCGCATGGCGCCCTCCTTCCACTCACGATAACAGCAAAGCGCGTGCCGGACTCGAAACCGATGCTATCGAGAAGGCCCAACTTTCCCGGTCCCAGAGGAGGGACAGGTGACCTGCAGGATGGTCACCGCGCACGCTGCGCCGCGACCCCCGCCGGCGACCCCATCCGTCGTGCCCACCCGCGCGCGGACAGCCGCGCTACCAGCCGTGCCGGCAGCACGTGCATCGCCTCGGCGTGAACCACCCCCGTCAGGGTGAGGCTGCGCAGCGTCCCGAGAGCCTCCATGACCCTGTCGTAGGCACGGAAGGTCAGCTGGCCGGCGTGGCAGGCGGCGGCGCGGCGCTTGGCCTCCCAGCCTTCGTCTGCGGCCACCAGGAGGTTGGGCCGGAGCGGTGCGCCGACCTCGTAGGCCGCGACCCAGTTGGGAGCGGTTCTGCGCAGGCCGCCGAGCGTGGAGGCGCGCACCACCGACTGGAGCGCCAGGGCAAGAGCCCGGTGATCGGGGTGAAGCTCGACCGGCGAGGTCACGAAGATCACGTCCGGGACGTAGCGCTCGAGGGCACCCCGCAGGGCGCGCCGAAGGCCGGCGTCTCGCGGTTGCAGGGAGCGGTCCGGCAGCCGCCACAGCTCCGGCTCGCCGAGCCCGAGTGCGGCGGCGCCGGCGCGGGCTTCCCTCTCCCGCTCTGCTGTCTCGCCCTGCGCGCCGCCGTCCGTCACCACGACGAGGCTCACCTCCACGCCACGGGCAACCGCCTGGGCCAGGGTGGCGCCGGGTCCGAACACTTCGTCATCCGGGTGGGGCGCGAGCACGAGCCAGCGGCGTCCTGGCGGGAAGCCGGGTGTGTACGGTACGAGATCGCTCTCCGCGGGCAGCCGCCTGCGCCTCATCGCCGCCTCCGCGGCGAGCTTAGCGAAAGCACGAGGCACCCCGCCAGTCCCGCGAGCGTGAGCACGACCCCGAGCGCGAGCCCGGGGGGCGCGTACTCCCAGCGCACCTCGTGCTCCCCCCCCGGGATCGCGACGCCCATCGCGCCGAGGTCGCACTCCAGGGGCCGGACCTGCCGCCCATCGAGGAAGGCGCGCCACCCTGGCGCCCGGGGGACGTGGAGCACGGCCAGAATGGGGCCCGTTGCCCGCACCCGTGTCACGTGACGCCACGGACGCTCCTCGACGACCGTGAGCGTCCCCTCGCCTCCGACCGAAACCCGCTCGGCCGTCACGGCGGTGGTCGCGAAGTCGACCGACTCCCACGCACCCACCGCCGCGTCACCCGGGGGCAGCGCCACCTTCGTCGCCAGCCGCAGTGCGGCCAGCGCACGTGGGTTGCGGTACAGCCGGCCCTCCCCGCTCCGCATCACCTCCTGCCACCCGAGTGCCGAGGGCCCGGCGTGCCCTCCCGCCGGGGTCACGAGCCAGCCGACTCCCCAGGCTCCCGCGAGCCCGGGCCAGGGTGTCGTCACCGGCCCGGGGAGATCGCTGCCCGCGGCCCCCAGCGCCAGGTGCAGACGGGCCAGCGCCAGCGGACGCACGGGATCCATGCTGCGCAGGTCCGCGAGGCCGAGGCGGGCGGAAAGATTCGGAGGCAGCGCGGCACCCGTGGCAATCACCCTGCCGCCCTCCGCCGCGACCCGGCTCTGGAGCTCCCGGACGATCGCGGGTGTCGGGGAGGCCGGCCGCGAGCCCGGCAGCACGTCCCACCCGTCGGCGACCGCCTCGAGGCCCACCAGGATCGGGACGGCCCACGGTGCGAGGGGCGGAGCGGCCGCGACGATGGCGAGGGCACCAGGCAGCAGCAGGGTTATGCGGACCCCCGGCTGCAGCGAAACCGGTGCCGACAGGCCGAGGGCCACGATGGCGGCCTGCACCCCCAGCGCCGCCACCGCCAGCCGCCACCGCTGCGGCCGACGCAGCCAGGCGTCCAGAACGAGGGCCGCGAGGAAAGCGATGGCGAACCCCACCAGAAACCCCGCCCGCGCCCAGGTCATCACGCCGAGGAGCGGGAGCCGGGCGACCAACTGGCTGAGCCCCGGAAGTTGGTAGAGCAAGGCCGCGGCGACGCCTCCGGACGCGGACAGCGCCAGCGCGGCGCGGCGGTGCCGCCGGCGCAGCGAGGCACCCAGCGCCAGCGCTACGGCCACCGCACCGACCCCGACCGCCACGGCAGCGTGGGGGAACGGAAGGCGCCACGTCCCCGCGGCCGGGTTCCCCTCCCGCCAGGGCACGAGGGCGAGTGCGGCGGCCCGCGCCCTCAACGGCCAGCTCACACCGGGGTCGGGGTAAAACACACGGGAGCGGGCCTCTGCGAGCTTGGCGGAATCTGCGATGGTGAGGAGCGTCGGGATCGCCCCAACCGCAGCGACCGGAAGTGCCAGCAGCAGCGCGGCCACGAGGCGCAGCAGCCTGCGCCGGCGTCCCCAGGCGAGAACCGCACCGCCGGCGCTTATCGAAAGCCAGAGGAAGCCCGCCGTCTCCGGGTGCACGGACCACCCCGCGAGCACACCCAGCAGCACCGCCAGGAGGGCCGCCTGCCGGCGGTTGCCGCGCAGCGCCCCGAGCAGCGCCCACCACGACCACGGCGTGAGGGCCACCACCCAGGCAAGTGGCACCACCAGCCAGGAGAGCTGGTAGAGCCCGAAGCCGAAGGCGAGCGCCCCGGTTGCCGCGGCGGCCGGTGCCGCGCCCAGGCGGCGCACGAGCAGGAAGCCGCCGAGCGCTGCCAGCTCCAGCTTCCAGACCGCCATCACGTCGCTGCCGCGTTCGGGGCCGAGCGCCCACACCGGCAGCTGCAGCGGGAACGGCAGACCCGTCTGTCCGTTCGCGTACAGAGGCACGCCCCCGCCGATCCGGTCCGAGACCCAGGGCGGCTCCCCCTTTGCCGCGAGGCGCCGCACCTCGGCCCACCAGACGGAGAACTCGAGGGGGAGGTCGCTCTGCTCCGGCGAGCCGGCCACCGCCACCGGCGCACCCCACCCCGACGCGCCCGGCACTCCGGGCCCCACGTGGAGGCCGCGCAGCAGCAGCCGACCCGGAAGCAGCACGAGGGCGACGTCCACCACGATCTGGAAGGCGAGGAGCGCACGATTGCGGCGCGCAAGGACGTGCACCAGCACGAGCGGCAGCAGGATCCAGAGCGCGGTCGCGGCGTCCATCCGCTATACCAAATCCGAGTCGCCCATGGTCACGTAGAAGCGCCCGGGGAACGTCGTGACGTCGATGTCCGGATGGAAGGAGCGCGCCACCAGCGAGAGCCTGTCCGGGTGCTTGCGCTGCTCCCACCCGAGACGGCGGAGAGCCTCGGCGGCGAGCTCGTCGCCCATCAGCCACATGTCCACGCGCTCGAGCCTGACCGCAAGCGAGCCCGACGTGATCGCCCTGTCGAGCGCCGCCACCGCCGCCGGATCCTCGCCGTCCCACACCAGCTCCGCCCACCTGGTGACCGGCGGCTGCACCCGAACGACCGCCCACGCGTGCACGCGGCCTTGCCGCCAGGCCGAGAGGTGCACGTACTCGATGCCCGGGCGGCCGGAGAACCTTCGTTTCAGCCAGGCCGAGCCGCGCACCGCGGCCACCTCGTACCGCGGTGCCGAGCGCCGCCACAGCTCGTCGATCGCGCCATGGTCGAAGCCCTGGCGGATCTCGTGGCCCGTCTGCAGCTCCTTCCGCCTGTGTGCCGATCGCACCCAGTACCCCACCGGCTGCGGCGGCATCCGGTCGTAGCCGAGCCGTGCCAGCCCCAGTCGCAGGTGTCGCTCGCCCGGGAAGCCGAACAGCAGCGCCAGCCCGTCGGGGCCCCCGAAGCTGGCGAAGAACGATTCCACCGTCCGCACGTACACGCGGGCCGCGCCGAGGCCGCGCCGCGCCTCCGGCAACGAGAAGTTGTCAACCAGTTGCCCTGCTCGCACGAGCAGATCTCCGACCTGCATCCGCACCGGGACGGCGCCGCAGTGTGCGACCACCCGTTCGGCCTCGTCCACTGCGATCATTATCCAGCGACCCTCGGGCTGTTCTTGGTACTTCCACTGCCACTCCGCCAGCGCGCGGCGCAGCCCGAGGACCCGGTTGAAGCTGGCGTTGATGGCGATCTCGTCGCCGGAGACACATGGGCGGACGGCCAACCTAGCCACGATCGTATCTCCGAGCCCCCGGCACTGCCGCCAGCCCACCACCAGCAGGGGGCAGTCCGGAATGCTCGGCACACGAGAGCACGTGAGTGGCCATTGCGCTAGACCAGGTCCGCATCGCCCATCGTGAGGTAGAGGCTTCCCTGCATACGGTTCAAGTCCACCCGCGAATCGAATGCGCGCGCGACAAGGAGCATGTCCTGGGGACACGGGCGGCGCGCCCAGCCCAACTGCTCCAGCGTCCGCTCCGCCGCCGGGTCGCCCCCGAACCACAACTCGAGGTTCGTGCAGGAGAGGCGTCGAGCGAGCCGGACCACGGCCCGGTCGACGGCGACCAGGGCTCCTGCGGCCTCTCCGTCCCAAACCAGTTCTGCCCAGCGCAGCGTCCCCGCGTCGGCGCGTGCCACCGCCCAGGCGTGTGCCCGGCCGTCCCGCCATGCCGAGAGGTGCGTGTACTCGACCCCGGGCCGCCCGTCGTAGCGGCGTGCAAACCAGCTCGAATCGCGCACGGCGGTGACATCGTAGCGCTCTCTCGTTCGCCGCCAGAGGTCGTCCACGGCAAGGGCGTCGAAGCCCTGCCTGATCTCGAAACGCCGAGCCGCAAGCGACGGGCACCACCGGGACTCCCGGACCCAGTAGGGCACCGAACCGATCGGCACATACTTGAGTACCTTGAGCCCCATCTCGTAGTGCTGCCGACCCGGAAACCCAAACATCAGGGGAAGGCCGTCGGGTTTCCCGAACGACTCGATGAAGCGCTCGTAGCAGGTCGAGAAGACCCGCGTGCCACGCACCTCCATCCGCGAGTAGGCGTCCACGATCTGTCCCGCCCGCACCTGCTCTCGCCCGAACCGCACCTGCATGGCCACCGCGGCGTAATGGGCGAGGACGCGGCCGTCAGGGTCGACCGCGAGCATGATCCAACGGCCCTCGGGGTGCTCCGGAAACTTCCAGTGCCACTCTTCGAGTGAACGGCTCAGGCCAAAGACCTCGTTGAACCCGGCGTTGATCTGGACCTCGTCGCCAGTCCGGTACGTGCGGTAGAGCACCTCACCCATGAGTTCGCTCCCAGGACCACGGCCCCAGCAGATCGCCGGAAGCGGGCTCGACCGCAAAGAGGAGGTGGCGGGAGGGTCTCGCAAGCGCGTCGTAGAACCCTCTCACCGTGCGAAAGCAGGCTGAGGCAGTGCCCACAAAGCCGGCAGCTGGGAATCCCACAGAGGCCGGCGAGAGCAGCCAGAGGAGTTCACCGGTCGGAAGCGATGCGTCACCCTCTGCGAGCGGTTGCGGCCGCAGGGGCGTGCGCGTCAGCCTCATCCCGGCAACGATCCGTCCCCTCAGGCCGAAATGCGCGCGGAGGAACCGGCTCCGTGAGCGCAGGAGGTGCCCGCTCATGGCGGCCGGGTCGGCCGCGTGACCCCACCGGTGCTCGACCCGAGCTCCCGGCACCTGCGCGATCCGCAGCCCTGCGGAAGCCGCGCGCCTCAGCCAGTCTGTCTCTTCGAAGTAGAGAAAGTAGCCTTCGTCCCAAAGCCCGACCTTCTCCGCCACCTCCCGCCGAAAGGCGAGCAGCGCTCCCGAAAGGCCGGGCACGGCAATTGGCCCGGAGGCCTCCCAGACCCGCCGCCACCGTCGGACCTCATCCCGAAAGTACCGAGCCCAGAAGGATCGCGAGCGACTCGCCAGCCAACGCCTGACCTCTTCCCGGGGCGTCTGCACGTCCGCGGGCGGCAGGAGAAGACCCGCCAGCTCAAACTGCGGCCCGACGATGCCCCAGCCACTCGCCAACGCATCGAGCAACGCTTCCAGGGCACCCGAGGCCAGGCATATGTCAGGGTTGCCCACGACCACGATGGCGCCTGTGCTTGCCGCGATCCCCGCGTTCACGCCGGCAGCGTACCCACGGTTGGGAAGTGCGAGAAGCTTTTCGGGTGCGACAGACCGCAGGCGCGCGTTTTCCCCGGCTTCTTCCGAGTGATCAACGATCAAAACCTCGGCGCTGACTCCGAGCCGTCCGGCTTCACGCCGGAAGCTCGCGACAGCAGCGGGTGCCACCGACGACGAAAAGTGCGCCACCAGTACGAGCGACACCTCGGCACTCATCGTGGTCTCAGCACCGCCACCCACTGGGGCGCTGCCGTTTCCGCAAGTCTACCGCCGGCACTGATCGCGGCGAGCCGGCCCCAAAGCCGCTCCCGGAACGACGCACCCGCACCCAGCGGCTCGAGCGCCTCGACGGCGAGCCCGCACTCCTCGGCCATTGCCACAAACGACCTCGGCGTCGTGTAGAAGAGGTGATCCCTGGCCTGGACTCCCGCGAGCGTGGTGTCCCACCGGCCCGCCGCCAGTGCGCGCACGACGGGTGCCCACGCCGCGTTGGGAAAAGAGAGGACCAGCCTTCCCTTCTCGCCTTGCCCGAGCGCCTTGGCGGCGGCTCGGAGGAGGCGCTGTGGTGGAGAGGTGTGTTCAAGCACATCAGCCAGCACAACGCAGTCCACCGGGGCGCGAAGCGCCTCCAGGCCCTGCTCACCCGACGACGGCAGAACGACGTTGAGCCTCGCCCGGGCGAGGCGCGCCAACTCCCAGTCGGGCTCGATCCCGATCACCGTTTTCCCCGCAGTACGGAGGAGCGCCCCGAAAAGTCCAGAGCCACAACCGACATCGACCACGCGGCGTGCCGACGCGGGAACGAACCGGATCAGCTCACGCCTCTCGTGCACCGATGGGTCGGAGTAGCGAAACAGGCGGGTTGCCACGACGAGTGCCGCTGCGCTCGGCGGCCACCCAGCCGAAAGCAGAGCCTCGGCCTGGCCCGGGGCTGCGACGGCAAAACCGCACCATGGATTCGACTCCAGGGACGCCGCCGGGCGGTGCCGACTGATTACGCTTCGCCGCTCGTATTCCAGCATGGTCGCCGGAGGTGCTTTCTCGGGCCACCCTTGCGCCCCCGCCAGACCCCACACGAGCGGAACACGCCAGGCTGGCGGGCCTGCAACTGGCGCCGCTGCGAGTGCCCGTGCCAACTTCGGAAGAGGCTCGACCCAGGGGTCCTCCATCACCGCGAGTGCCACGCCCTGAGGAGGATCCAGGTGGTCACCCGTCACGACGTTCCAGTCAGCAGCCTCAAAGCTGCCTGCGACGTGGCGGAGGTGCTCCGCGACCACGCCCCGTCGGGAGCGCGCGCGCAGCCAGAGAACGGGTCGAACGGTGTCCGGGCCGGTCAACCTTCCGCCCTCACGGCTCCGAACGCCAGCGACCCTCGGCGACCCAGTACAGAGCTCCTTCTGCAATCTCTGCCACTCGCTCCTCCGTGAACCCCCGCGCGGCTTCAAGGCCCCGGCGCCGCATGGTCCGCCACCGCGCCGGATCGCCCAGAATCGTCCGCGCCGCCTCAGCGAACGCCTCCGGCCGATCGGGAGACACCAGCACCGCGGCCGTGCCAGCAAACGCTCGAAACGCCGAGATGTCCGACGCCACCACCGGCAGCCCGCTCGCCATCGCCTCCAACACCGGCAGCCCGAACCCTTCCCCTTCCCAGGACGGGGCCAGCATGAGGTCTGCGCCACGGAGAAGTTCTGCAACCCTGGACGGCTCGAGGTGGTGGTGGAACTCGTCGGGCTCGAGGAGTGCACGCTCCGCAGTGCTGAGCGGCCACTGCGACAGCCGCACCAGGCGACACGAAAACCCCTGCGACCGCAGCATGCTCACAGTCGCGAGCGCGGTGGCCACCCCCTTCCACTCGATCTCGAAAGGGTTGGCGACGAGGACCCGTGGGATCCGGTGGGGACGCCACCGCCACGCGGGTCGCCAGTAGGAAACGAGTGCCGGCGGCACGACACGCGCAGGCCTTCCAAAGCGCTCCTTGACCAGCACGGCCAGGTGGGGCGACAGCGCCAGGCAGGGAATAGGCAGTTGATACGCCTCCGTGATGGCGGCATGGTCGTCGCGGTTGTGGCGGAAACCACCCTCGAAACCCTGGCAGTAGTGCACCGCTGTGCCAGAGGTCACGGCAGCGGCGGCTTTGATGGTGGTCCAGAACGTGGCCACCGTGACGTCAGCCGTTGGGAAGTGCCGCGGCTCGAGGGCCGGCACCTGGAGAAACTCGGCCCGCAAAGGGAACCACCCCGGCCGTTCCCCTTTGCTCACAACGGTCACGTCGTGGCCGCGGCGTGCCATGAGCTCCGCCTGATGAAGAACGATCTTGACACCCCCGAAAAGCGTGGTGTCCTCCAACAGGTAAACCACCGAGAGGGGCCTGCGGCTCAAACCGGTACCACCCATGTGTGGGGCAGGTACAGGAGGGACGGCGTCCATCGCTGGCTCGTCACCTGGAGTGCCGCCGGAACCACGACCTGGTCATAGGCGTGGAGACCGTTTTCGTCAAAGAGGAACCCGGAAACCGAGAAGCTTCCCGACGCAACTGGAAGTCCAGGAATGCGCAGGAGAATGGAGTGGCTCGTGCCGCCCGAAACCGGCGCGACGCCGTCCCAGTGTGTCGCAGCGGCGAAAAGGCACCGCCCGTCCTGGGAGTCTATAGCCACTCCAACGTGATACCGGGTGGCAGGATCGATGCTTTCCACCGTGAGCTGGACCGTGAGCCCCATTCCAGGCTCGACGCTCTCCGTCGGGTCTCCCGCCGCGTCCAGCACCCGGACTTCTCTAAGACGGCCCCGCTTCCCGCCGACGGCTGGAAGCGCACGGAGCGCCTCCGCCTCCGTGTCGGCCGAAAGCTGCCGTTTCTCCCGCTGCATGAGGTTGGCCTCGTACTGCTCCACCACCTCCCGGGCCGGGCCCACGTGCTGAAGGCGCCCTTTGTGGAGCCAGACCGCGCGATCGCAGAAGCTGGTGATCAGGTACATGGCGTGGGAGCAGAACAGAACGGTGCAGCCGGCCTGCTTGAAACGCACCATCCGGTCGATGCACTTCTTCTGGAAGGCGTTGTCACCCACCGCGAGTGCCTCATCCACCACAAGAACGCGGGGATCGACATGCGTCGCCACCGCAAAGGCCAGGCGGGCCGCCATTCCCGACGAATAGGTGCGCAGGGGCTGGTCAATAAACTCGCCTAGGTCGGCGAACGAGAGCACGTCGCCCAGGCGCTCCTTCATCGCCGACTCCTCGATCCCGAGCAGTGTCCCGTAGAGGAGGGCGTTTTCCCGCCCAGTGAAGTCCGGGTGGAACCCCAGACCGAGCTCGAGGATGGGCGCCAGCGGCTGCGCCGTGCGAACGGTTCCCGCGGTCGGTGTGGAGATGCCGGCGACCAGCCTCAGCAGGGTGCTCTTGCCGGACCCGTTGTCCCCGATGATGCCCACGGCTTCCCCGGGCCTCACCTCGAGGTCGATCCCCTCCAGGGCAGTCATGAAGTTCAGGCTGGCAGTGTGACCGAAGAGGGCCAGCGCACGGTCCCACCGCCGTCCGAACAGCGGATACCGCTTGACCAGGCCGTGGGCCTCGACGGCCAGTGCACGCTGAGAGCCCGTTTCCACCGCTGCAGCTGTGTCATGCACGCGACGAGGCTAGCACACGGCGGCCCGGATGGTGCCCAGTCTGGGCATCTTCGGGCGCCAACCCGGACCGCAGTGGCTCTGCCCTCGCCGAGGCCCGGCACGAGGAAAATCACAACGGCCCGCCGGAAGTGGCGGGCCGTTGTGTGCCAGGAGCGGATCGGGCTACGGCGTGGGCTGTGCCGGGATGAAGTTCGGATCGCCGGTCTGGTTGTCGATCACTGTCGCGTAGGCGAGGCCAGGCCCACCGCCGACCACCGTCATCACGGCCGAGACCGCCCGCTCGTTCGGGGGCAGGCTGACCTTGAACGCCCTCAGGAACCGATTTTCCAGCTTGTCCTGGTCCCAACCTCCCGGCGGAACGTAGAAGTTGAAGGGCGTGGGGTTCCCCTGCCCGTCGCTGGGGTTCAGCAGGTTGCCGCTCTCGTCGTAGAACAGCACCGAGAAGTTGACCCCCTGCGTGTCCGAGAGGCTCACGAACGCCAGGTTGGTGCGTGCGATGTCCTCGCTCGACATTCCCGCGATCAGCATGGTCTTGTTGTTCGAGTCGATCGACACCCCATTGGCGGCCCACATCGGCATGATGTTCTGGCCGAAGGTGCCGTTCGGCGTGAGGTTGTACGAGCGCGCGGCGATGACCGGGTACACGCCCGAGCTGTCGCCTTCACCCATCCCCACGCGCACGATGCCGCTGGTCTGGGCATCCGCCGGCAGCAGCCCGCTGTACGCCCAGGAGACCAGGTCATCTACGAAGTAGCTCGCGCCGGGTGCCAGCGTCACAGTGCGCTTCGCGACCTGCGGCCCGCCGCTCTGTTTGGGCGTGTACTGCAGCTCCCATGTGTGCGCCGAGCTCAAGTCGGGGTTGGTGACCGCAAGGTCGCTGCGCCACACCGTGCCCGCCTCGCCGACGAGGTGTGCGATCGCCGGCAGGTAGATCGGTGAATCCGCCGGGGTGACCGCCGGGATAAGCGACGGGTCGCCGGTGAGGTTGTCCACCACCGAGCCGTACGCCTGGATATCGGCACCGGGCGGGACGTCGATCTTGAGTGAGAAATCGCCGATCGTGTCGAAGTTGCCGCCCAGGAGCTTCGAGACGGAGTCCTGCAGGTATCCGAACGGCGCGAGGCCCACGGTCGCCGTGCCCCGCTCGGCACCGGTCGCGTCGAAGAGCGTGAACCTGATCGTGCCCGAGCCGCCCGAGTCGTCCCGCAGGTTCAGCAGGCTGTAGTTGGTGCGGAAGCCGCTGCTGAAACCGTCGTTGTGCAGGCCGGTGATCCAGATCGTCGAGGGGGTTGTCCCGGGGATCACCGCTATGCCCGGGGCGAACTGACCGTAGTTGCCGCCGCTCGGGCCCGGCGTGTAGGTGCGCGCCATCACCGCAGGGGCGATGTCGTCCTGGTTGTCGTACGTCACCCGCAGCGCGGTCTTGCTGAAGTTCTGACCGAGGGTGATGAAGACCCAGTCGAGGATGTTGTTCAGGACCAGCGTCGCCTTGGGCCCGATCGGGTACGGACCAGCCATGAACGGGGTCACGTTGTTCTTTCCGACCGGGAGGAACTGGAGATGGACAGCCGAGGTGTGGCCCGCAGGGTTGAGGATGCGGACATCGGTGCGCCAGGAGGTGCCGTTGAGGCCCTGCACCTTGGCCGCATCCACCGCCATCACCGACTCCGGCCCGCAGGTCTGACCCGCCACCGACACGGTCTTGTTCGCCGTGCCGGTGTAGCTCCCCCGTCCGGCGGTGAGGGTCACCGTGCGATCCCCTCCGCATTTGAACGAGTAGGTCACGGAACGCCCGGTTTGGGTGGAGCCGTCGTCGAACGTCCAGGTGAAGCTGGTTGGGTTGCCGTAGGACATGCCCTGGCTGGCGGTGAAAGTGACCTGAGTGTTGGTCGTGACGTTGGTTGTGGGCGACCACGTGAAGTCGGTCACCACGGGTCGCACGTCGTCGAAGATGTGCACTGTCTTCAGCACCTCGGCCGAGGCACCGAAGCAGTTGGTCGCCGTCATCCGGACGTTCTTGTCGCCGGGTTGGCTCCACGTATGCGTGAACGTCGGCGTGGCGACGGTGGCGTTCACCACGTCTTCCTGGAAGTCATACCAGTGCCAGGAGTTGGGGCTGTTTGTGCTGTTGTCCGTAAGCGTCACGGGCTGCCCGACGAAAGGCTGCGGCTGGCTCGGGAAATCCGGAAGTGGGCCGGTCGGACCCCAGGTGAAGTCTGCCGTAGGCGGCACGGTCAGGTCGCACGATCCGACCACCTGGACCTGCTGCGGCGTGGTGTTCGAGCCCTTGCAGTTCGTTGCGGTCAGTTTCACCGTGTACGTGCCGGGGTTCGCGAACACGTTCGTCGGATTCTGAGCGGTCGAGGTGTGCGCGCCGAGGATCGGCGGGATGCCGTCGCCGAAGTCCCACGACCACGAGGTTGGGCCTCCGGCGGAGGTGTCGGTGAACTGCACGGCTATCGTCGCGCGGGCAGGCGACGCGTAGGTGAAGCTCGCCGTCGGCGCCCCGGTCGCGGTGCACGGCGCGCTCACGGTCACCGCCTTGGAGACGCTCTTTTGCGAGCCGGAGCTGAAGCTCACCGTGAGCGTCACGGTGAACGTTGCCGCAGAGCTGTAGGAGTACGTCGGGTTCTGCAGGTTGGAGCTACCGCCGCCGCCGATCGGGCCCAAACCGTCGCCGAACGTCCACGACCACCGGGTCGGCGTTCCGCCGGACGCAGTGCCATAGAAGCTAATCTGCTGCCCGACCTCTGGATTCGTCGGGCTGAACGTGAAATTCGCGCTTTCGGTGGGTGGCGGGGGTGGCGGGGTGCTGGCGGTGACGGTGAAGCTGCCCGTCTGAGTC
>Ga0315279_10006221_pt1 | contig 15132 bp, 14 predicted proteins | sample YL17G06_20_MG_FD_203694 | JGI IMG/M metagenome (GOLD analysis project Ga0315279, IMG submission 203694) | Sediment microbial communities from Yellowstone Lake, YNP, Wyoming, USA - YL17G06_20 | ecosystem: Environmental > Aquatic > Freshwater > Lake > Sediment | place: USA: Wyoming | collected... | reverse complement strand
TTGGTATCAATATCTATGCCGCCGAAGTTGAGGTGGAATCAGAGATTAGTGAGGTTTGTGTTTATACTGATTCTGCCTTGATAAATAGGGTTGCCCATCTTGAGCTTGCTACGGGAACCTATAAAACGGTTTTCTCTAATATCGTTCCTGAGGTTGACGAAAACTCTTTAAGGGTTTCTGCAGAGGGTAGTGCAATAATTAAACTTTTTGGAGCACAGGTGAAGAAAGAGTATTTAGAAGAAGTTTCCTCGGAAAGAATAAAACAGCTTGAGGAGGAAATTCAGAGATTAGAAGATGAGATAGCCGGAATGCAGAACCTTAAAACCGTACTCACCGAGAAGAAAAAATTTTTAAATTCAATAACTCTATTTTCCAATGAACAAATTCCTCAAGATTTAGTTACTAGGATGCCACCAATAAGCGATTTAGAGGATATACTTAATTTTTTAGATACAGAACTAAAAGAGAATTACGCCCAGGCATTAGATTGTGAACTTGAAATTAGAGATTTAAAAAATAAGGTGGAAACTTTACAAAGAGAATTGTCCCAGATATCCGGCGTACAGGAAAAATTAAAAAGGTCAATTATAGTAGAGCTGGAAGTGTTAAAAGAGGGGACCGCAGATTTGAAGGTCTCTTATCTGGTGAAAGGCGCTTCTTGGAATCCGATTTATGATGCTCGGGCAAATTTTGAAACATCTCAGGTTGAATTGGTTTCTTATGGGGTAATTAAACAGATTACCGGGGAAGACTGGAAAGAGGTTGATTGTTCTTTATCGACAGCTAAACCAAGAGTCGGAGGGAGCATGCCTTATGTTGCCCCCTGGTTTTTAAGACCATATCAGCCTGAAGTTGCGAAAGATAAAATGTCAGTAGTGCCAGCACCAGCTTATCAAACGGAAGCATTTAAAAAAGAGGCAGGAGCTTTTGAAGAAAAAGTTGAAGGGGAGATTGAATTTGCCACGGCTGAAGAAAAAGGTATTGCGGTAATCTATAAACTTCCTTCTAAGGTAGCGGTAAAATCTGATAATTCAGAACATAAATTTCCTATTTCTTCCCAAATTTTATCAGCGGTGTTTGAATACTCAAGCTACCCTCGAGTTAGCCCATTTGCCTATCTGGGTTCCCGGGTAACCAATAGCAAGGGACTTCAATTACTTGCCGGTCGGGTGAATATATTTTTAGAAGGAGATTTTGTGGGATTCTCCAGTATTGGCAATATTGCTCCCAGCGAGGAGTTTGATTTGTTTTTGGGAATCGATGAAAATGTTAAAGTAAAAAGGGAATGTCTGGAGAAAAAAGTTGATGAAACTTTGATTGCCGGGATTCCTTCACGGACCAAGCGTACGACTTATAAATACAAACTTACGGTAGAGAATTATAAATCTAAAAAAATTAAAGTAAAATTATATGAAGCCATGCCTATTTCAGAAGATGAACGTATTAAAATAAAGATAAATGAGATAAGTCTCGAACCAGGGGTAAAAGACTGGGAAGATCGAAAAGGAATCTGGTTATGGGAATTAGAATTAGAACCTCAGCAAAAGCAGGAAATATTTTATACTTTTATAGTTGAACATCCCCGAGATATGATAGTAGAAGGATTATAATAGGAGGCGATGAGGTTATAAATATTTTTTTAAGTAGAACGTATAATAGTTTGAAGTAAAATTAAAATAAAAGGAGAAAACCAAGGAGAAGTCAAATGTTTAGAGTAAATAAAAAAATACTAATAGGGATTATAGTTGTAGGTTTAATATTATTCTTTAGTAGTTACTGTTTAGCGGGGATGGGTGTGCAGGAAGTAATTAGCAATATGCAAAAAACTTATGAAAAACAGATGAAGGGAATTAATGATTATACTGTAGTTCAAAAGAGTACTGGAGGAGTGGCTGCCTTAGTCGGAGAGACTACTATCTATTATAAGAAAGCAGAAATTAAAGGGGAAGTTATTTATAAAACTCACACTGAATTAGAAGTAATGGGTATGGCCGTGGTCTCAATCTATGATGGAAATTATATTTGGTCAAAAAATCCGATGACCGGGAAAGTTGAGAAAAAAATATCTGAATATAATCCAGGGCAAATGTGGAAAAATTTAGACCCTACTAAGAGCCAGTATTTAGGGGAGGAAGAGATTGATGGAGAGAAAGCATATGTTTTACAAATTGATAATGCTATGCAAGTGATGGGAAACCCGCAAACTAATTCTCCACAAGGGGGAGAATCGGAAGGGTCTGCGGAAGCTTCGGGAAAGTTATGGATTAGCAGCAAGACCTGGATGCCTCTGCGGATGTTTATGGTAATGAAATCAAAACCAAAGGAAGGAGCAAAGGGAATGGCTATGAATACGAAAGTGACTACAGATTTTAAAGACTATCGGCAAGTTAGCACCATACTTCATCCCTATCAACTGGTGATGAGTACAGCAATGGAGATAGATACCTCCGGTTTAAGCGAGGAAGAAAAAAAGGAACAAGAACAAGCGATGAAGATGATGTCAACAATGGCGTCTGGGATGGGATCTTTTACCATGGAAACTATTGATATAAAAGTCAATGCTGGTCTTTCTGATGATCTTTTCGATGGGAGTAAATTGGAATAATCGGTCAGGGGAAGGGTGATTGAAGCCTTTGCGTGATAGGGGACGGTTCTTTGTCACACTTTTAGAATTATCAATAAAATAATATATAGAAGAGTTATTAAGATTTTGTTTATGTAAAATTGTAGAATAACCAGAAGAATAAGAAAAATAGATATAAATTTGTAGAGGTGATTATGTGAAGGTTGATAAATTTTGGGAAGAGAAAGAAAGAGAGATTCAGGGGAAAATAATCCACAAATGTTTGGCGCAATATCTGAGTGGATATAGAAACTTTTCCGGAACATTGTGGGGTATATTCTTTTTCACTAATCAAGCAATCTATTTTCAAACTTTTCCTAAGAAAAATTGGCTTTTATTTATTTGGCAAACGGAGACAGAAGATTTGGGGGAGTCATCTCTTAATTTTTGTGTTCCTTGGAATGAAATTACAAAAATTACTTTTCCTGAGGAGAAGTCAAAAATAAAAAAGTTCTTCTCTCGCTCAGGTAGTGTGGTAATAGTAGATTATGTTAGTAAAAATGAAAGATTCAGTCTAAAATTATTATTTAATGATGATGTAGATATATTGAAAGAAAGTTCCTCCTCTTTACGTATAAATAAGTGAATGACCAAAAAATATTGTCAACAAACAAAAATTTTAAGGAGGAACAAATAGAAATGAAAAGTTCAAGAATTTTAAGGAGGAACAATCTTACTGGTCATAGCACTGGCAGTAGGAATTTTTGCAGCCTTAGCTTTATGAGGATTATGTCCCTACCTGTGATGGAGAATGTGTTGGCGCCTGTGACGGTGTACCTCAGGGAAATGGTTGGGGAAGAAATTCCTTCATATACTCTTAGCAACACTATAGATGATTTGAGGGGAGAATATAGATTTTCGCCTTATCATATAATGGAGATTGCAGAAAGAATTAAAACAGCATCAGTCGAATAAATTCTTAAACTATCAAAATAAAATAACTAACTTCAATTAACAGAAGATAACTCCCTTACTGATAAGAGTGAGGGAGTTATATTTATTTATATCTAAAAAATTTCTTAAAAATATCTGAATAAGTTTAGATACATATGCACCATATTGGAGAAAGAACATAATTAAGTTAAACTATATAGATAAATTATCCCCTAAGGCAAAAATCAGGTATAAAATCATTAATCTGTATAGTTCCGGAAATTATTCTCTAGGGCAGATCGGTGAGATCTTTGAAATAAACAGGAGTACCTTATTATAGGTGGAGAAAGAGGTATAAACCCAGCAGTTAGTTTTAATGTTCGAGATTTCCTTTTCAGGTTATCTTACCTTCATAATGATAAAATTAAATATCTGCAGATAGATAATGGTGCAGAGTGGGAAAAATATTTTATTAAAGAGGCGAAGAAAAAGGATATTACCTTAGTTTACAATTATCCCAAGTCCCCTAAGATGAATGCCTTGGTAGAAAGAGTAAATGGTACGGTTCAAATTGAATATCTAGATAGGTTTTATGAAGAGACCAACGTAGGCAAGATTAATGAAATACTATATGATTGTCTAATTGAATATAACTTCTATCGACCTCATAGGAGTTTAAATCTTTTGACTCCCATTGAGTATTGTAGTAAATTATTGAATAAGGAAGATTCTTCGATGTTGCAAATGTATTGGACTCAAACAATATCTTGATATAATGATACAATAATGGTATTATTATAAAAAATAAGGCTTTTTAAAAGAGAGAGATCATTATTAAAATAAAAGTAGGATATTTTATATAATTAATCAAAAAATTAAAGAAAGCCGATATTATATATCACTGTAATCTAAATAAAATATGGATAAGTCTGTTTATTTACCGAAATTTTTCACCCTAATAATGACTGGGGTAGGTCTACCCCAAATCAGATAGAATTTTTTCAACAAAGAAAACTACCTCCAAATAGTTGAAACAACCTATATTTTTTTAAAATTGAAAGATATTACCATAGCGTCTATAATAAAAAAGAAATAGTGGGTTAATAGCAAAAATAAAAAATTAAGAATCTGAAAGAGAATTATAAAATTGTATATTAAAATACTTTGTAATAAAATGTGGAAATGAAATTCTCTGTTATTTATCATCTAGATGTTAGGAAAGTAGATTTGCCAAAACTTTCAGAAGATATATGAAGGTTAGGATAAAAAGAGCGATAGAAGAAAGACTTATGGATGACCCTAAAAAATACGGCAAACTACTGAGAAAATCATTAAAAGTATATTGAAAATTAAGAGTTGGTGATTACAGGATTACTTACAAAACAGAAGGGCAGGAAGTCTTTGCTTTCGGAATTATATTATATATAGAAAAGAAGTATACAAGGACATATATTGGAGAATATGATGAAAACTGCAATATCATATTCTTTCAGAAGCATGTAAATTACATACATTCTCTTGTCAAAAATAAAAAATTTATTAAACTCTGATTAGTAAAAGATTTTATGGATGGTACGATTTTTGAGAAGTGGAATAATATGAGAAAAATTTTTGGGATGATTTTGAATAGTGTCAAGGGCGTTTTTTTCAATCTTTCAAATTAACGGAGGTGGTGCATCTGGAAGAATATAAGAATTTGGAGAAAGAAGGGAAGAGTAGAAAATTATTCTGAAAAGAAGAAGTTTTGCCTGATCGAAAAGGATTATAAAATTTAAAGCATGTAAGGAGGTAACAATGGGCGTACTAATCAAAAACCGAGTGCAGGTCGAAGATTTAGTTAGAGGAACCACTTTTTTTGGAACAGGTGGAGGCGGAGAATCAACGCAGGGGGTAAAAGTCCTTCTAAGTGAGTTAGAGCAAGGCAAAGAAATTTCCCTGCTTGATGTCCAGGAACTTGATGACGAAGATTGGGTTGCGTGTCCTTTCCTCATGGGATCGATTGCTCCTATGACTGAGGGAAAATTGAAAGAAATGAAGCTCTTTGGCTTATCCAAGAAAATTTACAACTATAAAGAGATGATGGCCATAGCTGTTGAAGAATTAATAGGGTATACAGGGAAGCAAATTAAAGCTATAGTACCTATTGAACTTGGCGGGGCCAATACTGCTGCAGCAATTGCTGCAGCGTCTCACCTTAATTTAACCATCATAGATGGGGATTTTGCTGGCAGGGCTATTCCTGAAATTCCTCAGACTACTCCTTTTTTAAATGGTAAAACTCTATGGCCAATATCCAGTGTTGATGAATATGGTAACATCTGCGTTATAAAGAATGCAACAAATGTTTTGATTGCAGAGAGAATTGGTAAATATATAAGCGCAGCCTCATTTGGAGTAGCGGCACAATGCGGCTTCCTTATGAAAGGAAAAGAAGCGAAAAAAACTGTAATTCCGAGAACCATCTCAGAATGCTTAGAAATAGGTAAGTTTATTAGAGAATCCAGGGAAAGTGGATTAAAGGTGTTAGATTATTTGGTAAGAAAGGTTAATGGTTGGTTTTTATTCAAAGGAATTGTGGCTGCAAAAGAAACTGAGGACAAGGATGGATATTACTGGGGAGTTCACACTATTAATGGTCTTGATGAATTTTCTGGCCAAACTTTCAAAATTTGGTTTAAAAATGAAAACCATATTTCTTGGAAAAACGATAAACCCTTTGTGACTAGCCCTGATCTTATTATAGTGGTAGACATGAATACGGGCGAACCAATCACTAATACTAATTTAAAAATTAACGATCGTGTTGGGGTAATCGGAATCAAAGCCAAGGAAATTTTTAGAACTGAAAAAGGATTAGACATACTTGGCCCCAAACACTTCGGCTTTGATTGGATTTATAGGTCTATCGAGACCTTATAGTAAAGTAACAAAGGAGGGGGTTTTTATGTTTTGAAATTTTATGGACCGGTTTGATCAAAAAAATAAAGGAGGAAATCAAGTGGTGATAAGAGGTTAATAAAAGGAGGTAAAAAAGAGGTAAAAAAGTATGTTTTGTCTTAACTGTTGCGCTCCTAATAGGAGTGTTAGCAGGTTTGGAAATTTAAGCAAAAAAGGAGGAAATCAAGTGTTGATAAGAGAGTTAATAAAAAGAGGTAAAAAAGTATGTTTTGTCTTAACTGTTGCGCTCCTAATAGGAGTGTTAGCAGCTGTAGCGCTAACCTTTGCGTCCCAATCAGCAACTCAATCGTTCAAGCCAGAGGAATATATCATTCGCACAACAGAAGACTGGCCCACTTATATAGACCCTGCCGTTGGCAATGATTTTTCAGACTCAATTTCTCTGGTGAATCTGTATGACTCCCTCGTGTTTCCAACCCCCCAAGGTGAAGTCAAGCCGAGTCTTGCTGAAAAATGGGAAGTATCCGAGGACAATTTGACCTTTACTTTTACCCTTCGGCAGGGGGTAAAATTCCACAATGGCGATGAACTTACGGCTGAAGATGTAGAATTTTCGATTAAGCGGTTAATTACAATTGGAGAGGGCTTTGCGTATATATTCTCTCCTTATGTTCAAGATTGCAAGTCAATAGAAAAATATAAAGTCGCTATTACTTTGAAAAAACCCTTCGGACCCTTTATTAGTGCTTTACCAAGGTTCTATATCTTAAACAAACGGGCAGTTATGGAGCACTTAGAAAAGCCTGGCCCCTATGGAGATTTTGGTGATTATGGAAAAAAATGGCTACTGACTAACGATGCTGGCTCTGGTCCATATAAAGTCAAAGAAATGAAAATGGAAGAGTATCTATTAGCCGAAAAATTCAATGAATATTGGGGTGGCTGGGATCCTAATGCACCTAAATTCTTCAAGCTGTCTGCTACCACTGAGCCAGCAACTGAGTATGCATTATTCGGCAAACGAGAGCTGGAGATAACTTGCGAATTACTACCCTTAGAGACCTACCAATCTATAGCTAAACTTGATGGTGCTGACGTTGTTGCTTTTCTGAATGGAAATAATTTTAACATAATGCTCCACACAAAAAAGCCGCCCACAGACGACATTCATTTCAGAAAAGCGCTTGCTTACTGCTTTGATTATGAGCCGGTAGTTTCGAAAATTTATCCGGGAAGTATCCAGGGCAAAGGACCCGTGCCATCCGTAATACCAGGACATGACCCCAATGTTTATCAATATCATAGAGATTTAGAAAAAGCTAAAGAAGAGCTTGCACAATCGAAGTACGCTGATAAGCTCGACCAGTATCCCGTTACTTTATCATGGTGCGCCGAAGCTCCAGAAGAAGAAAAGATTGCTCTTCTTTTTCAAGCAAACGCTGCTGAATTAGGTATTAAGGTAGAAATCACAAAAAAGCCCTTTGGTTCAATGGAAGCTGATGCTATCAATCCGGAAACAACCCCCAATGCTTCATTGATTTTCGTTGCTTCCCATTATGCAGAGGCTGGTGCTATGCTTACTTCACGGTATCATTCCGCCTCGTGCGGCTCTTGGGAACAATGCGAATGGCTCCAAGATCCGGAGATCGACCGCATGATTGAAGAAGCGTTGGGAACATATGACCAGCAAGAGAGATTCCAGAAATATTACGCTATTCAAGAAAAAATCGTGGATCTTTGTCCTACAATCTGGGTATTTGACCAAGCAGAGAGAAGAGCTTATCAGAGCGTCTATGTTTATTGGCCTGCTGGGGAAGCCGCAAAATTAAGTAAGGTGTATGTTCCTATCATGGGTTATGGAATGTATGCGCATGATATGAAAGTATGGCCTGAAAAAAGGGAGTAGCTATTTTCGAAACCATAAAACAACAAAAACTAAGCTTGATGAGGGCTATAGCCCTCATCAAGCTGATATGGAGGCGCACTATCATGGGCGTACTATACTATTTAGCCAGAAGATTATCTTTAGCAATAGTGGTTTTAATTGGCTTGTCAATGTTACTTTTTTTGCTTGCGAGGGTTTTGCCAGGAGACCCTGCTAGAATTGCTTTAGGTCCCAGAACTCCGGAATATGCTGTTGAAAACTTGAGAAAACAAATGAATTTGGATAAACCTCTTTACACTCAATACTATTTATGGATTTCAAGTCTCCTAAAAGGTGATTTAGGAATATCCTTACTATCAAGGAGACCGGTTCAGGATGACGTCAGGGAATATTTTCCTGCAACCTTCGAGGAGGTTTTACTGGCCGCTATTATTCTTTCTATAGCAGGTATCGGTCTTGGGATACTTGCCGCAAAATACTCAAACACCTGGCTTGATGGAATTGTAAGAATTTTTGCGTATCTTGGAATTGTTACGCCAGCTTTTGTGTGGGCCATCATCCTGCTATTAATTTTTGGTTATTGGGTACCGATTTTCCCAATTCAGGGTAGGATCAGTCCAGACATTCCACTTCCCCCTAGAATAATTGGCATGTTAACCCTTGACTCTCTTTTAACGGGGAATTGGGTTACTTTTTGGGATGCTTTGAAACATTTGATTCTGCCTTCTTTGGCATTAGCAATGGCCCCAATGGCTCAGGCTGCCCGAATTATGAGGAGTAGTATGTGTTCAGATTTAGGAGCAGATCATGTTTCAGTAATGACAGCCTATGGTGTCCCTCAAAATCGAATCTTAACTAAGTATTTATCAAGACTATCTTTAATTCCTACCATTTCCGTAATGTCATTAGATATAATTTCATTATTCGCCGCTGCCTTTGTAGTGGAATTAGTGTTTAACTTTCCCGGGCTTTCAAGATACGGCATGCAAGCAATTCTGAATAAAGACTTAAACGCTATTTCTGGTGTATTGTTCATTTTTGGCATCTTATTCACACTCATAACCATCTTGATTGACCTAATTGTTGCATATTTAGACCCTCGTATAAGGCTACAACGAAGGAGTATATAAACTATGAACACTCTTAATCTAAATGCTACCCGGAATTCGATAAAAAGGTCGATCTATAAATTTTCCCGCAATAAAATTTCGGTTGTCGGGTTTTTTATAGTGTTATTTGTCGTAATAGTTGCTATTTTTGCACCATATTTAGCCCCTTATCCCAAACATGCAGGAGCTTTTGTGGATTTTAATAATGCCAGCAAGCCCCCCTCTTTGGCCCACCCTTTTGGCACTGACGTTTTTGGAAGGGATATACTGAGTCGCGTGATGTTCGCATTTAGAGGTGCCCTAATTACGGGATTGGGGGTAATTGCAATGATCGTCCCTATGGGAGTAACTGTGGGCTTAATTGCTGGTTATTACCAGGGAACCCGGATCGATACCATTATTATGCGTATTACTGATATTTTTATCACCTTGCCCGCCTTATTATTGGCTTTAGCGGTAGCTGCGCTTTTGCGTCCCACTCTCTTTAACTCAATGATGGCTGTGTCTTTTGCTTGGTGGCCTTGGTATGTAAGACTGACCTATGGTATGGCCTCCTCTGTGCGAAATGAAGTTTTTGTGCAGGCTGCAGAGACTATAGGAGCGAGCAAAGTCCACATTATTTTCAAGGAAATTTTGCCAAATTGCCTTGCTCCGATTTTCACAAAAATGGCTTTAGAAATTGGTTGGGTTATACTTGTCGGTGCTACCTTAAGCTTCGTAGGGCTTGGTGAGCAGCCCCCAACACCCGCATTAGGAACAATGGTTTCCGATGGCTCAAAATACTTACCTCATCAGTGGTGGATATCTGTATTTCCTGCTCTAGCCATAATGTTTATCATCTTGGCGTTTAATCTTTTCGGAGATGGAATAAGAGACATGCTTACTACTGAGGAGGTTTAAATTGTCAGAACTACTCCTGAATATCAATAATTTAATGGTCGGATATAAAGTTTTTGACGGGTTATTAAAGGTCTTAGATGGGGTAATCGTAAAAGTAAACAAGGGGGAACGAATTGGAATTGTTGGAGAGACTGGCAGCGGCAAAACTACAACTGCCAAGGCAATATTAAGAATATTGCCCAGAACAGCCAGGATTCTTGGTGGCGAGATTCTTTTTCAGAATAAAGATGTGTTAAAAATGTCAAGAAGTGAGTTGTCGGTTCTGAGAGGTCAAGGAATTTCAATGATTTTTCAAGATCCTACCGCATCATTAAATCCAGTTTTTACAGTGGGCTCTATAATAAGCGACGTTATTAGATATTCTCGTACGCTCTCAAGTTCTAATAAATCATCACAAATAAAAGAAACCGCTATTGATGCTTTTAGATTGGCATCTTTACCAGATCCAGATAGATTATTGGCAAATTACCCATTTCAACTAAGCGGCGGAATGAGACAAAGAGTTTGCATTGCAATGGCTCTTGCTACGGCCAGGGATTTGATAATTGCCGATGAGCCAACCACAAACTTAGACGTAACAATTCAAGACCAAGTTTTAAAGTTAATTAAGGAACTGGTTGATAAGAAAAAAACTTCGTTCATTTTAATAACTCATTCTTTAGCTGTTGCCAGTGAGATGACCGAGCGAATTTATGTAATGTATGCAGGAACTATTATAGAGCAGGCTAATACTCAAGACTTATTCGAAAAACCGTATCACCCTTATACTCATGCGTTATTGTCCTGTATTCCAAAGTTATCCGGAGGAGGAATTGCATTGGGAATCCCGGGAAGAATGCCTAATTACCTAAATCCCCCTCTTGGTTGCAGATTCAGCCCCAGATGTCCACAAGCCTTGCCGGTCTGCGAAAAAGAAAAGCCACCTTTAACGGAAATTGAGCCTGGCCATGAAGTCGCATGCTTTTTATTTACTACAAAGCAAGGAGTGCAACAATGAACGAGTTATTGAAAGTTGATAATTTAAAGAAGTTTTTTCCTATAACTGAGGGTTCTTTATTTCAAAAGAAAATCGTGTACTTAAAGGCCATGGATGGAGTAAGCTTTCAATTAAATCAGGGAGAAATTCTCGCTTTAGTTGGTGAATCAGGGTCCGGCAAAAGCACAACTGCATATACTATTATGGGATTGTATAAGCCGACTGAAGGAAAAGTTTTTTTCAAAGGCGCAGATATCTCCGTGGAGACTACTAAAAGACCCTTGTCGCTCAAAAAGGAAATTCAAATCGTTTTTCAAGACCCGGGAACCTCTTTAAACCCTCAGAGAACTATCAGACAAATTTTGGAGCTTCCATTAAGAGTGCATAAAATTGTACCAGAAAGGAATATAAATGAAAAAGTTGAAGAGCTCTTAAAAACTGTTGAACTTCCTTCGGACTATATGTTTAAGTATCCAAGGATGATTGGCGGTGGCGAACGCCAAATGGTAGCAATAGCCAGGGTTTTAGCTACAAATCCATCCTTGGTCATTTTAGACGAGCCAACGTCTGCCTTGGACGTCTCAATCCAAGCAAAAATAATTAATATGCTGCTGCAATTGCAAAGAGATTTTAAGCTCTCGTACTTATTTATTACTCATGATCTAAGCTTAATGCGAAATGTTGCCACGAAAATGGCAATAATGTACTTAGGCAAGATTAATGAAATTGCACCGGCACAAGAATTTTTCACCAATCCATTGCATCCTTACACTCAGATGCTGCTTTCGTCGATTCCAGTTATATCCAAAGAAGAGAGGAATCTGAGACCAAAAAAAATCGCATCAATTGGTGAAATTCCAAGCCCAGTAGACATCCCACCTGGGTGCGGGTTTCACCCGCGGTGTCCTTTCAAATTGGAATTGTGCTTGGAAAAAGATCCTCAACCTGTGGAGATTACGCCTGGCCACTTTGTCAGGTGTTTCTTATATAAAAATTAAATAAAAGGAGGTTTTTAAAGATGCCGGAATGTCTTGATTTAGAGATTGCCATTGCGGCGCACAAAGTCATTAAGGATTTAACCAAGGTAAAACCGGGGGAGAGCGTGTTAATAACTATTGACTCAAGAGGGTACTGGAAAGTTGCTGAGGAAACAGCCAAAGCCGCGGTGGTTGCAGGAGCCAAAGTTCTTTTAGCTTGGCACAATACTCCAAATGGTTATGGGAAACTTGCTGATCCTTATTTGCCTGACGGATTAAAAAGTGCTATACCTAACACTGATGTATGGATCGAATTCAATAACCAGTGGCTTCTTTATTCAACACCATGGGAGGAAGCCTTAAAAGAAGCTAAAAGAGTCCGTTATTTATTTTTGGGTGGTCTAAATATTGAACAATTCGTAAGATTGGTCGGATATGTTGACTTGCCGTTACAAAAGCAGTTCCAGGATTTAGTGGTGAAGATGACCAAAAGTGCGAGAACGATTCGAATTACAACTTCTGCTGGCGCTGATATTACATTTGAAAACGACCCCACAAGGCCTGTAGGGAATGAGGGTTGGGCTTTAGAACCAGGGGCGCACTTTCTTTTGGGTCAAATCGGTTGGGCCCCTATAGAGGAGAGTATTAACGGAAAAATAGTATTTGATGGTTCTCTATCGGGAGGAGGAGAAGCTGATATTGGAATATTAAGGGAACCCGTTAAATTCACAATCAAATCAGGAAAGGTTGTCAAAATTGACGGCGGCAAAGAAGCCAGGATTGTATCGGATTGGTTAGAGCGGTTATCCGATCCCAATATGTATAATGTGGCTCATGTTTGTTATGGATTTAATCCAGGAGCCAGATTGTCCGGCCTGTGCACTGAAGATGAAAGGGTCTGGGGAGCAACTGAATGGGGATTTGGTTACCAAGGCCCGTTTTTCAAAGGCAGGGCAGGCTCTGCTATATCCCATATGGACGGAATTTGCTTGAATTCGTCAGTTTGGCTTGATGGCAAATTGATTATGGAAAAAGGAAAACTAGTTCACCCTGAATTAGCAGAGTTAGCGAAGAAAATAGGAAAATAGGCAAAATAAAAATAGCTTTGTTTACATGGCTAAATTGGCTTCAAGGGATAAGTTTGGTGAAGTTAAATAAGCCGCAAGCTCAAGCTCTGTCATTTTTAAACAAGGCTATTAGGATTAACAACGGGCCAGATGTAATTACCTATCCAGTCGTTTTTAATTATACAAGTTCATCATCTGTTCTTGGTAAGGATCTAATATCCTGGGATGGGGTTTCTTAGTGGGATATTCTTTTCCTTCTTCTATTTCTTTTATCTTCTTAGCTACCGTTTTCCAATCATGGCCAGTCATTTTGGCGATTAGTGATTTATTCTTAGGTCTTTCCCAAAGTGATTTTAGTGAGGTATTATTTTATAGATATAACTAGGGAATTTTCTCTGGCCTTACCTATGGAATTTATTATAGCTTTGACGGTTTTTTTGAGATAAGAAAAACCCCAACAAGCTCTTGACGCCGACGATTTTTAAAAAATATTGACAATATTATACAATAATGGTATTAAATAAAAAAAATTTTTAAAAAAAGAGAAATTATTGTTATAATAAAAATTAAAGGAAAAGTTGATAGATAAAATTAATTACTACGGATATTGACTATACAATAAGGGCAATAACTCTTCCTCCAGAAAAAATATCTTTGATGGAGGTAATGAAAATATTCCAAACGCCAATAATGCTTAATGAATGTAAATTTAAAAAAAGTGACTGTCCTGAAATAGAAAATTGCTCTTTAAAGAAAAAAATAGATGAGATAGAAAAAGGGGTTTTTCTAAAGTTAAAGGCTATTACTATAGCATCTATAATAAAAAAGGAGGTAAATGCAGATGACTAAAAGGTTAGAGGTTTATAAATGTGAGATTTGTGGAAATATTGTTGAAGTATTACATACCGGTAGGGGCACGTTAGTCTGTTGTGGGCAAGAAATGAACCTTATGAGAGAGCAAACTGCTGATCAGACTACCGAAAAACATGTGCCGATAATAGAAAAAATTCCTTCTGGGATTAAAGCGGTGGTTGGTTCAACCTTACATCCTATGGAAGAAAAGCACTATATTGAATGGATAGAGATTATTACTAAAGGAGGCGCTTCTAGAAAATTCTTAAAACCGGGTGATAAACCAGAATCTCTCTTCAAAGATGTAGAAGGATTAGAAAAAGTTAGAGAATACTGTAATATTCACGGATTATGGGAACATAAAGAAGGTAAATAGTGTAGTAATTGCAAGCACCTGTCTGCGTGCTAACCTGTCTGCGTGCGTACACGCACAGGCAGGCACGCACAGGCAGACAGGTAGAGGATTATAATTTTCTAGTTGTAGGGGCGTATGGCATACGCTCCGGCTAGAAGTACAAAGTTTTAAGTTTTAGTTTTTTAAAAGGAGAGGTCCAATGGATTTAAAAGTTCTTTATAATATCAGCTATGGTATTTATATAGTCAGTTCAAAAAAAGAAGACCAAATAAATGGACAGATTGCTAATACAGTGTTTCAAATAACTGCAGAACCTGCTACCATAGCAGTTAGTATTAATAAGAAGAATTTTACCCATGAATTTATTGCCCAAAGTAAAGTCTTTGCTGTTTCAGTATTAGAACAGGAAGTTGATATGAAATTTATTGGAAGATTTGGTTTTAAATCGGGAAGAGACGAAGATAAATTTGAGGGGATAAATTATAAAATCGGAGTAACCGGTTCACCTATAATTATGGAAAACACCATAGCTTACCTCGAAGCAGAAGTTATCCAGGCCATCGATGTCGGGACTCATACTTTGTTTGTAGGGAAAGTGGTCGAGGCTGAAAATATTA
>Ga0315279_10006220_pt1 | contig 15139 bp, 11 predicted proteins | sample YL17G06_20_MG_FD_203694 | JGI IMG/M metagenome (GOLD analysis project Ga0315279, IMG submission 203694) | Sediment microbial communities from Yellowstone Lake, YNP, Wyoming, USA - YL17G06_20 | ecosystem: Environmental > Aquatic > Freshwater > Lake > Sediment | place: USA: Wyoming | collected... | reverse complement strand
CTTAAGGTGCCCGACACGCTCTACTACGTCACCGGCGGCAAGCTGACCTGCCTGGGTTCGCCGGTCTTCTCCTCAAGCGGCCTGGCGGTAGGGCTGGTGTCGCGGACAGTCTACATGGACTACCAGACCCTGACGGCCAGGGGGGCGACGATGATCTCCCTCAAGGGCATGCAGGAGGCGTCGTTCTTCATACCCGTCGAGGAGTTCGTCGATGCCCTGAAGCAGGTCCCGCACGATGGAACCGTCGCCAGGCCCGCGTGGATGGGGGTGCTGAAGGCCCTGGGCGCCGGCAAGGAGCAGGCCGACCTCATGAAACTCACCAAACCGGCCGTGATGATCGACCAGGTTATTCCCGCAAGCCCCGCCGCCCAGGCCGGGCTGAAGTCCGGCGACGTGCTTGTCGCCTTTGACGGCCGGCCTATCGAACTCCTCTCCACGCCCGAACTGACCGGGGAGAACTTCCTGCGGAAGATCATGCTGACCCCTGTCGGTAAGAAGGTCACCGTGACGGTCAGCCGCCAGGGCGCCGAGAAGCAGGTCGAGCTGACGCTGACCGAGATGCCCATCCTGGCCGAGGAAGCGCCGCGTTACGTCAACGACAGCCTGGGGCTGGCGGTCCGGGAAAAGGTGGACCTGGACCTCTATCTGGACCAGTCGGGCGCCAAGCAGGTCTCCGGGCTGTCGGTGATAGGCGTCGCCGACCAGGGTCCGGCACAGGCCGCCGGACTGAAGGCTGGTGACGTGATAACCGCCGTAAACGGCACGAACGTCCGGTCAGCGGACCTTTTCAGGAAGCAAGTCGAGCAAAGCGTCAAGGACGATCCGCAAAAGGGAATCGTGTTCATGGTTCATAGAGGCGACTCCGAGCCGCGCCCGGTGACCGTCGCGCCGGCTGTGCGGGACGCCGCCAGGGAAGACCGCCCTCAACCATGAAGAACTCACTAGGACAGATACTGGCCGTGATTCTTTTGCTGGCCGTCGGCGGCCGGGCCGACCTGGCGCCTGGCGAGGGGCGTCCAGTCAGCGGACCCGCCGCCGCCACCCGACCCGCCGATACGGCCACCCGGCCCACCGCGGAGGATGTGCTGGCGGCTGAGGAACTGAGGCACTCCGCCGCGGAGCTGATATCCGCCCCGGCGATTGCGGGCCCCAATCGCGGCCAGTCGCAAGGGGCCGCTGAAGGAGCCACGTCGCGATTGGCGACCACATTGGAGGCCCCCTCGCCGGCCAGGGCGGGAAGGATACTGGTGCTGGCCGAGTTCGCAGCCAGGCTCGACCGGCGGAACAGCGACACCTGCCGACTGCTGGCCGACATCTACGAGAGCCAGGACGCCCCGGCCAGGGCGGCCGCCGCCCTGGATGAATGCGTCAAGGCGGGCTGCGCCGATCAAGAACTGCTCCTACGTTGGCTGGGGCTGAAACTCGGCGGGCTGGACACGGCCGAGCAGCGGATCGCATTCCTCAAGGGCCTCTGCGACGACGAGGGGATGCCGCCGGCGTTCCGGGCCCAGGCCGCCGCCGAGTGGGGCGGCGTGCTTGCCAGGCAAGGCAAGGCCCTGCCGGCCTCGGAAGCCTTCGCCCGGGCGTTGAAGCTCGACGGCGGCAACGGGCTTGCCCTTGGGGGGTTGATGTCGGTCGAGGCGAACCCCGCGCCGCGGCGGTTAGCGGAGCTTTTGCTGGCGCAATTGCGCGGCAGCCCCACGGACTTTCCGGTGGGCTGGGAGCTGGCGGCCTTGCTCGACTCGCTGGGGCTCGCCGCCGAGTCGCTGGAGGTCTTCGACTACTCCTGGACGGCGTTCCTCATGCGCAGCCCCCAGTCGGACTCGCCAGCCGGCTTCGTGGTGGAGTACTGTAGCGCGATGCTCGACGCCGGCCGAGCGGATGACGTGGTCGAGACGTTCGAGCCCCTGCTTCCCCACTTCGCGTTGAACGCCGACCTGTACTCCCTGCTTGTGGAGGCCCACAGGGCCCTGGGGCAGGAAGGCAAGGCCAACGAGCTCATTCAGGTCATGGAAGCCAAGTACAAGCTGTTGGCCAACGTGTCGTCGGAGCCTGGCGGGACGGACCCGGCTGAGCTGGCGTGGTTCCACCTGTTCACGATGTCGGATCCCGCCACGGCGGTGGGGTACGCAAACCGGGCATTGCTCAAGGGGGAAAGCCCCGTCGCCGAGCGGGTGTTGGGAGCGGCCGACCTGGTCACGGGCGCTCCGGCAAACGGCGTCGCCAGGCTGGAGAAGCTTGCCAAACACGACGCCTACGCCGCCGCGTACCTGGCGGAGTACTGCTTCAGCGTCGGCGACAAACCGGCCGCCGAGCAGGCATTGCAGGCCGGGGCCGCGGTGTCGCGCGGCGGGCCGGCCTTCAGGAAGCTGCTGGCGGTGGCCGGCTCGCACGGCGCGGAGATCCCTGAGCTTAGCGGCGCCGCTGAAGTCCGGCGCGCATTCGAGCAATCCGACAGGCGGTTCATGCAGGCCGCCCGGCGCCCCGACCGCTTTGTAGCCGTCACAATCCGCCCGCCGGCCGGTAAGGTTCACGCGGGTGAGCCGCTGGCGGTTCGGGTCGTCTTGGCCAATACGTCGGATATCCCCCTCCCATTGGGGCAGTTGGGCTTCCTTAACGCCGACCTGGCTCTCCGCGCGACAATCGACGGCGCCGAGAAGGCCGAGTTCGACAAGCTGCCCCTGGCCGTCTGGCAGGCCGGCAGGTGGCTGGATCCGGGCAAGTCGCTCACTTGCGAGGCAAGGCTTGACGCCGGCCCGCTGGGCAGGTTCCTCGCCGCCCGGCCTTTCGAGACGCTCAACATCACGGTCGCCGGCGTGCTGGACCCCATTGGACGCGGCGGGGGGGTCACTAGCGCCCTGCCCGGCGTCTCCATCGAGCCCGTCGAGGTCACCCGCGAAGGTATTGTCGTCTGGTCGGCAAGCGCCCCGGCCGGAAGCAGTGACGATGCATACCAGCTCGCGCTCGGCCGGATCGTCAGGGACCTCAGGCACGGGGACCTGCCCGAGGCGGTCGCGGCCGCCAGGCGGATCGCCTCGCTGCTGGAGTTCGCCGGCCTGGTCTCGCGCGGGCAGGCGAAGGCGCCCGCCCAGCTCGAAGGGCGCTTTAGCAGGCCCGTCCTGCTCTCGCTCCTGCGGGCGGCGCTGGAGCACCATTCCCCCGCCGTCCGGGCGCAGATGCTGGCGGAGCTTGGCCACACTGAACTGGATGCGGGGATACTCATGCTCCTGCCAGCAAGCATCGACGATCCCAGCCCGCTGGTGCGGCTTCGTGCAGCCGAGCTCATAGGCGTCTCACGATCGGCTGGAAGACAGGCCGTTCTCGGCCACCTGGCCCAGGACGGCGACTCGCTTGTTAAGAGGATGGCGTCACTTTTTCTTGGTTCGGCGTCCCAGGGGGCGGGCGGCGCACGGTAGAATCAGGGCCCGTGAAAGGACGGCCCCTGGCCGCCGCGCCCGGGCCTGCCCGCCGCGAGGAGCGGCAGGCCGCCTGCGAAGGTCCGATCGCTCGGGGCGGCGAGTTTGTACAAACACGGTTGCAACGATGCCCGCAATGCTCAAGAGAACAGTTCGCCTGCCGGCACGCGTGGCCCGCTGGCTGCTGCGGCGGCCCGGGTGCTTGTTCCTGCTGGCCGGGGACGAGCGGCTCGCGTCCGAGCCGCCAAGCCGGTTCCGCTATGCCTGGCTGGAGTCGCTGATCGCATCGCTGGCCTGGTCGCTTGTCTCCGTGAGCATCTGGGGCGCGGCCTGGGCGATGTTCGGCGAACCGGTCGGCAGGCCGATGCCTGCGTGCCTGGTGGCCGCGACGTTCGTGCTCTGGCCGTACCGGCGGGCGGTCAGGGGCGGGCTGGAGATGGTCTTTCCCTCCGACGCCACGCTGAGGTCAGTCGGCGGGGCGGTCTTCGTGCTAGTGTTGACCCTGGCGTTGTTATCGCTCAGGCCGGACTGGCGCAAGGACTCCGAGCTTCCGCAATGGCTTATCTGGATCCGCCCCTGGGAGAAGGTGTACCGGCCCATGGTGCTCATGCCGCTGTGGGGGGCCTGGGCCATGTTCGTCGCGCCGCATTTCTGCCGGGCCCGGCAGGTCGCCTCGCCGGCCGTGGCCGTCTTCGCCGCCGGATGCAGCCCGTTGCTGACCGCGTCGGTCATGGGCCTCCTGCTGGCCTTGACGGCGACCTACTACAACTTCCTCGGCGGGTGGCAGTTGCCGATAGCAGCCTGCGGCGCGGGCAGCGCCATCATCGCGGGGGTCGTCTTCTGCCGGCTTGAGGGCGGGCTGACTCGCCGGGCGCTGTTGGCGGCGAACGTCGTCACGCAACTTGTGTTCCTGCTGGCCTGCCTGGCCACGTGCAACCTGGTCTACTGGTAGCCGCCGCGTTTTGCCGCGGCGCCGCCTTGACTGCCGGGCGGCAATGGGTTTAGAAGATAGCCATGAGGTCAACCGCGCTGCTTACAATCTCGATCACCGGCTACCCGAAGCGCAGCGGCAAGGTCCGCGACATCTACGATCTGCCGGATGGGCTCCTTATCGTCGCCACCGATCGCATAAGCGCCTACGACGTGGTAATGCCCAACGGCATACCCGACAAGGGTCGCGTCCTCACGCAGATCAGCGTTTTTTGGTTCGAGATGCTCCAGGACCTCGCCCCCAACCACCTTCTGTCGGTCGACGTCAAGGACCTGCCCGACAACTGCCGCGACGAGGAGATCGAGGGACGGTTCATGCTCTGCCGCAAGTGCCGGACGGTCCCCATCGAATGCGTGGTGCGGGGCTACCTGGCGGGGTCGGGTTGGCGGGAATACAAGGAAAGCGGCTCCGTGTGCGGCATCAAACTGCCCGGGCGCCTCAAGGAATCGTCGAAACTGGGCGAGCCGATCTTCACCCCGTCCACGAAGGCCCAGGAAGGCCACGACCAGAACATCACCTTCCAGCAGGCCTGCCAGCTCGTCGGCGCCAACACCATGACGGCCCTCCGCGACAAGTCCATCGCCCTCTACAACCGGGCCCACAGCCACGCAGCCGAGCGAGGGATCATCCTTGCCGACACGAAATTTGAATGGGGGCGGGACAAGGATGACAAGCTGATCCTCATAGACGAGTTGCTCACGCCCGACAGCTCGCGGTTCTGGCCGGCTGAGTCGTACAAGCCCGGCAGGGGCCAGCCGAGCTTCGACAAGCAGTTCGTGCGGGACTACCTGGATAAGATCGAATTCGACCGGACCCCGCCCGCGCCTCCGCTGCCGGTGGAGATAGTCCAGCAGACCAGGGCCAGGTACATCGAGGCCTACACCAGGCTGACCGGCAAGACGTTCCTCTGGGAGTAAGCCCGCGCCTGGCCGGCATGACTCAAGCCAGTGTCTCAGCCGTGGCCGGCCACCAGTGCATAGACGTTGTAAAGAGCGTGGGCCCCAACGGTTATGCCGAAACCGCGGCATACGTAGAGCGCCCCAAGGTAAGCCCCCGCCGCCGCCCGGAACACCACCTCCGGCCAGGGCAGGTTGGGAAAGGCTCGGATCTCCTCGGTGGTCAGGTGGTAGAGGCTGAACGCCGCCCCCGCCAGCAGCACGGCCAGGACCGCCATCGGTTCCTTGGGCAGGTGCAGCAGGTCCACCAGGACCAGCAGCACGAGGCTTATGAGCGTCAGGCGGAATATGAACTCCTCGTATATCCCGGCCCCGAAGGCCTGGAGGACCCCGTCAAGCATGGCCAGGTTGCCGGAAGCCCCGCCGGCCTGAAGCCTGCCTGCCAGGCCCATCATCACCGCCAGCGGGCACATCCACAGAATGGACTCGCCCAGCATCCCCGCGAACACCTCCGGCCTGAGCTGCCAGGGGTCCTTGCGGAGGAGGTGCTGAATCAACAGGACCGTGGCGACCAGGACGGCCGGCAGGAGCGCCGCCGTGGCGCCGAAGTACTCCAGCACTCGCTTGAGGTGGTGGGTGGCCAGCAGGTTGCCGCCGAAGTAATAGGCCGCGCCGACCTGAAAGGCCAGGAGCATGGGCAGGATGAAGACCAGGCTGTACAGCGGCCTGACCGTACAGTAGCGGTAGCTTTCGGGATCGGGTTTCGCGGCGTTCCTGGCCACGGGGGTGTTCCGCGCCGGCGAGCGGCGCCTGCGACGGTCACGGGCTGTCCGTCTCCGCCGAGGTGCTGTCCCGGCTTGTCGGCAGGCTGAGCAGCGGCGCCATGTTCCTTACAGTGACCGGCCCTATCCTGTTGATCTTAGCAAGGTCCTCAGCGGCCTGGAAGCACCTGCCGCCCTGGGCCTGCCTGTATTCGACGATCCTCCGGGCGATGGTGGCTCCTATCCCAGGCAGCCTGCGAAGCGAGGCGGCCGAGGTCGTGTTCGGGTCGATCCTCTCGGCGGCTGCCTCCACCCGCTCGGGGTAGACGGGGACCTGCCCGCCGACGAAGCGCATCGGCCGCCGGCTTGCCTGAAGGAGCAAGGCCGCCCCCGCGGCGGCGCACATCACCGCCAGCGCCATCTGGTTTGGACGGGTCCATCGCAGATCGTGTTGTATCCCCCGCGGGTCGGTCATTGCTGGTCGGCTTTCCTGCGCTGCTGGTCGATCACCTCGGCGCCCGCCGACAGCAGGTACGCCTTGAAGTTCCGCAGTTCGCGGTATGCGAGCTTGGGCTTCATGTCGGCCGCGAAGAGCCCCCCGTGCGGGAGGTAGTGGGCGTTCCGGTCGCCCAGGTCGCGCCAGCATATCGTGTCGACGTAGGGCTTCGAGATCGCGATGCGGTAGAACGCCTGGAGCCACTCGGCCTGGAGCCTCTGCGACCACGGCGCGTGCCACTGCCCGGCGTCCTCGACCGACGCCTGCCCCGACCACTTGTCGGATTCATCCGGGGTGGCCGCCGAGGGGACCTGGCAGGCGGTCACGTGGACGTTCTTGCTGAACTTCATGAACTCATCCAGCATCGCGCTAATCTGCATCAGGTCCCGCGCGTAGTGGCCCTCGACAGCGGCGCCCATGAGCACGCCCATGCCGAACGAGTCGAACTTGATCCCGCTCTGGGAGGCCATGTCCGCGTACAGGAGGGGGGGGATCGTCCTTTGGTTGTGGGCGTAGTACTCGCCCCACGGCAGAGCCAGGTCTATCATCACCTGGCTTCGCGGGGCGAGCTGCTTGACCAGCATGCAGGTCATCCTGGTCAGCTCCATCAACTGCTCGAACGAGAGATTGAAGCTGTTCTGCGCGTGTATCCCTGAGACCACGTTCCATGCCCTGACGTACTTGACGTACCGGCCGACGATCCGCCGCACGTGCTCCAGGATCATCTCGCGGAGGCTGTCGTAATCGTGCTCCCAGATGTACAGCCATTCCGGCAGGTGCGACTGGTCGAACGTCAGCAACGGACCGGCGTGAACGGGCTTGCGGGCCTGTCCCGCCCAGTTCATCCAGGCGTCCACTTCGTTGTACTGGTACTGGCCTTCGTTGGGCTCGACGCGTTTCCAGGGAACAGGCACCGAGACGAAATCGAATCCCTCGGCCAGGGCCTTGCGGTACTGGTCGTCGCTGACCGACAAGTCCACCGCGCAGCCGAAGCTCGTCCTGGCGACCGAAAGGCTTGAGACCCTCCGGCGGGCCAGGAAGATGTCCGCGTGGAACAGCGCCAGCTTCTCGCTCAGCGTGATGGCGTCGGCCAGGGCTTTGTCGGCCGCCTCGGCCGCCTTGCCGGGATCGGGGGCCTTCAGGGCCTCGATAAACTCCTTCCTGACGGTCTTGAACTGCTCGTTGAGCTCCTTGGCGTCCTTGTAGTCGAACAGGCCCCATTCCTCCTGCTTGTGGGCGATCCGCATGATTCTCGCCCGCGCCAACTCGACGTTGAGGTTGTAGGGCTTGACCCTGTCGGACAGGCGGGTGGTGGGCAGAAGGTAGGTTCCGGTCTGGCCGGTGTTCCACAGCAGCGTCAGGCCCGCGGCGCCCGGGATGCGCTTGGCGACGGTTATCGCCCCGTTCTCGAAGGCCAGCTCGGCGCGGACGGGGACGGAGCTTTGGCCGAAAACATACGCGCCGGCGAGGTTCGCTCCCTCGGCTGGCTTGCCGTCCCGATAGACCTCGAAGCGCAAGGCGTCTTCCTCAGCTATGACGTCGATGAATGTACGATTCCGCCTCGGCTGCCGTCGGGCTAGGCCGAGCGGCGGCTATGATACCGCGTAGGGGCCGGTTTTTCCGCCTATCAGCCGCCTGGCCAGGCGGGCGTATACCGGCAGGCCGTCCGCGCCGATCTCTATCTCGGCCTCGCCTTGCACGAGCGGGCTGGCGTATCTGCGGAACGCCTCGGTGACGGCGAAGCCGTCCTCGCTGATGTACTCCTTCGGCAGGGGCCTTTCGGCGTTGGCCACCTTCTCAAGATCGGCCAGGCCGGTGGTGATCCGGTACGGCTGGTCGCTGGTGCGCTCTATGGTGACCATCTTCCCGCCGATTCCCCGCATGGCGGCCTCGACGGCCTTCTGGCCGACCAGGTACGCCTCTTCCGCGTCGGTCCTGGAGGCGAAGTGCATCGCGGCCCTCTGCGCCGTGCCGGCGCGGTTGGTGCGGCTTTTGACCCCGACATCCGTCTCGATTATCGCCCTGACGGCGTCGCACGCCCCGCCAAGCTGGGTGTGCCCGAACGCGTCCTTGGCGAAGGCCCCGCCGGCCTCGCCGAGGTACTTGCCGTCGGGCGTCTTGGAGCCCTCTCCGCACACCACGAAGCAGCAGCGGTACTTGGCCAGGCAGTCCCTGACTTTTTCGACGAATCGCTCCCTGATGAACGGCACCTCCGGCAGCAGGATGATGTGCGGGGCCTCTTGGTCGCTCCGCCTGGCCAGGCCGCACGACGCCGCGATCCATCCGGCGTTGCGGCCCATCACCTCGTGCACCGTCGTGGTGTCGTGCGTGTAGAGGGCCTCGGTGTCCCGGCCGGCCTCCATGACGCTGGCGGCGTTGAACTTGGCCACCGATCCGAAGCCGGGGCTGTGGTCGGTGTAAGCCAGATCATTGTCGATGGTCTTGGGCACGCCGATGGCGATCATCTCATAGTCCACCTCGGCTGCGAGCCGGCCGAGCTTGGCGGCGGTGTCCATCGAGTCGTTGCCGCCGATGTAGAAGAAGTATCTTACGTCATGGGCCTTGAAGACCTCCAGTATCCGTTCGTAGTCTCGCCGGCTGCTCTTGAGGTCCTTGAGCTTGTGCCGGCAACTGCCCAGGGCCGAGCTGGGGCTCCTCTTGAGGCGGTCGATCTGGGCGGGGTCTTCGGCACCGAGGTCGTAGAGCTCCTCCTGAAGCACGCCGAGTATCCCGTTGAGCGCGCCGTAGACACCAGTGAAGACATCCCGGCGCCTCAAAGCGGTCTGTATGACCCCGCAGGCGCTTGCGTTGATGACGGCCGTGGGCCCGCCTGACTGAGCCACCACAGCCTTGCCCTTAAGTCCAGTCATCTGCTAGCTCCATGCTCGCGGCGCTTCCTGCGCCCCCGTCGCGTTCGCACGATGCGGGCCATTATAGTGTCTACCCATGCCTTGGCAACCACCTGAGGCGCCGCGCAACGGGGGCCGCAAACCTATCTGAGTCAGGTGCTTGGCCCGGACGCGTTCCGTATCCTACGTTCCATTGGGTCAGGCGCCCGCCCGCGGCTGCGGCCGAAGGCTGCAACCATCGCGGGCGGGAGCCGGCCCTTTAGGAGCCTGAGGAGGCAGCATGTCAGACCGCCAGGGCGACAGAACGCCACGCATCCTCCTCATGTCGCCGACTCTGCATGCCCAGCCGCGACAGGACTTCCACCTTTCCTGCCCCAACTGGCGGATACTGCGGGCCAGTGACGCGGTGGAGGCCTTCGCAGCCGTGAAGGCCAGGGACGTTGACCTGGTGGTCTTGCATCATCCCATTGACGACGCCGTGGACATGGACCTGCCCAACGTCCTCCGCAAGGTGGCCCCGGCCGCCTACCTTCCCGTCATGATCCTGGCGGCCAATGGCGCCGACGGCAGGCGATGCGAGCACCTCAACGGCGGGGCCGACGACGTCCTGTCGGAAGAAACCCCGCCAGGCGAGATAGTCGCCCGGGTGAACTCGCTGCTGCGGATCAAGCACCTCCACGACGAGCTGGCGGAGAACCGCGCGGCCCTGGAGCAATCCATGCGGCGAGAGCAGAAGCTCCTTGCCAAGCTCAGGCGGGACAATGCCCAGCTCCAGGTCCTCTGCACCACCGACCCGCTCACGCACGTCCAGAACGTCCGCTCCTTCACGGACATGCTCGACCACGAGTTCAGGATCGCCAGGCGATACGGCAACTGCATCAGCCTGATGATGATGGACGTGGACCACTTCAAGGTCATCAACGACAACCACGGACATCCCAGCGGGGACTACGTACTGAAGGAGATGGCCGTGATCCTCAAACAGTCCGTCCGGGACTCCGACGTGGTCGCCAGGACCGGAGGCGACGAGTTCTGCATACTCCTGCCCAAGACCGATCGCAACCAGGCTCGCAAGTTCGCCAGGCGCATACGGGCCGAAGTCTACAAGCGGCGGTTCGAGGTCTACGGCGAGCAGATCCACGCCACCTTGTCCATCGGCATCGCCACCTACCCTGAGGACCCCGAAGTCGCCGATCCCGACACGCTGATCTACTTCGCCGACCAGGCCCTTCTCCTTGCCAAGGAGAAAGGCCGGGACCGCGAAGCCGTCGTCCGCGACATCCCTGGGGCGTTCAGGTCCAACCTGCACAAGCAGTACAGGCGGTCCAAGCTGCTGACCGACGGCGGCGGCCTGGATGACAAGGCCGACCAGGTTCAGACCCTTCCGGATAGCTGACGGTCCACCGCCCGCCGCCTACCTGAAAACGCACAGGACGTATCCCTTGGTCGAACCATCCGGCTTCGAGCCGCCGGAGGTCATGCGGCTGACGACGGCCTTCCCATCCGCCATGTCCCGGTCGACCAGAACGACCTCAAGCCTCATGCTCTGCCCCGCCTTCGGTGGGACGCTCGCCTGAAGCTCCTCCAGCGGCGCCGAAAGCTCGCAAACGTAACCCCCGTCGCGGCGCTGGAACGAGGCCTTGGCGCCGGCTGGCTGGGGCCGGACCCCCATGTGCCATTGAAGCCACGGCTGGGCGCCTTCCTGTGGCAGGGGCATCGCAAGGTAGCCTGTGCGGTCGCCGTGGCCGCCGTCGGACTCGGCCTCCGGCCTGGCATCCCAGCGGACCTGAAGGCCGTCGGAGTTGTCGGGCTGATTCGCATCAATCACTATCTGGTCGTCGGTGACGTCCACAGCCAGGAACAGGCTTCGCTCGTCGGTTCCCACGCGAAGCTTGTAGGATGCGTCGTTCGGCCCGGTCCAGGTTTCCTGCCCTGACGTGACGGTGAAGGGCTCGGCCACGTTCACCGGCTGGACCGCCTGCCAGTCCGCCAGGTCGCCATCAACCACGATGCTCTTGACGCCGGCGACGTCCATCACGCGATACACCCCCGCCTCGATCGTCTGGAAGCTGTTCACCGGGGGGCCGGCGCCTCCGGGCGTCACCCGGTACGTTACGCTCAGCGCGGGCTCGGAGAAGGCGCCGGAGGTGGGCGACAGCACGAAGTCCCTGGCGGCCGTCCCGCCCGGGGGGATCTCAAACTCGGCGGCGGCCGGGCTGGCGCTCCAGTCGGCCGAATTCCACCGGCAAAGAAGCGTCACGGGGACGTCAAGGCTGTTCTCCTGTTTCAGCGTGTACGTCCCGCCCTTGGCCGAGATGTAGCTTGTGCCCGTCGCCTTGCTCTTCATGAGTCTTACAGCCGTCGCGAAGCTGCCGATCTGGCCGGGCGCCACCTCGTGGAGGGGGACTATGGCGACGGTCGGCCTGCCCCCGCTGACCGAGACGTGCGCGAACATACGGTACTGGCCCGCGCCGCGGTCCCCGGGCCCGACATCCGCGCCGGTCGCCGCCAGGACGTAGGTCGGGATCCCGTCAACTTCCTCGTAGCTCAGCTCATGCGTGTGGCCGTTGAAGATGGTGGTCTTGCCAGCCGGCAGAAGCTGGCGAAGCTGCGTCCAGATGCGATCGGCGCGGCGCGGCTGGTGGTAGAAGACGAACACGTGCCTGGCGTCCTTCGCGGCGGCCAGGTCCTTGCCGAGCCAGGCGAACTGCTCCTCGAAATCGGCGTAGCGACGGGGGACAGGCGCCATGTCCAACACCACGAAGTGGCAGCCGCGGTAGTTGAAGCTGTAGTAGGTCCGCGCGTCGACGCCACGCCTCTGGCGGTATATCCCGGCCATGACGTCGTTGGTGATGTCGTGGTTGCCCGGGCAGTAGAAGAACGGGGCGTTCAGCTTGTGGGTCTGGGCGTCGAACTCCTCCCACTCCGTGTTGACCTCTTGCACATCCTCGGAGTAGCCCTCGATGTAGTCGCCCACGGACATGACGAAGTCCGCGCCGAGCAGGTTGACCTGCTCGACGGCGGCCTGCCACTCGCCCTCGACGTGGCCGCCGGTCCGGTCGGCGGTCACGACGAACCTGAACGCATCGTCGGAGTTGGGCATCGCGCCCTTCCAGCCGGCGATCCCGCTCAGCTCGGCCGGATTATTCGCCGACCGCGGCCCGCCCGGTTGGCACCCCGTCGCCCCAAGCATGGCCACCAGGGCCAGCACCAACCGTCTGCCGAACATGGCTGTCTCCCAAGCAGGGGCCCGCGGGCGCCCACGACCCGAAGGCCGACCGTTAATCGTATCTCTCCGTGCCCGCCAGCCCGTCGTGGTCGAAGGGCTCAAGCGGGCAACCCTCGCACCGGGCCCGCGGGCGGCAGTACTGTTTGCCGACCGCCACCAGTTGCGCATGATAGTCGTTCCACAGCTCCACGTTCAATGGCAGGTTGCCCTCGAACAGCTCCTTGACGGACTCGTAATCGTCGTCGAGCCCGATCAGGCGGTGTCTCAGCATTATGCGGAAGGTGTAGGCGTCCACCACGAAGGACGGCTTTTCGGCTGCGTAGAGGATGATGCTGTCGGCCGTCTCCCTGCCGATCCCGTTGATCGCCAGCAGGTCGGCCCGCAGCAGGTCGACCGGCCTGTCGAGGAACGCCTCGATGTCGCCGCCGGCCCGCGCCACGGCCGCGATGAAGTTCTTCAGCCGCCTGGCCTTCACGTTGAAGTATCCGGCGGGGCGGATCAGTTCGGCCGTCTCCTGGTGCGTCATTGCGTTCAGGGCGGGCACGCTGAGGCGCCCCTGTGAGCGAAGGTTGGCGATTGCCTTCTCCACGTTCCGCCAGTTGGTGTTCTGCGTGAGTATCGCCCCGACGCATATCTCCAACTTGCCTGACTGCCCGCCGGGGGCAGGCAGGCCCTCGCACGGCCACCAGCCTTGGCGGCCGAAGCGGGCGCTCATCGCGTCGTATATCCGCATCAGTGTCTGTGTCGTTCTGGCCATCCTTGTTCTATCCGGCCGGCCGGTGCGTCCGCCGGCGCCCGCCGGGCGGGCTCATCCCGCCGAGGCCCGCTCGACCGTCTCTGTCTCGACCACTGGCTGGGGGGTGTCCCGCAGGGCCAGCACCGCCCCAGCCACCACCAGCACGCTGGCCGCGTAGAAGGGCCAGCGCGGCTCCTCGTCGAGTATGAAGTACGCCATCAGGCCGGCGAAGATGAACTCGCCCAGCGACACTATGCTCACCAACTGCCCGCGGAAGTGCTTCATCGAGTAGTTGATTATCGTGTGGCCCATGACGGTCGGTATCAGCGCCAGGCCCAGTATCAGCCAGATCTCCCGGGACGACTCCAGGGCCAGCTCCGCCCCCGTCGCCGTCGCCAGCGTAAGCCCGATGGCCAGGTTCACCAGCCCAGCCACCAGGTACATCGGCGTGACGTACAACCACAGCGTCGGGAAGTCGCGGTTGCGGCGAGCAAGAGCCATGTACATCGCCAGCATCGTCATCGACAGCATGCAGGCGCCGTCGCCAGCCAGATGCCCGGCGCTGACGCGAAGGTCGTTCCACGCCAGCAGCGCCACGCCCGCAAGCGCCAGCGCCGACCCAGCCGTCTCCAGCAGCGTGACCCTCTCGCGGATCATGAAGTACAGGATGAAGGGCATGACTATCGGCATCATGTTCACTATCAGCGAGGCGTGAGCCGCCTGTGTCAGGCGGGTGCCGAATATCCACGTCGACAGGTGCCCGGCCAGGAACAGCCCCGGCAGGACCGTCCGTCGCACATGCCGCCACCCGTAGCCGCGGGCGTGACGCTGGAGGTCGCGGACAAACAGCGGGCTCAGCGCCGCAGCCGCCACCAGCAGGCGATAGCTCGCCAGCAGCACCGGATGCATGTGGGACGACTTCACCATGATGACGCCCGTGGAACACGCCCACACGCCCAACAGCATTATCAGCATTCGGAAGACCATGTTCGCTCCAGCGCCGCGGGCCGGCTATGCGGGCATGCCTGGTGGTCCGCTACAACTGAATCTGTGAGTTCTGGCGCTCATCCATCGGTTCATTAGTGACGGACTACCAGGGATTGGACGCAAAGCCGGAACCGCCCGGAGAGGCCGATCGCGCGGGGCCGTACGCGCCGCCCGTTGCTTTGGCTTTGCCGACGCCAATAGTCGCTCGCCCTACGCCCGCCAGACCGCGCGGGCCGTCTTGGCGAACCGCCCGTACATATCGGCCATCTCGAACCACTCGTGCCCGTTGATGTACGTCCGCACCTTGCCGCCGAAGGGCTTGCGCCAGTGCTCCGGCACGCCGCCGGCCCCGACCGCCGCCCCGACGATACTGCCGGCCGTCGCCGCTGTGCAATCGTTGTCCAGCCCCATGGCTACCGTCGTGCCGATCACCTTGGTCACGTCCCGCCCACCGATGGCCAGGCCGAAGATCGTCAGGCAGGCGTTGTTGTTGGTATGAACGCCGCTCATGCCGGCGAATCGCTCGTCCACCAGCATGCGCGCCTGGCGGAAGTCGGTCAGCCCGCCCGCCTGCCCCAGGGCCCAGCTCAGGTCCTCGTGCAGGCGGCAGCCTGCCGGTATCTCGCTGGCGGCGATGCGGCAGGCCTCAAGCGGGTCGTCGGTGGCGAAGGCGGCCGCTATGGCCGCCGAAAAGTACATCTCGCCGTACACCCCGTTGTTCCTGTGGGACAGTATCGCGTCGCGGTAGGCCAGCTCCGCCGCCCTCTCCGACCAGCCG
>Ga0315279_10006219_pt1 | contig 15139 bp, 12 predicted proteins | sample YL17G06_20_MG_FD_203694 | JGI IMG/M metagenome (GOLD analysis project Ga0315279, IMG submission 203694) | Sediment microbial communities from Yellowstone Lake, YNP, Wyoming, USA - YL17G06_20 | ecosystem: Environmental > Aquatic > Freshwater > Lake > Sediment | place: USA: Wyoming | collected... | reverse complement strand
AATTCATCTAAAGCCGCCTTTAATTTTTCAAAAACCTCTTTACTTATACAAAGCAATTTCCTTAACTTCCCCTCATAAGGGAGGGGGTAACGATCTATGGTATCATTCCCACATTAATGAAAGTTTTTCCTTGACAAAACCAAAAAAGATGCTATACTTATTATCCTAATACAGATTCACAAGGAGTAAAGATATTAGGAAACTAAACAAACCGTAAGGCAAGGAGTCAACTAATATGCTTACGGTTTTTTGTTAACACGGGGGAGGTGAACAGTAACAAATGGCAAAAGGTAAAGTGAAATGGTTCAGCAATCAAAAGGGTTATGGCTTTATCACTTCTGAAAACGGTAAAGACGTTTTTGTGCATCACAGCGCAATCAAAGGAGAAGGCTATAAAACCTTAGAGGAAGGCCAAGAAGTCGAATTTGATGTCACCCAAGGTCCAAAAGGAGAACAGGCGACGAACGTAACTAAAGTATAAGTTACATAAACTCTAAGTAACCCAAATAAAAAAGCCGTTGTATTTAAATCAACGGCTTTTTTATTTTAAATGCCGAGGGAGGGAATCGGACCCCCCACGCCGGCCTTTTCAGGGCCGCGCTCTACCACTGAGCTACCTCGGCGTCGTTCGCTATAGGTTATTATTTAATTTTTTTATCACAAAAGGAGAAAAAAGCAAGTAGATTAGAAAGAACATAAATATGGTCACGCCCGATTTTTTTAAAAAAGCAGCAAAAATTAATAAGATAATTAAGGCTAAAACCGTTAACTTTGTTTTCTTGGCAAGCAATTGTTTTAAACCATCCAGGTTTAGATATCTAACGCGCGAAACCATCAAAAATGCAAGAAGCAAAACCATAAATAAGAATATTATATGTACGGATTGCGGTAACGGCGATATGTCTCTGCCTTTTCTGTATATAAGTATAAAAGAAGCTACTATGCCTCCGCTAACCGTTGTAGGTAAACCATAAAAATAATTAGCTAATTTCTCTTTAGGGGTAATGTTGTATTTAGCCAGCCGCATTACGCTACAGAATAAATAAATAAATAACGCCAGGGTTGACCAGAAATAAAACGTTAGATAAACAAAAATATAACCTAATATAGAAGGGGCGATACCGAAACAGACTACATCTGCCAATGAATCTAATTCCTTCCCAAAGTCACTTGATACAGGATTTTTTCTCGCAATCTGGCCGTCTAAACCGTCAAATATAACTGATAGGATTATCGCCCAGGAGGCAAAAGTGAAGTGGCCCTCTATACAAAAAATTATGGAAGAAAAACCACAGATAAGACTTAATACTGTAATAGAATTGGCTAAAAAATTCATCACGTCAGGAATCCTCCCTTGGCCCCCTTAAAATATATTTCTTGCGGGGTTCACCTTGCCTGTTCCATAACTTTCACAAATATATCCTGCGCTAAGCTCATATTAGGAAAGTGATATTTGCGTGCCGATACTCTTAATCTTGTGGTAGAAACAGTAAGCCTAATCAATCTAATATACACCTTACTGGATTCAGCTTCTAATTCAATGTAACCTTTGGTTTTATCTTCGTATTTTATCTCTCCGCGGATTTTACTTACGGTTAAAGCCGCTTCCCAGAGACCGTCATAATTTTTATCTGTCTCGCATTGTATGGTATCTTTGCTTAGTGCATGACCTCCTAAGGCGCCTACTGCGCCTCCTATAATTAAAGGCGCACAACCCAAAATACCTACAAAAATGCACGGAATTAAAAACAATATTATCTTTTTCATCTTAATTCCTTTCTTGAGAATACTTTTACGAAACAAAGAATAGTCAGCCCAATAAAAATAACGATACAAAATACGGGATCATAAATGCGCCGCCGCCGTTAGAGGCAGCCTTAGCGGGAAATCTTAAAAAATTTCCTAAACCTATGGCAGAACCTGCTACTGCCATAATAATGCCTAAACGCGAACCCCAGCTATCTCTAACTTTGGCCATTCGGTTACTTCCCGGCTTAATTTATCCCCAAAATTAATACCTTGAGGCTGAATAATTAAAATAATTATATCCGCCTTTAAATTATTTTGCAAGTAATTTATCGTCTGCATCAATAATCACTACAGCGTGTTACATAATTGCTACTGCTTCCTGAATTAAAGGCAAAATTCCCCGGATTTCTTCTTTGGATAATCTCCCCAACTTAGCAAAAGCAGTATTTCCCATCCTGTCTTTAATTTCTCTGGCAATCTGCAATTTTTTAGGGCCTTTATTATAAGAATGGACACTTACCACAATTTTCCCTCCTTCGTCCTCCCAAGACTTACTAAATAATTGCTCATCCAAACTGCTGTCATACGGCATAACCCCCTCCTTTTCTTTTAACTAATATCACTTCTGTCCGCTAAAAATATGCCACATTATACCACAATTATGAACGAATTGCTGCATTTAATACCTTTCTTGCGGGATACGCTGAATAAGAATATCGTCTCCTCTGCCTTAGCGCTAAAAGAGTTACTTTCCCCTATTTCGCTTGAGCCGGTTTTAACGAAAGAAAATGACTTTTAACTTCTCCAGGGACAGTCCCCTGCGGGGACAGTCCCTGCGGCGCTAAAGGTTCGAATTGGTATCAGTTGCGGTCAGCCGCAGCCCCAGCTTCCTCACAGCAATAAGTTTTTAAGACGGGTTCGTCCGCTATGCCGCAATCAACACGAAAAAGATTATGCGGTGCGGCATACTGCGTTCCTCACTTTCGTTCTCTTTAAAGCTAATCTTTTCTTAAAAGCGGATTGCACGGGAATCCCTTTTAAAAAAATTAAAGTCAACAGTTTCCATCTAAAAAGCAAGATGTAAGTCAGTACCAGGACATCGTACATGATTGAAAATGGCAAGAAAACTAAAAATTCCAGTACATCCTCATTTTTTATCATAGTCAGATATCTGTTTTTTACTAAATCAAAATGTAACTCGTTTGTCAGGTATCTGCGGGCAAATTTCTTATTGATTCCTCTTTCTTGCCTGGCTGTTGCGCCTCTTGCGTGATAAGCTAAGGCTTGCGGTATATAATATCCCTTCCAGCCTAAGTTATGTGCACGCCACGCAAGATCCAAATCTTCGTAAAAAAAACGGAAATCCGAATCAAAATATTCTCCGTCCAATTTAATCTGTTCCAGCATTTCTTTATGGTAAAATGATACCGCACCATTAACCCCAAAGATATATCCTTCCTTATCAAACTGACCTCTATCTTTAATCCCGTACCCCCTTTCTTTAGCGGTCCTAAAAGGACTTAAAAATAAACCTGTGCTGTCGATAGTCATTCTATCGAAACGCAGAATCTTCCCGCTGACCATGCCGATCCTAGCATTAATCCGGAATCCTCTTAATGCCTCTTCGATAAACTTCTTGTCCAGAATTACATCATCATTAAGGCATAAGATAAAATTCCCTTTAGCCACCTCTATCCCTTTGTTTATAGCCTGGCAATAAAAAAGATTTTTTGTGCCTGAGTATAATTTGACTTCAGGATAAGCCTTTGCGACCGCAAGGCTAAAATCCTGATTGAGTGAGTTATCCATCACCATGACTTCCGTGAAATGATAGGTTTGTTGTCTTAGGGACTCCAGCAAGGTCTTAAGATAATCCCATTTGCCTGCAGCCGCAATAATTATACTAACTGTTTTGCTTGACATTATGGCCCTTTCCAACAAAATTATATCATAATGTTCTCGAGCCTTCTAATCCTAATATTTATCCGTCCTTTTATCAGCTCCCTGGCTTTCCCTTATTTAAATACTTTTTACACGGCTTTCTTAATAATACTTTTAGTTGTCTGGATTATTACAAATGGATTGCCTTTAAAAAAGTTGCAACCTTTAAAATATCCTCTAATCCTCTTTGTCCTTTCTTTGATTATCTCAACGGTCTTCTCTGCGAATAAAATCAACAGCATAATAGAGTTATATAAATATTTAACCGGATTACTTTTATTCTTTATTATAGTTTGCATGGAATCCAAGAATAAGATGCTCGTGATTCATACTTTAGTCTTTGCGGGATTAATCATCAGTGTTTCAGCCATTTATCAATACTTATTCGGTTTCAGACATGTCTTCCAATTCTTGGAAAATAACCTGACAGGTTCAGCTTTTACCTTGGACTATCTTCAGAATCAAAGAGTATTCTTTCCTTTCATCACTCCGAATATTCTGGGCGGATATCTGGCAATGATTGCTCCTCTTGCTTTAATCAATAAAAAAAATAACCTGTTCATAGTCCCTTTTTGCATTACCCTTTTCTTTACAAAATCTTTGGGCTCGTTTTCAAGCGTCGTGGCAGGACTATTACTTTATTTCTTGCTCCTAGGAAAAACGGACAAACGCAAAACGCTATCTCTGGCAGGATTATTAATCATAATCGTATTCGTTTTCGTCCTTCGGACGAATATCCCCAAACAACATATTCAACCACTATTGTCAGCAACGATGAGAATAAATTATTGGACTGATTCTTTCAAAATAATCAAAACACATCCCTTAGCCGGTGTGGGCTTGGGAAACTTTAACCTCCCACAGTCCCGGTATGCTCATAATTCCTACCTGCAAATCTGGGCAGAGACAGGGATACCGGGCATAGTTGCCTTTCTCTGGCTGATGGGAAGTATCGTTACGTGGACTAGGAAACAGTTTTTATCAAAAGAATTATCACAGGGATCAAGATTCTTGTTTATCTCTGTCCTAATATTCCTAATCCATAACTTGGTCGATTTTACGTTTTTCCTGCCTGAGGTAAGCTTTATCTGGTGGGTAATACTCGGCCTGTTATACTCTTAAATACATACCAGTTGGTAAAAAACAAATATAAAAACCTTGGCAAGTCATAACATAATAGCGGTAAGATTTTAGCTGAATATTTTATCATATCCTCATTTTTTTTTAGTGAATAGTACCTATTGCGGAAACACAAATATTGTCTTAACTTTTTATTAAAACCGCAGCTATTGCCATAATGATAGCATAAAGCCTGCGGACAAAACAAAGCCTTCCAGCCTCTCTTCTGCGCCCTCCAAGATAAATCTACGTCTTCAACCAAAAAAAACATTCTTTCATCGAAATAACCAGTTTCTTCCTTTACATCTTCAAGCATTTCCCTCCTGTAAAGAGCTGCTGCGGAACAGACACCAAAGATATATTCCGGGTTCTTAAAACTATCATCATTAGCTTTGCCTTTGCCTATGTCATAGAACCTTCTGAATCCGGAAAGATATATACCGCAGGAATAGATCCTGGTTTTATCCGCGACAAGGATCTTTGGCTGCAACATACCCACGTTCTCTTCTAGTTTCTGAGTACAGGCTAACATTGTGCTGATAAAATCTTTTTCCAAAACCACATCACAATCTAAAATTAAGAACCATCTGCTTTGAGCAATTTCGATGGCCTGATTCCGCCCTTTGCATGCTCCTAAATTTTCCTTATTGGTAATTAACTTAACTGTCGGGTAATTATTTTTTATTAAAGATACGGTTTCATCGCTTGAACCATTATCTACCACGATAATCTCGGTATCTCTAGACCCTTGCGCAAATATAGAATCAAGGCATGGTCGGATAAACCTGCAGCTGTTAAACGTCGTGATTAATATTGAAACTTCAATCATGGAAATTTTTAAGATAGTAATAGCTATTTATTAAGGTATTCTTTTAATAAGACCCTGGCTATGTTTTCCGCTAAAAGTCTATTCCCTCTGTAAGTGCAGTGTCCGAAATCACCGGCAAACATATCCAAGAAGTATTCTTTAAAACCCTCCTTGGCAACTGCCTCTCTAAAAATCTTCTCGTTATCCACGAATATTATACCTTCTTGTCCTTCAAATATTCTCTTAAGCGGTTCAATACTGTGCAACGGATACTGCACGCAAATCAGCTTTATGCCTCTCTGGTCCAGGTTTTTTTTTAGTTTTTGATAATTTTGTACCGTTACAGCCGGATAATATTGCAGGCTTAATCTATTTGCCTTTTCGGAATATTCCTGCGCAATATCCGACCTGCCAGCCGCGGTATATAACACTGTCAGCCCTCCATAAGCCTCGTAGTTATTCGGGTTTAACTCGATGGCTTTTTTAAACACCGCTTCGGCCTCCTGATATTTAGCTTGGTACTGATACGCCCAACCCAGTGCGATATATGCCGCATCGCTGCCTGGCTCTATCTCTAAGGCCTTTTTGAACATCTCCACAGCCTGCTGGTATTTTTTCTGCCTCTGGTAACATTGGCCCAAGACCAGATAAGCCCAATTATACTGGGGATTCAAATCGATGGCCTTTCTTAATGCTTTCTCGGCTTGGACATATCTGCCCAGGTTGCGATAACACCTGCCTAATTCATAAAAAATAAATTCGATTGGGGGAGCGAGATCAGCTGCATTTAGAAGTTGTCTTTCAGACTCAAGGTGTTTTCCCTGAGATTTATACAACAACCCCAGTGCCAGATATCGACTAACGCTATCGGCAACTTCGGGTTTGAGCTCTCTGAACTTTTTGGAAATCATTTCTTCTAAATTAACGCGTCTGGGATTAATGCCGCCTTTCATCAATCCGGATTGGATATCGCCTTTTTCTGCTTCAGGTTTATTCTCTATAGCCGCTGTTTTACAGAAAACTTCCCTCTTCTGCTTACTCATGATATCCTTCCAGATAAGACGTAATAAGCGAAAACTCCTTAGCCGATTAAAGAGAAAGGTATTTCTCTCAGAAATATCTTCATAATATTTTATATGTTTGTCATTTATACCCATCATCGCAATCACCATTTGGGGTTTATAAAGTCTTAGATTATTCTCCAATTGCGATAATATAGTTGAAGAATTATCGCCCACAATGCCTTTATTTATTACGCTGAATTTTACCTTCGGCAGATTCCGATTTAGAATCTCCTCATTTAAGATAGTTTCGAGTTGAAAGGGATAGGAGTCATTACCCCCGGCGGTGGTTGATTCACCTAAACACATAATCCTGAACGTGCCCTTTTTATAAATGGCAAGCCTGTTTATATATTCCTGATAAGATAGAAACAGACGTCCACCTATACGCAACCCTATTTCTAGAGTACAGAGGGACATAACCATACCGAAGAATATCAGTATTATTTTTTTGCCGATAGATAACCGGGATGGATTGGGGATATTCCTAGTCATCGGGCTGCTTTCAGGCACCGTAAAGCATTAAAGAACCTTTTTCCTGTTTACCTGGTCATCGGGAATACCGAAAAGCGGAAAATCCCATCTCCAGAAAAATAAAAAGGCCTCCAAGAGTAATTTTATAGATAAAAGGAAATAGCTCCATGAGTGGGCATGGAATAATCTGAGTACATACTTAAATATAAAACTTGGCCTCAAATAAAATCTTGCATAAGCCTTTTTCACATATTCCCTTAACACTTCCTGCGGGAAAATCTCCGGCCGGGTTTTAATAACATTCTCATATCCGGGAGCTCCGGGCATAAAGCATATTGCCTCAAAAATAGCATAATCAACCCGCAAATCCAAAGCAAAGTTAAGCTGCTTTTCCATTGACTCCTTTGTATCACCGAGCATGCCGTAAAGGAAAAGACCCACAACCTCTATACCTGCCTCCTTTGCCAACCTTGCAGCTTGCCTTGACTGCTCCGGGGTAATCCCCTTATTGTTTTTATCAAGCACTTCCTGAGAAGAACTTTCAAAACCAAAAGACATCTGGTAGCATCCGGCATGGTGCATCAAGTTTAATAAATCTCTATCCACTAAGTCAACCCTGGTTTCGCATCTCCACAATATCTTAATCTTATGCGCAATCAGATATTCGCAGATATTAGAGATTAAATCCCGGTTAGCCGTAATAGTCTGATCCCTGAAGAAAATCTCGCTTATCTTATATTTAAATACAATCTCCTTAATTTCTTCGATAATTGAGGTAAAATCCCTGTATCTTATCTGGCCTAAAGTATAAAGATTGGAATGGCAGAACTCGCATTTACTGTAAGGGCAGCCCCGGCTTATGGTCATGGCGGTCAGAGGGTTTCTTTTATTAAAAACTGCATACCGGTAAGCCTGATTATCTATAATATCTCTTGCCGGGATAGGTAATTCTTTTAAATCAAGCAATCTCCTTTTGCCGATAATGACCTTGCCTTCTTCATCTTTATAAGCGACATTCTCCGAATAATCTTGTCGCACAATATTCAAAAGCGGAAGTTCCAGCTCACCTAAAGCCACATAATCAGCGCTATTATCAAGCAAAACACCGGCAGGATCATATGTAACCAACGGACCGGAAAAAATTATCTTTGTTTCCGGTAGAGACTTTCTTATAAGCACGGAAAGATATTTATCAGCTGACATCCCCATAACTGTATAGGGAATAACGACAAAATGGGGCAGATTACCTCTGATAATATCCACGGCCTTAGCCGGAGGATAATGTTTAATATTTGCTTCGATAATCTTAACCTGGCATCCGTATTGCCGCAGATAAGCGGCTGCATACATGAAATCCAAAGGAGGCAGACAGACATCTGCCGGCAGACGGGCGCCGGTCCAGTCTTTTACAAAATGTGTATGCCGGGATAAATTATCCAAATATCCTAATGTATCTAAAAAAATAATCCTGACATCGACCATCTTCATTTATAGCAGTAAATTTTTGTCTTTTAAGACATTTTTAGAAATGATTAACTACCTACAGGAGAGATATTTTGTTCCGTTATACCATTAAAAAATATGTGGAAAAGCAAAAATAAGCTGACTCGCTCGGTCTAAGTAACAATAGCGAGCATAGCTTTTGTAAGCACTAGGGATGATAAATAACTGGCTAGAATTTCATCAGAATTAAGGGAGGCTTATTGCAATTACTCATGAATATTAATCGCACTCTAAGGTTGGCAAACTTTAATTTTTTACAGTTTTATATCTGGTTTGGATTTCTTTATAAAGCTGAACATTTAAGCTTACCAATTAAATCGTTGTTCAAATTCTTTAACTTTGGGATTTTTGTTATCCGACTCTCGGGCTTTTTCATAATATTCCTTAGCCTTAGCACTATTTTTTAACTTGAGATAAACTTCTGCCAGGCTTAAATACAGATTAATATCTTTGCTCCCTAGAGATACAGCTTTCTCGTAATTTTCCTTGGCCATTTGATATCTCTGTTGAGCATTATAGGCATCTCCCAAACCTAAATAACCATCCTCTTTCGTGCCGTCCAGGGTTATAGCTTTCTGATAGTATTCTTCTGCGTTTTTGTAATTACGGCTATGCATAGCTACCCGACCTAATAAAGTGTAGGCAAGAAAATTATTACTATCATGGGAAATAAACTTTTTCAAACTTTCGTCTGCCTTAACAAAATCGCCAGTATTTAAATAGACAGAGGCTAAACCTATATACGAGTTGAAATTAGTATTATCAAGAGATAGAGCCTTGAAGAAGTATTCTTCTGCTTTCTTATACTCCTTGAACTCTAAGTAGCATCTCGCCAGCCCCCTGGCAACATTTGCATTTTTATCATCAAGGGCAAAAGACTTTCCGAAGTATTCTTGCGCTTTCTTATAATCCTTCTTCCTGTAATAGATATGCCCTAAAGTTCCAAGGATATAAGAATTATTCTTATCCAAAGCAGCGGCTTTTGATAAATATTCTATTGCCGTATCAAAATCACCTTCTCGAACATACTCCTGTCCTAAGCCGATAAAATAAGAAGGATTGTCTTCCTGCGAGCTCTTGGCCTTACGCAGGTATTCTTTGGCTTTCTCATCATTGCCTTCTTTAAGATATATGTTGCTTAGATTTATATATAATTTTGGATCTGCATTGGCTTTCTTCTCATCCACGGCTATGGCTTTCTCGAGATATTCTTTTGCCTTTCCCAACTCGTTCTTTTTGATATAAGCAAAAGCTATATCCATAAGAATCTTAAAATCCTTTTGATCTTCCTCTGTTACACTGGCAGGGACTCTACCGACATCAGAAGCATTCGAGACGGGTTTTCCGTCGATACTTTCAACCTCATCTAGAAAATAAGTCAGGGGAACGCCTTGAAATTCTATTTTTATAGATTTAGCCGTCTGTTCAACAATTTTACCTTCTATCTGTTGACCGGATTTAAGGACAACGATCTCGGCAAGGATTAAGTCAGGAGAGAATAAACCCGCACATAATATTATTCCCGCAATTATAAATGATCTTTTTTTTATCATCGTATTACCTCCTTATTGCGATAATCTACATTTACGCCGTGGAATCTGCGGCATATTCAAAACTATAATGAATTTCTGTCATCCCGGCCTAAAGGCCGGGTTTTCTCGTAAATTAATACTAGAGCGGCCAGCAGTATCCGTACCCTAAAGGGCACGGTTTTTAAGCCGCGACAGTATAATTTTATATCCTTTAAATTGAATTGGCAAGAAGAATCATATCAGCTATATTTCCCGCCAACAGCCTGTCTCATATTACGCCGATTCAAGATTTCTTCGAGCTGCTTAGGAAAAGGAATGTATAAAACCACCCATTCGCAATCCCATCTCCAGCATCGACAGGGCTAATATTATCCCGGAGATTATGAGAGTTATTCTTTTGCAAAAACACATTTTAAATATAACTTTGTGTTCTCATTAAATAGAAGGAGTTATTTTTTAAAAAACTATTGTAAATAACCCAAAGCCCTTAATTGTTCACGAGTATCCTGACTAAGATGTATTTCATTTTTTAGAGCGACCTTGTACCCTCTGTTTCTAATTAACTTCGCATTCTTTTTTAACTGCCTGAAAATATCTACTTTTAGTTGCTGATAAATTTTTTCAAGTCTTACATCTATTATATTTTCTTCTAAAAGGTCACGCTTTTCCTGCGGGTCGCTTGAGAGGTCGTATAAACTCTCCTTTTCATTATCCTGCCCGTACTTCGATATTCTATATTTGTATCTTGCGGTAGCAGCTGCCTTCTCGAACACATTCTCACTAAACACGAAATCCCTCGGATAAATACCTCTACCATTAATAAGATTTATAAGAGAAATCCCCTGGAATCTATCTGCCGGATAAGGTATCCCGCAGATATCCAGAATTGTCGGTAATACATCGACCAAACCAACCAGATCATTTATTGTCCGTTTGTTGTATTGCTGCATTGTCTTAGGCAGATGAATGATTAAGGGGACCTTCAAGATTTCCTCGTAGAGATTGTGATGTCCAAAAAGGTCATGTTCAAGGAAGGCCTCACCGTGGTCGGAAAGGAATATGATGAGACTATTATCGAATATCACCGACCTTTTTATTTCTCCGAATAGCCTTTCTATCCCGGCATCAACGGCTGCGATTTCTCCGTCATACAAGCCTATGATAGTATTTAGAATACTCGCTTTGTCTTCCGTCTCCCAAAACCACTTTAACGCTTTTTCGCTTACCTCGCTGTGGTCATCGGCAATATGAGAACAATAATCCGTTAATTCTGAAGGCATAGAAGGCAAGACAAATTTTTCTTTGAATGGCCGGGGTGGGTCATAGGGCGCATGTGGCTCATAACAATGCAGGAATACGAAAAATTTACCTTTCTGCTTTCTAATCCAATCAATTCCGTATTTATTGAATACCCGTTCGATATTGCTGGATTTTATGTCGCCTTTAAAACAATCGAATCCCTGGTCAAAACCGTATTCACGAGTCAGCCATCCTCCCGCAGTAAAGGCGGCGGTCTTATATCGGAAATTGCGCATAATCTCCGCTAATAAGAGATATTTGTCATTAATCCTTCCGCTGGTTGAGTGCGTCCAGCTTTTGAAAACAGAGGGATACAAGGAAGTTAAAAATGATATATGCGAGGGCAGGGTCCAATGTATCTGACTTTTGGCATTCCGAAACAATACCGAATCCCTTGCGAACTCATCAATATGCGGACTCGTATTAATATTGTAGCCATAACAGCCCAGGTGGTCCGCACGCAGAGTATCCACAGAAATCAATATCACGTTAGGGCCCTGCGGCGCATTGACTATCCCGTCAATAAAAATACCTAAGTTAAAAATAATCCCGAAGACCACCAAACCGAAAGCCCATTTTTTGACGGCCGCCGCTTTAGAGTAATAAAGTTTGATAGACTGCGACAAAATTTTAGTTCTCAACGGACCCAGCCTCGTTATCCTGATTACTAAATAAATTAAACTCCCGAAAAGCAGACAAAAAAACATCCATTTGTTTATTTGCCTCTGAAAACTAAGCGCAGCCAACCTGAACATTCCATATTGCCAATATTGATTAGAGGCGATATTGATTAAAGCCGCAATAAGTCCGGTAAAAAAACCGCCGATTGCCCCCAGCGCCAACAAATCGGTTATCTTGACTCTATTCATTTTCCCCTGCCTAAAGAACTATAATCCCGATTCCTGTATTTTCTTATATACATTCCTGGCTAAAATTGCGTATCCGTTAGAATTGCATAAATGATTCAAACCAAAGTAATCTTGCGGATTATACTTGACTCCGCAGCTCATCTCTTTGAACACCTGGCAATTATCCACATAAGTTACCGAATACCTCTCGGCAGTGCTTTTTATTAAATTTCCCGTTCCGCAATCATCAGGGTAATTCTGCAGTATTAACTTCGTCTTGTTTCTTCTACATGTCTTTATAATTTCTTTAATATCGTAAATCAACCAGGCCCAGATATCTCTATCCATATTATCCTTTGCCCGGTAAATCTTAATTAAGTCCGCAGCCATAGGCTCAACTTTTTCTAAATCCTGTAAAATACCTATTGCCTCCTGGAATCTGCTTTGTTTCTTATAAATTTCGCAAATCCCCTTATAATTATTGATATTCGCTGGATTTTTCCTGGCTGCCTTTTGAAACCACTGCAGCGCCTCTTCATATTTGCTCTGGTTTCTATAAATAAGACCTATTCCCAGGTAGTTAGAGTCTTCTTCTGGGTTTATCTTAATTGCCTCCTGAAAATATTCCTGCGCTTCAGTATAACGCCCTTGTTCCAGGTAAACAAAACCTAACCCAGTAAAGTTATCACTGTTATCAGGATTTATTTTTATCCCTTGCTTAAACCATTTTATCGCTTCTTCATATTGCCCCTGGTCTTTACAGACTAAACCGATTCCATAATAGTGTGAACTTTCATTAGGATTTACAACTAGACCTTTTTTAAACCACTGTAATGCCTCCGCATCAAGACCTTGCATTTTATAAATCCAACCCACCCTAAAATAATTCCTGCTATACTCAGGATTTCTCTTAATCCTGTCTTTAAACCAATCCAATGCGTCCTGAAAACGTCCCTGATCAAAAAAGACAAAACCCATAGCCCAATCATACTCATTAGCTGTATCTGTCCCCTGTTCCCCTGCCTTTTTAAACCAATCCAGAGCCTCTTGGAAGGAACCCAACTCCATATAAAGCCAACCGATTCCGTTATAATTGCTCCTGTCATGGGGATTTATTTTTCCCCCCTCTTTAAACCACCTCAAGGCTTCTTTATATAAACCCTGGTCCCTTTTAATCAGCCCTATCCAATTATAGTTACTACTTTCATTGGGATTAATGCTTATTCCTTCTTTGAACCAGTTTATGGCTTCTGCGGGTTTCTTCTGCTCTCTGCCGATAAATCCCATCTCTTTATAATTTTCAGGCCGGTCAGGATTAACCTTTATTGCTTCCTTAAACCACTTCTTCGCCTCTTCATTTAAACCCTGGTGCCTTTTAATCAGCCCTATCCAATTATAGTTACTACTTTCATTGGGATTAATTCTTATTCCTTCTTTGAACCACTTTATGGCTTCTGCGGGTTTCTCCTGGTCTCTGCCGATAAATCCCATCTCTTTATAATTTTCAGGCCGGTCAGGATTAACCTTTATTGCTTCCTTAAACCACTTCTTCGCCTCTTCATAAAGACCCTCTTTTCTGTAAATCCAACCTAAATCAGTGTAATTATTACTCTCCCGAGGATTAATTTTTATTGCTTCTTTAATCCATTTTATCGCTTCTTCATATAAACCTTGGTCTCTATAAATCCGAGCTATTTCGCCACATATCTTAATATCCTCTTGATTTATCTTTATACCCGCAAGTTTCTTTCGTGCATCTTCATACTTACCTTGTTTTATATAAACAGCTCCCACTCCGATATAATTGCTATTGTCAGCGGGATTTATCGTTATCCCCTTGTTAAACCACTCCAACGCGTCATTATATTTTCCTTGATGAAGATACACCCAGCCAATCCCGGCGTAATTCGTGCTCTCCGCACAATCGATCCGTATCCCCTCTTGAAACCATCTCAACGCCTCTTCATATAAACCCCTGGCTATATAAATCCGGGCTATTCCTGCATAATGCCGGCTTTCCTTCGGATTTATCTTCATCGCTTCTTTAAACGAATCCTCCGCATCCGCGTATTTATACTGATACATCAAAACTATCCCCCTGCCGGCATAACTTCGGCTATCCGCAGGATTAGCCTTTATCCCCGCCTCAAAGCACGTGAGCGCCTCGGCATATCTTCCTTCTCTTAAGTGCAATTGCCCCTTATCGTAATAATCATTATTCTCTTCATTAACCCCGGCATAAGCATATTTGCTCAATGATAATCCTTTTTCTGTCTTAAACAAGATATTGTCACTGCGAACTGCTCCCTTAAACAGAAGTTTATCCTTCCAACTTCTCCCTATGCCTGCCAGATTATATCCTATTCCTTCAAGCAAACGGTAAAGCCTTAACTCTGATATCGATCTGCCTACCCTGGATAATAAACTCCGCTCCCTTAGATATTCTCCGTATCCGCTGAAATTATGGTAATTCTCTTTGCCCGTCAACACTACCACAATGTCAGGACTGATCTCCTCTATATCCTTTCCCAATTCCTTTATCATCTCCCGGCTGTTCTGGCCAGCAACTCCTTTGTTTATCACTACGTACTTGCCTCCGTCTTTTCCCGAATTCAATAACTTCTCCAACTGCCCAGGATAACTGTCCTTGTGTTCAACTCCTAATCCGAAAGTATAGGAGTCACCTACGCATAATACGGTGTAAAAACCTTTCTTGGCTGCCGTAGAACCACTTACCTTCCTCTCAATCACCCCTGCCAGCCGAAGAGATATTTCTGCCAACACAATAACCCCTATTAAACCAAA
>Ga0315279_10006218_pt1 | contig 15142 bp, 10 predicted proteins | sample YL17G06_20_MG_FD_203694 | JGI IMG/M metagenome (GOLD analysis project Ga0315279, IMG submission 203694) | Sediment microbial communities from Yellowstone Lake, YNP, Wyoming, USA - YL17G06_20 | ecosystem: Environmental > Aquatic > Freshwater > Lake > Sediment | place: USA: Wyoming | collected... | reverse complement strand
CTACCGCGCCGATGGAGGGCCTGACCGCCCAGACGCTCGAAAGCGGCGGCGGGATGCTGTTCACCACCAAGGAGATGCTCAAGCGGCACGTCATCGAGCTGGCCTGCAATGAGAGCGCCCGCATGCGGATGGGCGAGAACCTCAAGAAGTACCTCGACGAGGTCGTCTCGTGGGAGGTCGTTGCGGGCCAGTACGAAGAGGCCTACGACCTGGCGCGCCAGGCCGTTAAGACCGGGAAACCCGTCACGCTCCCGCTGGAGTTCTGACGACGACGGACCCCGGACCACAGGATACATACTTCAGGCCTGGGCTTCAGGCGCTTCAGCCGGACGTCCCTTCGCGACGCCTGCATCCTGAAGCTTGAGGTCCGCTGTTCTACGTCCCCAGTATCGCCGCCAGGTCCTCTTCGGGGGTTCTGATGGGCATCAGGTTGAACTTGTCGGCCAGCACCGCGAGCACAGCCGGGCTGACGAATGCCGGCAGCGCCGGCCCGAGCCGGATGTTCCGTATCCCAAGGTGCAGCAGCGTCAGCAGTATGCAGACGGCCTTCTGCTCGAACCAGCTCACTATCAGCGACAGCGGCAGGTCGTTCACGCTACAGCCGAACGCCTTGGCCAGGGCAAGGGCGATCTGGATCGACGAGTAGCAGTCGTTGCACTGCCCGCTGTCCAGCAGGCGCGGTATGCCGCCTATGTCGCCGAAGGGCAGCTTGTTGAAGCGATACTTGCCGCAGGCGGCCGTCAGTATCACGCAGTCCCGCGGGACCTTTCCAGCGAACTGGGTGTAGTAGTTCCGCCCGGGCCTGGCGCCGTCGCAGCCGCCGATGAAGAAGAAGTGGCGGATCTTACCGGCCTTGACGGCCTCGACGACCTTGCCGGCCACGTTCATCACCGCCTGGCGGGCAAAGCCGATGGTGATGGTCCGCGCCTCGGCGTCGCCGGCGAAGCCCGGAGCTGCCAGGGCCGCTTCGACAACGGGCGAGAAGTCGCCGTCGGAGATGTGCCTCACGCCGGGCCAGGCCACCACCCCGCTGGTGAAGATCCTGTCCTTGTAGCTTTCCTCCGGCCTCTGGATGCAGTTGGTGGTCATCATGATCGCGCCGGGGAACTCGGCGAACTCCTTGCGCTGGTTCTGCCAGGCGCTGCCGTAGTTGCCCACGAGGTGCTTGTGCTTCTTCAAGCCCGGATAGGCCAGGCAAGGCAGCATCTCGCCGTGGGTGTAGACGTTGATGCCCTCCCCGGCGGTCTGCTCCAGCAGGTCGTCCAGGTCCTTCAGGTCGTGGCCGGAGACAGCGATGCACTTGCCCGCCACCGGCGTGACGCGGACCTCCGTGGGCTCGGGATGTCCGTAGGCGCCGGTGTTGGCCGCGTCGAGCATGCCCATCACCTTCAGGTTCACCTGGCCGACCTTCAGCGCCTTGGCCGTGAGCTCGTCGAGACCGGCCGGGTCGCCCGTCAGGTAGTTCAGCGTCTCGTGAAAGAAGGCGTACACCCCGTCGTCCTCCACCCCGAGCACCTGGGCGTGGTGGGCGTAGGCGGCCATGCCCTTCAGCCCGTAGAGGATCAACTCCTGGAGCCCCGTCACGTCTGGCCCGTTGGCCGTCAACCTGTCGGCGATCGACACCTCCAGGCCCTGGGCCACCAGGCCGTCGGTCGTCTCGGCCGGATGCCACTCAGCCGGGCCCTTGACCGCCTCGGGCGCCTTCTTGGCGGTGCGGGCGGCGTTCTGGTACATCCGCCTGGCTTTCTCCCGCATCCTGCCGGCCTGCTGGATCGTCTCGGCCAGCCGCTCCGGGTCGAAGTCGACGTTGGTGATCGTCGCGAACAGCGCCTTGACGACAAACACGTCCAGACACCTGTCGGCGGCGCCTAACTGCCTGGCCCGGTGGGCGTATTGGGCTATGCCCTTCACGGCCCAGACAAGCAGGTCCTGAAGGGCCGCCGTCTTGGCGTCCTTGCCGCAGACTCCCTGCTTGGTGCAGCCAGTACCACGCGAGGTCTGCTCGCACTGGTAACAGAACATGTCGTGCATCACGTTCTCCTTGCCGCCTCAGCCTTCAGTCATCCGCCCGTAGACGCCGACGGTCGCCTCGCCGACGGGTATGTCGTCCCTGCGCGGCATTCCGCGGCGCAGAACAAGCGCCACGGACGGCGCCCATGCGGCACGGCGCCTCCGTGTGACCCGCCATAATTGATCTTAGGCCGCCACCGGCAAAGGTGTGGGTACGTTTGTCAACATGGACGTCGAAATCGTCCAGTTTGAGGCAGGCCACAGCCACCGTCTTGTCTGGAAGAAGCCCCCGCCGGAAGGCAGGGGACGTTGGCAGGAGCAGCCAGCGCCACCTGGGAATCCACCTTTAAGAACGTTCTACTGGTCCGTCACGACTGAGTCTGCGAGTTCATGTGCCACGGGTGCAGACAGCGCAGCCGTGGCACCGTCATAGGCAGGTGGCGCCCAACCCAGAGGTTCAGCTGTGAAGAACTACTACCCGCGCACGGCCGCCTTCTCGGCGATGCTCGCCAGGGCCCCGGCCGCCAGGCGGACTTCGTCGGCGGTGGTGAAGTGCCCGAAGCTCAGCCGGCACGTCCCGGCCGGATGAGTGCCCATCGTCTCGTGCGCAAGCGGCGCGCAGTGGAGCCCCGGCCGCGTGCACAGGCCGAAGTCCGCCTCCAGCGCCCCGGCCAGCTCCATCGGGCCCATGCCGTCGACGTTGACGCTGAAGACCCCGCAGCGCCGGTCCGGGTCGCGCGGGCCGTGCACGCTCAGCCCGGCGACGCCCTCGGTGAGCTCAAGGAACAGTCCGCAAAGTTCCCGGTCGCGCCGGCGTATCGCCTCTACGCCTCGATCGAGCAGCCAGGCCAGGCCCTCGCTCAGCCCCGCCAGGCCGATCGCGTTGTGCGAGCCTATCTCGTACTTGTCGGGCATGGTCTGCGGCTGGAACGGCTGTTCGCTCATCGTGCCCGTGCCACCTTCCTTCATCGTCGCCAGCCGGCGCTCCATACCCGGGCGGACGTACAGCACGCCCGTGCCCAACGGTCCGAGCAGCCCCTTGTGCCCGGCGAAGGCCACGAGGTCCGCCCCCAGCGCCTGCACGTCGATGGCCAGGTGCCCGCCCGACTGGGCGGCGTCTACCAGGAACGGTATGTCGCGCCGCCGCGCGATGCGGGCAATGTCCTCCACCGGCTGGATCGTGCCCGTCACGTTCGACGCGTGCACGCACGCGATTAGCCTGGTGGTCGGGCGGATCGCCCGCGCGATGTCGTCCGGGTCCACCAGGCCTGTCCGCGGATCGCACCGGACCAGCTCCGGCCGCAGGCCCGTTTGTTCGGCCAGGGCGTTCAGCGGGCGCAGCACCGAGTTGTGTTCCATCGCGGTGGCCATCGCGCCGCTGTCGGGGGGAGCCGTGTTCAGCAGGCCGCGAATGGCTATCGCCAGGGCCTCCGAACAGTTCATCGTAAAGACGATCCGCTCCGGCGACTCGGCGTTGATAAGCCTGGCCATCCGCTGCCGGCACGTCGAGATGATTTGTTCGCAATGCCTGGCCTCGGCGTAGGCGCCGCGGCCGGCTGACGCCCCGCAATCGTGGGCGAAGGCCGCCATTGCCTCCGTGACCGCATCGGGCTTGGGGAAGCTCGTAGCCGAGTTGTCCATGTATACCCGCGGGGGCATTCCGAAATCCTACGAGCCTGGGTCCCTGAACGCAACTTCTCGCGTTTGGGTCCCTTATGCCCGCTCGACACAACCGCAGCACGAGTCCCGCAGCATTGACGTAGGCCGGGATGAGTAGTAGCATCCGAACTCAAGGCGGTCCCAGCTTGTGGGGCAATTCCGGGACTTGTGGCGAAGCGAGCAAGAACAGGGCCCTTCCTGTTCGGCAAAGGGCCCTGAAGGCCTCAGCTTCATCTGACGAGAGGCTGACAATCTGATGATTTGCGGCCTTCCGTCAGGCCCAAAGCCGCATGTCCTCTCCTGAAAGCTCTGCGGCTTCGTTTGGTGCCGAGGTCCATTTTTGTCCGGCTTGGCGTCTCGTCCACCTCTTGGGCGCATCCAATTGTTTGCCCCCCGCGGCGAAAAAAACGTGGTAATTCGGCTCTTTTCCGCGGTTTTCCAGACGTCGAGCAGATTCCGCCTTCCCGCCAGCCCCGCTATCCGCCAGCCGCGCCGCCGGCGGTTGCGCCAGCCAATCGGCCGGCTGGGATTCCACGCGACCGGCCACCGCGGCAAGAGGCTTCCTGAAACCGTCCCGTGCTTGTATCCTTACCGAGCGAGTCTGAACCGTTTGGAGCAAGGCCGCGCCCTTCATAGCCGGCCGTCGGGAAAACCACATGATCGACATAAGGCTGTTGCGGGCGGAACCGCATAAGTACGCACAGGCCGCCAAGGACAAAAAGTTCGAGGTCGACATCGACGCCCTCCTGGCCATCGACGCCGAGCTGCTCGCCGCCAGGCAGGAGCTCCAGGACATCCGCACCCAGCAGAACCAGGCGGGCAAGGACATCGCCAAGCTCGCCGGCGATGCCAAGCAGGCCGCCATCGCCAAGATGTCCGACCTGAAGGCCAGGGCCAAGGAACTGGGCGACCGCGTAGCCGAACTGGAGCCACGCTTGAACGACCTGATGCTTCGCGTGCCTCAGATACCGTCGTCCGATGTCCCGCGCGGCGCCGACGACACCGAGAACGTCGAGCTGCGGCGGGAAGGCGAGGTCCGCAAGTTCGGCTTCGAGCCGGCCGATCACGTCGAGCTCGGCAAGGTCCTCGACATCGTTGACGTGGACCGCGGCGTCAAGCTTGCCGGCTCGCGCAACTACGTCCTCAAGGGCGCCGGGGCCATGCTGCACCATGCCATCCTTCGCCTGGCCGTGGACCAGATGACGGCCAAGGGCTACGTCCTGATGACCGTCCCGGTGCTGGTGAAGGAGGAGATCATGGAGGGCACCGGCTACTTCCCCCTCGGGCGCGACCAGGCCTACCTTTGCGAGCGCGACTCGATGAGCTTGGTGGGCACCAGCGAGGTCTCGCTGACGGCCTATCACGCCGGCGAGATACTCGACCAAGCCGAGCTGCCCAGGAAGTACGTCGCCCTCTCGACCTGTTTCCGCCGCGAGGCCGGCGCCGCCGGAAAGGACACCTATGGGCTCTACCGTATCCACTACTTCGACAAGGTCGAGCAGGTCGTGATCTGCCCCGACGACCAGCAGCAATCCATCCACTTCCACAACGAGATCCTCTCCAACGCCGAGGACGTGATGAGGGCCCTGGAGCTGCCTTATCGCGTCGTCAACGTCTGCACCGGCGACCTTGGCCTGGGCCAGGTGCAGAAGTTCGACATCGAGACCTGGATGCCCAGCCGGAACGGCTACGGCGAGACGCACTCGGCCAGCCGCTTCTACGACTTCCAGGCCCGCCGCCTCAACCTCCGCTACCGCGACGCCGAGGGCAAGGTCCGCTTCTGCCACACCCTCAACAACACGGTCATCGCAAGCCCGCGCGTGATGATCTCGGTGCTGGAGCTCTACCAGAACGCCGACGGGAGCGTCACCGTGCCCAAGGCGCTTCGGCCATACATGGGCGGAATGCAGAAGATCACCCCGACACGGTGAGCACTCCTCCGGCGACTGCCGCCAGGCCCAGCCGACTCCAGCCAGTCCGCGCCGCATCGGCACGATTCGGACAAGTGCGGCCGGGCGGGTCTGAGGCGTCTGGTCGGCGGCGGTTCCGGGCGCCCGGCCTGAGCCGCCGGCCTTGACAGGCCGGCCCGTGGCGCGGATTATGCCGCGGGCCGCCGCAGGCACGCGGCGGCGGGGAGAAGGAGACCTGGATGTCCGTCAAGCCATGCAGGGCCAAGTGGAAGGGCACGATGACCGACCGTCAGCGGTTCAACGGGCAGATGCACTACCGCCCGGTCGACCGCTGCTTCAACATGGAGTTCGGCTACTGGAACGAGAACTTCCAGGCCTGGCCGATCTTCAGGGACAACGGCATCACCAATAACGACCAGGCCCACCGGTTCTTCAACTTCGACCGCATCGAGGTGGTCGGCGGGCGAATCTGGCTCCTGCCGGCCTTCAAGGAGACGATCATCGACCAGACGGCCACGACCAACATCATCCGCAACGTTGACGGGCTGCTGGCCGAGGTGCCCAAGGACGCCCACGACACGATCCCGCACTTCATGAAGTCATCGGTGGCCACGCCGGACGACTGGCGGCGGGTCAAGGAAGAACGGATGCGAGTGGACGACCCCAAGAGGAAGGTGAACGTCGAGGCGCTGAAGAAGGCCCACCCGCCCAGCCGGGACTACCCGCTGGGTGTCGGCTGCGGGTCGATGATCGGCAAGGTCCGCGACATGCTGACGTTCGAGGGGCTCTGCTACGCCTGCTACGACTATCCCGAGATGGTCGAGGATATAGTCGAGACGTGCTGCCGGCTGGTGGAGAACTTCCTGGACCAGGTGCTGGGGCGGATCGACTTTGACTTCGCGACCGGCTGGGAGGACATCTGCTTCAAGAGCGGGCCGATCGTGTCGGTGAGTTTCTTCCGCGACGTGGTGACGCCCAGGTACAAGCGGATATCGGCGAGGCTAAAGGCGGCCGGGATCGACATCTGGTACACCGACTGCGACGGCGACGTAAGGCCGATACTGCCTTACCTGCTAGAGGGCGGCATCAACTGCCTGTTCCCGTACGAGGTGAACAGTTGCGCTCACCCGGGCGAACTGCTGGACCAGTACGCAGACCGGCTGAGGATCATGGGCGGCTTCGACAAGATGCAGCTCGGGGCGGGCCGCCAGGCCATACGGAAGTACATGGATACGCTCGTGCCCTACGTCGAGCGCGGCGGCTACATACCGTTCTGCGACCACCGCTGCCCGCCGAACGTGGACCCGGACGACTACCTGTACTACCTGGACCTGAAGGAACGGATGTTCGGGATGAAGGCATAGCGGTCCTGTTACCCATCATCTGATGGATCGCATTCCAGTGAGCCGCGAGCGTGATCGACCTGCCCGGTGGGGGGGCGAACATTCCCACCTTTCATTGGCGGCTCTTACCGTCCGCTCCCTGAGGGCCTGGCCCGCCGGGCTCGCGGCGCACTCGTCCACCGGTTCATCGGTAGCAGAGCACCAGCGATGCGCACGGAATCGGGCGGGCGATGGCTACGGCCTGTCCCGCCGCAGGTCGAGCCAGGCGATTTGCTCGCCCGTCAGCTCGATGCTCGCGGCTGCGGCGTTCTCGCGGGCCTGATCGGGCGTATAGGCGGCCATGAGAGGAAAGGCGTTCAACGGGCCGCCAATCGCGTAGGCCAGGGCAATCTGGGGAGGCGTGGCGCCCTTGGAGCGGGCGAGCTGCTCGGCGCGGTCCAGCCGCTGGAAGTTCCCCTCGCGGCAGAAGCAGCGGACGCAACGCTGGTCGGCGGGGTCCTGGAAGGAGCCGAGGTTGTCCCTGCGAAACCTGCCCGAGAAGAACCCGCCCGCCAGCGACGACCACGCGAAGACGGGCATGCCGGTCCGCCGGCACCAGTCTTGGGCGTCCTTGTTGGCCGGGCCCGTGATAGTGACGGTGTCGCCCCAGGGGTCCTCGTAGCACTCGGCCAGACTGTATTGGGGGCTGCTGAACGCCATGCCCGTCAGCCCGCGGGCGGCGGCGTATTCGTTGGCCTCGGCGATGCGCCGGTGCGACCAGTTGGAGGCCCCGAACGCTTTGATGCGGCCGGCGGCCAGGTGTTCGTTGAACGCCTCGACGATGGGCCCGACGGGCACGGAGGGGTCGTCGCGATGGAGTGCGAACATGTCGATGCAGTCGAAGCCGAGCCTGGCGAGGCAGTCGAACAGGTCGGCCCTGAGGTCGAACGGGGTGACGCGCTTCCTGCCGGCGTTATGGTGGCAGCCCTTGTCGAGCAGCACGACCTTGTCCCGCAAGCCGCGCGAGGCGACCCACTGGCCGAAGACGCGGTCGCACTTGCCGCCGCCATAGACGTGCCCGCCGTCGAAGGTGTTGATGCCCGCCTGGCAGACGGCGTCGAGCAGCTCGAAGGATTCCTCCACCCGGTCGGTGGAGGTCATCGTCAGCCCCTGGACGACGCGGGAGATCGGTTTGCCTACGCCTGGCACGCTGCCGTATTCCATAGCTTTCTCCATCTGTCAAGCGGGGCGCGGTTACTCCATCGGGTACTTCAGGCCCCACTGGGCGCGGATGCGGTCCATTGTGCGCATGAGCTCCAGCGACTCGTCGAGCGGCATGGTCGGGCTTTCCAGCTTGCCGGCCGCCAGGCATCGCATCACTTCCTCGGCCTCGTAGTTGTACCCGTTGCCCTCTATGGGCAGGTCGAGGTCCCGGCTGTCGGCGCCGGCATGGAGGGTGATCTTCGTGCTTCGCCACCAAGGCTCGTGGATGTGGATCATGCCTTCGGTCCCCAGTATCCACGCCTGCTGCGGGGTGCGGGCCATCACGCAGCAGGAGAGCGTCGCCAGTTGCCCGCCGGCGTAGCCCAGCACAACGGCCGCCTGCTCGTCGACGCCGGTGGCGCCGATGTGGGCCTGGCTGGATATCGTCGCGGGCTTGCCGAGCACCATCGAGGCCAGGGCGAGCGGGTATATGCCAACGTCGAGCAGACCGCCGCCCGCGTAATGGAGGTTCAGCAGCCGGCCCTCGGGATTCCACCCGGCCCGGAAGCCGAAGTCGGCGATGACCATGCGGATCTCGCCGACCGCCTGCTGAGCCAGCAGTTCGCGGACCTTGACGAGGCTCGGCAGGAAGCGGGTCCACATCGCCTCCATGCAGAAGACCTTCCCGAGCCGGGCGGCCTTGATGAGCCGTTCGGCCTGGCGTGCGTTGACGGTGAGCGGCTTCTCGCAGAGCACGGCCTTGCCGGCCTCGATGCACGCGAGGCTGTTTTCCATGTGGAACGGATGAGGCGTGGCGACGTAGATGACGTCGATGTCGGGATCGCCGGCCAGCTCAGCGTAGCTGCCGTGGCGGCGGGGGACGGCGAACTTCTGGCCGAAGGCCTCAGCGGTGTCGGATGAGCGGGAGCCCACCGCCAGCAGTTGGGCCCCTGTTGCCGACTGGAGGCCCTCGGCGAACTTGCGGGCGATGGCGCCCGTGCCGAGTATGCCCCATCTTGTCTTGCCTGTCATGGTCTGCTCCCGTCAAGTCCACGCGCCGCACGTTCCGCCGCCCCTGCCGTGCCGGGGAAGTCAGGGCATCATCAGCAGCACTTGCACTTCTTCCACGGCGGGGTCGAAGGCAGGTAGGTCATGAACTCCTCGACGAGCTTCTTCTCATAGTCGCCTTCGTACCTGCCGGCGGTGAAGGCATCCGCCGCCTCCTCGAAGAATCGCTTCCAGGACGCGGCTTCCTGGCCGGGGTTGATCGGGTAGAACAGGAAGCCGTTGGCTCTTGCGGCCTTCATGTCGCCCGGGGCGTCGCCGATCATCAGCACCTTGTGGGCGTCGTACTTGCCGCCGGCGCCGTACTTGAGGTGCTCGGCCTTGGAGCCCATCTCCTGGCCGCAGATCATCCGGGCGTACTTGCCAATGTCGTGCTCCAGCCACTCCCGCTCCAGCGCCTCGCCCGGGGTTGCGGATACCACCATGATGTCGGCGACGTCCTGGAGCCAGTCGAGGCTCTGGCGCACGTGGGGGAAGGGGGGCACGTTGCGGACGATCTTGGCCACGGTGTCGTTGACGGCCTTGGACCACGAAAGCGTCCTGGCCAGGACGGGGTCGCCCGTGTCGGCCACCTTCGCCTCGAGCGTCGGGTTGCCGAGGCGGGTCTCCTCCTTGATCCACTTGCGGAGGGAATCGACCGCAGGCGCCTTGTAGCCCCGCTCGACGGCCTCGGGCCGCTCGGCCAGCAGGTCGAACACCATCAGCAGCGCGGGGAAGCGGTTGATGCCGCGCCATCGGCTGTAAAGGTTGACGAACTCCGACGCCTCCCTGGCGAATCGCGAGACGGCCTGGAGGTCCCACGAGTTGATGATGTTCGGCGTGAAGCATTCCTTGTGCTTTATCTCCATCGTGTCGAACGCGCAGCCATCCGAGTCGATCCCGACGAAGAAGTCCTTCTCTTTCCTCAAGGCCTTCAGGCAATCAACGTAATCAGCCATTGCTTCTCCCAAGTGAGCCCTGCTTGCCAATTCCCGTTGCCGACAATACCGAACGGTCCCGCCGGCGGCTGCGCGACGCAGCCCAGCGGTAGCATCGCGGCGTCAGCCTGCCGCGCCCGGCCTGGCGAAGGGCTGGATATGCCTTCGCAGGTGCCGCTGGAGCACCTGGTAATGCGTCTCCTCGGCGCCGTCAAGGGCCGCGATGATCCGTATGCGGAACCGCCGGCCGCCGTCGGCGGTGAGCACCGATCCGAACGTCACGTGCAGCGCCTGGCGGGCGTCAAACTCATCCAGCAGGCCAGGCAGGTCCTTGTCGGCAAGGCCGCTGGCGGCCGGCACCTTGCCAACGTCGGCCGAGACGTGGTACGTCGCCTTGTCCGTCTCGTAGCGTTGCCGGGCGAAGTCGAGTATCTCCCTGAACAGCGCGGGGTCGATCTCGGCAATCGCCCGCAGGGCTTCCAGGTAGCTGGTCCCGGCGGTCTTGAGGTGCACGAGCCCCTCGCTGATCTGGCTGACTATCGGGTAGATGCTGAACTTGTCCGAACCGCTGTGGATCGACATCTTGTAGGGCCCCAGCGTCCGCATAACGGCGACGTGCCCCGCGAACGACCTGGCGAAGGCATCGGTGTCGCCTATGTAGTCCACGCCCTTCTCGAACCTCCCGATGAACCGAGGGGCCATCGAGACCCACTTCACGCCGAGCCTCTTGAGCTCGGCTGCGAAGAAGTAGTGCTCGGCCTGCGAGGTGGGGCTGTCGGTCTCGTCAACGGAGACCTCCAGCTCGTATTCGCCCTTGGCGGCATCGCTGAGGTGGCGGAACATCCGGGCGGTGTGGGCTATGGCATTGCCGTACTTGACGGCCGCCCTGAGCATCGCCGCCTCGTCCAGGGCGATCCTGCCGCCGCCTTTCAGGCTGAAGCTCCTGCCGGCGTAGGCGGCCCTGAGGTCGACCGGCGAGATCTCAAGCGTCGGGAAGTCCAGCGCCGCGTACTTCTCAGCCAGCCCGGCCGCGTCCAGCTTATCGGCGTCGTTATCGACGTGCGGTCCGGGGTCGATGGTGAACATGGTGAACCCGGCGGCGACGGTTGCGTCTATGTCCTGGGGCTTCTGGAGGTGGTCGGCGTCGCTGCCGAAGCCGCTCCGCCAGCCCTCCTGGAGCACGCCCCAGGTGGCGCAGTCCATGACCTCGTCGGGCGTCCTGCCGGTGCGTGTCATCTCGCGTATGGACTGCTGCGCGAATACCGGCGTTACGCCTGTTCCGCGTATAGCACGGACGTGGCCGGGCGTGGCGAGCCCCATCCTGTCGCCAAGGCCGGCGCTGGTCGCAAGGCCGATGGTCCTCGGCGCTGTCCAGGGCAGGGCCTGCCTTATCGCCGCGGCGTTGGCGTGGTCGGCCGGTCCGACGACGACGGGCTTGCCGTCGAGCTCGCCGACCTGCCTGCCGGCGATCTTCGTCCTGCCGACCGAGCCCACCAGTTTGTCGCGCCCTCGCCGGGCGAGGAAGTACGCAGCGCCCCCGTCCGCAACCAGGCTGCTTGCGTAGGGTCGGGTCCCCGTCACCTTCGCAAGCTCTGTGGTTGGCATGGCTTCACTCATTGGCAATCAACCTTGGGGCCTCTCAAGGAACGCCGGCTCAACCTGCCAGGCGAGGAACTGAGCCGTTTTCTCACCGGGTTTCCCACGCCTCTCACCGGGTGGCCTGTCGCTGGTCATGTGATTGGATGCGCTCCAATGAGCCGCAAGCGTAAGCGACCTGCCCCGTTGGGGGCGGACACTCCGATTTTGTGTTAGCGGCCCTTGCCCTCCGCTCCCTGACGGCCTAGCCCGCCGGGCTCGCGGCTCACTCACTCATCGGTTCATCACGAATATACCAGTTCAGGCCAGTCTCTGAGACAAGACGGTAGTGACCGCTCTTACCTGTCTAATGGTTCTTCCGGCGGTCCTTTGCACGCCTCCTCAGCAGACGCTTGATCTCGGGCCTGAACGTATAGACGAAGTAGAAAGCAAAGGCTAGGCACCCGATCCCGAGTATCCCGGTCGTCATCGTGATACCCTCCTTAGGCCGTGTAGGTGGTGGCCGTCACGCCTCCACCGGCGCCGGTCCAGTTGGTGTGGAAGAACTCGCCCCTGGGCCTATCGACGCGCTCGTAGGTGTGCGCGCCGAAATAGTCGCGCTGGGCCTGGAGCAGGTTGGCCGGCAGGCGCTCGGCGCGATAGCCGTCGTAGTAGGCCAGGGCGGAGCTGAACGCCGGGACGGGCACGCCCAGCTTGACCGCGCGGGTCACCGTCCGCCGCCAGGCGCCCTGCGCCTTGCGGACGGCCGAGCGGAAGTAGGGATACAACATCAGGTTCACCAGGTTGGGCTTCTTCTTGAAGGCTTCGCGTATCTTGCCGAGGAACTGGCTGCGGATGATGCAGCCGCCGCGCCACATCATCGCGATGCCGCCGTAGTTCAGGTTCCAGCCGAACTCCTGGGCCGCCGCCCGCATGAGCTGGTAGCCTTGCGCGTAGGAGACGATCTTGCTTGCGTAGAGGGCCTTCTGGATGTCGTCGATCGCGCTGTTGATTGGGCCGGAGAACTTCGCCTTGGGCCCGGCCAGGACCTTGGACGCCTCGACCCGCTCGTCCTTGATGGCCGACAGGCAGCGTGCGAAGACGGCCTCGCCGATGAGCGTGAGGGGCTGGCCCAGGTCGAGGGCGGTTATGCCGGTCCACTTGCCGGTGCCTTTCTGCCCGGCTGTGTCGAGGATTACGTCGACCATGGGCTTGCCGGTCAGGTCGTCGGTCTTGGCCAGGATGTCTCGCGTGATCTCGATAAGGTAGCTATCGAGCTCGCCCCGGTTCCACTCACCAAAGACGCGGCTCATCTCGGGGGCGGTCAGGCCCATCGCGCTCATCATCGAGTAGGCCTCGCAGATGAGCTGCATATCTCCGTACTCGATGCCGTTGTGGACCATCTTCACGAAGTGCCCCGCGCCGTTTTCGCCTACCCAGTCACAGCAGGGCTCGCCGTTGGCCTTGGCGGAGATGTCCTGGAATATGCTCTTGACGTGCGGCCAGGCCGCCGGCGACCCGCCGGGCATCATGCTCGGCCCGTGGCGGGCGCCCTCCTCGCCGCCGGACACGCCCGTGCCGATGTAGAGCATGCCTTTTTCCTCGACGAGCCTGCACCGGCGGATGGTGTCGTTGAAGTTGCTGTTACCGCCGTCGATGATGATGTCGCCATGCTCCAGCAGGGGCAGGAGTTGGTGGATGAAGGCGTCCACGGCCGGTCCGGCCTTCACCAGCAGCATCGCTCGGCGCGGCATCTTGAGGGCGCCGACGAACTCCTCTATCGAGTGTGTCGGGATTATCGTGCTCCGCCCGGCCGCCAGGCCACGCACGAACTCATCGACCTTCTCAACCGTCCGGTTATAGACCGCCACCGAGTAGCCCTTGTCGCTCATGTTCAGAACGAGATTCTGGCCCATGACGGCCATGCCTATCAGTCCGATGTCGGCTTGTGACATTATGCTGTCTCCTGGAACGCCAGAAGTCGGCGCAAAGTGCAGCGATAGCTTCATTATCTCCCAGCCGTGGCCCCGGCCCCGAAGGCGATCTGCCGGTCAGCAGTCATCTCTATCTTCTGCTCGGCGTCGCCGGCCTTGATCGTGTACTGGGAGCAGGGGGTCTTCTTGTCGTTGACGACCGTGTACTCGGCGAGCCGGAAAGTGGCCTTGCCGTCGTCGCCCGCCTTCTGGCCGGCTACCTCGGCGCCTTGGTTGTTCAGGACCTTAACTTCCGTACCGGGGGCAGCCTTGACCTCAAGGGTCCAGCCGAACTCGTACTCGGAGGCCTTGGTGGTGTAATCGCCGATCGTCACGCCGAAATCCACGCCGACGAACTTGTTGGAGTAGAAGCCCACGTTCTTCGTAGGCATCTGGTAATGCCCGCAGGTGATGGGCACGAAGTCCGGCGCGCCGGCGGCCTTGGCGACGGTGTTGTTGTAGACCTTCGTGTTCATGGCCTGGCCGTAGCGGTTGGATATCCAGATCGGCGGGACATTGGCGGTTATGCGGTTGTCGTAGTACTCCCCGCCCTGGTCCGAGCCGCCGACGTAGAAGGCCCATGCCTCGGCGCCCTTCTGGCCGGGGTCGGCGTTATCCACGACTATGTCGTTGTCGTAGACGTAGCTGGGCCCTCCACCCACGCTGACGAACAGCGCGGTGGCGACGGATATGTAGCGAGGGTCGGCGTCCTTGTAGGCCTTGGCGGTGATCTGGAACTTGTTGCCGTGGATCCGGTTGTCCTCGCACCACCCCTTCTCGCTTCCCTTCTTGGCGTTGTAGTCGCTTATACGGATGGCGTTGGCGCTGTAGTCGCTGTTGCTGTACTCGTTGTTGGGCGGCGGGGACGTGATCTTGAAGGTGTTGTCGTACACCTCGTTATTCCGGTGGGTGTATATGTAGATCCCGCCGCCCTTAATGGGCTCGAACCGGTTCTTATAGACCTTGGCGCCTTCGGTATCGAGCGACAGGCAGTAGTGGTTGGTCACCGTCTCGTTGCCCGAGAACAGGTTGTCATGCACCAGGCCGCCGTTGCCGTTGACGGTGAGGCAGCCCTGGCCGCCGATGAACTCGCTGTTGGATACCTCCGAGGGCTCTGCGCCGGCGAACCTGCACGCCACCTCGGCCCGGGTGTGCCGGTCGATGATGAAGGGGGTATCGACCTCGATGCGGCAGTCTGTCATGGCGCCCTGGAAGACGTCGATGGCGTTGGCGTTGACGCCGGCGGAGACCAGCTTGACGTTCTCGATGACGGTCTTGACGTTCTTTGCGGTGGACTGGATGCCGCGGCTTTGGATGGTCTCGAAGCCGCCCTTGATCACACCGTTCTTGATAGTCACCGTGCCGGGCCCGTTGACTCGCGGGATGCTGTCCAGCGGCTCTTCGGTTGAGCCGGGCTTGAGGTAGTCGAAGAAGGCCGGCGGTCCGTCTCCGTCGAGCACGCACTTGTAGTACGCCCAGGGGACGACTCGCTGGCACACGCCGACCCC
>Ga0315279_10006217_pt1 | contig 15146 bp, 6 predicted proteins | sample YL17G06_20_MG_FD_203694 | JGI IMG/M metagenome (GOLD analysis project Ga0315279, IMG submission 203694) | Sediment microbial communities from Yellowstone Lake, YNP, Wyoming, USA - YL17G06_20 | ecosystem: Environmental > Aquatic > Freshwater > Lake > Sediment | place: USA: Wyoming | collected... | reverse complement strand
CTTTGCCAAAATCCTGTATTAGTCTTTGACAGAACTTCAGTGTTCTTGGATAGATTCGGATCTTCCCTATGTAAGTGTTACAGTTGCCAGCTAGGCCGTTTCCGTTTCTCCTTCTAAAGGGAAGAACCCTGACCTCGACTTTTCTGACTGTTTGAGTCTCTATGTTTTCCTTTCTCAACATCCAGCGGAGAAACTTTTGGAACAAGGGCCTTTTCAATGTCCTGAGTACGACGGAAGCATACTTCACATAGAAACCCGCGTGCTCCTGAGAGAACCTCTCAAGTTTTTCAGGGTGAACAGTAATTGCGATCCTGTCAGAGAGAGCCTCAACGCCGGCACGATTTGCTTCAGAGATTGTTTCTATTTCCAGCATACTGCATTATTTCCTAGACAAATGCGAGCCAGTTCTTGAGCATGTGTTGGTGCGAGAACCTGCGGCACGCTTTTTCTGCATTATAGATTCTCAGCAGACCTTATAAAGGTAAATAGCCGTAAAGCGCGCTTCCGACATCTCTTGATTGACAAGTGTTTGTTCATTGAGAGACGCTATCTATAAAAGGCAAGTCCGCTATTCCAATATCGTAAAGCTTGGAGAAGCATGACTGAAGAATCTGAGAACAAAGAACCTATTTCGCCTGAAAAGCTTTTGATCGATAATTCATCAAACTTTCAGTTTCATGCGGCTTATGTCGCCTATTCTGATGTTTTTGACAAGGTTACTGATGCTGAGGCTAAGAAGCAGTTGAACCAGAGCATATTGGATCTTCAGAAGAATCAGATAGATTATCAGGCTTTCTATGAAAGGATCGGTAAGTTCAGGGGAGAAGACCCCAATCTTCGCAGCTATGGCAGAGCCTTTATTAAAACGCAGAAGAAACGAGAGTGGCGCAGAAAGACGCAGAAGCATGATAGAATCGAGCGGCACAAGTAGGCACACGCTCGACATGGGCTCTTTTTGAATGCCCAATAATGTCCCTCTAGAATGGTCGATCAGATTTTGTGAGGTTTGTGACGTTCATAGGGTGATGGAAAATGATAGATTTTCAGTCTGCACGTTCAATTTCTACTCATGTTTGTTGAAGTTGAGAATAGCAATGTTGATGTCTCGCATGTTGACTACAGCGTCGTTGTTGACGTCTGCGTTAGGGTTCCAGTTGGTTGAACCTGGTTTGGCATTAAACAACAGAATCATGTATTGAATGTCTCTCATGTTGACTGTGTTGTCATAGACGCCTTGTGTTGGACCAGACACGTCGCCTGGAACACCAACGTGAACTTGCATCACAGATATGTACGTGTTGTCTGCTGTGTCTGTTTCACCGGGAACAGTATCTGCAATAGCCTTTATCGTGTAGTTGCCATAGGCAAAAGTGGAAGTGTTCAATGATAGGGTGATGATGTCGGAGCTTCCGATTGTTAGAGAAATGTTTGCGGATGCAAACGCGGTTGTGTTAGCATAGGCGGTTACGTTGAAAGTTGCTGGAAAGCCTCCGTGGTTTTCGACTGTGACGTTTGTGTCGCCTGTGTAACTCTTTCCAATGATTGTTTTCAAGGGTCTGACAAAAGTCACTGCAACATCTGGTGACGTTCCTGTCACGTAGACCGTTCCATCTATGGCAGTGTGAGGAATGGGCTGTGCTGGGATTTTTTCGTCAGACAGTTTTGTGTCAACCAAATCCAACGGTGCGCTGCCTGGATACAAAGCTTTGAACGTAGCGGTCGCGGCTACGCCTGTTCCGTTGACTGAAACGTTCATTCCCTGTAAAGCGCATGCGGCCAGAATGCGGCCATGTGTGCTGTTGTAGTTGTTGGTGATGTTGAATATTTTGAAGGTGCTGCCACCACTCTTAAGAAAAGGACCTTCAGCAACGGTAGAACAATTCAAAACAGAATTCAAATAGAAAAGTCTGAACTCCCAACCAGTCAAGTTCGCAACATCAGCTATTGTTATGTTGATGTTGAAGGTGTCTCCAGAAGAGACGCTAGATACTGTCGGGTAAACATACATTGTGGTTGTTGCTGCACCCACTCGATAGATAGATGAAAGGCAGGGCAGTGCCAACCCAATCAAGAGACAGATAATCGTTCGTTTAACATGTACCCTAGATGTGAACATTCTGTCTCCTTTCCCCTTTAGTTTGTAGGTTAACAAGTGAGATAATGGATATTTAAGAGTTCAGGAATAGAATTCTATACTAGAAGTAGAACCAAAAAAAGGAAGGAAATGGTCTAGTGTGCACATTTTGTGGGCTTCTATGGATAGGTGACTCCGAATTTGTTCGCGACTACTACTAGGTCGAAGATATCAATTAAGCCAGTGCCGCCTGTCAAATTCAATGCATCATTGAATTGATCGTAATAAGCGGAGACATAGCGAAGATCAAAGATGTCAACGTCGCCGTCCAGGTCCACGTCACCTTGGATTGGTGACCAAGTGTATGTAACGTCAGCGCCAACGTTGATTTCGGTCGAACCGCCTCTTGTGTACGTGAGGTTTGGTTGTGGGCTTGGATAATCCAGAGTGGCTGACTGGATGTATATGGTGCCAGTCCAGATGTTTTGCCAGGGTGGCACGATCGTCGCTTGATCCTTCCAGATGTGGGAGTAGGCTGCTTTGAATCTTATCGTCAATAGTGTTTGTGTCCCGTCTTGAGCAGAACCGCTCGCACTGCCAGTAACCGTTCCATCGACACTGTGATCCTCCGTTCCAGGTCCCCAGACATTCCAAGTAACGCTCACACAGTCCAGTAAGAGACTGTCGTAGCGCATGTCAAAGGTCAAGCTTGTTACGCTGAGGGCGTCAGAGATGCTGACTGTTATGTCGAATTCTTCACCGAGTTTTCGGCATGTCTTTGCAGTTGGGCTCAAGTTGAGGGTTGGTTTCTTGCCCCATATTTCTACTGTTCCATCGTTGGCTGTGTGCACGATCGCTTGGTAGTTTTTGTTGCTGAGGGAGTGGATTTCGAAGTGAAGAGACGTCTCTTTCATCGAGTTTGTTGAAGGTTCCACAATGTCAAGTCTGAGTTTGAGAAGATTTTGAGCGCCGGTTCCGTTGAATTCGTCGCGTAGTGAAAGGGCAATGTACCTGAAATATCCTGCGCCACCTTCGGCCTTCACAATTTCCCAGTCAAATCCTGAGCCGCCAGGTCCCCATATTGTATTCAGATACTCCTCTAGAGTTCCATTGTTGTAGGTTATCAGACTATTGTCCCATGTTATCTTGATGTCGAAGCCAAAAAGTCTATACGAATCGGTGATTTCAAGGTACACGTCGAAAAACGAGTCTGGTGGTTTCTGCTTCACAGTAGTTGGGGGATTGAAACTCAATATTGGGTCCGCTGCGGAGACTGATGGTACGTGTATGGCAATCGTTATGAAGCCTGCTAGTAGGAAGAAGAGCATCGCTACTGCAATTATCTTGCTTTTCAATTTTCTCCTTTCTCCTTATTGTTTGCTGTTGAATAGTGAGCGTAGAGCCTTATTTAAGAATTCAGGAAGCTAGTTCTATCTGAGCTTGCGACAAAGCGTCTTCTCAAAAATACTGCTGCCGCGACGGAATAAGCAAGCTCGGGCTAAGACGCAAGGTCAACCACGCGCGAAGTTCGTGGCAACGGCAACCAGGTCGAAGATGTCTATTATGTTGTCATTTGTCACGTCGTATTTTGAAATGTTAGGCCACTCAGAGTCTGTTGAGTCTTGATCATAGCAGGCTGCGACCGTGCGCAGATCTAACACGTTCACTTCTCCGTTGCAGTCAACATCTCCTCTAATCAAATGTACGGTAACAACGAGCGGTTTTGGGATTGTAATGCCTGTTATTGGCACTGAGCCATTCGCAAAGCTGAACCCGCCTAAATCGTTCCTGATTGAAACTGTAGCATTCAGTTCATGCGGCGCATAAGTTCGCCAGATATGACTTTTGTCATCACTGAACTCCACGTGGAAAGTCAGTGCAAACAAGAGGCCTCTGGGTCCGGAATAGGATTGACCGCCTGCATCACTCCATATTTGAATGGTGCCTGGATTCGCGTTGTCGACATGGCCTGCTTCGAGAACGCCCCAATAGTCTACATCTAGAAATTTCATCAACGAAGAATCATAGGCAATAGTGAAATTATAGTCGGTGAGGTTCCCCGAAATATTGGAGGCGTACACTTCAACCTCAAATGTCTTGCAGTACTCAAAAGGCTTGTTGGGGTTCGGGTCGACGAGGGCAAATTCAAGACCTAGCGATTTCAGCGTCAAGTTGCCCCACGTAGTTGGGTCAGCTGGTGGTGTGCCATCATAAACTACTGCGCTTTGAGGCCAATAGGCAGCAAAACCGTACGGCGGAGGGGGCGAAGGACCCAGATTTCGGTCAATAGATATCTTGATTGTGTCACCAATCCCAATGCCATAATCAGTATACTTCAGCCTGAATTCAGTTGCCAAGTCAGAAACAGCGAGAAAACTGCCCACACCTTGCGAGGACCAAGGACCTGATGGTTTCGTGTATCTCACATACGATTGGATGTGGTCATCGAACAAGACAAATGCATCCAAATACGAGCGTGCTGGACCAGCATCAATAGCAAACTCGATCCAAGACTGATGACCAGTCGTCGCTGGAACAGGTTCGTTGACAGCCACGTACAGATACTCAGCATCCCAAGCAATGTATCCGTCTACAGTCCAGCTTGAATTCGTTCGCCCAACAAGCTGAACGGTCAAACCTCCATCATACTCGCCTGAACTTATCAACCCGTTTACAAAATGTTCAGGTGGAAAAGACAGATCTACTGTGCCCCACGTGGTTGGGTCGGCTTGGTTCGGAACGCCAGCGTAGACTGTTGCGTTTTGAGGCCAAAAAGCAGCAAAACCATACGGCGAAGGCGGAGCAGGACCCAGATTCCTATCAATAGACATTCTTATCGTGTCGCCAAGCGCTACGCCGAAATCAGTGTATCTTATGCGGAACTCAGTAGCTGTGTTCGATGTAGCAAGAAAGCCGCTTGGACCTGTTCCTGTCCAAGGCCCTCCAGGCTTTGGGTACACGACATGGGACTGAACGTGATCATCAAATAGTGCAAATGCGTCCAATTGGCTTCGTGCAGGGCCAGCGTCTATGGCGAATTCAATCCAGGAAATGTGCCCACTGGTGGCCGGAACAGATTCGTTGACGGCAACGTAGAGGTATTCAGCAGTCCAGTCAATGTAGGCGGTTTCAGTCCAGTTTGGATCAGTTCGGCCGATGAGCTGAACTGTCATGCCACCATCATACTCGCCTGAACTTATTACTCCGTCCACAACATGTTGATCGGACGGCGGTGTCTGCTCCGAGCCTAAGGTCACGTTGCCCCACGTGGCCGAGTCTGCGGTAGGATAGAATATGCATGGGTTAGGCCAGACTGCACATTCACCGTACGGAAAATAGCTAAGATCGTTCTTGCCTCTGTCGATTGACATCTTTATCGTGTCGCCATAAGCTATGCCGAAATCAGTGTACTTGACCTTGAACTCTGTTGCAGTGTCAGTGACCGCCCGCCATTGGTACGGGAAGAACGCTATCCCGCCTGTCCCCGAAGGAACGGGGCCATCCCAGTGCCAAGGGCCCCCCGGTTTCGGGTAATGCACGTATTGGAGACTTCGGTCGTCCCACAAGACAAAAGAGTGGTAGGCCGGGGGATCATATCCTCCAGGCGCGTCGAACTGAAATTCAATCCAAGAGTGTAGCGGACCATCTGGGCCAACTGAGGGGACGGATTCGTTAACGGCAACGTAGAAGTACTCGGTATCCCACGATATGTATGCGTTTGTTGTCCATGCTGGGAAGGGTGCTCCCGACGGATAAGGCCCAACAAGTTGAACCGCCAAACCACCATCATACTCATGTGGACTTATCATTCCGTCGAGCAAATGACCAGGCGAATTGCCCAGCGTCACGTTGCCCCATTTAGCCAAGTCAGGGGTGGGATAGACAATTTCTTCGTGTCCGGGCCAGTATGCCGATTGTCCAAGCGGGTACGGTGGCGGGGGACCCAAGTTTCGGTCGATGGCCATTTTGATCGTGTCGCCATAGGCTATGCCGTAATCGGTGTATTTGAATTTGAATTCTGTGGAGCTGTTCGTAGCAGCTGACCAAGGATAGGGTGATGGATACCAGCCCCAGCCACCAGATGGTTTGGGATAACCACAATATTGCAGTGTGCCATCGTCGAAAAAGCAGAAACAGTCTAGGTAGGCGCGTTTAGGACCAGCATCCATGCAGACTTCAATCCATGACACTCTTCCAGTCGTTGGACCGGGAACGGGCTCGTTCACAGCCACGTACATGTACTGCGTGTCCCACCATATGTAAGTGTCTACAGTCCAGTTTGTATCCCATTGCCCAGTGAGTTGAACCGCCAAACCACCATCATACTCATGTGGACTTATCATTCCGTCGACAACAGGGGCGTTCCTGAAGTAGGCAGCAGATCCGACAGCTTGGCAGGTGTATACTCGCCCATTTCGGTTCGGATGTGGATTAAGAATGCCCCTGTGGTCATCGTTGCTAGAAGAGGCAAACACTGAATCAAGAACATTCCAGTTTTGAGCATCCGTTGATTCTAAAACATATAAAGTACAATCATGACCTTCTCGTCCTGTGGCAAAAACAAGATGGTTGCCAAGTTTAGTCCCGCCGTAAAAGTTGGTAACGGATGGGTTTGACCAAACTGTTTGCGCAGTGAATAGATTGTCATTTCCATCATCTCTGAACTTGTCTATATTGGAATATCCGCCAGCATTATCCTCTCCAAGAACAACCCAATCGTTGAGGAACGCCATAGCTACAAAGCCGGAAAGACTAGCAGGCTGTTGTATGACGTGAGTCCATGATGTTCCATGGTCTTTGCTTCTAAATATTGAACGAGACTCTGTATCACCAAGTCCGGAATCCTCGCTTGTGGCAACATAGAGCCAGTTGTTGTAGGGGTTCATTCTTACGTTGTGAAGATGTCGAGTGTCGAAATCTCTGATGTTGCTCCAGCTCTCTGGTTCTCCACCTGTACTGCTTTTGAACAGTCTTGCACTCTTATCAGCACCGTATTCACAGGCATACAAATTGCCCAATTCGTCTTCATCCATGTTGATGATGCCGCCATCGTTCCATGCGCGACCGAGATTTAGAACCTCAATGAAACTTGCTCCGCCATCGGTGCTTCGGTAAAGACGATTGGTGCTTATTGCACTTACAAAGACGCAGTCACGAGAATCAACATATATACACCAGATTCTTCCGGCCATCAGAGTCCAAGGATTGGGTTGGTAAGGAATCGTAAAAACTAAAGTGAAAGTTCGCCCATTATCAACACTCTTGTATACGCCGTAATTATATCCGACAAATACGTTTCCTTGGCTGTCAACATCGCTTCCCTCAAAGACAGTCTGTCCAAGTGGTTCATTGCCTTTGACCAAGTAGGTTTCTTCTTCACCAAGAGGGCTTAACAATCGCGCTGGATTTCCTCGCACCCAGTTTGGCAGCAATGCCACAAATAGACCCACGGACAACAGTGTCATGATTGTCAAACAATAGAATCTACTGGATTTTGACTTACAGAATGACATTTTCCCCTTTCACCCTTTAGTCTGCAATAGATGCAAAGTGAAAAACAGTATTTATAACTTCAGGAACTGACTTCTATTCTCAAGAGGTCGAATGTTAGAAATAGAGCAGCGCGCGCACACAAAGGGCGATTGAAATAGAAAAAGGGGAAGTTGTTTATTCGTGTTTGTTGAAGTTGAGTATCGCTATTTGTATGTCTCGCATGTTGACTATGCCGTCGTTGTTAACATCTGCGTTCGGCTTCCAGTTGGATGAGCTTGGGTTGGTGTTGAATAGGAGTATGATGTAGTTGACGTCTCGCATGTTCGTGGTACCGTCAAAAACGCCTTGCGTTGGGCCTGAAACATCGCCTGGAACGCCCACATGCACGAGGACCGGGCAAGTGTAGTTGTTATCAGCGAGGTTTGTTTCGTCAGGCACAGGGTCTGCAACTGCGCTTAGCTCGTACATACCGTAAGAGGCTCCTGTTGTGTCCCAAGTGAATATTAGCGTTGTCGAATCTCCGCCAGTTAACGTCGTGTTGACGAAGGTTGCGACGGTGGTGTGGTTGACATACGCCGTCGTGTCTATGTTCTCAATGTAGTCCCCTGGATTTCCAGTCGTCATGGATAAGTTGCCGGAGTATCCCAGTCCTATTACTGTTTTGAAGGGTGTGATGTCCGTGACCGCTATGTTGTGCAGAGTCAGATGCACGTCGCCCCATGTTTCTGGTTGAGCTGGTGGCGTGCCATAATAGACTGTTGCGTTTTGAGGCCAAAAAGCAGCAAAACCATACGGCGCAGGCGGAGCAGGACCTAGATTCCTGTCAATAGACAACTTGATCGTGTCACCACGAACAATGCCATAATCGGTGTATTTCAACTTGAATTCGGTTGCAACGTTGGAGACAGCCGTGAAATTGCTGGGACCCTGACCGCTCCAAGGACCTGATGGCTTCGGATATCTCACGTGTGACTGAATATGGTCGTCGAACAGGACAAACGCGTCTAGGTAGGAACGTGCAGGGCCAGCGTCTATGGCGAATTCAATCCAGGAAATGTGCCCGGTAGTGTTGGGGACAGGTTCATTGACAGCCACGTAGAGATACTCATTGTCCCAGTCTATGAATCCGTCAACGGTCCAGTTAGGATCAGTTCGCCCAACAAGTTGAACCGCCATACCACCATCATACTCACCAGGACTTATCAGCCCATTCACGTTGTGTCCAGGTGGAAATGAGAGATACACGTCACCCCACGTGGTTGGGACAGCTTGGATTGGTGTACCGTCGTAGACTGTTGCGTTTTGAGGCCAAAAAGCAGCAAAACCCCAAGGCGGAGGCGGAGCAGGACCCAGATTCCTATCAATCGACATTTTGAGCGTGCCACCACGCACAATTTGATAATCAGTGTACTTCACCTTGAATTCAGTTGCCACATCCGACACTGCCGAGAAGTTTCCCGGACCCACACCGACCCAAATACCTGATGGTTTCACATATCTGTCGTACCATTTGGCATTGTCATCAAACAATATAAACGCATCCAAATAGGGACGTGCAGGACCAGCATCAATGGCGAATTCAATCCAAGATTTGTGTCCAGTAGTGTTAGGGACAGGTTCATTGACAGCCACGTACAGATACTCATTATCCCAAGCAATATACGCGTCAACGGTCCAGTTAGGATCAGTTCGCCCAACAAGTTGAACCGCCATACCACCATCATACTCACCTGGATTTATCACTCCGTCGACAACATGCCCAAGTCCATGATCAAGCGTCACGTCGCCCCATTTTGTGACGTTAGGCGTTGGATAGACGATCTCTTCGTGGCCCGGCCAGTATGCCGATTGTCCAAGTGGGCTTGGCGGCGGCGGACCCAAGTTTCGGTCAAGGACCAACTTTATCGTGTCGTTAAAGGCTATGCCATAGTCAGTGTACTTGATTTGGAATTCTGTAGCCGTGTTATTGACAGCTAGCCAGGGGAATGGTGCCGGAGCCCATCCCCATCCGCCCGATGGTTTCGTATAGGTCACATATTGCAGAGTTCCGTCGTCAAACAAGACAAAAGCATCCAAGTTTGGTCTTGAGGGACCAGCGTCCATGCAGAATTCAATCCAAGATACCTTTCCTGTTGTTGCGGGAACGGGCTCGTTCACAGCCAAGTAGAGGTATTGTGTATCCCACCATATGTAGGCGTCTACAGTCCAGCTTGTATTCCATTGTCCGGTAAGTTGAACGGCCATGCCACCATCATACTCACCTGCTGTTATGACTCCGTCCACAACGGGTGCAGCAGACACAGGAGACACTTTCAAACTGACAACAAGGATTCCGACACAAAGCAACATCAACAATACAATACTCACTAGTTTTCTTTGCATTTTCTTCCTTTCTCCCCTAAAGTTTGCTACGTAAATAGACGTTCAGCCTTTAATTTAAGGCTTCAGGAACAAAGTTTCACAAAAAACAGATGTGACTGCGCGGTCCATCACGTTACTGCAGATTACCTTGCTATTGCAGCGATATGGATGATGATAGCGATTCCTCTTGAAGACAAGATGGTTTCTTCTGTTAGCCTGTTGTCGTTTAGACTAGCTTCTGTCCTCACACTGAGCTAGAAAAAGAAAGGAATTTGGCGTGCATCAGATGTTGCTGCGGTGGCTAGTATGAGAAACCAAAGTTTCCTGCAATCACGATGAGGTCGAAGATGTCAATCAGGTTGCTAGCGCCTGTCAGATTCAAATCCGCGTTGGTACCGTCATAGAAGGTAGAGACATCGCGAAGGTCTATGATGTCAACGTCGCCGTCCAGGTCCACGTCACCTTGGATTGGTGACCAAGTGTATGTGACATCAGCGCCAACGTTGATTTTGTTGTCCGAACCGTTTCTTATGTACGTACGATCTGGTTGTGGGTTTGGATACTTGAGCGTCGCTGATTGGATGTAAATGCTTCCAGTTGCGATATTTTGCCAGCCTTGTATCGTGCTTTCATCTTTCCATATGTGATTGTAGGCCGCTTTGAATCTGATTGTTACCAACGTGAGTGACCCGCTTGCGCTTCCGGTTGTTGTGCCCGTGACCTTGCCGTTAACATCGTCAGGAGTTATTATGCCCGTTCCATAAGCTAAGTTGACGGTCCCGCTAACGTAGTCCAACAATGCAGTGTCGTAGTGAATCTCGAAATCGAAGCCTGTGACGCTTTCACCGTTGGATATGGCTATTGCAACATCGAATTCTTCATTGATTTTCCTACATGTTTTGGTAAGCGGGTTTAGGTTAAGAGTGGGCGTGGAACCGAATATCTCGTAGGTCGCGTCCGTAGTGGTATGTGCAATTGCTTGCCACCCTGAGTCACTCAGCTTATCAGTTTCGAAATGCAAAGGCGTTTGCTTCTTCCAGTTCGTATGAGGGTCTTGGATCATGAATCCTAAGGTCAACAGTGCGTGGCTTCCAGTGTAGCCTGAACCCAGAGACAATGCCACAAACTTGTAGTATCCTGTTCCAGCTTCGGCCTTTGTGACTTCATAGTTGGTTGCGCCCCAGATGGCATTAAGATTGCTCACATAGGAAGCATGGTCGAAAGTTATCAATGTGTTGTCCCATGTGATGTTGAGGTCGAACCCGAATAGGTCTGTCATATCGTCTGCCACTACTGTGACTTCGAAAGGCGTGCCTACGTCTCCGAATTGTTTCGTCGTCAGAGGTGGTGTAATGTATAGAGTTGGCTGCAATTGTGGAGCCAGAAGCACGTCGCCCCACGTAGATGCGTCAGCCGTAGGATAGAATATGCACGGGTTCGGCCATACTGAGCATTCGCCAAGCGGAGGATAAGTGAAATCATCCTTCCCTCTGTCAATCGACATCCTTAGCAGGTCGCCATAAGCTATGCCATAGTCCGTGTACTTGACTTGAAATTCGGTAGCCGTGTTGGTGGCAGCGTACCAAGGATAAGGATAATTGAATCCGGAAGGCACATCCCAGTACCATCCACCTGATGGCAATGGATACAGCACATGCTGCGGAGTCCCATCAGCAAACAGCACGAAAGAGTGATATGCCACACTTGTATTGAACTGAAATTCAATCCAAGAGCTCTTTCCTGTCCCTGGAACGGGTTCGTTGACAGCTACATAGAGGTATTCTGTATCCCACGATATGTAGGCATCGGTTGTCCATGGTGAGAACGGCGCTCCCGATGGATATGGTCCGACAAGTTGAACAGCCATGGCATCATCATACTCACCAGCGCTTATCACACCATCAATTGTACGGTTAGAATACGTTGCCGTAAGCACAGTGTTTGACTGCAAGTCTATGGTTCTAACAGGGTTTGTGGAGCTGACTTCCCAATGTGAAAATTTGATGGAATCTCCTCCTGATGTGATCGATGAGGGCATCGTAATCGTGTGAAAACCACTGTCCAAAGTTATCGGCGTCCCCGTTACAGCCGGCAGTAAATCAACAGTGTAAGCTATACCAGAAACCGGAACAGAATTCACCGTTAGTTCACAGGGATGTGGCGGCTGTGGCGGCACGTCTCCCCACGTAGTCGGTTGAGCTTGTGGCGTGCCATCGTAGACAATCGCATTCTGAGGCCAGAACGCGGCCTGACCGTAAGGTGGAGGCGGAGCAGGACCCAGATTCCGGTCAATAGCCAGCTTTATCGCGTCACCAGGCGTCATGCCATAATCAGTATACTTCACCCCGAACTCAGTCGCTGTGCCAGAAACGACTAGAAAAGTGCCTACTCCTAAACCCCACGGTCCAGAAGGTTTCGTGTACCTGTTGCAAGCCTGAACGTGGTCATCGAATATAATGAAGGCGTACAGATAGGAGCTTGATGGACCAGGATCAATGGCAAACTCGATCCAGGACAGATGACCAGTCGTCGGTGGCACGTGTTCGTTGACTGCTACGTAAAGGTACTCTGTGTCCCAAGCTATGTACGCGTCTACAGTCCAGCTTGGATTCCAATTCGGTCGTCCAATAAGTTGAACCGCCATACCACCATCATACTCACTAGGACCTATCACGCCATCAATTGTATGGTTTGAATACGTTGCCGTAAGCACAGTGTTTGACTGCAAGTTTATCGTTCTAGCAGGGTTTGTGGAGCTGTCTTCCCAATGTGCGAAGTTGTAGGAATCTGCTCCTACTGTGATTAATGAGGGCATCGTGACCGTGTGCGAACCACTGTCCAAAGTTATCGGCGTCCCCGTCACAGCCGACTGTACATCAACAGTGTAAGATATGCCAGATACCGGAATAGAATTCACCGTTAATTCATAAGTGGTTGGTCCTGACGGACCTAGGTGCACGTCGCCCCATGTGGTTGGTTGAGCTGGTGGCGTGCCATAGTAGACAACTGCGCCTTGAGGATAGAACGCCGCATACCCATACCAGTCCCGCGGCAGTGGACCAGATGAACCATTGTTCCTGTCAATAGCCAATTTGATCGTGTCACCGTATGTAACACCGTAATCAGCATACTTCACCCTAAACTCGGTCGCAACGCCAGATACCACCGAGAAATTGCCTGCACCTAGACCACCCCATGGCCCATTAGGTTTTGGATACCTCACATATGACTGCGTGTGGGTACCGAATATTGCGAAGTCCCATAGATATGTGCTTGATGGACCAGGATCAATGGCAAACTCGATCCAAGACGCCCCAGTCTCCGTCGGAACGTGTTCGTTGACAGCAACGTAAAGAAACTCTGTGTCCCAAGCTATGTAGGCGTCAACAGTCCAGCCTGGATTCCATCTTCCAATAAGTTGAACGGCCATACCACCATCATACTCACCGGCGGTTATGACTCCGTCCACAACTGGTGGAGCGAACACGGGAGACACCTTCAAACCAACAACAAAAATCTCTGCAAAAAGCAACGTTAACAATACAATGATCACTAGTTTCTTTTGCATTTTCGTCCTTTCCCCTATTGAAGTCTGCGTGAATATAAATACAGGTGCAACTTTATTTAAAGCTTCAGGAACAAAGTTCTACTGTAAATCAGTGGCGTGATTTTTGTACATGTTATCGTGTGCGTGTGCTGACAGCCATAGCCTAAATCAAGTGTTCTGGAAAGGCTCTATTCGTGTTTGTTGAAGTTGAGTATCGCTATCTGTATGTCTCGCATGTTGACTGTGCCGTCGTTGTTAACATCTGCGTTCGGCTTCCAGTTTGGTGAACTTGGATTGGTGTTGAAAAGTTGTATCAGGTAGTTGATGTCTCTCATGTTGCAGGTTTTGTCATAGGCACCTATTGTTGGGCCTGAAACATCGCCCGGAACACCAACATGCACGGCGATAGTGCAGGTGTGGTTGTTGTCCGCAATGTTTGTTTCACCCGGCACGGGATCTGCAACTGCGCTTATTTCGTATGTGCCGTAGGACGCGGTTGTCGTGTTCCATGTCAATGCGAGTATTGTGGAGTTTCCGCTGGCTAGGGTGGTGTTCATAAATGCGGCGATGATGGTTTGGTTAGCATAAGCCACGGTGTTGAAGCTTTCACCGTAGTCGCCTGAATTTGCAATGGTTACAGACATGTTGCCGGCGTATCCCAGTCCTATTACTGTCTTGAAGGGTGTGACGTCGGTGACCGCCACATTGTGCACAGCCAGCGTCACGTTACCCCATGTAGCCGGCACAGCCTGGATTGGAACGCCGTCGTAGACTGTTGCGTTTTGAGGCCAAAAAGCAGGAAAACCATACGGCGGAGGCGGAGCAGGACCAAGATTCCTATCAATAGACATTCTTATCGTGTCACCACGCGCGATACCATAATCAGTATATTTCACCCTGAACTCAGTGGCCACATCCGACACTGCTGAGAAGTTGCCTGGACCCACACCGACCCAAAGACCTAACGGCTTCACGTACCTGTCGTACCACTTAGCATGGTCATCAAAGAAGACAAACGCATCCAGATAGGGGCGTGCTGGACCAGCGTCTATGGCAAATTCGATCCAAGACTTATGCCCAGTAGTGTTGCGAACAGGCTCATTGACAGCAACATAAAGATACTCAGCGTCCCAAGCAATGTACGCGTCGACAGTCACGTTTGGATTCCATCGATCGACAAGCTGAACAGTCATACCACCATCATACTCACCAGCGCCTATTGTTCCGTCGACAATAGGTCCGGCTTTTGTATACGTTGCCGTGAGCACAGCATTTGATTGTAGGTTCAAGGTTCTAGCAGGGTTTGTGGAGTTGTCTTCCCAACGTGCGAAGTTATAGGCGTCTGCTCCAATCGTGATTAATGAGGGCATCATGATCGTGTGAGAACCGCTCTCCAAAATTATCGGCGTCCCCGTTACAGCCGGCAGTAAATCAACAGTGTAAGCTATACCAGAAACCGGAACAGAATTCACCGTAAATTCATACGTAACTGGTTCCGACGGAGCTAACGTCACTGTGCCCCAAGTGGTTGGGTCAGGCGGATTATAGTACACTACTGCGCCTTGAGGCCAGAACGCTGCGAAGCCATAAGGCGCCGGCGGTGGTGGACCCAGATTCCGATCTATAGCCAATTTTATCGTGTCTCCTAGTGCAATGCCAAAGTCTGTGTAT
>Ga0315279_10006216_pt1 | contig 15148 bp, 7 predicted proteins | sample YL17G06_20_MG_FD_203694 | JGI IMG/M metagenome (GOLD analysis project Ga0315279, IMG submission 203694) | Sediment microbial communities from Yellowstone Lake, YNP, Wyoming, USA - YL17G06_20 | ecosystem: Environmental > Aquatic > Freshwater > Lake > Sediment | place: USA: Wyoming | collected... | reverse complement strand
TATTTAGCTCGTTGATTAAAGTCGGGCTTTGATTGACAATTTGCGCATCTTTATTGTCCATTTTATTTATTTGCGCTTCAAAAAAACTTTTAACTTTATAATCATCAGCTTTATATTTTTTAGTTGGGTTCGTTTTAAGGTTGATAGTAAAATTTATTTCCACTTCTTCTTCGGGTAATAAAAGGGCAAGCCGAGAAATTTGGTCTTTGGTCCAGAGAATTTGTTCTTCTTCATGCAAGCCTTTATTTTCGTCTTTTAAACTAGGCCAGTCCAAGAAAATTGAATCTAAAACTGCCCGAATTTTAATATCGCCCAAGGCCTTTTTACTTTTATTTTGAATGCTGATTAGATAATTTAAACTGTCGCCAAAATTTACTGGCTTATTTTGGTTAGAACCATTAATAATCAGATTTGTTAAAAGTTCGCCTTTGATTACTTCTAGGGAAATTTTTTCTTCCTTTTGGCTAAAATAATCGTCAGCTGGTCCTTTTAATTTAGCCGTGGCAGTTAATTCAATTGGCGCACTTTCCTGAACTTCAAATTTACCTTTTATTTTTATTTGTTTTTGCGCTTGGGGCAGTAAACTATCAATAAGCCAAACTTTGGGGCTGGCCTCAGCCAAGCCGGGGCTGGCCTCAGCCAAGCCGGGTCTGGCCTCGGCCAAGCCAGTGCTGGTTTCTTCCTTGGCCGGTTTAATTGCTTCGGCATTGCTTTGGCTTTCTGGTTCAATGATTTGGCTTTCTAAAAGTGTAAATTCAGCAGGATAAGCCAATTCAATTGACAGGTTATTTAATTCCACGTCTGGCGATTTATTAGTTATTTTTAAAGTTAATTCAGTTTCTTCCTTGGTGGCTACTTGATTGTCATGCTCTACTTCCAGATTAACCAAACTCTCATTAAAATCAGTGCTAAAAGCAACGTTTTTTTGAAATTCTGAATTAAAATTTGCAGGCACATAGCTTAAAGTCGCGGAAATTGTTTGCTTGGAATTAATTGCGCCGATTAATTTGCCAGTAATTTCTAGGGTTTGATTCTGATTTGGATATAAATCATTAATTTGCCAGGTTTTAATATTAGAATAAGTTAATTGTTCTGCTGGGATTTGCGGCGGCAAATTGGAAGAGGCAAAAATAAAACCATTAGGTAAATTGACAATGAGCTGAAGTTTGGTTAAACTGACATCTTCAAGATTGGCATATTTAATTTGATAGGTGATGTTTTCTCCGGAAACAGCGCTAAAAGGAGCTTTGATTTCTAGATTTACTTTATTACCCGTGAATTTTGACTGGGGCTGAAAAACTAATAAGCCCAAAAAAGAAACAGTTAGGATTATCAATAAAACAATAATTATTCCCAAAATCAAATTTCTGGTTTTGTTTTTATTTTTAAATTCCAATTTATCCATGGCTGGCATTTTGCCTTCTTCTTGATAAATTATTTTTAATTCTTTTTCCATTTCCTTGGCTTTGATTTTTTCCTGGCTGGCTAAATCTTTTTTTCGTTTTTGCAATTTAAAAATTAAACCCCTTTGCTTTTTATTCTCGGGCAGATTGTTTTTTTCTAAAATAGCCTCATTAGTTGAGGCTTTGAGCGGCTTAATTTCCTTTTTGGGGATTAAGGGTGCTGGAGAAATTTTATCTGGAGTTTTATTTTTCATAAAAACAATTTTGCGCCAAAAAACTGTGAATTATTTATAATTATTTAAACTATTGGTTTGAATCAAAGACAATGGCTAAAAATTTATCAGTATTTAATTCATCAATCAGACTAAAGGTATTTATATTTTTAATTAAATTATTGGGATAGATAATCTGATAACTTAAATTTTGGGGGAATTTTATTTTAGCATAAATTTTAAAATTTTCCTTGCCTGACTGTTTTTGCCAAAGTAAAGAATACCTTTCTAATTTTTCAGGATTGGTTGCAAAACCAAACTGATTTTTAATTAGTTCAAAATAATTTATTTCAGTCGCTGATTTTTCCAGATTCAATTTAAAAGGTAATTTGTATTGCAAGGTTATGGTTTGAGTCTGGCCAGGCAAAACTTTTACCCAATTAGCAAAAACTGTTTTATTACTCTCAATATAAATTTCTGTTTGGCTGACTGGGTCTATTTGTTGTTCTAGCTCAATTGCTGCTAGATCCTGATCTTTTTGATAATTTTCCCAATCAAAAACATCAAAAAATTCTGGGGGCATTGCTTCAAACCCTTTGGCGGAAAGTAGCTCGCTGTCTTTAGGCACATAAATTCTTAAATAATCCAAATTAGGTACGCCATAAAATAATTCGCCTGCTTGGCCCGTATGAGTTTTGGTAATGGTTAAAGTATTGATAATTGAGCCATCAGCAGCAACATTGACTTCTAAATCAGCGGTTTGTTTGATTTTGGCATCTGTTTTTTCCCCAGCAATATTGGTATCAACAATTTCTAAATAATCTTTGTCTGTATTTTTCAGTTCTCCGCCCCAGTTATTATTCAAAACCAATTTTTCCAAAGAAAAATTAGTGAAATAAAACTGAAGCTCTTTTTCATTTAAGGAATTTAAAAATAAATCTAAAATTTCAGTGAATTTTTGTCTATCAGAATGCAAAAGGCGGTTAATGACTAGAGGAGTTAAGTCAGCAATAATTTGTTTTGGCTTATTGTTATTTTTATCATTATTAAGTTCCACATTGGCCTGAATTTCCTGGAAAAAATTGTCAGCCGTAATAGTGATATTATAGGCTGGTAAGTCAATCGGGCCAGTAATTGCAAGAATTTTTTCTAAAAAGGTGGCATTAATAAAAATTAAGCCATCAACTGTCGGACCGCCGCTTTTTTCATAAAACCACATTAATTTTTCTGCTGAAGTAGGTAAATTTGAAAACCAATTCGCATCTTGGAATTCCCAGCGTTGGTTCATGATTAAAAGTGGTTTGGGGGCTTGGATATTAACTTTCAAGCCAGCTTGGAGATCATAAGGACCGCCACCAGGCACATTAATTTTTTCAAAATTCCCTTGGTTTATATCAACTAAAGCCAGGCTGCCAATAAAGCCGCCGGTTGGCCGCAATTCATGGTTATTTTGAAATAGCAGCAAATACCTTTTAAGATTATCTTGACCTAAAAATTTAGCAATCAAATCAGCAGAGGACATAAAGCTTTGAACATTTTTTTCTAAAATGGGCAGGGCTAATTGGAGTGCTTGCATTTTATCTTTATATTCACCGGGGATTTCCGATAAATCTAAATTCTGCAAATTTGTATTGGCAAATTCTAAATCAGGTAAAATTAAATTTAAGCTATTTTTTAAAGACTCCAATTTAGCAGTTAAATTCAAATTGGCAGGATTATTTTCTAAATTAATTTTATCAATAGTCGCGGTTAAGATGGCTGCACTATTTGATAATTTCTCCCCAATTTCCACCAATTTTTGCGCAGTTATAAATTGGTTTTTTATGCCCGGTGTTAATTTTAAAATTTCCTGGGTGAGAAAATTAATTTTGTCTAATCCCTGGCGAGCTTGGCTAAAATTCTGGCTCGCAGCCTGCAATTCAAACTGGGTATAATATAAATCTTGAGCCGAGGCTGCTTTTTCCGAGAGAGCTAAATGCACGAGTGCCTGGCTGGTTTTTTGGATAACATCATTTTTTTTGCCTTGCAAATTTTGGTAATAATCATAGAGATAAAAAGGTAAAATAAAAATAAAACAAAAAACAATAAAGCTAAAAAGTGTTTTTTTCCAATAACTCGGGATTATAAATTTGCCAAATTTAATTTCTGCGGGAAGGAGTCTGGGTAGGCGTAAGGAAAATTTGGGCAGATTAAATTGTAATTCTGAAATTTTTGTCCTTAAGGATTTTTGGGGTAAGCTTTCTTTTTCAATTGGTTTAAATAGTTTAGTGCCTTTGGGTCTGTATTGGAAAATTTGCCTTGTTTCTTGCAGAAAAACCAAGATTCTTTGCCAGATTTTATTAAAAGCAAAATTTTTACTTTCTAATTTTTTTAAAATTTCTTCAATGATAATTTGGGCTTGGTCTTCATTGTCTTGGCTTTCATTTTTTTTAGTTTCAGGAGATTTTTTAAGATCAAGTATGTAAGGTGAAATTTTGGATTTTCGTTTTGGCGCGACATTAGGCGTTTCCAGTTTAGCAATAATTGGTTGAGCTAAATTTGAAACTGCAGATTGGAGTTCTTCTTTTTTTATTTCAGGAATAATTACTGGCTTCTTTTTCTGGAGATTGAAAATTTTGGCAATTTTGGGCAAAGTCGCTTTATTTTTTCTTTGCAAACGCAATAAAACACTCATCCCCTTTTTGGGTGCTTTTTTCTTGGTCTTCAATGGAGACCTTTTTGCTTTTTTTGCCTTTGGGGAATGCTTTTTAATTTTTATTTGAGGACGCATGGGAATGTTTTATGATGTTATATGAAGTTATTTGATGTTTTATTGGGTTATATTAGGTTGCTGTTATTTAGGAACTATTGTGCAAGGATATGGTTGTAAATTTCCAAAGTTTTTTGGGCGCAGGTTTGCCAAGAATATTTTTTTATTTGTGCCAAGCCATTTTGGCGCATTTGATTTTTTAATTCTGGACTGGTGAGGACTTTTTTAATTGTTTGCGCCATCTCTTCAATGTTATACGGGTCAAAGTAAAGAGCGGCAGGGCCTAAAATTTCTGGCAGGCTTGTATTTTTGGCGGCGACAACTGGAGCGCTACAAGCCATGGCTTCCAGGCCAGTCAAGCCAAAACCTTCATAATAAGAAGGGATTACAAAAATTTTTGCGGCATTATAAAAAAGTGGTAATTCTTCATCAGCAATAAAGCCTGGAGAAATAATATCATTTTTAAAGAAGGATTTATTAATCGTTTCTTTGATATTTGGGTAATACGGATCTTCTTGTCCGCCAAGTACTAGCTGATAGTCAAAATCACCTTGTTTTTTCAAGATTTCAAAGGCTTTAATTAAACCCTCAAAATTTTTATGATTGCGCCAAGCGCTAATAAAAAAAAGAAAAGGCTTGGTAAGATTATATCTGTTTTTCAGTTCTTTTATTTTAGCATAATTTTCAATGATTTTAAAGGCAGATTCTATCCCCAAATAAACCACAGCAATTTTTTCTGCTGGGACATGGAAATATTTAGTCAAATCTTCTTTGGTTGAGTTAGAAATGGTAATAATTTTAGCTGATTTTTTCAAACTGGTTTTGATGGTTAAGTCATAGGCCTTTTTATGCCACCATAATTTTTGTTTGTGGCCGGGGAAGAATTTGGGGGTAATGTCATGAATTGTGGTTAAGCGTTTTTTATTGTAAAAAATCGGCGCGTTAAAATGGGTAAAATGCATTAAATCTAACTTGAACCTATTTATCTCCCCTAAAAATTTTGTTTGTTCAGAATAACTATACCAAGGTGAAGTAACTTTTATTTTATGAATTTTATCATGGGGTATTTGATATTGAGAGAAAGTAGGTTCTAACAAAAATAAAAAATAATCATTTTCTTGGTCTAGCTGAAAAATGTTGGCTGTCAGCTGTTTTATATAATTGCCAATGCCAGACTGGGCTTTGCCATACATTCTGGCATCAATGCCGATACGCATATTGAAGTAATTAGTAATTTGTAATGAGTAATTAGTTATTTGTTAAATATTTTAAGGTTTCTTGGGCGCAGGTTTGCCAGGAAAAACGTTTAACATTTTCTAAACCTTTGTTGATTAGATTTTGTTTTAGAGTTGAGTTGGTTAAAATTTGGTTTATGGCTAAAGCGATTTCTTCAAGCTGGTCTGGTTTAACCAAAAAGGCAGAGCCGCCTAAAATTTCAGGAAAAGAAGAATTGGAACTAGCAATGACTGGCAAGCCGCAGGCTTGGGCCTCTAAAGCAGGGAAGCCAAAGCCTTCATAAAATGAAGGAAAGATAAAAAGTTCAGCTAAGTTATACAAAAATGGTTTATCCTGGCGGTTAATATAATCAAGATAAAAAATTTGCTTGGTAAAAGGAGATCTTTGGGCCAAGTCAAAAATTTTTTTATAGCCCCAGCCTTTTTCGCCAGCAATAACCAGATTTAAATCAGCAAATTCAGAAAAATTATTTTTCAAAAGATTAAAAGCTTCAATAATGCCAGTAATATTTTTTCTCGGCTCTAAGGTGCCAAGGAATAAAATAAATTTTTCTGGCAATTGATATTTGGCCTTAATTTGTGCAAACTCTGGCAGATTTTTATCCCGTGGCTGAAAAAGTTCATGATCAATCCCAGAATAGACAACTTTAATTTTATTGGTTTGAATTTCATAATAATTAATCAGGTCATTTTTGGTATTTTGGGAAACAGCAATTATTTTGTCAAAAGCGCTCATTAGTTTTTGGGGATTGATAACTTTATGCCAAAATTGTCTTTTTAAAGAAAAAAAAGAGGGATAAAGCTCAAAAGATAAATCATGTACGGTAATAATTTTTTTGCTGGAATTTGTTAAAGCAAAAAAGCTTAAATTAGGCGCAAAAAAAATATCCGTGTTTTTGATTAAATCATCAATTTTGGGATATTTAAAAAATTTTAAACTAAAATTAAAAAGTTTGTTTGGGTATTTAAAGCCGAAAAATTTTACATTTGGATAATTGAAGCGGGGCAAGTTGGCAGCTACATCAGCTTGGGCGTTATAAAAAAGTTGATATTGATCTCGCTGATCAATTTTAAATAAATTAGCCAATAAATTGTAAGTATATTCGCCTACGCCAGAGTAGTTTTGGTTCATCAGACAGCGGATATCTATAGTGATATTCATGAATTATGAGATATGAATTAGGAGATATGAGATAGGGAAAGAGTGTAAGTGTAATTTTTAACCCCGCACCAGAATGCCCCAGATTTTTGTCTAGGGATGAAGGTACAAGAGATCGTTAGGCCTTCGGTACGGGGTTACGCTCACACTGTAACAAAGGGGAATTGCTAACTCCTGTCGGTGTGGCTTCATTTTGTTTTTTGAATTCAGCCCAGGTTTTGGCAATAAAATCTTGGATCTGGGCGTAAAAAATCTGGGTATTGAATTTTTCAGCGTAATTTTTTATTGCTTGAGGATTATAGGCTTGAGGTTTAAATTTTAAAATTGTGTCAATAAGCGCTTCCCATGCCTGCTCATCAAAAAATTTGCCAGTCTGGCCATCAATGACAGTTTCTAAAGCGCCACCGCCAGCATAAGCAATCACAGGCCGGCCGCTGGCCATGGCTTCAATGGCTGTTAAGCCAAAATCTTCAATTTGCGGGTGGATGAGAGCCAGACATTCAGACAGATATTTTCTTTTGTCTTCTTCTGAAACAGCGCCAAGAAATTCAATATTGGGCTTGGCCATTTTCCGTAATTTGTCTTCTTCTTCGCCAATGCCAATTATTTTCAGGGGAATATTTAATTTATTAAAAGCTTGGATGGCTAAATCAACTTTTTTATAGGGTTTTAAGCGGGAGATTAAAAGATAATAATTGCCAGGTTCTTTAGCAATATAAAAATTATGAGTATCAACTGGCGGATAAATAACCGTGCTTTCACGGTTGTAATAATTTTTTATTCTGCGGGCAATAAAATGTGAATTGGCAATAAAATGATTGACGCGCTGGGCCGCAACCTGGTCCCAAAGACGCAATTTATTCAAAAGCCAAGGCAAAAATGGTTTGGCTAATTTGCTTTCCTTGATTTCTTTAGAATATTGATGAGCTTCACTCCAGAGATAGCGTGTGGGCGTATGGCAATAGCAAATGTGCAGGGTCTGCGGATGGGTAATAGCGCCTTTGATTAAAGCAGAAGTTGAGGAAATAACAATATCATAATTGCTTAAGTCAAGCTGTTCAATTGCCACTGGCATTAAGGGCAAATACCAGCGGATTTTGGAGCTGGCCAAGGGCATTTTTTGCAAAAAAGAAGTGCGGATGTCTTTACCTTCAAATCCCGACAATCTTTTTTTATCATGGATTAAAGTGTAAATCGGCGCGTCTGGATAAAGTTCTGACAAAGCTAAAAGCACTCGTTCTGCACCGCCGGCTTGATTGAGATAATCATGTAATAAGGCAACTTTCATATGGATACTAATTTACTAATCTGTTACGAATCTACAAATTATTTAGTGAGTGATTTAATGTTCTCATTTTAGCTTAGTTTAACATAAAAATCAAGCGCAAAAAACAGCCCATTGTGGGCTGCTTTTTTATTATTTAATTATTTGGATTTTATAAAGCTTCGCGTTTTGGTAAAAGCACGACTTTAGGTGTTTTGAATAAGATTTGCAGATCTAATTTTAATGACCAGTTTTCAATATAATAAATGTCTAATTTTACTTCTTCATCAAAATCCAAATCAGAACGACCAGAGATTTGGGCCAATCCAGTAATGCCGGGTTTAATGTCCAAAACTCTTTTTTGATAATCTTTATATTTAGCAACTTCTTCAGGCAGATGCGGTCTGGGTCCGACTAAGCTCATTTTGCCAATAAAAACCAAAAATAATTCAGGCAATTCATCAATGCTATATTTGCGGATAAATTTGCCAACTTTAGTAATTCTTGGATCATCCTTGATTTTGACTAAAGGGCCTTCTCTCAAATTTAATTCTTGCAAGGTCTTTGAATATCTTAAGGAATCTGATTTATCAATCATTGATCTAAATTTAAAATAGCAAAAAGGCCTGCCAAACTGCCCCATTCTTTTTACCAAAGTGCCATCATCTAAATGACTAAAAAAAATAGGACCTTTTGAATCTAGTTTAATAGCTATAGCGGTAATAAGCATGATTGGGGAGGTTATAATTATAAAAATAGCAGAGATAATGATGTCAAAAATTCTTTTATAAATCCTGCCCCAGCCCTCTAGCTTGGTTTTTTTAATTTCAAAAATAGGGATGCTAGCTAAGGTATCAATTTCCAAACGGCTAGTTTTTGTTTTAAAAAGGTCAGCAGAAAATTTAAAAACAATATGGTTAGCTTCAGTGAAAGTAATTAAATCAAAAGTTTTTTCTTTTTCCAAATTAGAATCGGCCTGAATAATTTCGTCAATAATTTCTTTTTTATGAAGTTCTAAGATTTGATTTTTAATTTCTTCATTAAAATTAGAATAGACTTTTACGATTTGATAACCTAATTGCGGCTTATTTTTTATTTCCTCAATTATAATCTGGGTATTTTTATCCTGGCCGATTAAAATAATTTTTTTTGCGCCATAGCCCTTTTTAAGCAAATATTTTTGAATTTGGAAAATTAGCAAACGGCCGATGGAAACATAAATAATGCTCAAAACCCAGACTGCTAAAATAATAAAACGAGAAGAAAAAAGTTCGCGTTTTATGAAAATAGCCACAATAATGGCCAAGATGCCAGTTGAGCAAGCCAAAAATATTTTATTGATTTCCTGAATTAATTTGCGTCTAATTTTAATGGCATAAAGGCCAGCAACTGCAAAAATTAATAACCAAAGTAAGGCCACTAAAATTGTGTAGATTAGATATTCTCCCAAAGATAAAGCATAAACAACGGGCCTGATTTCAGTGACAAATGAACCAACGCGAAGATAATAAGCAGTCAAAGCAGCCAAAATCAGCATTAGAAAATCTAGGGGGATTAAAATTATGGTAAATAATAAATCAGTTTTTTTCATAAGTTTTAAATTAAGGGCACCCAAGAGGGAACCCTAATTTCTAGCTAAATATCCAAATAAGCAATAAGCCGGATTCTGTTCTTCTACGCTTTTATGAAGCCTAGAAGCATGATCATCTATCTAGGCTTGGCATTACTGCCAAGCTCAAGCGGACTACTTTTACCTCGGCTTTTACTTTGTAAAAGACGGGTTTGTCCTTGCACCAGGTAGAGTTTACCACGGCTACTCTGTTGCCAGAGGCCGAGTTTTGTAGCCATTTGTCTCGAGAACAAATAACACCAAAACACTTTTCATCTTTGGCCATTCGTAGCTCAGAGAGCGAAGAATGGCTAGTATAGTTTCTGTGGCACTGGTCCTAATTTAACATTGCTGTTAAACCAATGGGCGTTACCCATTACCATGAACCTTTTTCGGTTCGGGGTGTCCGGACTTTCCTCCTCGGCATAGCAGAGCTATGCCGGGCGATCATCTGCTTATTTGGATATTTAGCCACCCCTGAATTAACAGGGTTTAGCATATTCTTATTTTACTATATTATTTGAATTTTGTCAAGATTTAAATTAAACAACACCAATTAGTTCCTTTACCTCATTTAAGGTCTTTTGGGCAATTTTTTGAGCAGATTTAGCGCCATCTTTAAGCACTTTTTCCAGATATTGGGGTTTTTTAGATAGTTCTTTTCTTTTGGCTCTAAAATCAGCAAAATAATCAGCAATTGCTTGGGCTAATGTTTCTTTAAGTTCTGAATATCTAATGCTTTTATTTTTGAGCTGATCTTTAAAATGATTAACTTGTTCTGGTTTACCGAATTCTTCTAAAAGCGTCATTAAATTTTGAGCGCCTGGGGTCAAGGTATTTTCCGTGCCTGTGCCAGTGACAGCACGTTTTAATTTTTCCCTGATAATTTCAGGTTCATCATTAATTGCAATATAATGATTGGGGCCAGCGCTTTTAGACATCTTTTTTTCTGGTTCAAGCAAAGACATGATTTTGGGCGTCTTGGTTAGAAGTGGTTTAATTGGTTTAAAATACTGGCCGAATTTATTATTAAACAAACGCACAATAGTATTGGATAATTCCAGGTGCTGTAATTGATCCTGGCCAACTGGCACAAAATCAGGATGATAAAGCAAAATATCAGCTGCCTGCAAAACCGGATAATCCAAAAGCCCGGCATTAATATTTTTTATTTGCTTAGCAGCTTTATCTTTGAACTGGGTCATTCTTTCTAATTCAGGAATTGAAATTAGAGTATTAAAAATCCAAGTTAGTTCAGTGCATTCTGGCACATCAGCTTGGTTAAAAATTATACATTTTTTGGGATCCAGTCCGGCAGCCAAATAATCCAGGGCCAAATCAGTGATGTCTTGTTTTTTTGTTTTGGGGTCATAATCTTCAGTAATTGAGTGGTAGGTGGCGAGAAAAAAATAGCATTGGTATTTATTCTGCAGTTCTACGAAATTTTTCAGCGAACCCAAATAATTACCAATATGCAATTCGCCGCTAGGCTGGATGCCTGAAAGCACTATTTGTTTATTTTGTTTCATATATTTAATTTTACTGGGAATTAGGGGTTATGTAAAGTAGTAATTTTTGGAATATGGGCAAAAAATCAACTGATGGTTTAGTTCGGCTATGCTTACTGTAAACTTTTATAGCTTGCCCTGAGCTTGCCGAAGGGCTCACCATGACAAAACCGCATTTTGGCAAAGAATCCGCCTTCGCTCTTTTGAGCTCCGGTGGATATAAAAAAGGGCCGCGCTTTGCGCAGCCCTTGTTAGGTTGTTTTAGTTTATTAGATGGATTATTTTAGTGTTGTGTTGGGTCGAACGGAAACGCGTCTGCGTTATCCGTCCAGCCGTCGGCGTCGCTGTCTACTGGTATGCCGACGGTAATGGTTGAGACCGCTCCAGATGGTAATTGTCCACCTGGGAAACCAATTACGTAATTGGCTCCGCCCACGTCATTAGGTAGTAATGCCCAATTGGTTAGCTCCACATCAAATGCAGGATTTGAGCCATACTGGTTGTAGTACCAATGAATACCTGTCAACCCGTTGTGCGGGTAGCCTGTTAAGGGCAGGCCCGAATAGTATGTACCACCGGTACAAGTGCCGTTCGAACAGGTAGCGCCGATGCCAAAGGGCAGCCAGTTTATAGTGGCTGACGGATAGGCATCAGGGTTAAAATACGGTCTGGTATTGATTGACATCTTGAAATAACCTTGGTTAAATGACCTCTGGTTTACAGGTCCCCTGTACTCTCCATTTAAGGAGGTGCCATATCCCATTTGCGGGAATTCGTCTGGCAAACCAAGGTCTAACCCTGTGCCAAAATCTGCCCAATCCGTGAATCCGTATGGGAAGTTGGCTGAGTCAAGGGTGTGAACTACCCGCAGAGTCGGAATAGCGCAGGCGTCACCAATGCCATCGCCATCAGTGTCCTGCTGGTTTGTGTTGGCAACCAGTGGGCAGTTGTCGATAGGTGGATCAGCATTGGTTGTCCAATCCGGCGGATAAGTGCTGGGTGCACCGACACAGAATTCTTCTCCTGCAGGTGAATTTGCGATCCCATCATGATCTGCATCAGGATGGAACATTCGCAAATACCAGATATTAGGATCATCAATGTCGCAATCAGTGTCATCCCAGGCACCGTCATTGTCAGTGTCAGTTCTGACCACTGTAATAGTTACAGTAGCCGCACTGGAATTGAGCAGACCGTCAGATGCGTAGTAGGTAAAGGAATCGGGTCCATAGTAATCGTGGTTGGGAGTGTAAATGAATGAGCCATCAGGATTTAGAACAATAATACCATGGGTAGTTGGAGTAACCAGATGAGCAGTAATGCCGTCGCCATCAGAGTCAAAATCATTTACCAGAACGCCACTAGCTGCGATTGACAATACGGTGTTCATATTCACCGAATAGTTGTCATTGTTAGCAACAGGCGCGTGGTTAACATGACCGACAGTGATAGTGACTGTTGCCGGGTCAGAATATAATGACCCGTCAAAACATCGGTAAGTAAACGTGTCAGTCCCAAACCAGAAGGGGGTGGGGATGTACGTGAATGAACCGTTTGTCTGAAGGATGATTGTACCATGCTGGGCAGCCGTGACCAAGTACGCGCTCAAGGGATTTCCCTCAAGGTCAGTATCATTGGCCAGAACGCCGCTCGCTGGTACAGTCAGGGTTACATCCTGGTTCGTGGTGTACGAATCAGGATTGGCTACTGGTGGCTGATTAACATGCACAACGGTAATCGTTACTGTGGCAGTGTTACTAAAGTCTGTGCCGTCAAACACCCTATACGTATAGGTGTCTGTGCCAGACCAGCCAGCGGTTGGGATATAAGTGAAAGATCCGTCAGTGCCGAAAATCAAGCTGCCATGAGCCGGTGCAGTAACCAAGAATGAATTGATGGGATTGCCATCAGGATCATTATCATTGGTCATAACACCAGGCGCTGTAATGTTGAGCGTGGCGTCTTGATTGACAGTATAACTGTCGTTATTCGCCACCGGGGCGTGATTGACCTGGGTGATGGTGATGTTCACAGTTGCAGTGTTCGAATTCATCTGGCCATCCGTGGCATGATAGGTGAAACTATCAGAGCCATAATAACCAGTGGTCGGAACAAAGCTGAACGAACCATTGGGGTTGAAAGTCAGCGAGCCATGAGCAGGCTGGGAATCAAGCACCGCAGTAATGGTGTCGCCATCAGGGTCAGAGTCATTGCCCAAAACGCCAGGGACAGCAACATTTAAAGTTGTGTTCTGGCTGGTGGAATACGAATCATTGTTAGCCACCGGAGCATGATTGACCTGGGTGATGGTGATGTTCACAGTTGCAGTGTTCGAATTCATCTGGCCATCCGTGGCATGATAGGTGAAACTATCAGAGCCATAATAACCAGTGGTTGGAACAAAGCTGAACGAGCCATTGGGGTTGAAAGTCAGCGAGCCATGAGCAGGCTGGGAATCAAGCACCGCAGTAATGGTGTTGCCATCAGGGTCAGAGTCATTGCCCAAAACGCCAGGGACAGCAACGTTTAAAGTTGTGTTCTGGCTGGTGGAATACGAATCATTGTTAGCCACCGGAGCATGATTGACCTGGGTGATGGTGATGTTCACAGTTGCAATGTTCGAATTCATCTGGCCATCCGTGGCATGATAGGTGAAACTATCAGAGCCATAATAACCAGTGGTTGGAACAAAGCTGAACGAGCCATTGGGGTTGAAAGTCAGAGTGCCATGCGCTGGTTGCGTAACAACCACAGCCGTAATTTGGTTGCCATCAGGGTCAGAATCGTTGCCCAAAACGCCAGGAGCAGCAACATTTAAGGTGGTGTTCTGGTTGGTGGAATACGAATCATTGTTAGCCACCGGTGCGTGGTTTACCGCATTGATGGTAATAGTAACTGTCGCAGTGTTTGAATAATCAGATCCATCGGAATCGTGGTAACTGAAAGTATCAGTTCCGGAATAACCAGCATACGGGGTATAGGTAAATGATCCGTTGCTTTGAAGACTCAATGTCCCGTGACTGGATTGAGAAACAATACTCGCAGATAGTTGATCGCCGTCTGCGTCAGTGTCATTAGTCAGCACTCCGGGCGCATTAATCGTTAAGGATGCATCCTGGTTCATAGTATATGAATCAGGATTTGCCACCGGAGCTTGATTGGCTCCATGAATGGTAATTGTGACCGTGGCAGTGCCAGAGTTAAGTTGACCATCATTGGCTCGATACGTAAATGTGTCAGTGCCAAGGTAGCCAGAGGTTGGGGCGTAGGTAAATGATCCGTCAGCATTTAATGTTAATGTGCCATGGCTGGTTGTAGCAACTAAGGTGGCAGTTAAATCATCGCCATCTTGGTCGTGATCATTAGTCAAAACGCCAGGCGCATTTACTGTTAAAGTTACGTTGACTGTGGTGGAATAACTATCGTTATTCGCCACCGGGGCATTGTTGCCACCGCCGCCACCGCCGCCGCCCTCATCGCTTTTGGACGAGCCGCCGCGGGAGTTGTCTTGTGAACAACTGACGCTGAACATGGAAACCAAGGTCAGCATCATGATTACCATCGCAATCCTTGTTATCTTCTTCATTTCTCCATTTCTCCTTTCTTAATTCTTTTTTGCTTGTTCATCGCTTGGTCTCCAAAACCTAGCGTTTAGTGCACGCCAACCGGCGCGTTTGAGTTGAATGTCGCTCAGGCAAACGAAAGTTCCATTTTGTGGTATTGTTTTTTCTTTCCAAACGTCGGGATCTAAGGAAAATGTTATAGACCCTAATAGTTCTTCAGAAGTAGCAACCGCAAAAGGACTCCCATGTTTACCGTCCGGTACAATTTTTTGAATTATCGCTTTGAGCTCATTCAATATACTGTACCTCCTTTCTTGTTAGGGTTTGTCTGTTAAGTTGTCAAGTTACTAAACTTTCCATCTATTATAAAGTAGCTTCATTTCTTTTATTAAGCTACTGAAAAGAATAAAATAGGATAACTGAAACACGGATTAATATCACGGATA
>Ga0315279_10006215_pt1 | contig 15148 bp, 13 predicted proteins | sample YL17G06_20_MG_FD_203694 | JGI IMG/M metagenome (GOLD analysis project Ga0315279, IMG submission 203694) | Sediment microbial communities from Yellowstone Lake, YNP, Wyoming, USA - YL17G06_20 | ecosystem: Environmental > Aquatic > Freshwater > Lake > Sediment | place: USA: Wyoming | collected... | reverse complement strand
GGGAGAGGGCATCTCCGCCGCCCCAATAGGACTACCCACCCCTGGGATAGTCACGGGTCATCTAACGGCCCGCTTTGCTGGCCCCTGTATCATCAGATACGGAAACTGACTTGAACCCAAAATCAACATTGGTACTGCCGACGTTGGCATTAAATCCAATCCCGGGGTTCCCGGTTGCAAAAGTATTATCGGTCGCCTGAGCAACTTGCACACCGTTTATGTAGGCGGTAATCACGTTGCCGACGATGGTTGCTTTGACTATGTCTCCATCGGAAACCCCAAACTGTGTCCCGCCCTTATTGTCGAGATACGTGAAATCCCCCACCGGACCATTCCACCTGACAATTTGCGTATACGCACCGGCAGTCTTCAAACACCTGAAATTGATTTCGTACCCTGTACAGTTGTGCGCGGACAGCGCGCTGCGCAGCCGTATCTCCACTTCCTGGTACTGTTTCTCAGTCTGGTTGACGCTGTACACGACGGCCGAGACGGTCTGATCCGGCCCCCAACTGCCTGTCAACAGGGCCGTGGGGTCAGTGTACTCCTTCGGCGCCACGTCACCGATGGCATGTCCTGACTTCGTCGCAACGTCCGCCCAGTCAAGCCCCGTGGTTTTGCCATTGATCCAGCGCTTGGATTCCGAAATGGGGTCTTCTGTCAGAGGAAAGCTGGTGCTGTACGTTCCTGGATGTTCCACAGTATCACCCTCCTTCCCGCAATCGGAAAACGCCATGACGAAGAACGCCAGGATTGCTGGCAGGACAGTTGAGCCGCGCAGGTGGCGGAGAAGGGGGGGAGGCCGACGAACACGGACGAACACTGACGAACACGGACCAACACGGACCAAACTCGCCGTGGCGGGGTCGGCTGAATGGCTACCATGTTTCAAGTTCACGCAAGGCGGCGCGCAACTTGAAACCTGAAACTTGAAACCTGAAACCTGAAACATTCTTCCCCTCACGGCTTCTTCTTTTCGGGCTCTTTTGTGCCCGAGGTCTCCTGCACCAGCCAGCGGATGGCGGCCTCGTGGTCCTGGGGGCGCCCCCACTCATGGCCGCCCGGGTGGAGCACAAACTGGCACTTGCGCCCGCTGGCCTTGGCCTTTTCGTAAGCGCCGGTAACCTCGCCCTTGTTCATATCCGTCTGGCCGGTGATGTAGAAGATGGCTTGCTCCTTGGGAGGCACGCCCTGGGCATAGGCGGCGCCGATGAGGATCAGGCCGGCGCAGAAGCCGGGATACGCCTGCCCGGAAGCTGAGGAGGCGCGCGCGCCTCCGGAGAAACCGGAGAAGTAGACGTGTTTCAAGTCCACCTTGAAGCGACGCCGCAGATCGAAGAGCACCGCCTCGCGGTTCTCGCAAATGGGCTCGAAGGGCCCGTTCTTGGACTCGGTCAAACCCGCCATGACCCAGCCGCTTTCCTCCGCCATCTTCGTGGAAAGCGGCTCGCCGTTTCCGCCGGGGGAGAAGTTAATCAGAACGGGTGCGGGTTTTTCAGGATCATAATTCTTCGGGATGTAGCAGGCGTAATGGTACTTTGTGCCGTCCAGGCAGCCGAGCTTGTGCGTCTTGCCTTTCTCCAGGTCCAGCGGGGGCGGCTTGGCAAGCGCCTCGTCTTTCCAGAAGCGGAAAAGGTGCTCGCCTTTCTTGTCGTCGGCGCCGTCGCTGGCGGCTACGCCGGGAGGCACAAGTTTGCCCACCAGAAGATTCGGCTTGTACTTTCCGCCGTTGAACAAATTCTGCACGGAAACGCCCTGGAAGGTCACGCTGTCGCCTTCCAGCTTGATCGCAAACTGCTGCGCCACACACAGCGCGCCGGGGACATCGGTTACGGGCTTCTGGCCGCGCATGGCCGCCATAGCCTGCTCTTCGCTCAACCCACACCACGAGATGCCCTGGCCCGCGAAACCCGCTCCGCCGCGCTGGATGCGAATGCAATGCTGGTATGCCAGCCCGCCGGCGCTATGTACCCCGTGCCACGTGCCGGGCATGAGGTCGGCAAGTTTGGCGGCGTCGCCGGCGGCGCAGCAGGCGAACTGCAAGTAGAAAGGCAAAAGTAAAAAGGCAAAAGTAACGGCAGGATCGCGGTGAGCTTTTTCCTTTTGCTTTTTCACTTTTGACTTCAGCTCCTCTGTGGTGAGTAATCCAGGTTAACCCAAGAGTTTGTAGAACGCAAAGGCATGAGGCCCGTCCACCCAGCGCCGCACCAATTCCAATCCCGCGGGGGCGGGGGGCTCAACCTTCTTCTCGCAGCGCAGCACCAGCCTGGCGTGGCCAGGATAAAGGAGCCGGCCGGCTCGGGATATTTCCTCTTCGGCCGCGGCACGGGACGATGCTTCCCGGCTGAAGCTGAATGGCGGGTCGTAGAGGATGAGATCGAATTTGATTTCGGCGCCCGCATGAGGCACCAAGCCAGCCAGGAAGTGGCCGACTGGGCAGCACTGCACGACGGCGCGATCCTGAAGACGCGTTTTGGCCAGGTTCTCTTTGAGCAACGCGACAGCTTCGGGGCGCATTTCCACGAACACGCATTTTTCCGCGCCCCGTGAAAGCGCCTCTATGCCCTGTGTGCCAGTCCCGGCGTAGAGGTCAGCGACAGAGGCATCCAGGATCAGGGTCGAAGATTCCAAAATCGAGAAGAGACTCTTCTTGATGCGGTCCAGGATAGGCCGTGTCTCGAAGTCCGGGACTGTCTTCAGAGGCACGCCACGAGCACTGCCGGCCAGCACACGCATGTCTTACAGTTTCAGGTTTCTGGTTTCTGGTTTCAAGGGAGAAAGGGGAGGAATGGGAAGAATGGGAAGAATGGGAAGAATGGGAGAGATGGGAGAAAGGGGAGAAAGGGTTCATTCGTCCGTGCAGCGCTTGATGATCTCCTCGATGTCGTCACGGCAGGAGCCGCAGCCGCCGCAGGCTTTGGTGGCCGCGGTGACTTCGTCAACTGTCTTCAGTCCCTGCGAGCGCACGGCGTGTTCGATCTCCTCCTCGGTAACCTGGTAGCAGATGCAGACCGGTTCCTCGCCGGCCTGCGGCTGTGGGCGGGGCCCCAGGTTGCGCAGCTTGCGCACAATTGAGTCCAGCGCCTCCACAACGAGGACAGGTTGGCGGTTGCGAATCTCAGGCAGGCCTTCGAGCGCCTGGTTCAGGTCCTGCACGGTGATCTGCGCGGCCTCGTCCAGCGTCTTGCCGATAATCATCGAGCAGAAGCATGAGGCGCTGGCGATGGGCAGGCGTCCGGTGGCCTGGAAGCCGGCGTCGAGGACCGTCTCGTCCGCGGTGCGCAGCTTGATGGACAGCGTCAGCCGGTCGCCGCGCGGCGTAGGACCTGCCGCAGCGGAAAGCAGTCTCTCGCCGGCGGAGGCGAGGTTCGCCTCAGTCAACAGGACGCTGTGCCCAGGGTGGTTGAGGTGGTCGTAGACTTTTTCAGAGTATTCCGCCATGCGCGCCACTGGTTGACCCCCTCTTCAGCCACAGATAAACACAGATGAACACAGACAGGAACAGGTTTCAAGATGCAGTACCAATAATTCTCTCTGTTGCCTCACGTGCTGATTCGTGGTATCCAGGGCGAGATCAGATAGGAGGAATGAGCATGTCGCGATTAGTTTTTGCTGCCGCAGTGGCCGTTTTCTGTGTTCTCAGTGTGCAGGCCGGCGAGAAAGCCGCGCGGGACGACTCCGCCGCGGAAAAACTCGGCTGGCGAATCAGCATGGCCTCGTACACATTGCGCGCCATGTCTTTCATGGAGGAAGTGGATGCCATCGCCGCTCTGGGCATCAAGTACGTGGATATTCACCCCAACATGGCCTTGAGCAAGACCAACAAGACCAAGACCGACCACAACCTGGCCGCGGAGCTCCAGGAACAGATGAAACAGAAGCTGAAAGAAGCCGGCGTCAAGGCGGTGTCCTATGGGGTGGTAAACGTGGGCAACACAGAGGAATCGGCCCGGAAGGTCTTCGCCTTCGCCAAAGCCATGGGCGCCGAGAACATTGTCTGCGAGGCCAAGCCTGACCTGATGCCGGTGCTGGACAAGCTGACCGAGGAGTACGGCGTCAATATAGCGCTGCATAATCATCCCAAGCCATCGTACTACTCGGATCCCGAGACGGTCCTCAAAGCTGTTGCGGGACACGGCAAACGGCTGGGCGCCTGCGCGGACACGGGGCATTGGAACCGCTCGGGGCTTGAGCCCATCGCCTGCCTGAAGAAACTCCAGGGCCGCATCATCAGCCTGCATTTCAAGGATGTGGTCGAGAAAGGCACGGGCTGGACCGACGTGCCCTGGGGCACGGGCAAGTCCAATGTCGAAGGCATGCTCGCCGAACTGAAAAGCCAAGGCTTCAGGGGCGTGTTCTCCATCGAATATGAGCACGGCACGGGGCAGCAGTTGCTGGACGACATTGCCAAGTGCGTGCAGTGCTTCGACAAGACGGCGGCGAAACTGGCGGCCGGCGGGAACTAGCAGGAGATTTTGGATTTTAGATTCTAGGTAACCGTTCAGTGGGGGAGGCCGACGAGCACGGACGAACACGGACGAACACGGACTGACACGGACTGACACGGACTCTCCCGCCTTTGGGAGGCTGAACGGTTACGATTTTAGATTTTCGATTGAACAGCTCAGGTTTCAGGCTTCAGGTTTCAGGCAAGGCGGCGCGCAACTTGAAACCAGAAACTTGAAACCTGAAACCGTTAGTTCAGCGAGGCTCATTTGCGGTTTTCGTTGGCAGCGCCTGGGTCCACGGGTCCGCCCCCGAACTGCTTCCAATAGAGTTCCTTGAACGGGTTCAGAGGCGGCCCCACGGCGTTCTCATTCTCAACGGTGGCCGGCAGCACCTCTTCCCACCATTTGTCATAGGCGGCGCGCATGTCTTTGGCCACTTCCGGGAACTGCTCAATCACGTTCTTGGTTTCACCGGGGTCGTTCTGGATGTCGTAGAGTGCCTTGTTGTTGACGAAACGGAAGCGGCTGCTGCGCACGGCACAACCGGCATACTTGGACTCCGCAGCCTGCCCCTTCGGCCAGCGGCCGGTGTGAATGAAAATGTACCGGTCAGGCCAGGGCGCAGCGGGGTCCCTCAAAAGCGGCATGAGACTGCGGCCGTCAAGCTTGCTGTCTTCCGGGACCTTCGCGCCGGCGAGCTCGGCCAGTGTCGGGAAAAGGTCAACGACAGCGGCGAGCTTGTCCACGTCTACTCCAGCCCTCAGCACGCCTGGCCAACGGAAGAAAACACCCGACCGCGTGCCGCCCTGGTAAGGTGTGTTCTTGGACCCGCGCATGCCGGCGTTGTAAAGACTCGGTACGGAGTGGCCGTTGTCGCCGCCCATGAAGATGAGCAGCGTGTTTTTCTCCAGGTCCCATTCTTTCAGCCTGGCGACGAGCCTGGCGACGTTTTCATCAATATTCGTAATCATGCCATAGTAGGCCATCGCATCCCTGCTCAAGCCCGTGCCTTCGTACATCTTCACGTACTCCTTGGGGCATTGAAAAGGATCGTGGGGGGCGTTGGTAGGAATGTAGGCGAAGAAGGGCGCTTTCTCCGCGCGCTTTTCGCCAATCCATTTCAGCGCCTGCCCGAAGAACACGTCCGTGCAATAGCCTTTGGTCTTCTCGAAGACGCGGTTGTGCAGGATAGCCGGACTGAAGTAGGTGTTGCCCGGCGCGTCGCCGCAACTTCCGGGATAGGTCTGCCCAATGCCGCCGCCGCCGTGGATGAAGACTTCATCGAAGCCGCGCTGATCGGGCTGGTACGGAGCTTCGTCGCCCAAGTGCCACTTGCCGAATATGCCGGTGGTGTAACCAGCGGACTTGAGCACCTGCGCAAGGGTAACCGCCTTCAAGTTCATGCGCTCGCGTTCAAGAATCGTGTGCGTCACCCCGGAGCGGAATTCGTGGCGCCCGGTCATCAGGGAACAGCGCGTGGGCGCACAGGTGGGGCTGACGTGGAAATCCGTGAAGCGCAGGCTGTCCTTGTGCAGTTGATCAAAAGCCGGGGTCTTAATGATTGGGTTCCCGTGGCAGCCGTATTCGCCATAGCCCTGATCGTCCGTGATGACCAAGACAATGTTAGGGCGCGGCGGAATCTCTTGGGCATGCGCGTCCGTGATCAGGCAAGCAGCGGGAAGCAGATACGGCAACGCCAGTGGGGCTGCCGTCAGCCAAGTGCCGAAGAAAAGCGTGGGGTTCATAGGTTCCTGCCCGGCCTCAGCCGTGGTGTTTACATGAACATACATTACCTCTGTGATGTCTTGATTTCAAGCCCCTGGTGTCAACCCATCGTCCCCGCGGCCTTGCTGCCCGTCCCGCCTTGCTGTTCGCTCCACAGCAGGCGGTAGGTGGGCGACGTATCGAGCAGTTCCTGGTGCGGCCCGATGGCCTCAATCCCGCCGTGATCTCCGAAGACCACGATGCGGTCCACGTTGCGCAGGGTGCTGAGCCGGTGCGCCACAATGAGGCTGGTGCGGCTGACGACCAGCTTGTCGAGCGCCTCCTGCACGCGCCGTTCGGAGAAGGCGTCCAGCGCGCTGGTGGCTTCGTCGAGCAGCAGGATGGGCGCGTTGCGGAGGATGGCGCGCGCGACCGCGATACGCTGGCGCTGCCCGCCGGAGAAGAGTTCGCCGCCTCGTTCGCCACACAGCGTCTGATAGCCCAGCGGCTGGGCCATGACCTCGTCATGGACCATGGCGTAACGGGCGGCGGCGATGACTTCCTCCTGGCCGGCGTCGGGCTTGCCGTAGAGAATGTTTTCCGCAACGGTGGCATGGAACAAGAACGGATGCTGCGTCACCAGCGCCGTCTGGGCGCGCAGGCTGGCGAGCGAGACCGAACGGATGTCAACGCCGTCAATCAGGACGCGCCCGCGAGTGGGGTCGTAGAAGCGCAGCAGCAGCGCCAGGAGCGTGGACTTGCCCACGCCGGTGCGTCCCACCACGCCGATCTTCTCACCGGCATTGATCCTCAAGTTCAGGTCCTTCAGCACCGGGCCGCGTCCGTAATCGAAGCACACGTCTTCGAACACGATCTCCTTCTGCAGCGCCGGGCAAAGGCGCGCGGCGGGGGCTTCGCGGATGGTCGGCTGCACATCAAGCACCTCGAAAGTCCGCTCCGCCGAAGGCAGCAGTTCGGCCATCTCGCCCAGCGTGGAGACCATCGCGCTGATCGGGACGCGCAGCGCCGCCAGAGCCACGATGAACGTAACGAAGGCGGCCGCATCGGCCTTGCCCGAATGGATGTTGCGCAGGGCGCCGATGAGCAACACGGCTATCAAGCCCACGCCCAGAACGATCTCAGTCAGCGGACGCTGGATGGCGCGGTTGCGGTTGCGGCGCATCCCTGTGCGGAAAAGGCTGTAGGCCAGCTCGGAGAAAACGCGGCTCTCTTTTTGCGCTGCGTCGTAGGCATGGATGATGCGCATCCCGTTCAGGTTCTGGAGCATGGCCTGCGCAAGCGCCGCGGTCTTTTCCTGGTAGCGCTTCTGCTGCTTGGCGATGTTCTTGATCGTCTTCCGCAGGGGGATCACCAGCAGGGGCAGACCGATCCCGCCGATCAGGAAGAGGAACCAGTCCAGGTACAGGGCCGCGGCGGCCAAGACCAGCACCTGGAATGGCTGCTGCACAAAGTCCAGGAACATCTTTACTGTGCGGCGCAGGTTGTCCCCGTCGCTGACCATGCGGCTGACCAGATCGCCGATCTTCTGCTTGTCGAAGTAGGGCTGGTCCAGGGTGAGCAGGCGGTGCATGACCCGCTGCATGGCTTCCATCCGCAGCCGCTGCGCCAGCCAGGTCGCCAGGTACGTATTGAAATAGTCGAAGATTGCTTTGCCCAGCCAGAATAGCAGCGCCAGGCCGCACAGGCCCCACAGGTATTGATCGCCCGCGCCGAAGGTGTTGGTGAGCCAGGCGTCCACATGCCGGCCGAGGGTGTCTTGCGGCGCCTTGCCTTCGAGGCGGTTGAGGAAGGTCTTGACCAGGAGGAGCGGCGAACTGCCAAAAATCGCCAAGCCCATGGACGTGAAAAGATACAACGCCAGCATCCCGCGGTGCGGCAAGATGAGTTTGCAGGCGCGCCAGAGAGTCCTCATACGCGCCTCCGGCGCTGGATTTTGGATTTTGGATTTTGGATTTTGGGTTGTACCGCCGGCATGTCAGTCCTCTCTAACCGCAGATGAACGCAGATTAACGCAGATTAACACAGATGGCATGAAAGAAACGAATCCTCCCTCTTATCTGCGTTCATCTGTTCCATCTGAGTTCATCAGCGGTTTCACTGCCAATCCAAAATCCAAAATCCAAAATTACCCCGCGCCATCTATTTCCCGCGAAGTCGTTGTTCCTCTGTCGTACGCCTGCGGCGGCGGCAGGCCTTGCCTGATGCGCGCGTACAGTTTCACATAGCGCACAAACCGTGTGAAGGCGCAGAAACTACAGACCGCGAGTCCGGGAATGCCGTCCAGGAACCCCAGTTTCAGCACGTACATCTTGAAGAACTCCCACCCCGGGTGGAGGATGAAGTTCCAAGGGTACGGTTTCCGCCCCTCGCGGTGGTAGCGTTCGGCGGCTTGAGTCGTGTAGCGGTTGAAGCGCTGAAAATAGCGGTTCAAGCCGTCGGGCGGACAGGTGATGTGGTCCAGCTTGCCTGCCAGACGGCCTGAGCGACCCGGTGTGCCGTCCGGGTTTCGGACCGCAACGTCCGCGTGGACTTCACGCTCGGCGTAGCGTCCCATGTCGCGGCGGAAGAGGCGCTGGACATCGTTGCGCTCCCAGCCCCCGTGCCTGATCTCGCCTCCCAGGAAGAAATTGCGCCGCATCACGAAGTAACCGTCCTGCTCCGGTCCTTGCGGCCTCGCCAGCAGGTCCCGGATCTCGGCGCGGAGCTGCGGGGTCATGCGTTCGTCGGCGTCAATAATGAAGACCCACTGATGCCGGCACTGCGGAATGGCCCAGTTCTTCTGGGCCGCGGAATTGACGTATTCGTGCTGCAGGACGCGCCCGCTGAAACCCTTGGCAATCTCCAGGGTGCGGTCCGTGGAGAAGCTGTCCACAACGAGTATCTCGGCCGCGATCTCGCGCACCGACTCCAGGCACGCGGACAGATTGGCCTCTTCGTTGAAGACAGGCACAAGTACGCTAAGCAGCTCTGCCATGACAGCCCCGCCGGACAGGTATGTATCGTCCAGATAGACGCCCCAGAAGGCATTTTCGATTTTCGATTTTCGATTTTCGATTGCGTCGAGGTGGAAGCTCAAATCGAAAATCGAAAATCTAAAATCCACTTAGGGCGGTCCGTCTGGCGGGGGCATGTCGGCGTTGGATGAGAACGGGAAGTCGGGTTCGGTTTCCCAGCCCACCGCCAGTTCAGGCGTTGGGCGTACGAAACCACAGGCGCGCAGGACGTACTTGACCATGGTGTTGCTGTTCTGCGCGGGCTTGTAAGCGGGGCCACCCAAGCCTACGTTCTCCTTCCCGGCGCCTCCGGTGCCTGGATCTCCAGGCCTGGCGTACTTGGCGCCGTACCTCCGTATCTGGGCCTCGAGCTGGCGGTAATCGCAGGACACTTCCTCGTCCACCTTAACTACAACCGGTTTTCCCTTGGGGTCCTTTTCGCGCTGCACGCGGCCTGGCAGGATGTAGATGCCATAGGCGTCGTAACCTGTACCGGGGAATTCGCCCCAGCCGACGCGGTACCGTTCGGCGTTGCGGCCGAAGTGCGTGGACCTCAATTCGCCATGGAACCACTCCCCTTTCTCATTGCACCATTCCAGCAGACAATGCACCGAATTCTCATGCTCCTGGAACCACTGCCTCCATTGCGAGAAGGGGGGAACTGGGAGCGGCGGAATGATTGCGCGATACCGTTTGGCCACGTCCGTGATAAGACCGACCAAGCGTACCTGGGGCCGGTCCGCCGAGGCCCCCAGAAATGCGGCAGTCTGTGGGGCCAGGTCTGGCGTGGTTACCGCGGCTTTGACCCCGGCCTCATTCTGTGGCGCGGACTTGTTGGCTGGCGGCGGTGCGGATGCCAAGGCGTCTTTGGCCTGGGCCTGAGCAACTCTGCAATGGAAAGAGCACAGGCATAGAGCGCCACAAGCGGCAAGGACAACAAAGCGAGAGTATGCCACGTCACCCCCTCGACAGACAGGCTCCGGCAACCACTGATTTTGCACGATTATATCGTCAAGATACGCATGAATTCCAGCTAAATCCTGCACTATTAACCGCCAAGACGCCAAGAGACGCCAAGAACGCCAAGGAGAGAAGAGGGTTCTGGTAAAAGCAGTTCTTGGCGTCCTTGGCGAGAGTTGGCGTCTTGGCGGTTAAGTTGTGCGCCTAGAAATCGAGATGTTCGGCCTTGGCTGCCGGCTTATTCTTTTGCCTGGCTTCATCGAGATTGAGGTAGAAGTCCAGCATCTTGCTGGCACGCTCACGTCTGCTTGTGGGCGCTCGGGGGTAACCCCGCATATAGGCCGCCCAAGCATCGGCGCCCGCAGCAGGGTCGGCGTTGAAGGCATCGCTCATCTTCAGCAGACTGTCGAACCTGGCTTTCTCCGCGCCCTCAACCTGAACCGGCGCTCTTTGCTCGGGCTCAGGTTCATTTCCAGAGCTACCCGTCTTGCGCTCCCAGGCCACGAGCCACCACATACCAAGCATCAGGAGTACGGTGCAGAGCGTTGCGGCCAGGACTATCAGCCCTGGATGCGAGAGCTTGCCGGGCTTGGGCAAAGAGAGCTCCGGAAGCTGCTCTTGGTGCAGCATTGGCTGCATTTCAGGATGCAGCCGCGCGCTTCCCTTCTGACGCCTTTCCAGTGCCTCGGCGACTGCCAGCGCTGCCCTGGCAGATTGAAACCTGTGGTCCACGTCCCGGGCCATCAGTGTTTCCACGAAAGTAACAAATTCGCGCGAGAGGCCCGGCCGGGCCTTGGCTAACGAAACGGCGTCGTCCGTCAAGTGGCGGGACATCACCGCCAGAGGGCTGCCTTTTTCAAAGGGCGTGACTCCTGTAACGAGGACGAAGAGCGTTACGCCGAGCGAATACAGATCGGAGCGCGGGTCGGAATACGAGCCACGAATCATCTCCGGCGCCATGAAGTGCGGTGTGCCGATGGGTCTGGCATCCAAGTGAGGGGAGAAGAACGCCGTCCGGCAACTCGCAAGGCCCAACCCGATCAGCCGGATGTTGCCGCTCGATTCCATGAACATATTCTTGGGCTTGACGTTGCGGTGGCAAATGTCGCGCGAATGCAGCGCGCTCAAGGCCCGCAGCACGTCCACCGCCACGCTTGCGGCGAAGGGCTCGTCCACCAAGCCCACCACGGACAGGTGCTTTTGCAGCGTCTGGCCGTTGAGGTACTCCATCGAGGCGTAATGGAAACCCTCCGCAGTGCCGGTGTCGTAGAGAGTTACGAGATTGGGGTGCGGCGCCTGCGCGCTGACGTAAGCCGCGCGGTTGAACCGCTCCAGTGCCATGTCGGTGGGCGGCGGCCACTCCGCGAGAAGTTTCAGCGCAACCACTCGTCCCAAGCGGTCCTGGCGCGCCCTGTAGATAGTTCCACACCCGCCCTCATGGATCAGCTCCATCAGGGAAAAACCGGCAACTCGCGGCGGCTTGACGTGAAGGTCAGAGTCGCTCTTGTTGTTGACGGTTGGCATCGGAACGTTCTCCCCACGACCCCGCCCACAGTCACTCTTAGTCTACAGCCGAAACCGTTCTGATGCAAGGCTTTATTGCTAAAACGAAGAAGTCAGAGTGGGTAGACAGTAGCCAGTAGTCAGCATAGAATAGGTGGTCTTTCATCCGCGCGGTTCTTTCTGCCGGCTGCTGGCTTCTGAGGAAGATGTTATGGCTATCCGGACTCTCCTTGCTGGCGATCATGCGCTTATGCGCGAAGGGCTGCGCATGATGCTGGGGGCAGCGGGCGGCATAACTGTTGTTGGCGAAGCCGCCGATGGCCGCGAGGCAGTAAAGAAGGTCCGTGAGCTTTCCCCTGATGTTGTGGTCATGGACATCAGCATGCCGGGGCTGAATGGCATCGAGGCCACTCAGCAGATACTGGAAATCGCACCCGATACCCAGGTTGTCATTCTCTCCATACACGCCGACGCCGAAGACATCGCCCGCGCCTTGCAGGCCGGGGTGCTGGGCTACGTGCTCAAAGAGTCCGCTGCCAAGGAGGTCATTGCCGCGATTCGTTGCGCTCATGAAGGCAAGCGCTACCTGAGCCAGAAGATCACCGTGGCTGTCGTAGACGATTACTTGAGACAGATGCGCGCCGGTTGGCACAAAACCCCGCTGGAGATGCTCAGTCCGCGTGAGCGAGAAGTCCTGCAACTGGTAGTGGAGGGCAAAACCAGCGCCGAGATTGCCATGACCATACACCTTTCTCCGAAGACTGTTGAAACGTACCGGAGCCGGCTGATGCACAAACTGGGAATCAGCGATCTGCCCAGTTTGGTGAAGTTCGCCATCCAGCACGGGTTGACCTCTTCAGACTAGGCCCTTATCTCATCGGGCAAGGACCGCAGCGGCCCTTTGGTTATTCTATATATTTATATGTACTTAGTTAATATATAAGTTGTCATGTATTCCCTACGTTAATTGTCATTGTTTCCCTACAGACAGCAGCCAGACAGAGTTGTATAGTTATTATATCGCCTATCCTGGGGTCGGGGGGGGGGAGGCTATGTTCGAACCAATCGCGTTTCCCTTTGGAAACACTATCAGACATTCTGAAACGAGCCTCTGGAAGCTCTCACAAAAGGCCGCAAGACAATGACGCGCAAGCGTATCAAGGTGCTGTTGATCGAGGATGATCCTCTCTTTGCCAAGCTGGCAAGGCAAGTGCTGACCAGGCGTGGGGGCATTCCAGTGGACCTGGAGTGTGCTTCCCGGCTCTCTGCAGGGCTGGAGTGTTTGGCCAAGGACAGAGTGGACGCGATCCTCTTGGACCTCAATCTGCCCGACAGTTCAGGGCTGGAAACCCTAGCGCGCGTCCAGGCCGCCGCGGGAGCTGTCCCGATTGTGGTTCTTACGGGCCTCGATAACAACGAGTTGGCTGCTCAAGCCGTACGAGAGGGCGCGCAGGATTTCGTGGCTAAAAGTGACATGGATGGCCGCCTGCTGAGTCGCGCACTGCGCTATGCAATTGAGCGCAAGAGAGCGGAAGAGGCATTGAAAGCTTCGGAGGTTCGCTATCGCCGGCTCTTCGAGTCGGCCCAAGACGGCATTTTGATCCTCGATGCCGAGACCGGGACGATCGTGGATGTGAATCCGTTCTTAATCGAGCTGTTGGGCATGTCGCACGAGACTTTTATCGGGAAGAAGGTCTGGGAACTGGGGGCCTTCAAGGATATCATCGCCAACCAGGCCCAATTGGCGGAATTGCAGCAGAAGAATTACATCCGCTACGAAGACATGCCGATTGAAACCGCCGACGGGCAGCAGGTTGATGTGGAGTTCGTCAACAACGTCTATCTGGTGAACCAGCAAAAGGTGATCCAATGCAACATCCGCAGTATCACCGCGCGCAAGCAGGCCGAAAAACAAATGGCTGGCCTGGAAGAACAGTTGCGCCAGGCGCAGAAGATGGAGGCCATCGGCCAGTTGGCCGGCGGCGTGGCCCACGACTTCAATAATATGTTGTTCATCATCAACGGCCAGGCTGAGTTGATCCTCAATCGTCTAAAGCCTAACGACCCGTTGCGCAGCCGGCTGGAGCTGATCTGCAAGACGGGCCGGCGGGCCGCCAACCTGACCCGGCAACTCCTGGCCTTCAGCCGCCGCCAAGTCCTGCAGCCCAAGGTGCTCGACCTGAATGCCGTCATCAGCGACCTGGAGAAGATGCTGCGGCGGTTGATCCGCGAGGACATTGCCTTCACAACCTCGCTCGAGCCCAAGCTGAGAACCACCAAGGCCGATCCTGGACAGCTCGCGCAGGTAATTATGAACTTGGTCGTCAACGCCCGGGATGCGATGCCCCAGGGCGGCAAGCTCACCATCGAGACCCAGAACGTGGAGTTGGACGAGGCCTACTGCCGCCACCGCCCCAATGCCACCCCAGGCAGTTATGTAATGCTCGCCGTCAGCGACACCGGCTGCGGGATGGATGAGTATGTCAAGACGCACATCTTCGAGCCGTTCTTCACCACGAAGGAGCAGGGCTACGGCACCGGCCTGGGCTTGGCGACTGTCTATGGAATCGTGAAGCAGAGCGGCGGAAACATTGAGGTCTACAGCGAGCTCGGGAAGGGCACGACCTTCAAGGTCTACTTGCCTCAAGTGTGGGGCCAGCCGGAGCGGATGTCGCGGCAGGTTCTGACGCGCCCATGTCGCGGTCAAGAGACTATCCTGTTGGTTGAGGACGAGGCGGATGTCCTCGCCCTGGTGCGCGACATCCTGGATGCCAGCGGGTACACCGTACTGCCGGCGGCCAACGGCGCCGAAGCGCTGAAAGTCATGGGGCAACACAAGGGCAGGATTCACCTGGCTGTCAGCGACGTGATTATGCCTGGGATGAATGGTCCTGAATTGGCACAACAACTGGTTAGCCGCATCCCGGATATCAAAATACTCTTCATGTCCGGCTATGCCGACCACGCTATCGCAGGTCAAGGCAGGTTGATGCCCGATGCAAACTTCATCCAGAAACCTGTCACGCCAGGCGATCTGTCACACAAGGTCCGGGAAGTGCTGGATGGCGTGTGAGGATGAAGGATGAAGGATGAATTGGAAAGCCGGAATCCAGAAGGAACATCCCCGAACCTGGAATGCGGCCCTCTGGATTCAGACGACTGACTTCTGGCCTCATTGTTCATCATCCTTCCTCCTCCATCTTTGCTTTGTGCTGTTGGCGCTCCACATTTCCGCGAGACAGGAAGGATAATTCAACCCAAAACCTCAATCCCCACTCTTCTCTGCCTCCGTGGTCGCTGTTCAATCGAAAATCGAAAATCGAAAATCAAAAATCCATTTCTCGCCCATGTGTGGCTCTTGTTGTTGTAGACTATGAAAGGAGAAAGCGAACCATGAGGCGTTACAGCGCGATACTCTTGCTCGCCGTCGCCTTGGCCGGCTGCGGCGGCGGCGGGACCACGGAGAGCAAGGACAGCAAGGACACAAAGGACAGCCTTAACCCGCTGGACCACACCCAG
>Ga0315279_10006214_pt1 | contig 15148 bp, 16 predicted proteins | sample YL17G06_20_MG_FD_203694 | JGI IMG/M metagenome (GOLD analysis project Ga0315279, IMG submission 203694) | Sediment microbial communities from Yellowstone Lake, YNP, Wyoming, USA - YL17G06_20 | ecosystem: Environmental > Aquatic > Freshwater > Lake > Sediment | place: USA: Wyoming | collected... | reverse complement strand
ACACTCAGATATAAAAGAATTAGCTAGAACCCTGGATGGAGAATGGTTAGGGATGTTTCGATTTTATGGAACAACTGCCGTTCCCGGCCTTGGCTATGGAGCATATATAGCAGCTATCCAGAATGGTCCAACTGGAACATACATCCCGGCAGACATGAGATTTGTTACGCATGGTGCGGAAGCCGCACACTACGCCTTAACCCTCACTACGTCCGGCGGTGTCCACGTCGGGGGAACGTCCGATGTTGACGATGATTGCCTTCTGGTCGATTCCGACGTTGCGACCGCAACGGTAACGGCAACGGGAGACATAAAAGGTGGCGATGCGGCTGTCTTTAAGGGGAAAGCATCTTTTTCAATCCTCGATGATGCGGCTTATTCCTTTACCCCAAGTGCTACCATTGGTATATTCTGTCTTTCAAGTGCGTTGACGGGAGATTCGGCCTTGGTCTCTTATCGTTGTACGGCGACGAATAATTACACGATGTCTCTTGCGGCGGGGGCCAATGTTAATGTTACCACCGGGGCTTTGACGGGGACGACGGGAACGGATGGCAAGATCACGGTTTCGACGCACACGGACGGAAAAATTTATATTGAGAATCGGCGGGGCGCAACCAGATATTTTGGCTTTATGATTATTGCGGGTGAATAAGTTATGATCCAAGACGACAAGTGCGGGATCTGCTTCGGCCGGCTCGCGCCGATGGACGAGTTCGGCGCGTTCGACGCGTTCGACGGGAAGAGACGAAGATAACATGATAAAAGACACTAAGGTTCCAATTATTTATGGCCTCCTCGGGGTCTTCCAGGACGACGCAGGATTCTTCGAGCTCGATGGAAAAAACTGGATTTCTCGTTACGGTGATCTAGTTGCCCACCTCACGAAGATAAAGAATGCTGGTGCGGATGGAGTTAGGATATTCGCTGGCCCTGTTTGGGGAGGTCACAAATATGGCAAACGGTCTCAGTTTCAACCCTATCTTCTAGACGAAAAAGCAGATGCCTGGAACCTAGACTCTTGGAACACTTACTTCTTCCCAAGACTCAAAACGACTATCGAGATCATCAACGACCTCAATATGACGGTGCTCCTGCCCTGGTTCGAAAACTGCCAGTTCCATGGCGCGTATAAACGATGGTCGTGCTGGGCGAATAACGTTCAGGGCATCGGTTCCTTTTACGAACCGAAGGCCGATCAGTATTCGAAGAACTGGATGTTTACTCTCTACAACCGCTATTACGGAAAATACGATGTCATATTCCCCTTTGGGAACGAGAATGAAAACAAAGACTTTCCGGATATGGCGAACCGAGTCATTCTTCCCTTTGTAAAGAAATACGGTCTAGATTTCAAACGTCTGACATACGGCGCGACGGTAAAGCTACCTATCACCGATTCGAATCAGTTCAAGGTTCGCCTTCTCGTAAGGAAGCAATTCGGTTCATCAATAGAGAAGAAGATCCTCATGGAAGATCATGGTTATCCATTCACAGCATCCCTTCCTAAGTGGGCCGGAGATTATCGTGGAATATGTAGTGATGACGGTCTCCATCCGCGGCCTTCGCCTTCAGCGTGGGCGGCAAAAGCTAAATTCATCGTTACTCATTATCCGAAAAATACGCCCTGGATTGAACATCTGCCAGAAACGCATCCGATAGACTTAGCCCTTGACGTGGCTACGATTAAGGCTATAAAGAAAGTATGTGAAGGAGCATAAGATGACCCTGATTGTAGAAAGTGCCGTGCTTATCGCCTTTGGCGGGGTTCTCATAAAGGAGGGTTTTTCTATGTATAAGTGGGCGAAGAACAGGAATAAAAACGGTTCCAATGGGAAGAACATAAGCGGTCTTCTTGAGGACATTAAAGGTCAAGGAACAATCATGCTCGGGAAGATAGGAAAGATCGAGGGGGAGCAGACGGAAATTAAGATCAACCTTCAAAAGGTGACGACCGAGATGGTTTCCTTCAAGGAAAAGTGCATTGAAACCGACGAGAGAATCGATACTCTCGACCAAAGGTTTTTCGATCACATAAAACAGGCAGGAGGATGATATGGATGATATGTGGGGATTACTTTTATCCTTAATACCAAGTCTTATTCAAATGCTTTTTGGTGGTGGCAACGATGAGACGCAACAGCAACAGACCACAGGAACACAGACAGGAACGACCTCAACGACCGCACTCCCATCCGGTTATCAGAGTCCGACACTTGGGCTTAATGATCTGCTAATGCAAGCCGCTCTGGGCAAAAATCTTAGCATCTTCGGTGGTGCGGGACTTCCGAAGGGTCAGACGATTGCGCCGGATTTTCTGAATGATTTTCTCAGTCTCATAGGGTCTTCATATACCGATCTTCAGAAGAAGCAGACGAACCCCGTCCCGTCGGTCAACGTCCCGTCGGTCAACGAAAACGATCCCGCCACGGCAACAACTCTGGCGAATTGCATAGTAGCTTGCGACAAGAAATACGGCATATCTTCAGGATTTTCGGCTTGCCACAACTATTGTCAATCTAAATTCCGTGGCTTTAAGGGGTGAAACATGGCCTCTTTTTACGGCAGGCAACAAACAGCGAATCAGGGAACGGCTCAAACGAAAACAACGACGGCGGTAGCCAGTTCGTCGGCTTGTCTGAAGTCGTGCGAAAAGGTGATGAATCAATGCCTCGTCGATGCGACGACGTTTCAGGAAAAGGAGAGGTGTAGAGATCGTTATGATATTTGCTCCGGAAAATGCGGAACCATAGAAGAGCCGGTAGTTACAAGACAGGCAACAGCAACGCCTGTAATAACGGCCACGACGGGGGCGGCGGGGGCCGCCGGAGGTACGCCCCAGGCAACGGCGAGACCATGCGGAGTGAATGGCGAATGTAAGCAAGGAAAATGGTGTACGCCTGCGACCCAACAGCAGGACTGTTGCGGCGAGGACTGCATCAACGGGAAATGCGAATGCCAACCTTCCCAAAAAGAATGTATCCCAAATGGTGCTTGTGCGAAAAATACAGATTGCGGAACTAAAGGAAAATGCGTCAACGGAAAATGTAATTGTACACCATCGTCACAATGCGTTCACGGTGCACCCTGCGGCGGCAACGAAGACTGCGCCGGGAAATGGTGTAAGGGTGGAAAATGTTATTGTCCTCCTCCTGCGTGCGTGGAGGGAGCCACGTGCACGGATGCCGCGCAGTGCCAACCGGGAGGATCCTGCATTAACGGAAAATGCTATTGTAAAAGCGGAAGTTGCAAAGACGATGCCACCTGCGTAAGACTGCACACGAAAGGGTGGACCTGTTATAAAACAGCAGGGTCGCCGACTGGAATATGCAAACCCCCCGGTGGTGGTGGAGATGGCGAGTGCACTCCGGGAAAAAAATGCACTGGGCCGGAAAAAGAAAATTCTCAATGCGGCGGGGCGAAGTGCTTTAGACCTAAATCCTGGAACGGGGACGAAAAGGTCGCTGGGACCTGCTATTGCAAGGGTGGAGAAGGGGATGGGGACGGAGACGGCGACGGTCTGGGCGAATATCAATGGCCTTCGAACCTTACCGATCTCTACAATCAAATGATGGGTAAAGCGGGTGATTACCTTAACATGGATCTTCCCGACTATGCCTTGTCCCCAGAACTTCAGTCTCTTTTAGATCAACTTCTTGGACGTGCCGGAGAATATCTTGGAAGAAAACCTGGCTACTCTCAGTCGGCGTTGGAGGCCATGTTCGGAAAGAACTATGAGAACATAAGAAACCTCGGAACCCTGACAAGACAACAAACTGAATCGGGCCTTCAGCGGGAAGGGATGCTCGGAACCGGCGCCGGCCAAGCGGCATTGAGACAGATCCCCTGGCAGACGGAGAAGAACGTCTCCGATGTCGTCCGTGATGTCTTTTTGGGGAACGAGGATCAGAAAAGAAAAGACCTCGAAGCATTTACAAACATGGCAAGCGGCCTATTTGGGCAGGGGGTCGGGGTCGAGCAGATGGTTGAAGCGATCAACGCGGAAAGACGCAGAGAGGAGAGGGATTATACGGGCATAGCAAATACCCTTTTCGGAAGCGGAATGACGTATAATCAACTTCAAGAAGCCATCAATGCGGCCAGGCGCGGCGAGGGACAAAACGCCCTTGCTCTATACCTCCAGTATGTGGTAAGTTTAATGAATTCATGGAAGAGTTAAAATGAATTACAAAAACAAAGAATGGCTTGAACAGAAATATTTAAAGGAGAAATTAAGTGGTAATGAAATAGCTAAATTAATGAATGTCGGATGGAAAACCATTTATAAATGGCTTCATAGATTTAAAATTCCGATAAGAAAAGAAAGACATGGCGGTTGGAACAAGGGGCTTACGGGAATTTATTCCGAAGAAGCACGGCGGAAAATGGGAAAAAACAAAATAGGAAAGCCGTCTTGGAATAAGGGATTGCACGGAATTTATTCTAAAAAAACATTAAAGAAAATGAGCCTTGCAAAAAGGGGCAAGCCTTGTCCGCGGGTTCTTAAAGACAATTTAGCTAAGTCTGGAGAAAATCATCCGAACTGGAAGGGCGGAAAATATAAGTCAAATGGCAGAATCTATGTTTTAAAAAAGGATCATCCCCAAAGCAACGTTCGCGGTTATATTCAAGAATCGAGATTAATAGCTGAGAAAGTATTGGGAAGATACTTGAAAGGGAATGAGATTGTTCATCACATAAATGGGGAAAAAGATGATAATAGAAATTCCAATTTATTGATTTGCAAACAACGTTATCATCTTGGACTTCATAAAAAAATGAGGGAATTATCGGTGGCTTAAGGAGGACAACATGGCAAACAGCATCGCTGATCTGATTTATTCACAGATGGCTCAGGCCGGAAAGCCGCGCACGACAACACAGCAAACGACGGGGACGACGACAGGAACCTCGACGCTATCAGCGAAATCGCCGCTTGACCTAGGTTCCCTAGGACTTCTTCTCTACATGATGTTAAGCGGCGGAAACAAGACTCCGGGCGGTTTGGGGGCTGCATCAAGTCCCGCGGCTCTTCAGCAGTCTATTCAAGGACCAAGAGGAAACTATACTCCACTTAATAGTGCTTTTTCCGGGAATCAAAATCCGCTTGCTCTTATTCTGTCGCTTCTTGGGGGCATGGGCGGACTCGGAGGCGCGAGCGGTCTCGGGTAAAAGGAGGATATTATGGCCTTTGGTGACACTCGGAACGCGGCATTTAATAAGAGTATTCAGCGTCTCCTTGACTACTTCCTTGAACAGAAGCTTGCGAAACAGAGATATGCAATGATGGGTGAACTTGAAACTCAAAGACAAGCCGGGGAAGAGGCGCTTGTAAAACAACGGCTGGCCGGAGGTCAAGCGCTTAAAGAGACCGAGAACAAGAATCTCCAGGACAGGATGTGGAAAGGCTGGATCTATCAGATTTCAAGAGACCCGGAGATCAGCGCTCTTCAGTCCGATATCTTCGTCGATAAAAAAGCCGGCCTCGATACAAGTAAGAAAGAAATGGACCTGGGGGACATCGTTGCCAGCCGTGGTCAAGCGGCCCTGAAAGCAGTCAAGGGCACTCTTACCGATTCCGACATGAACCAGATTATGAGATTGTCTGATACTACCGCCAGGACTCTTCTTTCAGAATACGGGACAACGACAAGGCAGAAGGAAATGATTGAGCGAGTGCATGAACCAAGTCAGTATTTACAGGCGATCGGCGTCGGCCAACGAGAAAAAGAGATCGGTCTGAAGGGAAGAGAGCTGGGGTTGAAGGGTCAGGAGCAGGTTGGAAAGCTCACGGATCAGGAAAAGGCGACAATATCTCTTGTCGGAGACACGAAAAAATTCCTCATAGGCGAAGGCGTAAAACCGACTGAGGCTGGTCAGTTGATGAAAGACATGGCAACCGGAAGGGTGCTCGATCCCCTTTCTGCTCAAAATAGGGGCATGGCACTTCAGTGGCTCAATACGATTGAATTTAAAATAATTAACAAAAAAGCCTTGACACCGAATGATGAACGGTTTATGACAACGGTAATGAACACTTCCGGGATTGAACCATCGACACCATCTGGAGAAATACCCAGTACGGTTCCTTCCGGCCGACCGGTGCCCGGCGGTCTCGTTTCTCCGGAAACAGGATTGACGGGAGGGGAAGATCAAAAGATCAATACTGTTATCGAACAGAAAGTGAAAGACAGGATGTATTCTATTATCTACCAGGGGTTCAAAAATAGGGGGTTCAGCGACGAGGCTGCGGCCTTCAATGCAAGGAATCTTCTGACTCAGTTAAAGTGATGCTTGAACAAACCCAGAGCGTTGATCTTTTAATTGATAAGTATATCTCTGAGAACAATGTCCAAACCGAGTATGATAAACAGAAGCCGGCCTTCCTTGACACGGTCATAGACGATTATCTCAAAAAATCCGGCTACGAAATTCCCGGAGAAATTCCCAAAGAAAGGCCCGCTCCCTATCCGGAAGGGACATATCCTGGCCTTACCCCGCCGCCGAAGGGAACCTACATCGAAACTGTTAGAGGTCCGGCCGAGCGGGAGCGGATGGCGAAAGAGGGGATGACAGCCGGCTGGGACGACTGGCTTCCGAAACTTCCATTCTGGCAACAGGTCAAAGATCTTGGCGTGGCCTGGGCGACGGGAAAGATCGATCCCGGAGAGCATCTTTGGGATGACGCAATAAGAGGGTTAAGTTTAGGGAACATTCAGGATCCTCTCGGACTTATTGAGAAGATCTCCGGGAAACCCGGTCTCAAGAAAAGAATTGAATCAAGGCAGGTAAGGGAAATCGAAGCGGCGACGGGGAAAAAGGCAGCCCAGTATAAAGAAGCGATCGGCCTTGGCGAAAAGGCGGCATCGGCCCTAGGTTCAATGATTACCTTTACGCCGGTTCTTCAGGGAGCTTCCATCCCGGCAAGAGCGATTTCCTCAATCCCTGCTGTCCAAGCTGCTGTCAGAGCTGGCATAATGGGGATCTTTACGGGAATCGCCAGCAAGCCGGAAGACGACAGTGCATGGAATAGATTGAAGCAGGTTCCGAAAGAGGTTCTTATTTGGGGTGGACTTGAAGCGGGATTTGTGACGGCTTCTGAAATCGCCAAAATCATAAATTATAATATCCGGGTTCCAAAGGGCATGAGGGGAAGGTGGGGAAGGTGGGAAACGATTCCGCCGCTTGAGCCCAAGATTCCTGGCAAGGTAATGGTTAAGGAGTTTACTCCAGAAGAAATTCTTGATATCAAGCGGACAATGGATACGAATGTGGCAGGGACGACTAAAACCAAATTCACTCCGCATCAACAACAAGCGATAGATTATTTTTCAAAAACTAATGGTCCTGGATGGCGTGCATATAAAGAGGGATTCAAAACTCAATCCGTCGAGGTTTCAGGAAAGCCAGCAGTTTATCCCACGGCGACCTACGCTGAAGTTCCACCGATGCCAAAGCAACCGAAGTTTTCGGATCTCTTTAGAAAAGGCCCATTGCCTCAATTCGAAGAGACGTTTAATGCCAAATGGCCGGAACCTGGAGAAGTGCCGAAAATGGCCCCAGAAGTCCCCGGAGCGCCTCCCCCTGCTGGTGGTGGGTCCGGCATGGCCCCAAAAGCCGCTCCTGCGCGGCCTGAGGCCCCGCTAGGGCCTATTGCGGGGGAAATCCCGTCTCCCGAGAGGCCTCCGCAGGTTGTTTTAGATATTTCTCCTAAACCCGAGGGTGGATGGACATATACTTTTAAGCCCAGCGTCGTCGAACCTATTCTACCGAAAGCCTTGCAGTTTTTATCTCCGGAAGAAATAAAAGAGCTTCCTCCCCATATTCAGGAAATTATTAAGAAAAGTTTTCCTGCGGGATGGAAACCAACGGCTAGAAGAACATTCAGGGATCCTCTTCTTGACTCGATTTTCAGGTCGGGCGGCATAAAGCCGAACCGGGACTTTCCGATGGAAGTTCTTAAAGACCTTAATTTGCCGGTTGGTCTGATTAAAAACACGGGCATGGCCATGGATGTTCTCGCTCAAGAATTGGTCCATGAATATCCTGAATTAGATAATCCCCGCAAATCCCAGGACGAAAATCTTTACGATCTTATTTTGGGTAGAACCATAAGAGCAAGACACGGAATACCGGAAGAACGCATATCGCCAATGACCGGAGAAACCATAGGCGAGTTTCAGGGGCCGGGATATCAAGGGACAGATAGAGAGGCCGTAAAAGAAGAATACCGAAAGTGGTTGGAATCGCAGGGCGTTGAACCCGTAGCCATAAAGAAGCAATTAGCCCTGTTTGGCGGTGAGTTCGCGCCGCCGGAAGAACCGGCGAAGGTTCTGAAGGCAAAGCCTATTGAAGAACCCGTTCTAATCGAGATCCCCAAGAGAGATAAATCCATCTTCGATTCTCGCGGCCTTGGGACATTCAAGGATATCAATGTTTGGCGTAAGCAGGTCCAGCCGTTCGTCGATCAGGGATACCTTGTGGAATACGGTCATGAGGCCGGGGCGAAGGGTTGGGCTAGGCTTGCCGGAAACTTAGGGCCAGGCAAGGGAAGACTTATCCCTAAAGCAAAACCGGTAGAGGGTCTTCCGAAACCCCCGACAGAGATGGAGGGGATCCTTGAGTATGAGCGTCGTTTCGGAGAAGAAAGGCGGGTGGCTCCAAAATTATCACCCAAAGAATTAGAAGACATCGTTGGGTATGAAAGAAGGTTTAGCGAAAGAAGGGGAACCGCTCCAGAGAAAGTGAAAGAGATAACTAAGGCCGAACCCGAAAAGCTGACCGATTTCAATCTCAGGCGCCAGCTCGCCGCGATCATGCCGAAACTCGGGATCCCAAGAGAAAAATGGGGAGAGGTCAGCCGGCGCGTCCTTGAAAACTATAAACCAGAAGAGGGAGAACTTGAGAACTACATCAGGCGAACAACCACCTATTTGACTCCCGAAGGAGAACCGCTTCCCAGGGCCGGAGAACCGAAAGAGATCCCTATTGAAAAAATACCCGAACCCGGCGAAAAAGAACCGGCCTATGACCGCTTCGAGAAGAAAGAGCAAGAGGCCAGGATTCGGAATGTCGTAACAAAAGAAGCTCACGATGAGGCGGACTTGGACATCCTCGAAAGCCGGATCTTTAGTGATCCCCCCGAATCTTTTGAGGTTATAGGAACGCGGCACGGGATAAGTCGCCAGACCGTCGATAAGAGGTGGCAGGCTCTTGTAGAGAAGCTTAAGCAAAATCCTGATCTTCTTGAAATCCTTAACAAGAAATACGAACTTCACAGTTTCCCTGGAATCATCAGCAAGAAAAATATCGAAGACTTGAGAGACCTCATAAAAAAATATTTCTCAAGTTCGAAGGGTGTCTCAAAAGAAGTCGATGCGGTCAATGACGAAAGGGTCGGCGGGATCCTGGCTGAGAGGTTCGGAGCAACTGTCGAGGCTAAAAAGCTCGATAAATATATCAAGGAACAGGGATCGAACCCAGCCGTCCTTCAGTATTTCAAAGATCTTCTCGAAGGTGGGAACATCCAAGGAGCGTCCCTTCCTGCCGACATAAAGCAGAATCTTCTTTCCATGCGGCAGCGGATCGATCGGTTGAGTGACATGATTATCGCCAATGGGGGTGTTCCTGACAAAACGAAGGCCGTCTTCGAAGACAACATCGGAAAGTATCTCGGAAAATTCTATAGAATTTATGAAATGATCGGCCGGGCTAAGGGCAAGATGATTAAACGGTATTGGGATCCGCCGGAACCCGTCAGGAACAAGTTCAAAAACGCACTCAAGCAACAATTCCCGCAGACCTTCGGAACATACAGCGACGAAGAGCTCGATAACTTCTTGGAAGGCATGGTAAGAAAAACTGATCTTTACGCCAGGGGTGCGAAGAGAACAAAGCGGATTCCGCCCGAGCACTACATCCATAGGATAAAACTCACACCGGAGTATAGGGAATTCGCCGGCGAGATCGTGGACCCAAGATATCTTTATCTGAAGACGGTGAGTGAGCAGGCGGTTATGGGGTACAACTCTAAGATGCTCAAGCTCATAAAGGATACGTATCCGGATCTTTGGACCAAGGATCTCGACAAGGCCCGGCATCTCGGATGGCAGAAAAGTCAGCTTCCCGAAGATTGGCACGCCTATGGCGAGATGGCCGGCCTATATGTCAACCCGGAATTAGGCGAATACCTGAGAAACGAATTCTTCCCTTCGCGGTCCGGCATGGAACACGCGATTGAAAAATACATCATCAATCCGTTCAAGTGGACGAAGACGATAGGGTCGGTCCCAACCCATGCCAGGAACTTTCTCGGCAACCCGATGTTCTCCATGCTCTTAAGGAATTCAATTTGGAATCCGGCGAACGCAAGGTTCTATGTCAAGGCGGCGAAGATTATCGTCGGAAGACAGGGAAAGTATGCGAAAGAATGGGAAGGCCTCATAAGGCACGGCGTTACGGAGACCCAGTTTTGGGGAGCCGAGATCCCCCGTTTTTATGAAGAACTGTTGAGAATCGATCCTGCCGACTGGCCCGAAAAGTTTCTTGATGCAGGAGTGAAGAGGCCCATAAACAAACTAAGCAATTTTTATAACTCCGAGGACACTATTTATAGGATTGCCGCTCACTTAAAAAACCTTGAGCACTTCAAAATGACTCCCGCAGAATCCGTCGAAGAGCAGAATCTAGGAATGACGAACTATAGGAAACTTCCCACAGTGGTTGAGATACTAAGGCGGTATCCTGTCCTCGGCCCATTCGTTTCCTTCAAAGCCAATGTTGTAAAAATCCTTTATAACCAGGCAAAGCAAGCGGCGAAGGACATGGCAAAGAAAGAAACAAGATCGAAGGGCATAAGAAGAGGGTTCATTTTAGCGTCGGCGCTTGCCCTTCCCATCGTTCTTCAAGAAGTCTCGAAGAAAGTTTTTCACATAGAATCCGAAGATCAGAAAATCATCGAGAAATATATGCCTGAGTGGAGGCGGCACGGGATCTATTTCTATTGGAGAAACAATAGGGGCGTTGCAAAGGTTTTCGATTTCACTTATATTTTCCCGGCCGGAGATATTCAGAAGGCAGCAAGGGCCGCACTCGCTGGCGACATCAGTTCTTTCAAGGATGCCATAAACCTATTCGCTCATCCTATCCTTGACCTTTATTCGATTCTTGTTCAGGACAGAGATCCTACATGGGGAACAAAAATTCCTGGTGGGTTTAAGGAACAGATAGCAAAGGCACTGGTTCAGGTCTGGCTCCCGGCTTCGGCCCCAATCCCTTCTCTCAAAGCGCTTGTGCATGGAGAAATCCGGGCCGGATCGCTTACGCCCTATCAGATTAAGACGCTGATCGATTCGTGGTATGGTGAGGCGCCGATCGGCAAAGAACCCAAGAAATTCACGGAAGAACTCAAGAACTTCCTCACGGGTGTCCGAACTTTCGATTTGAATCCTGAGCAGATTATGAGAACATATCTAAGATCGAAGCGGTTTGACCTTACCGAATCCATGAATGAATATAGAACCTGGCTGAAACAAAACCCCGGCGCCAGAGATTATGAAGTCAAGAACAAATTAAAGGCTCTCCAAGAAAAGCAGAAGAAAATAGCCGAGGCGCTTAAACAGGCTTCCGAGGATATTATAAAACTCAGGAGAGGAGGATTTGCGCTTGAGCCGGAGAAGTAAAAGAGTCCGTGGGAAACACAGGAATCACAAGAAAGAAGAAGCCCCGTTAATCGAAGAACAGAAAATAGAAATCAAGGAGAAGAATGTGCCGAACGGAAACGAGGTCGATCTTGATAAGCTTTTCTGTATGAATGGAAAAAAATACAAGCTCGAAAAACTTTGGCTTAAAGCTCTCGCCATTATTGAGTCTTCATTGAACCCGCGCGCCTACCGCTTTGAGCCGGCCTTCTGGGAAAAGTATTTAAAGAATCATCCGGACTGGAAAGACCGGGATCCGAAGATCGTGAGTGCTTCGTGGGGAATCGGCCAGATCATGTTCACAACAGCCTGGGCCTTGGGACTACGAACGCAACCCGACGAAGCAATGGCTGAGGATCTTTGCAACCCGGTCATAAATATAGAGTTATACGCGAAACTACTTCGCCAGAACCTTGACAAACTTCAGAAGGATAAACTGAAATTGAAATTTTCCTGGCTGGATATGTTTGCCGTTGCCCTGGCTAGATATAACGGCGGAAGCTTGTTGAATCCAGGAGAAGACGGGAAGCTAAGGAACCAGAGTTACGTTGACAAAGTTACGAAGGCATGGTTCGATCTAAGGGATAAAGAAGAAAAAGAGTGCGGAGAGGAATAAGTTTAGTCTTTTACCTTTTTCCTTAGCTTGATGATTTCCTGCTTCAGTTCGTAGACCCAGAGCATGAAAGCTTCGTTGACGATGGCGTTGCCGTCCTTGTCGAACCCGAGCGGATTCTTTAGGACTTCTTCATTTGGCCGGAGTACATCGTAGCCCGGATAAAGCGTCGGGTTATAACTGTGGCAAGCACTAAATGTCAAAAAGAAGCTTACGCAAAGCGTCAGGATCACGATCCTTGAAAGCCTTCGCCAGCTTTTCCCTTTTGCTTTTGTCTTTCTCACTTTTGATCGCCTCCTCGACTTTGCCTTCGAAGTTAATGATCTGCTCAATCAGATAGACAATTTCCTTCAAAGAAGTAGCCATTGGCAAGCCCTCGATTATTAAGATTTTGCTTTATAGATTCCGTTGGCCGCCAGGAAGACGAAGATTGCGTAGCCCACAAAAGCAGGGATAGTGAAGCCATGCGTTGTCGTTAAAACATAGGCTGTCGCGGCTACACTCACAGCTCCGGAGATAACATAGGCCAGGATCCCTGTCGCATGGAACAATCCCTTAATCATCTGTGTAATCCCGACGACGGTCAGGCCGCCGATGCCGAGCAGGATGAGTTCCACCACGGCCGGGTCATAGGTCGTGTTTCCTTCCGCTTCCTGAAGCGCGAGAAGTGGGACCGAAAAGAGAACCAAGAAGCAGAATGCCAAGAAGATGATCTTTTTCATCCGATTCCTCCTATAAAATTTATTCTCTCGCCTTTCGGCGATGAGTTTCAATTCCTTTTCCCCGGTACAATAAGCTTCGGCCTTTTGCCGGCGTTTTCCATGACCGCTTTTGCCCGTTCGTAGTTTTCACGCATCTTATTCACGATGATTCTGGCCCTCTCATAGTCGGCTCTGATATGTTCATTGTCCTTTATCTTATCATTAAATTCCAAGTCTCGGAGCAAAAGACTTGCCGCTAAATAACAAGCACTAATACATTGATCAATATTTATGGCCTTTCCCGTCTGATCCTTCCATGGTTCGGTTTCATCTGTTATTCTATTCTTTTTTTCCATTTAAACAATCCTTTCTCTATGACTTTTAATTAAATTCTCTGAATTTGTTATCCATTGACAATTCTCCGGACAATATCCTTCATTGTTATTTATTCTATCTATAGTTAAGCCGGCCTTATATCCATGAAATAATGCCCAGTTTTTAAAAGAAAGATAATTATTCTTCCATTCATTATAAATCTTTATGCCCCTTCCTCCGTAGTATTTATAGTTGCCACTATTTTTATCAAGGCATCTTTGTTTCATTCCACACCAAACAGTAAAAAGCCGATTTAATTTTCTCTTTACAGTGTCTCCATGTTTAAAGTTTGGATTATTATTTCCCGACTTTTTTGTTTGCTTAATTCTTTCCATTTTAAGACAACCGCAACTTTTAGTGTCTCCCGCAAGTAACGAATGTGATCTAATTTCACATTCGTTTCCACATGCGCATCTGCAAAGCCAAACCGCTTGGCTATTTTTTCTTTTTCCTGTATTTTTAATTACAAACAGTCTACCAAACTTTTGGCCGATTAAATTCTTTATTTTTCTTCCGCGTACCTGATCTAACCAAGGCTTCTCGGCATCTTCAATTCGATTTTTCATGTCATCTCCTTAATCTCGATTTCGACGCGAGGGTTCTTGTGGTCTAATTCCTGCCGTATATCCAAGTCGAGCCATTCCGGGGAATCCCGATAGATATATCCCGTCGATCTTAGGGCATCGATAACGGACTTACACGCTCCATGTAAATTATCCTCATCGAATCTTCGCGTCTTCTGATAGACAGTAATCATGGCGTGACACCTTAAGCCATTGGTCGGATGTTGATGGCCGGAAGTCGCCAAATGCCACGCCATGTCCTCTTGGATTCGTTTACGTTTAGCCCAATGCATACGGAGCATTTCATTGAGCGACGGCAGGCGGCCAGGGATCGTCAGGCGGATGTTCATTGGCCTCCCTCGTAGTTGGCGATGGCAGCACAAAGTTTCATAACCTTCTCTTTCGCGTCCCGACAATGTATTTTCAACCCCGCCGTGGGCCATACATTTGGTTCATAACTCGCCGCTATTTGGAGCACCGCCCTTGCTTCCTTTGCCGCCTCGCACAACTTATCCGCCGCACGTAGTCTGGCGATGATGGCGTCCTGCCATTTTTTATGGTGTTCTACATATCCAGGATTCATTTCCAACGATTTGTTAGCCATACCAAATATATCTTCGATTACCTCAATCATTCCTTGAGTATTAAGAACCGGGATTATCGGCTCCCGGTTGGCCGATAGAACAGAAATCCTGCCCTTGTCCGTGCTGTATTCGCTCATTTCTCCTCCCTCCCCGGCTCCGGCAGGGATTCGAGGAGGGCGCGATGATCATGACATATTTCACAGCATGCGAATGGGTGAGAAGTCATGAGAGACCGTGCAAAAAGATATTCTGATAATGTCTCTCGTTTATTTACCCTCCCCGCCGCTTCGATTAACGGCTTCCATTTGGGCCAGTCTAGGAGAACGTGAACGGCCTCCTCCAAGTTGGCTATCTCTTCGATATGCATTTCTGCGTATGGTTCTATGACTCTTTGCCAATTGCGGATAGCGTCTATCGCCGCATCAAATGGCCTCCCCTTCTCGTTCATGTATTCCTCCAAATCCTCGTCCAGAATTCCTGCTGGGATGCCTGGGTATGGTTTACTCATATATTCCTGCCCGCCACACGTTTGGCACACTAATTGTTTTCCATCAGGGTCGCTGTAGTTGAAGCCGCGTCCCTCACAATCAGGACATCTCATCTATTCCTCCTT
>Ga0315279_10006213_pt1 | contig 15152 bp, 13 predicted proteins | sample YL17G06_20_MG_FD_203694 | JGI IMG/M metagenome (GOLD analysis project Ga0315279, IMG submission 203694) | Sediment microbial communities from Yellowstone Lake, YNP, Wyoming, USA - YL17G06_20 | ecosystem: Environmental > Aquatic > Freshwater > Lake > Sediment | place: USA: Wyoming | collected... | reverse complement strand
ATTGACGGCTGCCAATTAAATTGTGCGAAAAATACCCTTGAGCAGGCGGGCTTTAACGAATTCAGACATCTCCAGGTCGCCGATACCGGCTTGGAAAAGGGAAAAAGCCCGGCCACCGAGGAGAATATTGCCAAAGTAGTCAACAGGGGTAAAGAGATGTTGGCGTCGTAGAAACCAATAAAAGCTATGCTATTAGAGCTAATGAAGTTTCTGTTACAGTGTCCCTGCAGCGGCGGGAGAGGTATAAATCCTGTGCTTCTGCTGGCTATCGTAGCCGGCATCTGGCTGTCGGCGAGATGGATAAGGTCAGTATTTAGAAAGGAAGATGTTTCGCTTATGAACAAAATTGGAAAAATACTAATTGTTGTCGTTCTGGTTGCCGCGGTGGTTGTTGTGATTGCCCTTAAATACACAAAGCCTTCTGCGGACGCTAATAAGCCATCAAACCAAATTTCGACGCCGACCTCACCTCTGCCGAAACTTGTCGATATTGGGGCGGGCACGTGCATTCCCTGTAAAATGATGGCTCCGATTCTGGAAGAGCTGAAGAAAGAATACGCCGGCAAACTTATAGTCGAATTTGTCGATGTCAGAGAAAACGCCGACGCCGTGGGGAGATACAAAATTACGCTTATACCCACGCAGATATTTTATGACGTCTCAGGCACGGAGCTATTTCGCCACGAAGGGTTTATGTCAAAGGAGGACATCCTCGCTAAGTGGAAAGAACTTGGCATAGACCTTGCAGTTCCCAGCTCCCAATTGCCCACGTTCGAACGGCTCACCCCTGCCAAGCCGGACAACCGTCCGAGGGACAGCATCTGCTATATGTGTGATGAGGATATTAGCCAGAAAACACTCGTGACCGTTCAGACTGACAAGGGGCCGGTGAGACTGTGCGGTCTGCATTGCTACTTCATTATGTATTCGTGCCTGACCGAAGACAAAACCGACTTTGAGAAAAGAGTCTCGGTTACGGATTGGGCAACAGGAAACCCGATATCTGCTACTTCAGCGGCGTATCTATACGGTCTTGATGAGACAGGCCGGCCTGTTATCAAGGCCTTCGCTGACAAACAAACTGCCGAGGGAGAACAAAAGGCCTCCGGTGGCAGCGTCATCACCTGGACCATCCTTCAAGAAAAGGAATTGTCAGCCCGCTGTGGTTTCTGCGATCGAGCCGTGTATCCTCAAGATGCTGCTATGGTCCTGGTAGGTGGCCTGCATACCTGGGGCTGCTGCTCCCATTGTGCAATGGGCGTGGCTGCCAGAACCGGCAAGGACATTGAGGTGCAAGAGAAGGACCGGCTCACAGGCCAGGAGATTGTCGTCAGGACACTGGACGGCAAGGTGGCCTCGCTGGAACCGGCGACCGCTGTTGCCTGGTTCGGCCAGCGGCAAAAACCGGATGGCACCTGGGTCTCTGCCGGCTGTTTCCACCAGGGCTTTTTTGCCAACGCGGACAATTTGAAGAACTGGGTCGAGCAAAACCCTTATGAGACAGGCCGGCTCATCAGTATCAGCCAGGCGCTCGCCGACAAGATGAAATTATCGCCCGAACAAATCCAAAAGGCCTGCAAGATCGGTGAGTGCTCACCGAAGTGACCGGCCATAAATTCCCTTGTGGAGAGTATTACCATGACTACAAGAAGTGTGCTTCCAGCAATCGCCGTTGTCCTGTTCGGAGTATCTATCCTCCATGTCTGGGCAGTTGAACCGCCGCCATCAAAACCCGATGTTCCGAAGAAACCTCTTTTGGTGCGTGATGCCTACCCTGGTTTGGCCTCGAATAGTCTGACCTATGCGCGGTTGTCCGATCTGCCATCCGGGGTGATACTCAGGACGGACGGTCTCATCATTAAGGACAAGGACATCGCCGCGGAGATCGCCAAGTCGCCCCAGGAGATGCAGGCCCAACTCAAGAAGAACGCCTTTTTCGTGCTGGAGGATATGACGACACGTAAGCTGCTGGTCGTGCTCGCCAAAGCAAAAGCACCAGAGCAAAAGAAGGACGCCCCGGTGCCTGCCGAGCGTGAGTTAATCCAGAAGTACCTCAAGGAAGTAGTGGCCAAGGTGGAGGTCAGTGACGCGGAGGTAACTGAGTTCTACCAAAACAACAAGGATGCCTGTGGCGGTGCAACCCTGGCCCAAGTGAAAGACCAACTAAAGCAATATGTCCTGCAGGAGAAGCAGCAACAGGCCGTCAATGAGCACATTCGCACACTGGGCCAAAGGATGTCAGTGGAGGTTTCTGCCGCCTGGACGAAGGAACAGTCCATCCTGGCGAGGGACAACCCCGTGGACAAGGCCCGCGCCAGCGGCAAGCCCTCTCTGGTGGATTTTGGTTCTACGGGTTGCCGGCCCTGTGATATGCTTGCCCCTATCCTTGAAGTACTGAAGGAAAAATACGCCGGCAAGTTGAACGTGCTGTTTATCCACATCGGCCAGGAGCAGATTCTCGCAAGCCGTTACGGCATCCAGACTATTCCCGCACAGGTGTTCTTCGATAAAAATGGTAAAGAAGTTTTCCGACATATTGGTTTCTTTCCTCAGGACGAAATCGAGAAAAAACTGGCTGAACTGGGACTCAAATAAGCCATGCAGGAGCTTTTTACAACATTAACACGTGCAGTCGAATCCTCATCCGTAATTGCGCTGGTCGCAGCGTTTGTATGGGGCATCCTGAGTATCCTTCTAAGTCCCTGTCATCTTGCCAGTATCCCATTGATAGTGGGCTTCATCAATGGGCAGGGCCGCATTTCAACTAAGCGTGCCTTCGTCATTTCTATGCTCTTTGCTGTAGGCATATTAACCACCATCGCCGGCATAGGAGCCGTCACCGCCGCTGCCGGGAGAATGTTGGGAGATGTCGGCAAATCCATCAACTATTTTGTGGCCGTCATTTTCTTCGTAGTTGGCCTGCACCTGCTGGATGTAATACCGATGCCCTGGTCGGGCCCCGGCCAGGTCGGTATGAAACGAAAGGGAATGCTGGCTGCCTTTATTCTCGGCCTGGTATTTGGAATAGCCGTTGGGCCGTGCACATTCGCATATATGGCGCCGATGCTCGCCGTTACATTCAGTGTCGCCTCAACGAATCCCATCTACGCAGCATCCCTGCTTATCGTCTATGGTATCGGCCACTGCTCGGTTATCGTTTTTGCCGGCACTTTTACCGAAATTGTCCAACGTTATATGAACTGGAGCGAGAAATCAAAAGGCACGGCAATTGTGCGGAAAATCTGCGGAGTCCTGGTTTTGCTGGGTGGGATTTACCTTATCTACAGAACATAATTTAAGAAAAAAGAGAACAAAAAAAGAGAAAAAAGTAAGAAATAGGGGGTTTTTGAGGGAAAATTTGAAAAATGGGGTGGTTGGCGATAGTATAAATGGTGATTTTATAGGACTTATTTGTTTTTGAGCTAAAAATGAGGGTAAAAATGAGTGTTTTTTTGCACTTTTTTGCACTTTTTTATCAAAAACGAACGTGTTTTGAGCAAAAATTGCAAGAAATTAACCGTTTTTGAACACTTTTTTTGCACTTCTTGACATTGGGAGTAGATGAGTCCGCCTGTGGCGGATGTGCGGATGAGTAACTGCGGGGAAGCGGATACAGGAGGACGGAAGACGAACGACAGACGAGGGACGAAATATAAGCGACAAATTATACCAAATGTGATTATAAAATGCGCCCTCCGTAGCCGCGAAGGACGATGGACGATAGACGAGAGACGCAGCTTTTGTCATTTGAATTTTGGTCATTTGTGCTTGTTTCGGATTTAGATATTCGGATTTCGGATTTTGGATTTTATTAAATAAGCGCAAATATTTATCACAATCGGTATTAGACGCGGACAGGTTCGCCTTCTGCCCCAAAACTCACCTGCCAGCCGGCGGTGAAGTTATTATTCAGTTGGCCAAAAAACGGTGGCTGTCCCTATATTAGCTATTTTAAAATGAGGAGTCGGTCGAAAACGGTAGCTGTCCCCATTATTGTTTTTGTTTATTATTGTTTTTCTTCGAGCAGCGTTTGCGACTCGGTGATGATATGGATACGACGTTTCCTGGGTAACACTTTTGCAGAGATTTCCTCTCTTTGGCCAGGTTTTAATTCAAGTTCGAAAGTGTCTTTTTCAAGATAGTGATATTCCGGCAGATTGTCACTGTAGATTTTAAGTGTCCATTTATCCGGCCGCAATTCCTCAAATACGAAACATCCCTGGTTGTTTGTGTCGGTGCGTTTTATTTCCGAGCCGCTCTTAAGCTCTACAATTGCATTTGCCAGCCCGTGGTCTTCAATAAGTTTGGTATCTGCGCTGTTACTATCACTGATTCCAGCAGCATAATAAGGTTCTATGTTGATGGTGATGGGTTGTTCGCTCGGGGCAATTTTATTATGATTGTCTTTATAACTATAGACTATGACCCGGCCTGAGAGCTGGGCAGCTCGCGTTACAGGTATGTACGCCAGAGTCTTTTCTCCGCCTTGAACAGCCAATTCAAGAGGCATCTTTCGGCTCGGAATTCGGTCCATACCAATGCTTGCCGTATCCACAGTAAGGTAATAAATACCGGGTCTTACCGAAGGAAAGGTGAAATTGCCGGCTTTGTCGGTTACCGCAGTTGAACCATTGAGTCTTAATAGACAATCAGCGACCGGATTTCGCGTCTCTTCGTCATAAACATGCCCTTCGACACGGCCGACACTTTTCTTGCGGCAGACCGGCAGACCGAGAGGAATTGTGCATTCTACCATCAAGCTCGTGTCGTCTTCCGTATATGAATTTTTGTATCTGGTATGGCGGGCTATCACAGAAAGCTCATTGTTGTTGGCAAACGTGTGGTTCAATCTTATCTCCAGATTGTCTCTGTCGCCATTCGCTGAACCTTGATAATCGTCGGTTTGCAAAACGAGGTTAAAGAAGGTTTTGTTTGCTATTTTGTAATTAGCATTTAACCCGATAGTGGTGCTACGCCTGTTTTCGCCGGTGAAATCGCTGTTTTTATCATAGTAAAGATAGCCCCCGTAAGACTGCCGGTCGTTTGGCCTGAAATGAACAGAAGCGGTATACCTTTCTGAGGGGGATGTTGTGTTGTCGAGGTTATTTTTTGTCTTGCCACGTTCGGCAGAGGTATAGAGGATTAACTTGTCGAGACCCTGTCCTACGCCGAACCTGAAATTGTCCTCCTGGTAGTCAAAATTGGGACTGTCGAGTCGGTCTTTGCGGTCTCGGCTCAGCCAATCCAGGGTAAAAGTGGTATCTGTTTCCATTCTGTAATCCACACCCAACTGGTAGTATTTCTCCAAAGGGGCCGAGTAAAATGATGGGTCCAAATCAAGGTTGTTCTTTTCCCGTCTGAAACTGGCATTTAGTCTGAGATGTCTGTTTACCGGAGCTGTCAGGCCTCCTGAGATAGAATCAAGGTCCCTGTAATAGCCGGGGTAGTCGGGGCCGGCGTGAGTTAATTTTAAGTAGTAGCTGAGCCAGTTGTTGCGTCCGTAGAGCTTGGTCAAATACGCATTATCTTCGCTGCTGCCGCCCGGCCCTAATGCATATTCAAGCTCGGCTTTGGTATTTTCAAAGAGTTCAAGCTCTCCCTCAAAACTTGTGATATTATTAACCTTGCCGTTTCTGTATTTTCTAAGGTAATTCAGACCTATCTTGTATTTTTCATTTATTAAGTAATCCATATAGGCAGCAGTCTCTTCTGTGCCGGGCTCCAGCCAGCGTGTTTTCGTATGGTAGGCACCCAGACCAAAATCATCATTAATATTGAGCTTGCCTTCGAGGCCTCTGCCATAAAGGTAATTTTCGGTCAGCCAGGAAAGAGAATAACTGCGGTCGCCAAAGTGAAGCTCATAGTCTTTTGTCCAATAACTAAGCGAATATTCATCGCGCTGGCCGAGGATTGATTCGTCCTGAACATCCGGGCCTCTAAAGCGAAATTTGAGATGTTCTTTGCCTCCTTCGTCTAAAGTTCCCTCGCCATGAACTTCGGTTTGAAAGCCGGAAGTGCGGTCGCCATTTTTCTGGGATACGTACCTGAAAGTTATCTCAGTCGGAATTCTGTGGAAATTATCCTCTACGCCGCTTATTCTGGGAATAATATCCACGATGCTTTCAGATTGGGCTTTGGCTTTTGTCTTACTATCTTCAACGGCCTCGGCAGTTAATTGCAGCCGGTGTTTTAATGCGATTGCTATTTTTGCATCGGGTCTTACAGTTACGGTAACTGTTTTTGATTGGCGGGGGAGAAGTGTAAACTTCTCAGCATCAATAACACAGGGAATATTTTCCCCGCTGCTGATTTTGATATTGATAGTATATTCTGTGTTGCTCAGATTTGTAACTACGAAAGAGCTTCGGTATTCCTCGCCGGCTATTACATACATGGGTGATTCCAACAACTTTACCTCTAATTTGCTGTATGGCAAGACCACTACGTCCACAGTATAAAAGTCGCGGACGGCAGGGTATTTTCTGTCTTTAATGACATACGTAATTTTATACTTGCCGGCTAAGATTGTTTGAGGGACAAAAAAACTCACGAGCTTCGTATTGGTTTCATTTGGATTTAATTCAAAAGGAAAGTCTTTGGTGATAGGCACCCAGCCCTGAGGGAGTTTGACTTCAGTAATGAATTCTCGCTTTTTGTCAGTTGGATTGGTTACGCGAAAGACAGCAGTTACAACCTGTCTTGGTTCGGTTTCGAGCAATTCTTTTGCATCTTTTAGACCTAATATAAATCTAAAATTGGGAGAGGGCCGACCTTCCGGGCTCGGCTTGTTGCCGTCCTCAATGTTTTTTTTAAAGGCAAGTTCCTGTTGCGGTTGTATCTGCGGCGAAATTGCCTCAAGACACTCTTCAGCTTCGTTTGCTCGAGGGACGATTTCTACCGTAGATTCAGCTTTGTCTTGCGTTTTGGACTTACTGTCCTCAACAACTTGAGCCGTTAACCGCAGGCGATGTTTTAATATCTTTGCTATTTTTGCGTCAGTCCCTACTTTTACTGTAACTGTTTTTGATTGCCAGGGTGCGAGCTTGAACATCTCGGCGTCAACGATAAAGGGGATATTTTCGCTGCTGTCAATACTTATGCTGACGGTATTTTCCATATTGCTTTTGTTAGTAACCAGAAAACACGCCTGGTAGTATTCGCCGGCGATTATGTATCGTGGGGTTTCCAGCAACTTTACCTCTAATTTGCTGTAAGGCAGGACCACTACGTCCACAGTATAAAAGTCGCTGAGGGCAGGATATTTTCTTGCTCCGACAAGGTATGTAATTTTGTATCTACCGGCTGAAGTCGCTTCAGGAACAAAAAAGCTTACCAGCTTTGTAGTAGTTTCATTGGCCCCCAGGTCGAAAGGAAAATCTTCCGTAATAAGGACCCATCCTTCAGGCAGCTTGACCTCACTGATGAATTCATATTGTTGGCTGGTGGTATTTGTTACGCGAAAAGCAGCAGTTACAATTTCTCTTGGCCTGGTCTCGAATAATTCTTTTCCGGCTGGTCTTACCTCCAAGCCGAGGCCTTGCGCTGTACCGTGTGCAACAGTTAAGGTTACGAGATAAAACACAATGGTTAAGAACGTGCTTCTCATTTTTCAAATTTAAAATCATAGTTAGCACCAAAAATATCATCGCCACCACAGTCGGCCACTACCAGAGCCTTGTATGTGCCTTTTGGTACGCTGGTTAAATCGGCTTTATATCGAACAGAAGTACCGGGATAGATGTGTTTCCCGCCGCCATCGAACTTGCCGATGTATCCACCGCTGTCATCATAGAGCTCGACCCACAAAGGTGACCTTAGCAATCTTTGGCCGATGTTTTCTATATCCACCTGCAAAACTCTTTTTTCGGCTTCTTTTAGAAGTTTTGTCTGTAAAAATTTAAGTTTGCGCTCGCCGGTATCACCGATATTCGTAATCATCTGGACACCGTAGCGCATAATTTGAGTTATACCTATTTTGGTTTCGTCCTTCTGGGGCTGGCTGCTCAACGGTGAGCTTTTTGGAACACCCTCAATCATAAGCATACTCCAGTAGGTGCCCACAAGGTTTGGGTCATCAGGCACTTTCGCCGTGTAATTGACCGTTGATATGTCACCGGGTTGAATTGTCAGCCGGTGCGGGTTAATGTTGAGCCAGTTGGCGTTGGAGCGTTCTAATTTGCCGGGCGGGCCATAATTATTACTGCCATCGAAATGAAACTCGTAATCGGTTTGATAGACCTTAACTTCCTCCGGTTCGTTACCATCGTTTTTGATAAGAACGGAGCCTTTGTAGATTTCGCCCGGCTTGGCCCTTTTCTCGTGGCTTAAGCCCCCTATAATAGATACCCCTGCCCTTGTTATAGATGGTATCAAAAGACAAAAAACCAGAGCCAAACAAACAATTTTTGTCCGTTTTTTCATTGCTATTTTCCTTAATTATGTACCAGTGACCGTATAATAGACCGTAGCCGTATAAACACCGGGCGGCACTTGTATGGAAACACCTGTAAGTTGAAACTGGACGTTCACATTAGCTCTACTCCTATTTCCGCTAAAAAAGCTTTGGTCGATATCTGTTACCTCCTGGTAGGAGGTCCCGCCTGAAATGGTACCCACGCCTGTGCCGTCAGAGGTCCTTTTCACAGACAGGTGCAGACTGCTATGCCAGTTGGAGGTGATTTTTTTTACAGCCACTCCCCAAGTGCTGCCGGCACCTATGATATCTATCACTACCGCATTAGAGGCGCTCTGGTAGGTGCTATTCAGGTCGGTTCCGGCACCGCCGGTCAGGTTCGAGGCGTCTATAGTCTGGGACCAGCTACCTGTTGCCGTAATTGATATTGCCCAGCATACCCCTCCATAGCATATAACTACAGCCAATAGAGCTGGGATGATATACGGAACTGCCGTTTTCAATTTTGCTCCTTCTATCCATAGAAAAGAGTTTGGTCAGGGCAGGTCATCAGGCGGCCCCAACCAATTCTTTCATCTCGCTTATGCCTCATCGGTAAGCGTCCAGGTAACCACTTTCTGCGTGTTCGTGTAAGGAGCTACTATTGCTGTGACATGGGCTCTGAAGGTTATCGTTTCACTGGAGGTATTGCAGCTGCCTATTGCTGTTACAAAATCATAGGGTGTAGCGGCTGCGGTAAACTTTGTTTCACCTGCTGATGTGCCTTTACCGCTCCCGGCTGTTACTGTTGCATACAGGTCGATACCATCGAATAGTGAAGCGATACTGCCTGTGATTTTTCTTGTTTTACCACTATTAACGCTCGAGGTCCACGCCATCGTGGTGCTGGTGTCTGACTGGTCGGCAGGCAGGTCGCCCGGCGTTGCAGGCGAAACAATAGTCAGGGTTCCCGGGTTGCCGCTTACAGCAATCGCGGCAATCGCACTGAAGGTGATGGTTACAGTCGATGTAGCGGTGGTCAGCGCTATTGCCACATTTGTAAGTCCGGCGACCAACGCTACCGCTAACAAAATTTTAGTTAGAGTTTTCATCTCTTACCTCGTTTTCCTAAATATAATCTGTTGGCCCCCCATACTTTTAATCCTAATCGGTTTTATCAGGTTGCCACTTTACATAACCTTGCCTTTTGACATATAAATGGATTACGCACACGCCGATAACGCTCTTATTTATGACTGCTTATCCAATTTGTATCTCCGCAACTAACTGTTTTTAGCATTTTTTAGGACTTTATAAGGTCCTAATATATGAAATGCGCCAGCGGCCTATTTACACCAAAGGTTTAGCACCAGTTTTGGGACTTCGTTGTTTGTAAAGAGCGGTCAGAGTGATTCGAGATTAATGCTGTAGATTGCGGGTTTGTTCGATTTTTGACCCTGTATATTTCCGATGAGTGTTTCGTTTAGATTTGCTTATGGTGTGGGCAATTTGGTTGAAACAAAAATATCTTTTTAGCAACGGACTTATTATTCCGTGATAGTATAAGTAAGGATGTGCTCATCGCGCCCTGCTTTTCCACTAATCCTGGGCGATGCCTCGTACTCCAGGGAACAACTGCCAATCTCCCGCACAATATCAGTTATAATATCTGAAGGTCCCTTATCAATATTTACCCAACCTTTTGATGTGCCTTTGCTATTTGAGCTTACGGCTCGGACTCTAAGGATATAATCCTGCTGGTCTGTTGGCAGGTTGGACTGAACAGTAACTCTTATGCCTTCGAGATTCGTGCTCCATTTGAGTTCTTGACTTCCGGTGGTTATGCCTGTTCTGTCAACAACTAACCAGGTCCAATTTTGCCCCCTGGTATCCCCCAGTGAGATAACAGCAAACGGCTCCACTCGTATTGTTACAACCTGGGTAGTGGTGGCGCCGGCAGATAGGACATAGTCAGGGAAACCAAGAAGAAAAGCCATCACAAGCAGAACAGATAATCTCCACCCTTTCATCATTTTACACACCCACCTTTTGTAAAACCGTTTGAAAGCCCTATCATTATATACTTTTTCTGTCTGCAGGTCAAGGGAAAACTCCTCAAAGTTAGGGGTTTTTTCATAAGCTCCATCATAGCAAGTCCCTCCGAAGCCAGAAACAGGCATTTATCGCTTCAGTTATTCCTGTTAATAATCGATAGAGCAAAAAGTCCACTTCACGCGGCAAAGGTTGACCAAAGCGAATTAACCGCTCGCAAAGTTCCAGATGCGATTCAACTATCCATCCCAGGTATATCATCACCAATGCAGCCAGCAACACCAACCGGGGAATCGCCCGTAATGTTCCTGTAAGGAAGCATTATACCGCAGGTTATTACGATTACAAGGGCAATAAGAACCCCGAAGCGGGCTTTGGGGCTAAACGACCTGCTTTGGTTGTTGACATTCCGAGTGGCGATGGTAACATATTCGGCGAATCGCGACCTCACCGTTGTATAGGTGAGAAAACCGATGCGAAAATTTATCACCATACTGACTATGGAGTGCACCGGATGGACCCGAACATTTTCAAGGCATACGATATAAGAGGCGTTTATCCCGACCAGATTAACGAGGAAGATGCGTGGAAGATCGGCTGTGCGACAGCCCGTTTTCTGCCGTCCCTGCTTCGGGGCTATGAACGCGGCCAGGCCAACAGCCAGGCACTGTGCATCGGTCGTGATATGAGAACGCACAGCGAGGCACTGGCTAAGGCGCTTACAGAAGGAATAAATGCCGCCGGTGTAAATGTGATTGATTTGGGAATGATTGATACGCCGCAGATGTATTTTGCAATCAACCACTTCGGCACCTGCGGCGGCGTGCAGGTAACTGCCTCCCACAACCCGGCCAAATATAACGGCTTTAAGATATCCGGCATAGGAGCCAAGCCGGTCGGCACCGATACCGGCTTAAATGATATAAAACATATCGCAATGGCCCTGCTTCACACGAAAGCAAGAGTAACCGGCTCGGTAGAGAGACGCGACCTGACAGCCGAATACAAAAATCACGTGCTGAAGTTCCTGGCTCCCGGCAAAGGAAAACTGAAAATTGCCATTGACGCCTCAAATGGTATGGCTGGTAAAATGGTCCCTGCCGTCTTCGGCGACCTGCCAATCGAAATTATTGCTATTAACTTCGAGCATACCGGCAAATTCAAACATGAGCCGAACCCCCTGGTTGAAGAAAACCTTGCTGACGTAAAAGCCGCGGTAAAAAAGAACAAATGCGACTTCGGCATTTGCTTTGACGGTGACGCCGACAGATTGATGATGGTTGACCAGAAGGGCAAAACCATTAGCTGCGATTTGCTGACGGCTTTAATGGTGCCGTATTTTTTGAAGAAGCAGCCGAAATCAACGGTCGTCTATGATTTGCGCAGCAGCCGGGTTGTTGTCGAAGAGATTATAAAAAATGGCGGCACTCCCCGCAGAGAACGGGTCGGGCACGCATTTATGAAAAAGGCGATGCGCGATTCGCACGCCATATTCGGCGGCGAACTTTCGGGGCACTTCTATTACCGCGATAATTACTACGCTGATTCGGGTTTGATTACTATGGTGCACGTAATTAACATTATACGCCAGGCCCAGGCGCCGATAAGCGAGTTAATAAAGCCGTTACGAAGATACCATAGCAGCGGTGAGCTAAACTTTCAGGTCGATGACAAACAGGCCAAAATGGACGAGCTTGCCAAAAGATACGGCGACGGCCAAATCGACCACCTGGACGGTGTTACCATCGGATATAAAGATTGGTGGTTTAACTGCCGCCCGAGCAACACTGAGCCGCTGCTGCGACTGAACGTTGAGGCAAAGACCGAAGAGCTGCTCGATGAAAAACTCGCAGAAATCGAAGGACTGCTGGGCAAACCTATATGATATGACATCCCGCCCCGCCGCGTCTTCCTGTTGGAAGACAGGAGCGGGGGCTGATGTGGTTGCAAAATGGCTTTTTCAGAGAAAATGATATGGAAATACATACAAAAACATACCAGACGCCAAAAGGGCCGGTCGAAGGGGTCCAGACAAAATGGGCCGGCTTCAACATCCTGTTAGTAACCGGCCCGAAAGGATTCCTCGCCTGTCCCGCGATTGATGTGGAGGCCTGCCAGCGATACGGCGTCGCCGCAGCATTGGTCGAAAGCACGCCCGACAATCCGATAGGCACGCTGGAACGTTTCCCTGACCGCAAGATTACAAAGGCGAATGCAAAGGCCAGAACTCTGGGTATTAAAGAAGGTATGGATGTCACTGAGGCCTTTGCTCTCATCGCTTGATTTTGTTCAAAAGCATAGGAGACTACTATGGGTGCAAACCGTTTCTCCAGGCGACAATTGTTTGCTATTGCCGGTGCTGCCGCAAGCACTGTCCTGGCGGCTGGTGACACTGTCGGCGCCATTGAAGCCGGCGGCAAAGCACCATTCAGGTATTGCTTTAATACCAGCACGATTCGGGGGCAGAAACTGCCTCTGGACAAAGAAATCGAGATTGCTGCCAATGCGGGTTATGATGCAATCGAGCCGTGGGTTGACAAAATCAATGAGTATGTCAAAAACGGCGGTAATCTTACGGATGTCCGTAAGCGCATTGCCGACATCGGGCTGACCGTTGAGAGCGCAATTAGCTTCTACCAATGGATTGTGGATGACGATGCCACTCGTACTAAAGGCCTGGAACAGGCCAAGCGGGAGATGGATGTGTTTGCTAAAATTGGTGGTAAGCGTATCGCCGCTCCGCCGGCAGGCGCTACCGACAAGGAAGGACTCGACCTGCTCAAGGCAGCCGAGCGGTATCGGGTGCTGTTGGAAATTGGCGACCGGATAGGCGTCGTGCCGCAGATTGAACTCTGGGGTGCTTCAAAAAATCTGCACCGATTGGGCGAGGCAATGTTTGTAGTGATTGAAAGCGGCCACTCAAAGGCGTGCCTGCTGCCTGATGTTTTTCACATCTACAAGGGCGGCTCAGACTTTACGGGGCTAAAGCAAATAAGCCCACAGGCCATCCAGGTCTTTCATTTGAATGATTATCCCGCTGACCCGCCGCGAGAAAAAATAACCGACCGTGACCGTGTCTATCCCGGCGATGGCATCGCACCTCTGACTCAAATCCTGCGAGACCTTTACGACAACGGCAGCCGTGCAGTACTTTCACTTGAATTATTTAACCCGGCTTACTGGAATCAGGACCCGCTGACAGTAGCAAAAACCGGTCTGGCCAAAATGAAGGCTGCTGTAAACAGAGCGTTAGATATAAGCTAAAGCACAATTGCGGAAAGTGAGGAATCTATGAAACTCAAAAAATATCATCTTATTTTTGGCGTCATCACCGGCATTTTATGTGCCGCTGCATCCGGCCAGATAGAACGGCCTCAGGTCGATTTGATTGCCCCGCCCAATCCGGTTCTGGCCGGCATTAAGCAATTGGAGGTTGTTATTATAACACGCGGCATAGACCCAAACAAAATTGGTTTGGACAGCAACCGCCTGCAGACTGAAGCTGAACGCAGACTTGAAAAGGCCGGAATCAAAGTATTTATCCACAACGAAGGCACCAATTATAATTTGGCCATAAGTTCGGACCTCAAGATTTCCATAGAAATCCTCAACCTCGGTGATTCACAACAGTATGTGTTTCGTGTTCAAACCGCACTGTCACGAGCCGTTCGTTTGGATGAACGAAGTGACTGGCTTTTCAAGACCGACATCTGGACAACGAAGCCGGTAATGCAAACGGGTCAGCTACAAAATATGGCCGGTATGGTCACCAAAACAGCCCTATCGCAGGTCGAGACCTTTATTCAAGCCTATCATACAGCCAACACGGCGGGCAGTCGGCTGCCCGATGCCAATGATACCTCGCCAAAAGAATTATCGAAGGCGCCTTCCAAAGAACCTGTGGCGGGATACAAATATGTAGCGTCAAAAAATGGTGATGTATTTCATACGCTGAATTGTCGGTCGGCAAAAAGAATCTCTCCGGAAAATATAATAGGTTATAACAGCAGAGACGATGCGATAAATGCCGGCAAGAGACCGTGCAAAGTGTGTAAGCCATAAAAACAACATCATTGTCAGGTATGAATTTAATCACGGTTATAGTAATAGCTATTGGACTGGCGATAGATACCTTCGCGGTCTCTATTGCAACCGGCAGCGCCTCTAAGCAGGTAAGGGTTACGCGGGCCTTGCAAATGGCCCTATTCTTTGGCGGCTTCCAGCTTGTTATGCCCTTAATCGGCTCTCTCGCAGGGCTTGCCTTCAAAAAATACATCGCAGGTTATGACCACTGGGTAGCATTTGGGCTTCTGGCCGCCGTCGGTGGCAAAATGATTCACGAATCATTCAAGATAAAAACAACAGGCAAAAATTTTAATCTTTCAAATATCTTTGTCCTGCTAATTCTATCCGTCGCCACCAGCATCGACGCTTTGGCAGTCGGCATTACGCTTTCACTCATTACAAGTTCCATCATCACGGCGGTTATAATCATCGGCCTGATAACCTTTACTCTCTCGTATCTCGGGGTATTCATAGGCCAAAAATTCGGGCACTTCTTCGAAAACAAAATCGAAGCCATCGGCGGCCTTGTGCTTATCGGCATCGGCCTAAAAATAGTGCTTCAGCATCTGTTATGAAAGTCCGACAAAGGCAAACCGGCTTTTCAATACTAACTCCTTGCCCTCAGAGAAAAAAACAATATAAT
>Ga0315279_10006212_pt1 | contig 15152 bp, 11 predicted proteins | sample YL17G06_20_MG_FD_203694 | JGI IMG/M metagenome (GOLD analysis project Ga0315279, IMG submission 203694) | Sediment microbial communities from Yellowstone Lake, YNP, Wyoming, USA - YL17G06_20 | ecosystem: Environmental > Aquatic > Freshwater > Lake > Sediment | place: USA: Wyoming | collected... | reverse complement strand
TTGACCGCGGAAGAGGTGGATTACGTGGTGGCCAAGGTGCTGGAGTGGGACGCGCGGACCGAAGACCTGGGACCTGGGACCTGAGACCTGAGACCTCAGACTTGGGACCTGGGACCGATGACCTGAGACCTCAGACTTGGGACCCGAGCCGTGGGACCTGGAACCCTGAGACCCCTGGCGCGAAGGTTTCCAGTCTTCAGCCTCCAGTCTCAGGACTCAGGTCTCAAGTCTCAGGTCCCAGGTCTCCTCCGGAGAAGTTATGCCAGACACGTATCGAGTGGTTGTGGTGGGCATGGGGAAGCGCGGCATGCACCATGCCGCCGCGTTTAGCGCGAACCAGCGTTTTCAAGTTGCCGGCATCTGCGACGTGGACGCCGCTCGGCTGAGCGCGGCGGCGGCCAAGCTGGGCCATCCGCAGGCTTCCCATGATGCCGCGCAACTCGCGCGCTCCCTCAAGCCCGACGTGTTTTGTTTCTGCACCCTGCCGAACCTGCGCCTGGACATGATTCGCATCGGCGTCGAGAGCGGCGCGCGCCTGATCGCGTTGGAAAAGCCCATCGCCATGTCCAGCGCCGAGGCCATGAAGATCAGGGACCTGCTGCAGGCCGGCGGAGTGAAAGCCGTCGTCAGCCACCAGCACCGCTACGGCGCCCACTATCGCCAGGTGAAGGAGATCATTGCCGGCGGCGCCCTGGGCCGGGTTCACACCGTGTACGGCACGGCGACGGGCTGGATGATGCACATGCTCAGCCACCTGGTCGATTACCTGCGCTGGTTCAACGACGGGGCCGAAGCCGAATGGGTGATGGGGCAGGCGGTCGGGCGCGGCAAGCTCGCCGACCTGCATGCCTCTCCCGACTACATCGCCGGTTTCATCCATTTCAGCAACGGCGTGCGCGGCATCGTGGAGTGCGGAGCGGGCGCGCCCGATGTGCCCGAAGTCAACTATTGGTGGCGCAAGGCGCGCATCGGCGCCCTGGGCACGCTGGGCTTTGCCGAAGTGTTGACCGGCGGAGGATGGCGGGCGGTGACGGCTACCGGCTGCTCCTCCGGCGAGGGCAGCATGAATTACGACCTCGATATGCCCCCCTACATTCAGGACATCGCCCTGTGGCTGGACGACAACGCCCAAGTGCATCCCTGCAATTTCGAGAGCGCCTACAAGGGCCACGAGATCGTCATGGGCCTCTGCCGCTCGGTTATCGAAGGCGGGCAGGTGCGGCTGCCGCTGGCCGCCGGCAGCGATGAGCTGGCCGGGCTGGCCGCGCGCCTGCCCGACAAGAAAGTGCTCTTCTCCATCCCTGAAAACGCCAAGGAATACGCCTGAGAGGGCTACAGCCAGCAGGCCGCAGGCTGCAGGGGCCTTGCCTCCGCTGGAATCGCTCAGAACATGTCATCAAATCACCGACTTGGAACAGCGGCTCTGACAGATTTTCCCAGGCCGCGAAAATCCCCGACCGAAGGGAGCTGCGCTCTGCAACGGACAATACCCCCACCCCGATTGCGGGTGAAGCGAGGCAGTGCTAGACTGGATTGCGCACGCGCCGGTCTGAACCCCTCCGGCGGCCGACCGAGCGCGATTGTCCGATTGCAGTGGCTCTAGCATGATGCGCAACGGCCTTTTCTGGGCAAACCACTTCCGGCGGGTAAACGTCAGGAGCGTTGAAGCGTTCCGGCGAGCCGTCTTCGATAGAGTACTCCCGACCTTCAACTCCATAAGTGCCGAAGCGGACGCTGTTGCGGAACAGCGTTTGGGACAGCTCGGGCAGACGTCGGCAGGCCCCAGCTTTGAGGGCGACATCGCAGCCGAGCAGGCGATGGATGCTGGCCTGGAATATTACGTGGCAATGACGGGTGTCTATCAGGCGTTAATCAACGCCCTTACAGTGTTCCTGCATCACCTTTTTGAGCAGCAGCTTTGCTTTTTTCTCCGAAAGAACTTCTTGTGGGAACCCAGGGGCGGCGAGAACCTGTTGGACGTGATTATCGAACGGCTGGGAGGCTGCGGTGTTGACTGCAAGGGATTGGACGGTCGCCCGAAGCTGGGCGAACTTCGCTTGGTTGCAAACACAGTCAAGCACGCAGAGGGGCGCTCCAGCAGGGAGCTGTCCGTCCTGCGACCCGATCTGTTCGAGGCACCTGACCTTAAAGGCCTCGGTTTGCAAGCAGGCCGTCCGACCGCCAAGAGAGTCTCCCTGCCGTTAGCGGGCCAAGATCTTTACGCCACGCCGGGTGATTTGGCCTCGTACTTTGATGCCGTGGCCCGATTCTGGAAGGAGCTTGCTGCGGCGCTTGAGACGAGCAATGGGCGAGCGTGCGTCTGAGGACCTCTAGCAGCCTGTGGGGGCGCTGAAGATTGTTTGGCCGTTGTTATCGAGAAATTGCAGAGTCGTCGCACCCTTTACAGCCCCTAGCGCGATACGCGTTTTCTCGTTTCTGTCCGCGATGGCCAGGGCCGCTGCCCTGGTCCAGCCGGAGTTGGACCGAGGCCGATTTCAGTTAAAGAATATTCCGCGCTTCGCGCGGGAATTTTCAAGGCATGGGACGATCTGTCGACGCGATGTAGAAGGGGGGGGGGACGGCGGTGGAGACCATCTGGTTCGGCCTGAAGCTTGCGGTCGGATTCGTTCTGGGAATCTTTGCACTCTATTGGCTTCTTGTTCTCATCGGTGCCGTTGCTGACTCTCTGCGTGCTGGGCCGTCCGAAAGGCCCGTAAACCAAACAGGCCCCCACAAGCGTGCCCTGCCCGAGACGATAGGGAGCTTTGAACAAGACCTTCTCGCACACGAGAACGCGGTCAGAAGACTCGGAAGCGATATGCCTGCGGTCGAACGCGAACGACGGACTTTCGCGCTCCGCGTTGGTCTGTTAAGTGAGTTTAGCGACAGGCTGCTGGGGGAAAGCTGCGGGCAACGCCAATACGAGCGGTACGGATATAAGTATAGACAAGATGGCGACATCTGGGAGTACAGATTTGGTATCGAAGGCAGGGAATACACTGTATCTGTAAACGGGGCCCGCCAATACTCGGTCAGCCCGCCCGGAGAGAGAGAGTACGATAAACATTGCAGGATACACGACGACGAGGGGCGCTTGGTTTTCGATGTCAAGCGTACTTACCGTGAAGATTTTGAGAAGGATTTGCGTGACTACGGTCCCCGCTATGATATCTCTGATGACCTTGAGGCGTTCATACCGGGGATGTGGGTGAGACACCTCCTTGAAAGAACCCTTGCGCTCATGCAAGACGAGGAGAGGCAAACGGCAGGAGCCAAGGAAGAATACAAGCGGTGGATGGACGAACGGAGGCGCGAGAAATTCTTGGGCTAACCGCAGAGCGATTTAAGCCGGAGATGCTTTTTGGTAAGGATGGGAAGGCGCTGGTGCGCTGTTGCAGTTCCTCCATGGTGGCCACGCCGCAGTAGCCCACGCCGGCGTGCTCCGTTTCCGACATTACAGCAGGCCCGCCGCGTGGAGTGCTGATGGAGTGCAGACTCTCACTTCGATATTTCCATAACGCCGATTGTAGGCCGGATCGCCGGAAGGGGTAATCAGATAATTGCGCCCTTGCGGATAGAAGCTCCGGAAGACCCGGAGCGCGGAAGCGTCGAACGAATCAGGAGACCATTTGCACTCGATGGCGTGTACTTCGTCGCGCCGACCGGTGAGAACGAAATCCACCTCGCGGTCGGCCTTGTCCCGCCAGTAACGCACCGGCAGGTTCGGGAAATGGGCTTGCAGATGCTCCAGAACAAGATGTTCCCAGAGGATGCCAAAATCTTCCGGCCTTAAGGGGTCCCAGCCGCGTGCGAAACTCACGAAGCCGCTGTCGAAGGCATACACCTTGGGCTGCTTCATAAGCTCGTGCCGGCCGCCGCCGTGGAAGGGCCGCACCAGGGTGGCCGCGTGGGTGATTTCCAGGGCGCGCAAATGACTCTCCACCGTGGGCCGCGTGATGCCCAGCGCCGAGGCGGCTCCGGTGACCTCCAATTGCCCGCCGCTCTGCCGCAGCACGTATTCCAGCAGGGTGTTGAAACGGTTCATGTCCCGAAAACCGAAGAGCCGCTGGATGTCGCGGGCGAAAAACGAATCCATCCACTCGCGGTAAAGCGCGGGCTTCTTGGACTCTGCCAGCAGCGCCGGCGGCAGGCCGCCCTGAAAGAGCCGCTGAGGCAGCGTCGCGCCGAAGGCCGGCAGTTCATCCCAGATCACCGGCGTCAGATGCACCAAGCGCTTGCGTCCGGCCAACGTGTCACGAAACTTCTTGCTGGCTGCCAGCGTCGAGGAGCCGGTGGCCAGAATCTTCAGCTTCGGGAAACCATCCGCGCCAATTTTCAAGACGCGGCCAGGATCGCGAAGCTGGTGAATTTCGTCAAAAACCACAACCGGCTTGTTGCAGGAGCGGAAGAAGACCTGCGGATCGCGCACCATGTCCTCGACACTGGGAAGATCGCAATTCATGTAGACGGTGCGTTCCGCGCCGAGGCTCTGGGCGAGGGTCGTTTTGCCACTGCGGCGCACGCCAGCTAACCAGGCAATCGGAGCCTCCGTCCAGGCTTCTTCAATTCGTTGCAGCCAGAAAGGTCTGGAAACCATGCCAGGATACTATACTCCTGGATCTGCTAAATGTAAACCATGGTAGCGCGAATTGTGGAAAAACATTGACTTGGGCCTGGTCCGAGTTCTTGGGGAAGCCACGCTGGAAGAAGGAAGTAATGCGCCCGAAAAAGGCTGCAGGCTGCAGGCTATAGGCTCCAGGGGCGTCGTTGGACGCCGGGGGTTTTTGCCCGCAGCCTTTAGCCCGTAGCCTGCAGCCTAATAAAAGAACATCGTGCTGGTTCCCGGCTTCAGGTGGTAATCCCGCCGCACGGAAAGCACGGTGGCGGGGATGAGGACCCAGTCTTCGTCGGTGTGTTCGGTGGAGATGGCCATCCGCGGCCGGAAGCGCGTGATGGTGGCGCGGGCGCCGCGGATGATGTGCGGCTCGGCGCCTTCCGTGTCCATCTTGATGAAGTCCACTCGCGTGCCCAGGCGCGCCATTTCGGCGTCCACAGTTGTGGCCCGCACTTTCATGCTGCCGCCGCCAAAGGCAGCCGAGCCCATGCCGCTGTTGCCGGGTTCCGGCGGAGCAAACTCCAGCGTCCCCGCGCTGTCCCACAGGGTGGCTTCGATGAGGATGACCCGGCCTTCCGCGATCTCTCTGTGGAACGTGCGCTTGAAGCAGGCGCAGTTGGTGGGGTCGGGCTCAAAGGCGATCACCAGCCGGGCGCCGCGGTCCAGCGCGAACCGGGAAAACGTTCCCAGGTTAGCGCCGGCATCCAGCACCACGTCCCCCCGCCGGACAACCACCGGGGCTCCTGGTATACGCTGTCGTCCAGTTGCTCGCGCATAAAGAATTGGAGAAGGTCGCGGTCGTCGGCCCGGCCCCAGAATTCACCGAGGTTGGTGCACCAGAGCACCGGGCACGGACCGGACGCCTCCTCCCGCAGCTTGCTCGTCCAAACCCTTCCGGGCCACATCAGTCCGGCCAACTGCCACCAGGTCAGCACCGGGTGACGACCGCTCGCTTTCCGACCGATCAGTGAAAGCCGGTTCATTGTTGCCGGCAGGAAGAGTACTGGCTCGCACAGAATGACAAGCGCTCCTGTAAGAATGAGGATTAGCAGCCTGCGACTCTTCACGCTCCCCTATTCCCCCTTCACTTAACTCGCCGCGCTACGGCGCGTGCGGCGAGGGCAAATAGTAACCGCAGAGCGCTCGCCGGCGACTGACAATCCGGCATGCGGCGCGCCAGGAAGGCTGTTCACGGCGCTTGACGGGCGCTCACCCTGCCCAATAGCATATCGTACTCTCCATGCTTTGCCGGATTTGTGCCATATTGGTCTTGATCTTGCTGCTGCCTGCCGGTGGCTATCCGCAGGAATCGCGCGGCGCGATTGTCGGGCGGGTGACGGATCCCTCCGGCAGCGTGGTCCCGCGCGCCACCATCAAGATCACCAGCGCGCAGACCGGAATCACCTCCACCCTGTCGAGCAATGAACGGGGCAGCTACTATGCGCCGTTGCTGAATCCCGGCTTGTACACCATCAGCGCCGAAAAGGAAGGGTTCAGGCCGTTCACTAGCCCAGTGCGGGTGCAGGTCGGGGAGCGGTTGGAAGTCAACATCAGGCTGCAGGTCAGCGGAGTGAGCCACACGGTCGAGGTGCAGGACGAGGAAGCGCTGTTGGACACGGCCAGCGGATCTATCGGGCAGGTGATCGACTCGCGTCAGATCACCGACCTGCCGGTGCCGCACGGCAACCTCTACAGCCTGGTCCAGCTTGCGGCGGGGGTGACCTTCGCCGGGTCGCCGGCCTTCGATCGGCCGTTCGAGCCCACCAACATCTCCGGATATGCGATGGCCGGGGTGCGGGCCAACCGCAGCGAGCTGAGCCTGGACGGCTCGCCGAACACCTCCACGGCCGGCAACAACGAAGTGACCGCGGCCTACGTGCCGCCCAGCGACGTGGTCGGGGAATTCAAGGTGCAGACGGCCACCTTCGACGCCGCCGTGGGGCAGACCGAGGGCGGCAGCATCAACATCAGCCTGAAGACCGGCGGCAATGCCTTCCATGGAACGGCGCAGGATACGATGCTGGCGCCGGCGCTTTCGGCCAACCTGTTCTTCGCCAACCGCAACCGCCTGCCGCCCGCCCGCTTCACCTACCAGCGATGGGGAACGTCGAGCACCGGGCCGGTCCTGGTGCCGCATCTCTATAACGGCCGGAAGCGCACTTTCTATGTCTACGGCTACGAGGGCATCCACGAGACGCGGCCGCGCGGCACCACCCTCACCGTGCCCACCGACGCCGAGCGGCGCGGCGATTTTTCCCAACTGCTAGGACTCGGGTCGCAGTACCAGATTTATGATCCGTACACGCGGCGCACGGCCGCCAACGGGCGCACCCAGGTGAACCCCTTGGCCGGCAATCTTATCCCGGCCGGGCGCCTCAGCCCCATCGGCTTGACCATCCTGAAATACTACGCGCTGCCCACTATGCCGGGCACCGCCGACGGCAGCAACAACCTTGCGCTGCCCAACGAGCCCGAGCGCACCGCCTACTACACCCACACCGCCCGGGTGGACCACTACCTGGGCGACCGCCAGCGCCTTTTCGTGCGCGCCAACCTCTACAAGCGCGACAGCCACTACAACGACTGGTTCCACAGCACGGCCACCGGCGAGTACTACCAACTGGTCTCGCGCGCCGCAGCCATCGACGACGTCTATACGCTTACGCCCAGTTCGGTCTTGAACGTGCGTTACGGGTACAACCGGTTCCTGCGGGTCACCGACGGCGCGCCGGAGAGCCGCGGGTTCGACCTGACCACGCTGGGGTTTTCCTCGGCCTACAACAACGCCATCGACGCCAGAATCCGGCGCTTCCCCTACATCACCATTGCCGGCTACGCCAGCACCTACAACGGGATGCTGTTCCGCCCCACCGAGACGCACACCTTCAATGCCAACATCGACCGCATCGTGCGCCTGCACAGCGTGAAATTCGGCGGCGAGTACCGCGTCTACCGCGAGAACCAGTACAACTACGACAACGTTTCGACCGGGTACTTCGACTTCAGCACCGCCTGGACGCACGGCCCCTACGACAATTCGGCTTCGTCCCCGATCGGGCAGGGGCTGGCATCGTTGCTGTTCGGGCTGCCCACCAGCGGCTATGTCGAGCGGCGCGACAGCTACGCCGAGCAGTCCACTGTGTGGTCCCTGTTCGTTCAGGATTCGTGGAAACTGCGCCGCCGGCTGACCGTCAACCTGGGGCTCCGCTACGAGCTGGAAGGGCCGATTACCGAGCGCTTCAACCGTAGCGTGCGCGGCTTCGACCCTGCCGTGGTGCTGCCCATCGAAGACCAGGTAAGGGCGCGATATGCAGGGGCGCCCACCAAGGAGGTGCCGCTGGAGCAGTTCCTTGTGCGCGGCGGGGTGAACTTCGCCGGCGTGAACGGCCAGCCCCGCACCTTGTGGCAGCGCGACAAGAACAACTTCATGCCGCGCTTCGGCTTCGCCTGGTCGCTGCGGCCCAAAACCGTGCTGCGCGGCGGCTACGGGTTTTTTTTCGGCTTTCTGGGGGAGCGGCGCGGCGACGTGATCCAGGCCAGTTTCGTGCAGCGGACCACGCTGGTGCCCTCCATCGATTCCGGGCTCACCTTCCCGACCAAGTTGAGCGATCCCTATCCCAGCGGCTTCCTGGCGCCGGCCGGCTCCTCGCTGGGGCCCATGACCTATGCCGGGCAGGCCGTCTCCTTCTTTAATACTCGGCCCCTGGCGCCCTACATGCAGCGCTGGCAGTTGAGCCTCCAGCACGAGTTCCCGCACCGCATCCTGCTCGATGTCGGCTACATCGGCAACCGCGGCACGCACATCACCACCTACCGCAACCTCAACGCCATTCCCAACCAGTACCTGAGCACCAGCTACTTCCGCGACGATGCCACCATCAATTACCTGACCGCCAACCTGCGCAATCCCTTCTATCCGCAGCTTCCCAGCACCAGCCGATCCGGCAGCAACATCGCTCGGGTGGAGCTGCTGCGGCGGTTTCCGCAGTTCACCAGCGTGATGACCACCACCAACGAGGGCTTCTCCTGGTACCACGCCGCGTTCGCCAGCGTGCAAAAGCGCTATTCCAGGGGGTGGGCGCTGCAGGCGACCTTCACCTGGTCGAAGTTCATGGAAGCAACGTCGTTCCTGAATGAAGGCGATCCGAAGCCGGCCAGGGTGATCTCCGACCAGGATTATCCGCGCCGCCTGACGTTGAGCTGGATTTACGAGCTGCCCTTCGGTCCCCGGAAGAAGTTTGCTTCCGGGGCCAAGGGGCTGGCGGCAAAACTGGCGGGTGGCTGGCAGGTGTCCGGCATCTATGCGGCGCAGAGCGGCCAGGCGCTGAGTTTCGGCAACGTTATTTTTTACGGCCGGCTGAAGGACGTGCCGCTGCCCAACGGCCAGCGGACGGTCGAGCGCTGGTTCAACACCGCGGCCGGCTTCGAGCGCGACTCACGCAAGGCGCTGGCCTACAACCTTCGGGCCCTGTCGCCGCGCTTTACGGGCGTCCGCGGCGATGGACTCAATAATTTCGACCTGTCTCTGTTTAAGTTGACTCGGGTGCGCAAGGAGCGCATGAGCCTGCAGTTCCGCGCCGATTTTCTGAACGCGCTGAACCACGCCGCCTTTTCGAACCCCAATACCGATCCCACCAGCACGGCCTTCGGCGCCATCACTACCCAGAAGAACTATGCGCGGCGCGTGCAGATGGGCCTGCGCCTGACTTACTAGGCTATAGGCTATAGGCTATAGGCTGCAGGCTGCAGGCTTGAGCCCACGGCCTACAGGCCACAGCCCACGGCCTACAGCCTACAGCCTAATCAAGCTGGTAGTTGGGAGCTTCCTTGGTGATGATGACGTCGTGGACGTGGCTTTCGCGGAGGCCGGCGTCGGAAATGCGGATGAACCGTGCGCGCTGCTGCAATTCCTCGATGGTGGCCACGCCGCAATAGCCCATGCCGGCGCGCAGCCCCCCCACCAGTTGCTGGATCATGGCGTCCAGCGGCCCCTTGGAAGGGACGCGGCCCTCGATGCCTTCCGGCACCAGCTTGCTGCGCTCGTCCTCGGCCACGGCCGCCGTCTGCGCATAGCGGTCGGCCGAGCCCGCCTGCATGGCCCCGATCGAGCCCATGCCGCGATAGGACTTGAAGGTGCGGCCCTGGTAGAGGATGGTCTCGCCCGGGCTTTCATCGGTGCCGGCGAACAGGCTGCCGATCATCACCGTATGTGCGCCGGCGGCGATGGCCTTGGTGATGTCGCCGGAAAACTTGATGCCGCCGTCGGCGATGATGGGGACGCCGCTGCCCTTGGCGGCGCGTGCGGCGTGCGAGATGGCCGTGATCTGCGGCATGCCGGCGCCGCTGATGACCCGGGTGGTGCAGATGGACCCCGGGCCCATGCCCACCTTGAGCCCATCGACATCGGCCCGGATCAGGTCGCAGGCGCCCTCGAAGGTGGCGACATTGCCGGCCACCAGCTCCACGCCGGGCAGTTTCGAGCGCACGGCGCGAATGGCTTCCAGGACGCGCTCGGTGTGGCCGTGCGCGGTATCGATGACCAGCGCGTCCACACGGGCCCGCGCCAGTTCCTGGGCCCGTTCCAGGAAGTCGCCGGTGGCGCCGATGGCCGCCCCCACCCGCAACCGCCCGTGCGTATCCTTGGCCGAATACGGGTACTTGATCTTCTTCTGAATGTCCTTGACCGTGATCAGGCCCTTGAGGTTGTATTCCTCGTCCACCACCAGCAGCTTCTCGATGCGATGGCGGTGCAGCAGCTTCTCGGCCTCCTCCAGCGTGGTTCCCACCGGCACGGTGATCAGGTTATCCTTGGTCATCACCTCGGAGATGGGCAGGTCCAGGCGGGTCTCGAAGCGCAGGTCGCGATTGGTCAGGATGCCTACCAGCTTGCCGCCGCGCGTCACCGGCAGTCCCGAGATTTTGTAGTGGCGCATCACCTCCAGCGCCTCATAGATCTTGTTCTCCGGGGACATGGTGACCGGGTCCACGATCATGCCGCTCTCGCTGCGTTTCACCTTGTCCACTTCCCGCGCCTGCTGCTCGATGGGAAGGTTGCGGTGAATGACGCCCAGGCCGCCTTGCTGGGCGATGGCGATCGCCAGGCGGGAGTCGGTCACTGTGTCCATGGCCGCGCTGGCGATGGGGATATTGAGCGGAATATTGCGGCTGAAGCGCGTGCGGACGCTGGTGTCCGGCGGCATCACCGAGGACCGCGCCGGAGCCAGCAAAACATCATCAAATGTCAGGGCTGTGGGGAGATCCGGCTCAAGCATGCGCCATTCTACCACAGCGCATGGGCGGGCAGCCCGGGAGGCCGCCGAGCAGCACAGTGGGACCCAGAGGAACGGCCCCCGCGGCGGGCACCCAGATTGCGGTCCGAGCCCCGTGGATCTGGTTTGTCTGTGTTCTATTTGCCCACCAATGGCCATCCCGCGGCCTATGCTAAACTTGCTTTGTGCTGTCGCCTCGAAGCGCGCCGTCGAAGGCGGCGGGGGAATGGGGGGCTCATCCAGGGATTTTTTGCCGCAGCGTGTAGCGGAGGCAGGGCGGGTGTGTCACGCGCCGCGGGGCGGGCTGAAGACCGCGTCTGCAACCGAGGGAGCTTATGGCCCAAGAGAAACATTCGGAGTTTGAGGTCAAGGACCGCCGGCGGTTCACGGCGGAAGGAGAGGCCAAGGGAGGGGTTGAGCCGGGGCAGCGGGCCGGAGCAGCGGCCCAGCGGGCGGCCTCGCCGCCCCCTCCGCCCCTGCCGCCACAGCAGCGTCCGGGGGAGCCGCAGCCGGCCGCCAGCGACCAACAGACAGCGCGCAGCTACGTGGAGGGCGGCCGCGACTACGACCCGCCCACCTTCCACAGCCTGGTGCTGGCCTATTACCAGACAGCCATTTTGCAGATGGGCCTGGTGGCCGCCGACCCCCAGCACCCGCCGGAATGCGACATAGTGGGTGCACGGGAGACGATCGACATGCTCGGCCTGTTGCAGGAGAAGACGCGCGGCAATCTGACGGCCGAGGAGAGCCGCAGGCTCGACAGTCTGCTTTACGAGTTGCGGATGGCCTGGGTGGAATTCAACCGCCTGAATCGACCTGAGTCCTGAGACCTGGGACCTGAGACTAACACCCGGGTCTGCCGGCGACTCGGGTTTTCCTCAGGTCTCAGGTCTCAGGTCTCAGGTCTTAGGTCCCAGGTCTCAGGTCTTCTCAAACGTCGCATGAAGGGCGTGATCACAGTGCTGGGCTCGGGCACCTCGATGGGCGTGCCGACCATCGGCTGCCAGTGCCCCGTGTGCCTGTCGCAGGACCCGCACGACAAGCGCACGCGGCCCTCCCTGCTGGTGCAGTACGGCGGGCGCAGCGTGGTGATCGACACGACGCCCGACTTCCGCTTCCAGGCCATTCGCGAGGGCCTGCGGCGCCTGGACGCCATCCTGTTCACTCACCCCCACGCCGACCACATCCTGGGCCTCGACGACGTCCGGGCCTTTAACATCCACCAGGGCATGGTCCCGGTTTACGGCAACCGCAAGACGATTGATGCCATCCGTGAGACCTTCCGGTACGCCTTTGACGGCAACTATCCGTTCGGGGGCGTTCCGCAGATTTCGACACACGTCATTAAGGGGCCGGTCGATCTGTTCGGCGTCAGGTTCCTGCCGGTTCCCGTGCGGCATGGATTCCTGGAGGTGCTCGGCTTCCGCTTTGGCAATGCCGCGTATCTCACCGATTATGGCCAGATCCCGGAAAGCTCCTTTGCGCTGCTGGAGGGGCTGGACGTGGTTTTTCTGGATGCCCTGCGGCACGAGCCGCATCCCACGCACTGCACCGTAGAGCAGGCGGTGGCGCACGCGGCGCGCATCCAGGCGCGGCGCGCTTTCCTGACTCACATCGCTCACGATCTGGCCCACGAGGAAACCAATGCCGGGCTGCCCGACCACCTCCGGCTGTGCTACGACGGGCTGCGGGTGGAGGTCGAGCTTTGAACGTCTGGCGCAGCTTGGAGGAGTATCCGGCGGGCCTGCCGTACCCTGTCTTCACCATCGGCAACTTCGACGGCGTGCACCTGGGCCACCGCCGGATTCTGGAAGAAGTCCGCTGGCGGGCCGCCCAGGCCGCCGGCACTCCGCTGCTGCTCACCTTCGATCCGCACCCCATGCGGGTGCTGGCGCCGGACCATGCCCCGAAGCTGCTCACCCCGCTGCCCGTCAAGCTGGAACTGTTCGAGCAGGCGGGCATCGCGGGCGCCCTGGTGCTGCCGTTCACCCCCGAGTTTTCGCGGGTCTCGCCGCATCAGTTCGCGCGGGAAATCGTGGTGGGCCGCCTGGGGGCCCGCGAGGTGATTGTCGGCGACAACTTCCGCTTCGGATACCAGCATGCCGGCGACGTGCGGGCCCTGGAGGAATTCGGCAGGGAGCTCGGCCTTTTGGTGGATGACTTGAGGCCGGTTCGGGTGCGCGGCCAAGTGGTCAGCAGCTCGGGCATCCGCCGCTTGCTGGAGCAGGGGCGCCTTTCCGCCGCCAACCGCATGCTGGGCCGCTGCTTTTCGGTGTGCGGGCGCATCGTTGCCGGGCGCGGAATCGGGCGCGCCCAGACTGTTCCCACGCTCAACCTGGAGTGGTACGGCGAGATGCTGCCCGCCGTCGGTGTCTACGTGACCGAAACGGTGTGCGACGGCCTGCGGGCGCGCTCGGTGACCAACGTGGGCTACAGCCCCACCTTCAACCACCGCGATCTGGGCGTCGAAACCTTCCTGCTGGACGCCGCGCCGGCCCCCGCCGCCGGCCGCATGGAGGTGCTCTTCTGGAGCCGTCTGCGCCAGGAGCGCAAATTCCCCTCCGCCCTGGCCCTCAAAGAGCAGATCCTGCGCGATGTGGCCGCCGCGCGCCGCTTCTTCCGCCTGCTCCACGGCAGGTAGCGGCAGGTTTCGCAGATACACGCCAGTCGTTGTTCTTATGAGCAGCGAGTTTTTCACCACAGAGCCACAGAGAACGCAGAGAGAATCAACGGGTTCTTTCTCTGTGTTCTCTGTGACCCTGTGGTGAACTCTTGGTTCCGGCTATGCTGGTCCAGGTTTTTCCGCGTTCATCCGTTCATCTGCGTCCCTTTTTCAGTTCTGAATCTGCGCAATCTGCGGAATCTGCGGCTCGGCTCACTTCGCTGGCAGGGTCACGCTGCCGGTGGCCGCCCATTCCGTGCCGCGCACCAGGGTGCGGCGGAACACTTCGCTCTTCATGGCCGGCACGTCATGGCCCAGCGCCGTGCCGAACACCCGCCCCGCGCCATACGACTTCACATAAAGCATGGGCTGGTGCTTGCCCGAGCCTTTGTCCAGCGCCGGATCGTCCCAGGCGGTGGCCAACACATGGATATCCGGTTGGGCGATCAGGTTCGCGTACAGCTCGTCGGATTGCGGGTAGGAGTCGTCCAGGCCTTTGGTGATGGGATGGTCCTTGTCCTTGATGTCCACCTTGAAATCGTGATACTTGGAATGCCCGCCGCGGCCGGTGCGCCACGTCAGCCCGATCAGCTTGTCGTATTCTTCCCAACCTTCAAACGCGCTGGCCGAAAAGTGGAAGGCGACCAGCCCCTTGCCGCTCTTGACGTAATCGAGCAGCGCCTGGTCGGTGGCCTCGCCCCAGCGCAGCGGCGGCTTCCTGCGCCAATCGCTGTAGTTGAGGACGACGACCTCGTAGGGCGCCAGTGTGGCCGCGGTCGCGCCGCGAAACTCTTCGGTGACCCGCACCTCGAACTTGCCGGTTTCCTCCAGCACCTCCCGCAGGTATGGGGTGCAGGCCCGCCAATCGTGGCTGTTCTGGCCGGTCACGATCAGCACCTGGGTTTTCTTCACGGCCGGCGGCTTGGCGGCCGGCGCCGGTGTCTGCGCCTGAAGCGCGATCACGAACACCAACAGAGCAATCAGAATGGTCCAGCGTGAATACTGCCTCATGTTGACTCCTCAAAAGTGCGGAATGCGGAGTTCGGAGTGCGGAGTGAAGAAAGCGGCAGCAAGTAGCATTCCGCACTCCGCATTCCGCATTCCGCACTCACTTGCTCTACCACCGCCCGCGCCGGTACCCCGGCTCCCAGCGCAGCAAGGCCTCCTTGCGGTTCGTCACTTTTTTCATGTTGGCCGCCAGGCGTTCCATTTTAGCCGGATCGATGGCCACGCCCAAGCCCGGCGTGTCGGGCGCCCGCATGGTGCCGTTCACAAACCCCAGCGGCGGTCCTTGGATGATGTCTTCGCTGGTCCAGGGATAGTGGGTGTCGGCTGCGTATTGCGCGGCGGGCAGCGCGCAGTTCAAATGCGCCATGGCGGCCATGGAGATGCCCAGGTGGTTATTGCTGTGGCCGGAGAGCGCCCAGCCGAACGTCTCGCAAATGCCCGCCAGCTTGCGGGTGTTGAACAGCCCGCCCCAATAGTGATGGTCGGCCAGAATGACATCGACCGATTCGGCGCGGTAGGCCACCGGCAGGTCGGCGAACCGCGTGACTACCATGTTGGTGGCCAGCGGGATGCGGGTGTTGCGGCGAACTTCCGCCAT
>Ga0315279_10006211_pt1 | contig 15152 bp, 16 predicted proteins | sample YL17G06_20_MG_FD_203694 | JGI IMG/M metagenome (GOLD analysis project Ga0315279, IMG submission 203694) | Sediment microbial communities from Yellowstone Lake, YNP, Wyoming, USA - YL17G06_20 | ecosystem: Environmental > Aquatic > Freshwater > Lake > Sediment | place: USA: Wyoming | collected... | reverse complement strand
TAACCACTGCGGTGGGTGATGGAGCTCAGGCTGCTTTTTCTGCCCAGCGGTACTTAGAGGATCTAAAAAACGCTTAACGGCTGAAGGAGGAGGAAGGATAAAAGAAATGAATAAATATGAAACCAAGGACATACGGAATGTAGCCCTCATTGCGCACGGAGGGTCAGGCAAGACATCTATTGCCGAAGCCCTCCTTTTTAACAATAGGATAACAACCCGCCTCGGGAGAGTTGACGACGGTACTTCACTCATGGACTACGAACCGGAAGAGATAAAGAGGAAGATCACGATCAGCTCATCATTTCACCATCTTGAATGGCAGAAATGCCAGGTCAATCTGATTGACACACCAGGTGATGCAAATTTCATCGCTGATACCCGTAATTCTCTTCAGGTTGCAGACAGCGCAGTTCTGGTAATTGATGCTATTTCAGGCGTACAGGTCCAGACCGAGAAAGTCTGGGATTACTGCAATCAATTTTCCCTGCCCCGCTGTATATTTATAAACAAGCTTGACCGGGAAAGGTCTGATGTATTTCGTACAGTCGAGAACGTGAAAAAATACCTCAAAATAAAACCTCTCATCCTTCAGCTCCCTTTAGGCTCTGAACAGAAATTTGCAGGATTAATAGACCTCATTGAAGAAAAGGCCCTGGTTTACAGGGATGACCTGAGCGGTACATTCACCATAGAGGAAATCCCCGCTGACATGAAGGAAAAGGCTGAAGAGTTCAAAACGAAACTCATAGAAGACATTGCAGAGTCAAATGACGAACTCCTGGAAAAATTCCTGGATGGGACGAAGCCTTCCAAGGAGGAAATGCTCTCTGCCCTGAAGCAGGGGATCATCTCGCAGAAACTCTTCCCGATCCTCCTCGGCTCAGCCCTGCGTAACATCGGCATGCAGCCGCTGCTCGATTTTATCGTTGAATGCTTCCCATCGCCGGCTGAGCGTGAAGCAATGGTCGGACTGAATCCAAAGACCAAGCAGGAAATAAAAGCTGCATTCGATGAAAACGCGCCTTTTGCAGGATTTGTTTTTAAAACTATTGCTGATCCCTATGCCGGTAAGCTGACTATCTTCAAGATCTACTCGGGCCAGATAAATTCTGATTCTAACATGTACAACGCCTCGAAAGGCGCCAAAGAAAGAATTGGTCAGATTTTCAAGCTTGAAGGGAAAGGACAGAAGCCGATCAACCCGGCGATTGCCGGTGACATTGTAGCCGTAGCCAAGCTGAAAGAGACAACCACCGGTGACAGCTTGAGCGATGAAAAAAACCCGGCTGTGTTCCAGGGCTTCACCCATCCCAACCCCATCCTCTCATTTGCGCTTCTTCCCAAGGGCAAAGGGGACGAAGAAAAGATATTCTCATCCCTGAGCCGCCTCATCGAAGAGGACCCGACTCTGAGACTCGACCGTGACGCCCAGACAAAAGAGATGCTCCTCTCCGGAATGGGACAGGTCCACCTGGAAACGACGATTGAAAAGCTCAAGAGGAAATTCGGCGTTGAAGTTACCCTCCAGTCACCCAAGATCCCGTACCGGGAGACCATACGGCAGTCTGCCAAATCTGTTATCTACCGTCATAAAAAACAGAGCGGCGGGCGCGGGCAGTTTGCCGAGGTGCACTTTGACATTTTCCCCCTGGAACGCGGAAAGGGTTTTGAGTTTGATAATGACCTCGTGGGGATGAATGTCCCCCGCAACTTTGTGCCTGCTGTCGAAAAAGGACTTAATGAGGCAAAGCAGCGCGGAGTCATGGCCGGGTACCCTGTGGTTGATTTCAAGATCCGTTTTTTTGACGGAAAATCACACGAGGTAGATTCTTCAGAACTTGCTTTTAAAATTGCATCATCCATGGCTTTTAAAAAGGCGGTTCAGCAGGCACTGCCCATGCTCCTCGAGCCGATCATGAAGGTTACCGTTAACGTACCGGATGAAAACATGGGCGACGTCATCGGTGATTTAAACAGCCGGCGCGGCAGAGTCCTGGGAGTGGATTCCAAAGACAACCATCAGATTATCGCAGCTCAGGTCCCGATGTCCGAAATCCTCACGTATGCTTCTGAGCTTACCTCCCTGACCAGCGGAAGAGGAACTTTTACCGTGGAATACTCCTCCTACGAAGAGGTCCCTGCCCACATAGCTGAGAAGATTGTTTCACAAACAAAGGTGGTGGAAGAGGATGAATGAAGGCGAGACAAGAGAGCCTGAGTTCCCTGAAGAACTGATTGAAGAGATAAAAGAGGAACCGGACAAAGAGGTCTTTCAAAGCCTTTATCAAAAGGTCATGAAAATGGGGGTGGGCGAGAAAATAAAGCTTGCCACCATCGGCAACAGGGAAGCCAGGAACCTCCTGCTCAAAGATCCCAACAAGCTTATCCTTGCTGCGGTTGTCAACAGCCCGAGAATGACGGAAGAAGATATTATTAAAATCTGCCAGTCGCGCAACGTGAGCGACGAGGTCTTACGTTTGATTGCAGCCAGAAAGGAACTGACCAAAAATTACAAGGTAAAGATAGGTCTCGTCAGCAACCCCAAGACGCCGGTGCCGATCTCCCTCAAGCTCCTGATCTATATCACTGAGAACGACCTGAGGAGTATTTCAAAGAATAAAAATATCTCCACGGTTGTCGCCCGGGGCGCAAGAAAGATTCTTGAGGATCGGGGTAAATTTAACTGATGAAAGAGTTTAAGAAAAAAATACTCTATACCAGCGACGAGATTGACCGGAGGGTAACGTATCTCGCTAAAAAGATCTCAAAAGACTACCAAGGGAAAGACCTCATCCTGGTCGGGGTACTGAAGGGTGCCTTCATTTTTCTTGCTGACCTGGTGAGGCACCTGGGCATTCCGGTACGGGTAGATTTTGTGCGGCTGGCAAGCTATGGATCAGGCACGCAATCAACCGGCAACATAAAAATCACAAAAGATATCGAGATCTCCATCAAAGGCAAGGACGTAATTATCATCGATGACATTGCAGACAGCGGTCTCTCTTTACAATTTCTCAAAAAAAGGCTTCTCAAGGCAAAGCCCGCTTCCCTGAAGATCTGCGTGATGATCGACAAGCGAAGCCGCAGGAAGGTGGATATCGGCCTCGACTATGTTGGCTTCTCCCTTGAAAGTGATTTTCTCGTCGGTTACGGGCTGGACTGCGATGAGCAATTCCGCTGCCTGCCTGAAATTTATGAAATTGAAGAGTAGGCAAGGCATCTCTTAAAGCGCTTTGCCACCAAAAAGATTTACATCCTGAGGTAAATTATTCATGAGCACAACCATCCAGATTAACATGCCCTACAGGATACTCCTTAATCATGTGAATGTTATTGCTGAAAATGGCCTCAATCCTGAAATTTACCTTAACAGCGATACCCTCGACAGCTACACATTGGAAGATATCCGGAAAATAGCAAAGACTTTGCATGATCATAATCTTACTGTCACTATCCACGGTCCTTTTATGGATCTTAGCCCCGGGGGAGTTGACAGCATGGTGAGAAAGGCCACGGTAAAACGCTTTTCCCAGGCGTTAGATGCGGCTTCACATTTTCATCCGGGGGCTTTAGTCCTTCATGGCGGTTACAACAGGTGGTACTTCAACGGGAACAGGAAGCTGTGGCTTGAGCGGAGCCTTTTGACCTGGGAGCCGATACTGAAAAAGGCCAGTAAACTGAAAATACCCATTGCCATCGAAAATGTCTTTGAAGAAGAACCGGATACGTTAAGAGACCTCATGGAAGGACTCGATGACCCCTTCTTTGGCATCTGTTTCGATGCAGGCCATTTTCATCTCTTCTCCAGAGTTTCAATGAAAGAGTGGTTTGACACCCTTGGCAAGTATTTTATTGAGCTGCATCTCCATGATAACAATAAGTCTAACGATGATCACCTGCCCATGGGAGAGGGGACGATTAACTTTGACGAGTTTTTTCATCTTCTGCAGCAGTATTCTATTAAACCGATTTACACGATTGAGCCGCACCGCATAGAGGATGTGGAGAGGAGCCTTGAGGCCTGCTGCCGGTACCTGGGCATAAGCGGGCAAAAAACCGTTTCCTTCCCACCGGGCATCTCTGAGAGCCTCCTGTAGCTATGGACCACGACTCATTCGAAAAGCTGGTTCTCGAAGCATTAAAAGATATGCCCTCCCTGATCAGGAAAAAACTTGAGAATATCGAGCTGATCATCGAAGACCTACCTGACAGGCTGACCCTGAAAGAAATGAGGATTTCATCGCCCTACAACCTCCTTGGGCTCTACCGGGGAGTTCCCTATAGCAAGCGGGGCCACTGGTATGGTAATGTCCTTCCTGACATGATCACCATTTACCAGAAGCCCATTGAGGCAGTTTGCCGGGATGAGGGTGAGATCAAGGCAAAAGTGCAGGAAGTTGTCGCCCACGAGATCGGCCATTACTTCGGTTTCGACGAAAAGAAACTGAGAAAACTGGGATATTAGAAAAGAGGTTATCGTGACACTCAAGAAGGGAAATAATTTTATACAGGTTCTTTTTTTAATACCCCTTATTATCCTTTGTTTGCCGCGTACAGGCCAGGCTGTGCCTGCTGCACCGATAGTGCACATCTTGACCCAGCCTGACGGCTCAACCTTTCAGGCAACTCAATGGGGCGACGAGTCTCTCCATGGCTGGGAAACGATTGATGGATATTCGATTGTATTTGATGATAACTTGAAGAGCTGGACATATGCGGTACAGGATCAAAACGGAAAACTTATCAGTTCAAAGCGGAGAGTTAACCGGGACCCTCTCCCCGGCAATTTAATAAAACATCTCAGGCCGAGCGCTCAAGCCCAGGAAATGATCCCCAAAAAGAGACTTTCAAAGGAGTTACAGGCTGCGATTCCCCGGAAAGTGGTTTCACCTACCGGGACTGCCAACATCCCGGTCATACTCGTTAACTTTTCAGACACGACAACTTCTTATAATTCGCCAAACTTCAATACCCTTCTTTTTGGTACTGGTAATTACAGCATGAAGGATTACTACGAAGAGGTATCCTATGGTGCCTTCAGTATATCGGCTGGACCCAGCGGCATTGCCGGGTGGTATAATGCATCGAATACACATGATTACTATGGCACTGATGTTGGAGGATTGGGAAATGATGCCTGGGCTGGTGACCTGGTCTATGAAGCGGTACAAGCAGCAGATGCTACCTTCAACTTTGCCCCCTATGACCAGGATGGCGACGGGTACGTAGATGTGGTCGATATCATTCATCAGGGTACCGGCCAGGAGGCAAGCGGAGTATCAACCGATATCTGGTCTCACAGCTGGGATCTTTATAGTGCGAATTATTACTTTACCCATGGATACGGCTATAGAAGTCACTATAGTGAATATATTACCGATGATAAAGGTGCCGATGGCAGCTTTGTCAAGATAAACGATTACATCATCCAGCCTGAGATTCTGGCTGGTGATATTAGTACCATGGGCGTTTTTGCCCATGAATTTGGACATTCCTTCGGACTGCCAGATCTCTATGATACTGATGGTTCATCAAGTGGTATAGGGTATTGGAGCCTGATGGCAAGCGGCTCCTGGAACTATGTAACAAGAATCGGGGACAGACCTGCCCACATGGATGCCTGGTGTAAATATTATCTCGGCTGGATAACCCCTACCCTGGTCTCCGGTACTTTAGCAAATGCAGAGATAGATAAGGCAGAAACACCAGATGCTGATGTATACCAATTGCTGAGCGGGAGCCCCTCAACCGGAGGCGAATACTTCCTGATAGAAAACAGGCAGAAGGCAGGGTTTGATGCGGGATTGCCCGGAAGTGGTCTCCTGATCTGGCATGTTGATGAGAGTCAGGATTCGAACAATTATGAATGCTATCCAGGTAAACTCCTCTGCCCCCTTTTACATTACCACGTCGCCCTTGAACAGGCTGATAATCTGTGGAATCTGGATGCAACGGTGAATCAACCTCCATATAGTAGTAACAGTGGAGATACAGGTGATCCCTATCCTGGTTCAACAAACAACAGGTCTTTTACTGCAACCTCATCACCAAGCAGCAACCTCTACAGTGGAAGTCCCAGCAATGCAAGCGTTACCAGTATCAGCTCTGAATGCTCAGCCTGGAGCAATGTGATTTCCAAGTACAACAACTATGTGGGTAACACAGCAACCTGGTCTGATGTTATCAATTGCTACAATCAGTATGCCACAGATTCATATCTTACCATGACTGCCACCTTAACTGCACCTGTACAGACACAATAATAGGGACCAGGGATTAGGGATTGGGGGGAAGAAGGCTGCTTTTTATAATTTCCATAAACTGTTCAGTCACACTCTTTAGATAGCCCTCTTCTCGCCTCCGTGCAGGTTCAACTGTGACCGGAGGATGAACGTTCACCGTGATCTTCCCCTTGATCTTCGGGATTTTCCTCCCCTTCGGGTACACGGAATAAGCCCCGCTGATTGTGATGGGGACGATGGGTGCATTACCTGCCGCAGCCAGCAGGGCAGCTCCCGGCTCAGCCGGCCCCGGCAGGCCGGTGCGCGTCAGCCTCCCTTCCGGGAAAATGCCAATTACACCTCCGCTCTTGAGAACTGCAAGGGATTTCTTCATAGCCTCTTTATTGATGCCATCTGCTGTAAACGGAATTGAATTCAGTGCCCGTATAAAAGGGCCCATAAACCAGTGATGGTAAAAAACATCATAAATGATGAACCTTACCTTTCTTCCTGTACAAAGGCCAACAAGCATGGAGTCAAAGTAGCTTGAGTGATTGGCGCAGAGAATCACCGGGCCGTCAGCAGGAATATGCTCTTTGCCGGTAATTTCCAGCAAATGGAAAACACGGAAGTAAATTATTAAAATAACCCGGAGAACCTCGTAAAACATCTACTGCCCTTCTGCCACACGCAGATCCTTCTCAATATACCGCTTGCACAGGAAAGTAAATAAAGCTGCCATGAGAATAAAGAACGGCGCAAGCATGAGCGCATTTCTCAAGCCCCAGAGGTCTGAAAGCCACCCGAGTACAGCCGGCGATATGGCATCCCCCAGGGCATGGATAAAAAAGATGTTGACTGCAAAGGCCATGGCACGGACAGCCGGTGAAGTAACGTTCACAATAACCGTGTTGAGCGGGCCTGTATTCAGGAAGAGGAAGAACTCGGCAAAAAGCATTGTGCCGATGCTTTGGATAAGCGATGGCGTCATCAGGCCATAGACTGCAAACGGTATTCCGATCAGGAACCCCCATCCGGAAACAAGCAGGTAACCTCCGGCACTTTTTTTCTGCATACGGTCACCGAGCCATCCGCCAATCAGCGTGCCGGTGATACCGGCAACAACGGTTATGACGCCGAATAGGGTGTTCGCTTTCGCTACGCTGAGATTATGCATCCGGCAGAGAAACGTTGGAATCCACTGGGCGAGACCACCGAGAGCGAACGTCATGGCAGACATGGCAAGCGTATTGGTGATGAATGAGCGATTTTTAAATAGTGGAGCATATCTTGCCCCAGACTTTCTGCCACCGTATTCACAGATTGTTTTTCCCCTGTTATCCCGTCCCGGTTCTTGAAGAAGCCATACCGGGAGGGCAAGAATCAATCCCGGTATCCCCACCATGAGAAATGCTGCCTGCCATCCAAAGTTCTGCCCGAGTATCCCTCCGAGCAGGTACCCGAGCGCGCTCCCCACGGGGATTGCCAGGTAAAAACAGGAGAGAATTCGTCCACGTATATCAGCGGGGAAATAATCTGAAAGAAGCCCCGGAGATACGGTACTGAAGCTTGCCTCTCCAACGCCTACTGCGGTCCGCGCTGCGAGGAGCGGACGGTAACTGGAAGCGAAACCGGATAGACCTGTTGCTACACTCCAGAGCATCAAGCCACAAGATGCAACCTTTACCCGGCTCAGACGATCCCCCAGCCAGCCGCAGATCGGTGCTGATACCATATAGCAGACCATAAAGGCGCTCCCCAGGAGACCCAGCTCAGTGTCTGATAAATTAAAATCCTTTTTAATCAGGGGGAATACCGCATAGAGCACTTGACGGTCAACGTAATTGAGCATATTGACTGACAGGAGAAGTATTAGGGCATAGCGTGCGTATTTTTCAGTCGCTGTCTTGTTCTTCATGTTTAATAATGCGTTAAGTCCTCTATTCAAATTTATTATGATCAAATGCAACTGAGGTTGCGCCGGTCCTTTTCAGTTTAATGATATGGAACGGGTTAGTAATGACGGTGAGAGGACCGGGGTTTTCGTTCTCCCCGATAACTACGTGCAGAGCCCTGGATGGTGCCTCATGTGCGACCTCAAGGACGGTAACGCCTGGCCCGCCGCCTGAAGACTGGTATCCGAGGATCGCAACGATCACCATCTCTCTAACAAAATCAATAGCAGGCACGGGCGGCTGAGGCTCTATTCCTGCCGTATGCATTTCCCAGAACCATGCCCAGGCACGCTCGCCCTTTATGAGCAAGTCTGCTCCCGTAAACCCGGAGTCACCGTAGTTATAATAGCTGATATCTCCCTGAGCAATCGTTTCAAATGGTATCAATAAAGAGGACTGGGCTGCACTTGAACATACGAGAGGGACAAGGCAGAAAAATGAAATCGCCCCTATGACACATATCATTTTAGTTTTCATGCTATCTCTCCTTAACCCTTTATTTGTTCTGTTCATCTGTGTAACAGGGTGCAAAAGGCCACTTTTGTAAGGCTGATCAAAAATGCTCAGATGCAAGGCGCCCGAAATCCTGAGAAGTATAAAACCTTGGGCCGCTCCTGCGGTAAAGTATTTTACCCGAAGACGGGCCAAACGGCTTATCGAGGGGAATCCGCCATGGCGGACAGATGAACATTTTTCAGCAGTCTGCTAACTTCTTCAGCAGCCACGCCATGTTCTGACCGAGGATCTTCATGGTTTTTATGCCTTCTTCGTCTTTCTCCACGTCACCCTTATCCAGCCCTATGCCCATGTTCCAGTAGATGGAGCCGGCGATTATCATCTGCTCAATTAAAAAGAAGTGGTTAATGGTATCGAAGGCATGGGTTGCCCCTCCCCTGCGCACTGCAATCACCGCAGCACCGACCTTTCTCCTGAACATATCTTTGTTAGCTCTGGCTACCAGCCCTGCCCTGTCAATCAGCGCCTTCATTTCCGACGTAATGTCAGTAAAGTAGGTAGGCGAGCCGAGGATAATGCCGTCAGCTCCCATCATTTTTTTTATGTAGCTGTTCACCGCATCACCTTTTATTGCGCACTGTTTGTCTTCTTTCTTGAAGCACTGGTAACAGGCGATGCAGCCGCTGATCTTCTTTCCGCCAATGTGTATGTACTCAGTCTTGATCCTTTCTTTTTTCAATTCATCAAGCACATGGTGAATGAGGATTCCCGTATTACCGTCTTTTCGGGGGCTTCCGTTAAACGCTATCACCTTCATCAGACTTTTCTCCTTTCTCTACAATCAAAGGGTTTGGTTATCTTTCTTCCAGGTACAAACGGAAGGAAAGCTGATCATATGGATCAGGACACAATGCGGTTACGCTATGCTCTGCTCCTGCCCAGACCGGTGTAGCTCCTGATAACAGTGTTTGTATAAACGGATAGAGCTGAGAGTAGAGCAAGCCACAGGCACCGCCCACATTGAAAGGGTCAACCTCGAATTTCTGTCCTGTTCTATGGCCCCAGTAGCATTTGCGGGCAATATTAAGAACTTCAACAAAGACCCGGTACTTATCAATGGCGGGGAAACCTTTAACGGTCATGTTCCGGTATGGAGTCTTTCTCTTTACAATAACCGGTTTTTCCTGCTCAAACCGTTTAACTTCTACCTCGACCCGGCCCATCTCCGGGCAGGAACCTGTAAAGGTATCTGGGTTTTTCTCCCAGAGGACACTTCCTCCGTAATGAAGAGTAACTACGGAGGAGTGAATAGCCTTGTAGAGAGAGCCGCAGAGGCCATCGCTGTTAAGCGCGGTCAATTTGAATTTTTCTCCTTCCTTATGTCCGTAGGGGCATTCTCCCTGTACTTTGGTTATGGTCACTTCCTGGTAGTAGCGATTTTCACCTTTCAAAATCTTAGCTACAATATTATTACCTTCATCCCACTCTTTTTTATCTTCGTTCATATAATCTCCTGTTTATACCCTACTGCCTTTATTGTTTTTGCCACACCCTGGTATCTACTAAATCAACGTGTGGGTGTCAACTGAGAAGTATTAATACGAACGCATTAAGTAAAGCGTCATTGCGAGGAGTGAAACGACGAAGCAATCTCTTGTTTATAAGGTGAGATTGCCACGCCTGCGTGCTGAAACGCAGCACTTCGGCGTGCAGGCATGCTCCCGTTGGTCGCTCGCAATGACAATGTAATAGCATTTAATGCGTTTGTATTAGCTGAGAAGTATTGGCAGAAATGGTACTTTATCTTTTTGACACCATCTTTTCACCTGTATTATGATAGTAACCGATGGAAATATTCTTTTTACATGAACTCCTTATTGTTCTGGCTGTATCTCTTGTTGTTCTCTTCATCAGTCATAAGTTAAAACTCCCGGCAGTTGCCGGTTTTCTCACTACAGGCATCCTTATCGGCCCAAGCGGATTTTCCCTCATTAAGGATACACTGGTAATCTCAGTCCTTGCCGAAATCGGGGTGGTGATGCTGCTCTTCACCATCGGACTCGAATTTTCGCTGGAACGGCTTAAACAGATCAGAAAGATTTTCTTGGTCGGCGGGTGCCTTCAAGTCCTCTCTACCGTTGGAGCAGTAGCCGTTATCGCCTCCTTTTTTCACGCTTCCGTTCCTGAAGGTATATTCTTCGGTTTCTTAATCTCTCTCAGCAGTACGGCAATTGTCTTAAAAGTTCTCTCCGACAGGGGAGAAATTGACTCACCCCAGGGAAAGGTTTCTCTCGGTATCCTTCTCTTCCAGGACCTCGGGATAGTCCCCATGATCATGGTAATTCCGCTCCTTGCCGGCGGTGCATCTGCTTCCCTGTTTACTGTCTTTTCAAACTTTTCGCTCTCTATCCTTGCAGTCGGCGGCATCGTGCTGCTTGCATGGTTTTTAATACCCAGGGTTCTCTTTTTAATTGTACAGACAAAAATCAGAGAGGCATTTTTAATCACCACCTTATTGTTCTGCCTTGGAATGGCCTTTTTGACCAATTATTTCGGCCTTTCTCTGGCCTTAGGTGCGTTTATAGCAGGCATTATCATATCTGAGTCTGAATACAGTCATCAGGTTGTTTCTGACATCATCCCTTTTAAAGACCTTTTTAATAGTATTTTCTTTATCTCTGTCGGGATGCTTTTAAATCTTGGTTCAGCACTGCATAACATATATCCAATTGCTGTTCTCATATTTTTAATTATTTTCGGGAAGAGCCTGTTACTATTCATCACGATAAAAATAATGGGTTATATAACACGAATCGCTTTCATCATTGCATTGGGTCTTGCCCAGATAGGAGAATTTTCCTTCGTTGTTGCCAGTGTCGGCAAGGTCCATGGACTTCTCTCTGACGATATCTTTCAGGGTTTTATTGCCGCATCGATATTCACGATGTTTGCAACGCCATTTATCATTCAGGCAGCACCCCGTATTGCTGAAATATCACGCAAGGTATTTCGCTCCAGATCTCAACCTGCTGATCAGGTGGGCGCCGTTCCCCGGTTGATGAAAGACCACGTTATCGTGGCCGGGTATGGATTAAACGGCCAGAACCTTGCAAGGGTTTTAAAAGAAACTACCATACCGTTTGTCATCATTGATTTAGACCCTGAAACTGTTAAAGACGCCCTGAAGATGAACGCACCGATTCTTTTCGGTGATGTATCAAGCAAGGAAGTCCTGAATGCATCCGGCATAAAAACGGCAAAGGTGATCGTTTTTGCCATCTCAGATCCCGGGATCATCAAGGCAGCAGTTAAGATTTCGAGAGCCCTTAACCCAGACATCTTCATCATTGTAAGGACAAGGTACGTTGTGGAGATTGACGAACTTTACAAGCTTGGGGCAAACCAGGTTATCCCTGAGGAGTTTGAGACCTCGATTGAAATATTTACCAGAACCCTCGAAGAATACCATATCCCGAGAAATATCATTGATGCTCAAATCAAGATTATCAGAAGTGAAAGATACGGAATGCTGAGGGGGATCTCCAAGACTGCACGATCCATGGAAAAAATAATGGATTTCCTTACTGCCGGGACCGTTGAGACCTTCCTTGTTTCAGGTGGATGCGTTGCGGCAGGAAAATCGTTTCATGAACTTGACCTCGGAAAAGAAACCGGGGCAATTATTATTGCTGTCGTCCGGGAAGAGAAATCCTTTACCACCCCTCCATCTGACTTTATTATCAGGGAAAACGATATCCTCGTTCTCGTTGCCAACCATCGGGATATGGACAGGGCATTCAAATTTCTCCGTTCCGAAGATATCACTACATGACATGCGATATTTTAATTTTCTCTTCCAGTTCCTGAATTCTCTTTTTGTAATTTGAAATTGACCGATTTCTTTTTATCATGGTAGGGATTGATAAGAGGAAGCTCACAAGGACTCCTAAACCGAGAGAGATCAAAAGGACCAAAGCTAATGAACTCTCAAATTTCCAGATTAAGAAACTTACCGTTACGGGAACGGAGTTCTGGAGTGCAAAAATAACGGCTGAAATGGCTATGCATAAAGCTATAATCAAAAACAACTGAACCATTGTTCCCCCCTCCTTTCTGAAACTACCATAAACGATTTACTTCCTTCCTACAGGAATAATGGACAGGGGCTCTTCTTTATCTCCCAGATTGAGCGCCTTCTTCACCATTTCATCCTTAAAAGCCCCGATCACTACTGTCCCGAGGTTTAATGAGACTGCCTGGAGCAGGATGTTCTGTGCTGCATGACCAGCCTCCATGTGTACATATCGAATACCCCTCTCTCCATATTTTCCGGTTGTACGTTCATATACAGCAGAAATTACAATAACGGCAGGAGCTTCCTTAATCGGAGACTGATGGAGGGCTGCGTTGCTCAGTTCTGACCTCTTATCGCCCTCAATGACTTTTACCAGTTCATGGCTCTCAGGAATATATTTGTATATGCCGCTTTTCATGTTCGTTACATTCCCAACAATGATGTAAACCTCAAGTGGATAGAGAGCCCCGGCAGAGGGAGCAGTCCTCAAGCCGCCTGATGCAGTAATCCCCTGTGCTGACCAGAGAAGTTGCGATATCTGGGGTATTGTTAATGGTTCGTTCTTGTAATCCCTGACTGATCTCCGCTCATGCAGAGCTCTTTCTATTGAGGTCTTACCTTCATAACGTGGTGCAGGCAGCTTTATCCTATCATCTTTAGCCTCACCTGCTCTTAACCCACTCTCCATGAGCGCGAGAGATAAAAACAAGGTTCCTATGCTGATCATTAAATATTTAATTCCGGTCATAAGCCTATAAGCTTTATCTGGGCACAGATACTATCTGGAATCTATATAATGAATGCAGAGGTGTCAATACAAATTGCGGGGTTAGATCAGGCAGGCGATCTTTTCAGACCCTGCATATCGGAATAGGGGAAGCTTCCCTGCATTTACTAACCCCGAATCCCTGTCCTTATTCTGACTCCAGACTTCTGACTACTGTATTCTGTCCTTTACTATTTTTGTGATCAGTTCATCCGGAGGGAAAGTCAGAGGGAAAAGGGCTGATACCTCTTTCTGCAAATGTCAAAAGTCAAGACCAGGCACCTTTTATTGCCTCAAAGCCCACCACCTCTCCTATGCGATCGAGAACAAAATAAAGAGGAACTTTCAGGGGGTGACCGATGTGGTGGTCCACCTGGAACCATTAGAGGAGAAGAAAAGAGATTTCTTAACTTGATGTGTTTACAAGCTTCGCATTCCGGTTACCGATGATGTCGTGGGTGGGCATCGCTCAATTTGTTAGATTGCTATTAATTCCCCTGAGTCTGTACAGGGAATAATGTTTTATTCCCTGTCAAAAGGTCAATGGATTTATGGTAGGCATATGCAATCGCACATATTCATGTATCTCTAAGCTACTATCAATTCCACCGGCAACGGCTTATCAATGCCGACAGTTTTGCTGACATAGAGTTTTTCAATCCCGATTGTCTTTCCATCTTTGTTTTTTTTAAGGATGATACCTTCCCCTGCTTCTTCGCAGGTGGATTCATCTTCGGGATTGCCAAACCAAATATCCATCGTGTCTGAATCCTTGTGGTAGTAAACAACTACTTTGTCCATATCGTATCTCCTTCTTTTACCTTATCAGTTGGATAAGCGGTTATCAAAAAGCCTTCCTTACCTACATGTCTGGCAACTACACAATATAGTTTATCAGATTGTTTATAATAAAGAAAAACTTCTTTATCTGTGTTGCTCTGCCTAATCTCATCCGGGAATTGCAGGACAGCCTTCACAATATCTTCTTTGCCTTTCATGACCGGATGTTTCATCGCAATAAGGTATTCCCAATATTTAGCTGATGTTCTCACATTGACATGGAGAGGTGTTTTAACTGTAAGAAATATTTTTTCTCCAGGGCTCATTACGAACTCCGTGTTTAAATAGTGCATTACTGGAAAGCAGTGAGTAATCCTGCCGAAAGCACTGTCGGAAGGATTACTCTGATAAGAACGTTATTTAATTGTCAGGTATAAGTCAATGGGAATTGTTATGAAAAATGTTTCTTGAGGGACCGACGTGCCTTCCGCATAGAGGATCAAAAATAAGCGCTGTGCTTATTTGCAATGTCAAAAGTCAAGACCAGGCACCATTTACGTTTTCCTATTGCTAAGTGCTAAGTGATAAATAAAGACCTGACCCTCTTCATCTTGCGTTTCAATCCACGCCCCCGCGCAGGGGGCAACGACAAGCATTGAGTGGGTTCAACCTTTTTGTGAAGTTTCAATCCACGCCCCCGCGCAGGGGGCAACCCTTGCGATTGTAACGATGGATTTGTTGTAGTGAGTTTCAATCCACGCCCCCGCGCAGGGGGCAACCTATAACAAAATAGGAAAGATAGTGCAAGATGGTGTTTCAATCCACGCCCCCGCGCAGGGGGCAACGACAAGCATTGAGTGGGTTCAACCTTTTTGTGAAGTTTCAATCCACGCCCCCGC
>Ga0315279_10006210_pt1 | contig 15159 bp, 8 predicted proteins | sample YL17G06_20_MG_FD_203694 | JGI IMG/M metagenome (GOLD analysis project Ga0315279, IMG submission 203694) | Sediment microbial communities from Yellowstone Lake, YNP, Wyoming, USA - YL17G06_20 | ecosystem: Environmental > Aquatic > Freshwater > Lake > Sediment | place: USA: Wyoming | collected... | reverse complement strand
CATCTTCGGCGACGCTGAGTACGTCCTGGAGATGCCATACGGCCTGGCGCGAGTGCTGTGGCAGGAGGACCCCAAGAATCCCTGGCCGGACTGGGCAGTTGTCAAAGGCTTCCTGGAAGGCAAGCCAGTGGTTGTGCAGTTCAAAGCCACGCCGGATGGAATTGAGGGCGTGGCGCAAACGCCCCTTACCCTTTTCGGGATGATCGAGGCCTTCCGCAAGCCGTTCATTGAAGCAGGATACTGGTAGAATTGAGGCTCTTGGCTCTTAGCTCTTGGCATTGCCCTGACGCGCCGTGTCCAAGAGCCAAGAGCCTTCAACCCAGTGGTCACGAACTTCTGGGGGACGGTACTAAGAATCCTATTTCGCGCTCTCCGGCAGAATCTTGATCCGGATGTCCTTGAACTGAATCGTCATCGTGAAGCCGCCGTGCATCTGGAGTCCAATCACTCCATTTTTGCACGCCTTCGGGCTGTTGTCCGTCAGGTCCGTTGTGACTTGGCCGTTGATGCTGTAGACAATGTGATTGCCGTCTGCGTTGACCACGCATTCGTTCCATTCGCCGCAGGGCTTGATGCTTTTCTTGATCTCCGCATCATTCTTGTCCAACGGAGTGCTCGAGCGCACGTTCTTGTCGTCCCAGACCGTCTTTTCTCCGCGCTTGCTCATGATGCCGCGCCCGCCCGCCACGCCACCTTCGTCGTAAATAATGCCCGTGAAGCTGTTACCCGCGTCGATATCCGCCTGGTAGCCGCCGACGTGGAGCATCTTAAGGTTGTCAATCTTGCTGCGAAACTGCACGCCGGAGTTGCCCGTCGGCGTGACCATGCGCCAGCTATAACGCAGTTCAAAGTTCGCGAACTTCTCCGGGTTGTCCTTCGTGTACAGCGAGATCAGATCGGACTGCTTGGAGTTCTCCTTGGTTTCGGAGCACTGAATCGCGCCGTCGACAACGGACCAGTAGCCTTCCAAACCTTCCCAACCGGTCAAATCCTTGCCGTTGAACAAACTGATCCAGCCGTCGGCGCCAGCTTTCGGCAACTCAACTTTCTCAGGCGTCGGCGATGCCGTCACCGCCGCCTTCTCCTCGGCCAGCGAGGCCAACCCCGCCAGGGCCAAAACCAGGGCCGCGGCCAAACAACAGACTTTTCGCATTTTCTCAATCCTCCCTTTCTTGGGCGCTGAAATTCCCGCTTTCCGCAATCTCTGCGGATTTCAGATTTCGGATTTCCCACCACGCTACTTCAACAGTTTCTCCAGGAACTCCAGTCCATCCTTGGCCAGCTTGTCCTGGGTCTTGGCCAACGGACGCCAGATGGCTGCCGCCGCTGCAATGGACTTGCACTCCGGCGTAAAAGACTCGATCACCACGGCGCCGTCGTACTTGACCTTTCTCAAGGCCTTGGCCCACGCCTTCCAATGCACCTGGCCAGTGCCCGGCGCGCCGCGGTCGTTCTCGCAGGCGTGGCAATGCGCGAGACGCTTGCCCGCAAGCTTCACCGCTTCTTCAACGCACTTCTCCTCGATGTTCATGTGGAAGGTATCGAGGTGAATGCCCACGGAGTTCAGGCCCACGTCCTTCACCAGTTGCACGGCCTGTGCGCAGGTGTTGATCAGGTCGGTCTCGAACCGGTTGAGCGGCTCGAGGGCCAGGGTCACGCCATGGTCCGCCGCCATCTTGCCCGCTTCCCGCAAGCCCTTCACGGCCAAGTCCCACTCCACCTTCTTCTGCTCCGGAGAGACCTGCCGGCGCTTGCCGACGGCTGAGTAGGCCGGCCCGCACAGAACATTCGAGCCCCACTTCTCCGCCAGCTTCAGCGTGGCACGGATGTAGTCCAAACACTCCTGGCGGTACTTCGGCTCTTCATGTGTCAAGTCGCGCGTGGGGCCAAACGCACCGCAGGTCACGGCCCTCAAGCCGGACTCATCCAGCGCCGCCTTCACCTTCTCGGCGTCGAAGCTGGCTGGGTCTTCGATGGGGATTTCGAAAACGTCGAAGCCCATCTTGGCCGCTTTCCGCAACGGCTCCATCACCGAGTCTGTGTTGACCGGAGCGGTCCAGACCCATGCGTTTACGCCAATGTCTATTGCCATGATCCAGTCTCCTATGTTGAGGATTCTCCAGTTACCATCCTACCAGCATCCGCCTCGTCTTGCCAACTGCACTTTTTGACTTCGCCACTCTATACCTTGCGGCTGCCCCGCTTAGGTGGTACGTATAGACACGTTCCGCCCGCAGACGGGACAGGAGTGGATGGGACAATGGTCAGTGCCGAGCTGGTTATAATATCCGGGCCCTATCGCGGGCACCGGGTGCCATTGCGCAAGGAATCCCTGCGCATTGGCCGGGACAGCAGTTGCGATGTCGCCCTCGATGACGAGGCTGCGAGCCGCGTGCATTCGGAGATCGTGCGGCAGGATGATCAGTACGTCCTGAAGGACCTGAACAGCACCAACGGCACCTTCCTTAACGATGCCCGCATCACGGAATGCCCTTTGCAGAACGGGGACCGCATCAGCGTGGGGGATACCGTCATGCTGCTGCGGTTGGAGCCTAAGAAGGCCAGCTCGACCCCGACCGTGGTTTTCGCGAAGGAGCAGAAGGACCTCAGCACCAAGTTCAGTCTAAGCCTGAACGACACGCGGTTCCTGGAGCTGAAGGAAGGGACGTTGATTCCCGACGCCCAGCGCCAACTGGAGCTGCTGTATGCATTCATGGTGGACATCGGTTCAGTGCTGCACTTGCCGGCGCTCCTGGAACGCGCCATGGATCATCTCTTCAAGGCCTTCGCGGCCGACCGCGGCCTGATCCTGCTGCTCACCCCGGACGGCGACCCCGGCGTCAAAGTCACCCGCGTCAGGACCGGCGTGCCGATGAACGCGGAGATCCGCATATCCAGGACAGTGGCCCAGCAACTCCTGCTGAAAAAGGAGAGTTTCCTTTCCGCCAACGTCCCGGGAGATGAGCGGCTCTCGGCGGCCGAGTCCCTGCATTCAATGCGTGTTCTCTCCATCATGGGCGCGCCGTTGAAGGTGAAAGACAAAGTCACGGGCATGCTCTACCTGGACACGGCGGCAGGCGGAATGCCCTTCTCAGAGCAGGACCTCAAGCTCGTCACGGCCATGGCCATGCAACTGGCCGTCTGCCTGGAGAACACCAGGCTCTACAATGAACTGCTCGACGCCACGGAGTTCAACAACTCCGTCATGCGGGCCTTGAGTTCCGGGATCATCGTGGTTGACACCAGCGGCCGGGTGCTGCGCGTAAACCGCGCCACGCAGGAAATGCTCGGCCTGGGCGAAGCGCAGATGCTGACGCAGCCGCTGGACCGTTTCCCCGAACTGGCGGAGTTGAACCGCGCTTTGCAGAACGCCCTCAGCACCGGCGCGGGCGAGGACCGTTACGAGGTGCTGGTGCGCGTCAAAAACGAAGTCATCCCGCTGGGGTTGACCACTTCGGTTTTGAGCGACCATGCGGGCAAGATCATCGGCGGAGTGGCCAACTTCCGCAACCTGACGCAGATTCACAAACTCGAGGCGCAGGTGCGGCACTCCGAATACCTTGCTTCCCTGGGACAAATGGCCGCGGGCGTGGCGCATGAAATCCGCAACCCGCTTAATTCCATCCGCGGCTTCGCGCAACTGCTGCAGGAAAAGGCGGTCAAGGAACCGGCGTGCACGGAGTACACGCAGATTATCCTGGAAGAAGTGGATCGGATGAACTCCATTGTCCAGGACCTGCTGGATTTCTCCCGCCAACGCGACCTGACGCTGGTGCCTGTGGATCTGGAGGGACTGCTGGGGGAACTGGTGCGCGACATGCAGCAGCCAGCGCAAGCCGAGGGCGTCACTGTCGAGTTCCTGCCTCGCGCAGGCGTCCTGCCCAACGTGCTGGGCAGCGCGGACAAGTTGCGCCAAGTCTTCCGCAACATCCTCCAGAACGCCGTGGAGGCATGCAAGGCCGGAGGCCAAGTGGCGTTGAGTGCCGCGTCCTGTCCGGAAAGCCCGACTCCCGGTGGGAGCCCCTTGCGCCGCCACGTGGCTGTGACCGTCGAAGACAACGGTTGCGGCATTGACCCTGCCATCATGCCCAAGGTATTCGACCCGTTCTTCAGTCAGAAGGAAGAAGGAACCGGGCTGGGCCTTTCGATCAGCCAGAAGATCGTGGAGCAGCACGGTGGACGCATTGAGGTGAAGAGCGAATTAGGCAAGGGCTCGGTCTTTACCGTGTTCCTGCTGGCGGGCTGACCTTTCCGTCCTATCCCTCCTATAGGTCCCATAAGTCCTATAAGTCCTACCCTATTCACGCTCCCCGCGCCGCACGACGCGCCAACACAGGAGGGCATTGAGAATGCACAGGAGCAGGAACGGTCCTTCCCATGCCCAGACGCTGCCGTCAGCCAGGAATCCTGTCAGCGAACCGCAGAGCGCTGTGCCGGGCGAAAGGCTTAGAATCCGATGCATCAGGCTTCTCAATGCTCCAGCCTGGACGCTCGCAGCCTGGCCCCACCCGCTGGCCCCGCCAGGGCCGCTCAGGAATGCTTCCGCCAGAAAATAGCCGCTCACCGGCAGCGCGACTACCCAGATGAACATCAGCGCCGCGAATGCTTGCGGGAGAAGTCGAGCCAGCAAAATGCTCGCCAGCGCGCATAGAGCCAGCCACACGCCTGCCTGAAGGATGCTCAACGAAGGAATCGGGGTGAGTCTGGCCAATACCAGCAAGCCAAAGCTCAGGCACGCCGCTTGCCACACGGCGGCGAATGCCGCGTGACCGAGGGAGAAACGAGAAGTGAGGAGTGAGGAGTGAGCTTTGAGAACGGCTTGCCCACTTCTCACTTCTCTATCCTCTTTTCTGACCTCGGCGGGGAAGAAGAAAGGCGCGAAGAATATGGCTAGTGCAAGCGCAAGCCCGCCTAGCACTTGCGGCAAGATGTCCACGGGGATAGCGCCGCTCAGAGGCAGCTTGACGCCACCGGCGCCAAGTGCCCAACAGGCGACGCCGGCCTCAAGCAATGCCGTGGCAGCCAGTAACAGGGCCATGCGCAATGGCGGAAAACGGTCAGTCAAAATCGTATTATCTGTTCCCACGAATTTGCAATTCCGCCTTTTCAGGGTCATTATAACAGTAGGAGGCCAGTGTGTAAGGGGGTAAAGTGGCCGAAGCCGAAGTAAGCCGGAGCACTGGGAATAGATGAACATCAGCAATACCGCAACCATGAAGTGGGCCTCGGCGCTGAGTTTGGAGATAGACTCCACTGCCGCCACCGCTGAGGTTATCAACGAGATGAAGCCCAAGCTTGGCGGGAAGCGCCCGGATGCTTTGTTCCTGTTTCTTTCGTCCCACCACAGGTCTCACTGCCAAGCGGTTCTGGCCTCAATCCTGAAGCAACTCGGCCCAGGGCATCTGTTAGGCTGCTCAGGGGAAAGCGTCATCGGCGACTGGCATGAGGCCGAACAGGTTCCGGCACTCGCCTTGGCCGGGGCGGTGCTGCCCAACGTGGAAATGCAGCCGATCCGGCTTGCGGATTCCAAGCTGCCTGGTCCCGACTGCGGTCCGCGCCTCTGGGAGGAAAGGGTTGGGGTGAAGGCCAGCCTCAATCCGCATTTTATTCTCTTCGCCGATCCTTTCTCCATCCATGTAGACGACCTGCTCGCGGGCCTGGATTTCGCTTATCCACTGGGGGTCAAGGTTGGCGGCCTGGCCAGCGGCGGGCACCGGCCTGGGCAAGAGGCGCTTTTCCTGGACAACTATGTGTTCCATGACGGGGCGGTGGGTTTGGCCCTGAGCGGCGATGTGCGGGTTGAAACCATCGTGGCACAAGGCTGCCGGCCTTTCGGTCCTGTGCTGGCTATCACCAAGTGCGAGAGCAACATACTCCTCGAACTGGACCACCGGCCGGCCCTGGAGATTCTGGGCGCCATTTATCGGAACGCCGGCGCGCGGGACCAGGAATTGATGCCTGCCGCGCTGCATCTGGGGCTGGCGATGGATCCATTCAAGCCCGACCCGCTGGGGCCCGGCGATTTCCTCATCCGCGCGCCCATCGGCCTGGACGCCAGGTACGGCGCGCTCATCGTTGCCGCGCACTTGCACGAAGGCCAGGCCGTGCAGTTCCACCTGCGCGACCCCAGGGCCGCCAGCGAAGATATCCTGGCCGTGTTGCGCCGCTACAACGCGGCCCGCCTCGCAGGCAGCAAGAGCGATGCCGTGCCCCCCTCGCCGCGCGGCGCGTTGCTGTTCTCCTGCGTGTCGCGCGGCAGACGGCTTTACGGCGCCTCGGACTACGACACTCACGCCTTCCGCGCCGAACTCGGCGACGTCCCGCTCGCAGGCTTCTTCTGCAACGGTGAGATTGGGCCTGTGGGCGGCACTACTTATCTCCACGGCTTCACTAGCTGTTTCAGTGTCTTCTGCAACAAGTAAAACGTGAAGCGTGATTGTGATTTCGCGCTTTCATTCACGTTTTACGTTTCACGTTTCACATCAAATGTGTGAATTTCCGTGCCGGAAAGGGCGCGCTCCTTCGTTGTTGATTTAGCACGAAAGGTGTCCGTTCAGCCTCCCTAGGGCAGGGGAGCGTTTAGTCCGTGTTCGTCAGTGTTCGTCAGTGTCCGTCCGTGTTCGTCCGTGTTGGTCACTGTCCGTCCGTGTTCGTCCGTCTTCGTCCGCCTCCACTCCCTGAACGGTCAGGTCAAATGTTTGATTTTCCATGCCCGAAATTGCATGCTCCTTCGTTGTTGATTTAGCACGAAAGGAGACCAAGCCATGAAACGCGCCGAAGAAGAATCGGTGAACTCCGATGTTGAAGTGGAACCGCGCGAGGACGAAGTCTTCCTCTACGCGCTCACTTCTCAAACGCCATGGTGGATTGTCTCTGTCTTGCTCCACGGGCTGGTCATCACCTTGGCGGGGTTGATGTCCATGACGATTGATATTGGCGAGGAAGACATGCCAATCATTACCTCGCCCCCTTCCCCACAAAAGGACTTCCCGGTTGCGGTCCTGGACAAGCCGAAGGATGCCCCCGCGAACGCGATGCAGAGCAAGTACAACATTCCGCCGACAGACCCCACCGCAAGGGAGGCGATGGAGGTGTTTGTGCCCAAGGAGGTTCTCGAACGGGCGGAGTTGGGCGACCATTTCGAAACCGTGAACCCCGAGCGTGAGGACACCCACGGCGCCTTCGGGGTCGAGGATTCGCACATCTTCTACAGCTTCACCGGCGTGGATGACGCGCCGGGCGGCGGCGGCAAGGGCGGCGATTGCCTGGAGGACATTGTGGGCATCGGCGCAGGCGCCAGCCCGGGAACGGGCGGCGGGGTGTTCGGCGGCAACGGCACGGGAACGGGTCTCGACAACGGCCCAGGACACGGCAGCTTCGGCAACCGCAACCAGGGCGGGCGCAAGTGGATGGTCAAACGTCTGTGCGGCACGGTCGCGCCGCTGGAGAGCGTGGATCAAGCCTTGGCCTGGCTGGCCTACCACCAGGAAGCGGACGGCCATTGGGATGCGAAAAAGTACGGCGCGGACGTCAAGACCGACACGGCCTGCACCGGCTTCGCGCTGCTGGCTTTTCTCGGGGCCGGACACAGCGAAAGGGTCGGCGGCTACAAAGGGAATGTGCAGCGAGCCGTGGCGTGGCTGAAGAGCAAGCAGGACGCCGACGGCATGATCTGGGACACCAGCGATGACGGCGCGCACCATCGCGCCAAGGGCTACCCTTGTGCCATCGCCACGCTGGCTCTGGTCGAAGCTGCCGCCATGGCGCCTGGCATCGTGGACACACGTGCGGCGGCGCAGAAAGCGGTGGATTATTGCACCGAGAAACACCAGTCAGGCGAGGGGTACGAAAAGGGCGGCTGGCGCTACTCCCCGAAGGCTCCCGCGGACTTGTCGGTGACGGGTTGGTTCGTGATGGCCCTGAAGTCGGCCCATGTGGCCAAGCTGCGCGTGAATCCCCAGTCCCTGGATGGCGCGCTCAAGTTTGTTGATTCAGTAGAGAAGAAAGAGGCGGGCGGCGGCGGCGGCTATGGGCTGGTCTCGCATTACTGGTACATGCCGGAGAATGAACACGCTCACACCTCGCACCGGCTGGCGGCGATCGGCAACCTGGTCCGCCAGTTCCTTGGCTGGAAGAAGGAGGAACTCCAGTCCAGCGTCGAGTGGTTCGTGAACAAAGGCGGGGTCCCGAACTGGGGAGCGAACGGCGAGGCCGTTGACCTGTATTACTGGTACTATGGGTCGCTGTGTCTATTCCAGCAGGGGGGAGAGGTGTGGGAGCGCTGGAACAAGGGAATGCTAAGCGCGCTGCTGAGCAACCAGTGCAAGCAGGGCGACGAGCGCGGCAGTTGGAACCCTGCCGGCGAGTACTGCACCGAGTGGGGCCGCGTGGGCCAGACCGCGCTCTCCTGCCTGTGCCTCGAAGTCTACTACCGCTACAAGCAACTGCAGGGCGGACCGGCGCTGTAAGAAACAAGCCAAAAGGCAACCGTTCAGTCCCTGCGCGGACCGCACGAGGGCGGTCCCATTAGTCCTATGAGTCCTATATGTCCTATCGGCCGCGCATTGCTGACGCCCGCCGCAAGGGCACTGAACGGCTACGCCAAAAGTAAAAAGTAAAAGGGCAAGAGTGAACGGCGCGCAAGCGCGGGACTTTTGCCTTTTTACTTTTTACTTTTTACTTTGCAGTACCGTGGCTTCGCCTGCCGTGCTCTTGGCTGCGGACGGTGCGGCCTTGGGCTGCGCACCCGGCGGGCGGAGGTCGTCAGGCAGTTTGTCGGGGTCGCCGCCCAGTTCTAGAAAGCGGTCATAATGCAACTGTGCTTTGACGCGGTCGTTCAGGTAGAAATCATAGATCAACGCAATGTTGAAGTGCGCCAGCTTTAAGGCCGGGTCAGCCTTCAGCGCCTGATGGTAGGTGTCCACAGCCTTCTCGAATTTGCCGCGCTTGCGCCAGATGACTCCCAGGCCCACGAATGCCGGGGCATATCCGGCCGGCTTGTCGCGCAGGACGGCTTCGTACTCATCCTGCGCCTCGGACATGCGGTTAAGCTCGCTGAGGATATTGGCAAGGTTGAGCCGCGCGGCGATGTCTTTCGGATCCAGAGTGCGGATATCCTGAAAAAGCCTTAACGCCTCTTCCTTGTCTTCTATGGTTGGGGGGGCCTTGTCGCCGGACAGGAGCAGGGCTGCAAGCTGGTGGCGTGTTTCGATATCCTGGTTCTTGATCTGTACGGCTTCGCGGAGCGCCTGCCGCGCCAGGTCCTTCTCGTTGCGCCTGAGGCGCAGGACCGCGACCTGCTTCCAGGCGTCCGCATCGCCGGACTTGCCGACCGCCTCGAACTTGGCCAGCGCCGCGTCTTCAGCGCCGATCTTCTTGTAGGCCGCAGCCAGCCGGCTCTGCGCTTCCAGGTCGCCCACTTTAAGGCTCATCACCCGCTGCCAGCAGAAAATCGCGCGCAACGGCTGGTCCATATCGTCGTAGAGCCGCCCCGCCTCGCGCAAAGCTTCCACGTTGGTGGGTGATTTCTCGACGATGCTCTCATAGACTCCGGCCGCCACGCGGGGCTTCCCGAGGTTCTTCTGCAGTTCCGCTAACTGCATGTTGGACTCAAGGTCGCCCGGCCTCAAGGCGGCGATGGCCTCGTACTCCCGCATCGCCTCGTCGCGCCGCCCCAGGTCGCGCAGCGCGCCCGCCAGCAAGCGCAGGGCTTCCTCGTCGAGCGGCTTGACGGCCAGGTAGGTGCGCAGCGCGGGCACAGCCTCTTCGCGCCGGTTCAGCCCCAACAGCACCTTGGCCAGGTTAAGTTGGGCCACGTACAGCTTGGGGTCAATCGCCAGCGCTTCCCTGTACTTGTCCACGGCGTCCTCGAAGCGGTTCTGGCCGACCAGGATGGTGGCGAGGTTCTGCTGCGCTTGCGCGTCGCGCGGGTTGAGTTGCAGGGTCTGCCGGATGTACTTTTCAGCTTCGACGAAGTTGCGCGACTGCAGGTACATCTCGCCCAGACGCCGCAGTATTTCCGCGTCCCGCGGGTTCTTCTCCAACACCTGCTTGAGTTGCAGCACCGCGCGGCTCTGGAACCCCGGCAATTCGGAGAACAGCACGCCCATGCGCCGCCGCGTGGCGATGTCTTCCGGCACGCGGTTGACGATCTCCTGGTAGGCCAACGCCGCCTGGCGATGCAGGCCCACGTTGTCGTAAGCGCGGGCAAGCTGGCGGCGGTAGCGCAGGTCCTCGCCATCAATGCGCACCAGGCGCTCGTAGATGGCGACGGCGCGCGCGAGGTCGTGTTGCTGCTCGGCATTGCGCGCGGCCTCTTCCTGCAGTTCGCGGTCGGAGTGATCCAGTTCGGCCGCCTCCAGCCGCGTCTTGGCCGCGAGCTCGGCCTGGCCGCTCTTCTGGTACAGCTTGGCCATTCGCTTGGGGACTTCGGCCATCGCGGGGAACTGCTGGCGCAGAAGCTGTAGAGTGGTCAGCGCGCCGGCAGTGTCGCCCGCGGCTTCCTGGAGGCGCGCCTTGAGAATCTGCACGTCTGCCTTGGCCGAAAGCGCCGTTTCGGCCTGCAGGAGCACACCCAGCGCCTCGTGAATCTGGCCCTGTGCTTTAAGGCACAGCGCCAGGTCATAGGCAGCTTCGGCGCGCCAGGTCAGGGGCGCCGGTTCCTCTTCTCCGGTGGGAAGTATCTTGTCAAAGATGAAGCTGCCGTGGCTCAGCTTGGCTTGGCTGGTCACATCGGTCTTGGGAGCATTGTTGAGCGCGGCGCGACAAATGCCGGCGGCTTCCGCGTAACGCCGCAGGCTGTAGAACAGGCGCGCTTTCTCCAGGTAGGCGGGCGTGTATTCGGCGTCCAAGGCGATGGCCTCATTGAGCTCACGCAACGCTTCGTCGTACTTCTCGGCGCCGGCCCTGGCTTGTGCCAGGTGGTGCCGGATGCGGGCGTCGTCGGGGCTGAGTTTGCGGGCCTTGGTCAGTTCGTCGAGCGCCTCGCCGTAACGCGCTTCATACAGGCAGAGCACGCCGAGATGGTGGTGGGCTTCGGAGAGCGTGTCATCTATGGCTATGGCTTTGAGATAAAGATCCTTGGCGAGCGCGTAGTTGCCCTTTTGCTGGAACATCGTGCCCAGCGTGACAAAGGCCACGGCGTCTCGCGGGTTGATCTTGGTGGCATAGCTCAGGGCCTTGATTTTCTCGTAATAGGCCACTTCCCCTCTCGTCAGCTTGCGTCCGCCAACGTCCACATACTTCGACGGCGGAAGGAAAGGCATGGACTCCCGCGCCTTCTCGAAACATCCAGGCAGAACCAGCAGCAATGAAGCCGCCAACAACAGAGCTATTGCGCTCCCCCGCTGCAGGGAAAGGAGTATTGGTCGTTGGGGCCGTTTCAATCGCCTCATCTTCATTCTAGTATAAATCGTCCAGAACCATTTGGAAGCACCGTATTTCTTCAGACTCGAGGACGGGTGCGTAGCCGGATTGTAAGCCTCCATATGCGCCCCTTTTCCAGCCCCTCTAAAGCGCCCCACCCGCTAACCCCCGACTTTAGTCGGGGGGTGGGGTCTAGCTTCGCGGCCTCTTTACCCCCGTTTACGGGGGTTGCTGCGACGTGGGTTTAAGCCCTTGGCACTCCTGGCAACCGTCGTGAACGACGGTTATGGCGCGCCTATCCCGCTTCTCCCCCCGGCTGAAGCCGGGGGTTAGTGGGACTGCGACTTACTTTTCGGCTACGCACCCCCCGATCTACGGCACCAAGCCCGGCAGGCGAGACCATCAGGCTCAGATTCTCAGATTCGTTTCTCATACACGAAGAGCACCCCGGCGCGAGGACACCAAGGACAGCTCTGTCGGGCTTCGTGTCTTGGTGTTGAGCTGCCTGTATGGGGCGCGAAGAAGAGCGTGGCGCGAGGCTGGAAAACGTGACCTACGGCTCCTTCTCCCATTTCAGGCCGACGGTCTTGCCGTCGCCACGCGCCTTCCAATAGGCGTCCTTGACCTGCTCGTAGATGCCGTTGAGGCCGCGCGCGTCGCGGTTGCGGTCCACGCCGATCCAGGTGTCCGGCTGAGGCGGCGGCGGCGCGTTGAGGAACGCGGCGGCTTCCTCGCGGATCACCTTCGTCACGGGCCTGTCGGCGCCGTCCGGGTTGAGGATGCCATAGTCGCTCTTTTCGCCGACGCGGTAGCCGCCCGGATACCACCAGTAGAAGATGCCGTCCGCGCCGGAGGAGCGCATCATGCGGTAGAAGTCGCGGTAGTACCGCGCCTCGAAGTCCAGCGCCTTCGGGTCCGGCGCCATGCGACTGTTGTTCCAGACGCTCATGCCCATCTCGGCCCACACGACTGGCAGCCTTGGGTTGCACAGCCGCGCGTAGGCCGCGGTGAACTCGCCGGGCTTGACCTTCTCCCAGTCGCCGATGCGTCCGTAGGCTTCGGGTTCCCAGAGGTCCACTGCATCGCGCAAGCCGTAGAAGTCATAGGGCAGCAGGCCGTCGTTGTTGTGCGTCGGATCGCCGGCGAGCTGCATGCGGAAGCTGACGAGGTGGTTGGGGTCAACGGTGCGGATGAGCCGCCGCGCTTCCGCGTACTTCTCGCCCAGCAGTTGATCGAGGAACCCGCGGTAAGCGGCGGCGAGTTTGCGCCACGGGCCGTCCTGCGTGAGCTGCTGCATGGGCGGGACAGTGAGCTTGCCGTTGTCGCGCGGCGCAGGAGTGCCCCAGGCTTTCTCCGCGGCCTCAACGCTGCCATGCTTCCTGTTCACCCACTCCGCCCACGCAGCCGCGTAGGTCTTTTTCTGATACGCGTGGTCGCTATGGCTCGGCTCCCACGCGAGATCGTAGGCGAAAACGGTGTCATTCTTCGCCAAGCCGCACTGCTCGATGATCTCCTTCATCTCGTTCCAGCGGAAGTCCAGCGGCGTGCCGGGGCGCAGGCTGAGGTTCACCTTGAGGCCGAGGACTTCGCACCGCCGCAGGAAGTCCAGAAGGTTGCCGGCCTTCAGCGACCGGTGATAGACGAAGACGGAGACGGCGTTGAGGTTCATCGCTTTGATGCGCCGCAGATCGCGCTCGATGATCTCGGGGTCATACGCCGCCTTGTCGAGCCAGTACTCGAAGACCTCATTGTCCGCGACGCCGATCCCCGACGATGGCATGTAGTTGACGCCATGGGCGCGCCAGAGGTTGCCCTTGAGCCAGAAGTGGCCGTCGCGGACGGTGACGAAGTCGGGGTTCACGGGCGGGTGGAAGACCCAAACGTCGTCATCAATATTGCCACGGACCCCGCCCAACTGGCTAAAGTCCGCCGCCAGCAACCTGGTTAGGATACTGTAGCCGCCGCGATGCCAATCCTCCGGCTTCCATGTCTCCTCAACAGCCAGCGTCTTGCCCGCGGCGATAGTCACCGGCCAAGTCTTGTCATGGACAAGCATTGAGCTGTTCGCCGGGCCGATCTGAATGTCCACGCGCAACCCCGGCGGCGGCGTGCGTGTGGCAATCACTGTCGCGCCAAGCCGCACGGAGTCGTCTTCGCGAACTGTGCTGTACTCACTCCCTCCTTCGAGCAGAAACACGCCGACCCGCATGGCCTTGGCAGTATCCGCGATGATGTTGCGCACCGGGGGCTGCCTGTAGAAAGCCGCGTCCGCCGGCGCAAAGGCGGCAATCACACTGCCCTGGTACGGTCCCTTGGCGTTCACGACCAGCGCCGCGAGCGTGCCCCGGCAATCACCATCTTGCGAGCGCGCTTGCAGCAGCGGTTGCCAACGCCATGCGCGGTCCTTCCTGAAGCCAGCACCAACGGGCCGCGGATGCAACGCCAGCAGGTCCACCGGCGCTTCTGCTTCCCAAGGGCCATGAGGACCCGGACCCACCAGTTTTCTCACCGGAACCGTGATCGTGTAGAACTGGTACACGGGTGACAGCCCATCTATATGCGGCACGGCAACGTTGACGGGTGCAATCGCGCCCAGCGGATTCTGTGCTGCGCCGAGGTCCGCGAACCAATACTCGTGCGCCCCGCCTCCGATGTTGGTGTGCGTCAGCGCCACGCCGACAGTGAAGCGCCCGGCGTTCTGGACGCGCAGACAGTCTCCCGCTCCACTCCGCCCCGCCGGCGGTTGCCACGCAATGAACGCTTGCGGCGGCAGCGCATACCACTGCCATTGCGGCTTCAGGTCCACCGTGACGATCCAGCGCGAGCCGTCTTTCTCGATCCACTCGAGTGCAAGCTGGTGCGTGCGCTGCGTGCCCTTCGCGCGGAAACACGTGAGCGTCTGGCCCGCGGCAAACGGCTGCGTCACGTTCCGGCCATAGGTTTCCCATCCGGTCAGGTTGGGGATGGTGACGTGGAGGACCTTGTCAGAGCCGCGAACATCCGAGCCGCGACCGTCAGGGAGCGGAGGCCTGACCGCTTGCTCACGCGCGCGGCTCGGATCATCGGCCTCGATGGCGTACGTCGCCTGCGGTTCGTGCTGGTTGGCGGCCCGCTGCCAGTTCTTGAGGTCCTCGTTGGCGAAGGCGAAGATGCGGCGCTCAGCCCGGTGTCTCGCTAGTTCGGCGTCGTACTCCGCCTTCGTCATCCACTTATCGTTGACGCGGAGCGCCGGCTCGCCCCACGCGGGCAGGCCGAGCGCAATGAGATTGCCGCCGGCCTTGAGGAACTCCCGGATCGGGTTGATCGTCTGCAGCGGGAGCGTGCGCGCGTGCGGCAGGACCAGCATGTCGAACTGCGCGCGCGTCAGCTTCGCGGCGTCGCTCACGGTCTGCACATCAACGCACACAGGCTGATATCCGGCGCTCTGGAGCGCTTCGCTCAGGCCGGCCACGAGGGCGGCGTCGAGGCCCGGCAGGTTGTCCTTCAGCACAGCCGCGCGTAGGGGCGTCTGGCCGCCGCCTTCCGCGCCGGCACAGGGGTAAAAGCTCACGCCCAGGGCGGCGAGCGCCAGGACGGCCGTCCAGCAAGCCGGCAGAGCGTAGCACAGCGCGCGCATCACAGCACCCTCAATCCGCCTATGGCGATAATGCCAACAGAGCGGCCAGTCTGGCACGATTCGCAGGCAGAGGCGAGCGAAAAAGAGCGGCCGTTCGTGGTTGAGTGGGTAGTCCTATTGGGGCGGATTGTTCCCCTCTCCCCCGTGGGGAGAGGGTGGCGCTTCAGCGCCGGGTGAGG
>Ga0315279_10006209_pt1 | contig 15159 bp, 14 predicted proteins | sample YL17G06_20_MG_FD_203694 | JGI IMG/M metagenome (GOLD analysis project Ga0315279, IMG submission 203694) | Sediment microbial communities from Yellowstone Lake, YNP, Wyoming, USA - YL17G06_20 | ecosystem: Environmental > Aquatic > Freshwater > Lake > Sediment | place: USA: Wyoming | collected... | reverse complement strand
GGGAGACAAGGTTACAGCGGATTTGATCAGGCGTTACATCAAATATCATCATGATGAGATCCAAGGTAAACAATTAAAATTGTTTTAAGGTTTTAAAGCCCCGCCCTGTGGGCGGGGTTCTTTACTTCAGTCTTGTTGAAAAATTAAAATCGAATTTAAAGAAATCTGTTGATGTTTTTAATGGGGAAGGGGCTTTTTGAGGGGGACCTGTTCCCTCCCTGAAACATTCAAGGATACCCTCATTTTCTAAACTCACCTGACCTGTTTTGGGATCGATTTTCATGAATTCTATCCCCTCAGGAATAGGGAAATCTTTTATAGGCTTATCCTTCAATATTTTTGACATGAAAGAGACCCAAATAGGGGAGGCAGCACGAGCCCCTGTCTCATTTTCTCCAAGAGACCTTTCTTCATCAAAGCCCACCCATACCCCCGTGATCAATTCTGGGCTAAAACCGATAAACCAAGCGTCCATAAATTGGTCTGTCGTTCCTGTTTTGGCCGCTACAGGTCTACCCAGAGACCTCGCTCTCCAACCTGTTCCATGTTGGACGACTCCTTTTAAGAGATAGGTCATCAGAAATGCTGTCTGCGGTGTGAGGGGTTGTTCTTCCTCAGAAGACTCTTGAGAATAGAAGAGAGGAAAGTTTTCTTCTAAGAGATTCCCATCCCTATCCAAGATCTTTTTAATAAAAATAGGCTTAAAAACTTTCCCTTGATTTGCAAATACTCCATAGGCCTTTGTTAATTCATATAGGGAAATACTGGAAGAACCGAGAGCCATTGAAAGGTTATTATAAAGAGGGGAGGATATTCCCAATTTTTTGGCATAATCCCTAATGTAATCAGTGCCGACCTCTTGAGCAATCTTTACTGTCACTACATTGACAGAATGTGTGAGGGCATTCCTCAATGTGATCGGTCCAGAAAATTTTCCTTCAAAATTTTTAGGCTTCCATTTCTTGTCTCCCCATTCAAAAACGATAGGAGAATCCACGATGATGGAGGTAGGTGTAAATCCTTTATCGAGAGCAGAGGCATAAACGATGGGTTTAAAGGCGGATCCCGTCTGCCTCCGAGCTTGGGTAGCTCGATTGAACTGACTTTTTTTAAAATCCCTTCCCCCAACCATCGCCTTGACAAATCCGGTCTCTAAATCGAAACAGACCAGGGCGCCTTCAGGAGTTAAAGGTATGTCAGCGGATGGATATTTCTCCCGTTTTTCTATTTCTTTTAATCCAGATTCCATCACCTCCTGGGCCATTCTCTGAGAATAAAGATCGATGGTCGTAAAAACCTGGAGGCCATTTTTGTAAAGAGTATCTTTTCCATATTTTTCTTCAACATAACGTCTTATGTATTCGACGAAATGAGGTGCTTTTTCAATGGAGGGTTTTTCTTTACTCCGAAGAATATAGGGGGTTTGAGCAGCTTTGATTGCCTCGCTCGATGAAATAAAACCTTCTTCTACCATTCGATTCAAGATATAGACCTGTCTCTTCTTTGCCTGCTGTGGATGCTGATAAGGGGAATTCTTACTGGGGGCTTGGGGAAGTCCAGCCAAAAGGGTGGCCTCTGTTATATTTAATTCCTCAATGTTCTTCCCAAAATAATTTTCTGCTGCAGCGGCCACTCCATAGGCTCCGTGGCCTAAGTAGATTTGGTTTAAATATAAAAAGAGAATTTCCTCTTTGGTGAGATATTTCTCGATCTTATAAGCTAATATGGCTTCTCGGATCTTTCTCGCGAAGCTTTTTTCAGGAGAGAGCAAAAGTGATTTTATCACTTGTTGGGTAATCGTGCTCCCTCCTTGAACAATTTCTCCAGAAAAAATATTTCTATAAAGGGCCCTAAGAATAGCGAGATAATCTAATCCTTTGTGTTGAAAGAATCTTGCATCCTCTCCTGCGACAAAGGCTTGAATCAAATAGTTAGGAACCCTATCCAGAGAGACCACTTCTCTTTTTTCATTGAAAAACTCACCGATGATTTCCCCCTCCTCAGAAAAGATTTTTGTAACAATGGGCGGCTTGTAATCCTTCATCGATCCTATACTTGGAAGATCATGAGTGAAATAGAAATAAGAAGTCACTCCAAATACCATTAGGGCGGTAATGGAGATCATCGTTGCCGTAATAAAAAATTTAACCGCTTTTTCAAAAAAATTAGATTTTACTGTTTTCATCAGGAGTTAGAATGAAACTCATCATTAAATTCTTGACTTCTCTCTTGGAAGGATATAATAATAAGGCAAATTTTTCAATAAATTAATACGAAACCGAAAGCTCAGGGTATTGGGGCGGGTCATTATCTCTATTTTGGTTCATCGGTTTTTATATCCTTTTTGGAAATAATCAAAGGAAAAGAGACTCTCTAAATTTTAACTTCACGGGGAGATAAAATTAATGGATGGTAAAATAAATGAAACCCTCTCCATTCTGATTCCAGTCTTTAATGAGGAGGGTAATCTTTCTCTGTTATATGAGAAATTAGTGACAGCCTTGAAAAAGTTGGGAAGACCTTATGAAGTGATCTTTATCGATGATGGAAGCTCTGATGGAACACTTGAAATTTTGCTTGATCTCAGAGAAAGAAATCCAAACGTAAAGATTATTAGTTTTTCTCGTAATTTCGGGCAGACCGCAGCGCTCAGTGCCGGAATCGATTTCTCCAAAGGGGATATCCTCATCCCAATGGATGGCGATCTTCAGAATGATCCAGAAGACATTCTCGCCCTTCTTCAAAAGATTGAAGAAGGATATGACGTGGTCAGTGGATGGCGAAAAGGCCGTAAAGATTCCTTTTTATCCCGTCGATTACCCTCCATGATAGCCAATAAAATCATCTCACTGATCGGAGGGGTTCATCTTCACGATTACGGATGTACACTTAAAGCCTACCGAAGAGACATTTTAAAAAATATACGACTCTATGGTGAAATGCACCGATTTATCCCGATCTATGCCCAATGGATTGGAGCTCGCGTATCAGAAATTCCAGTCCGTCATTTTCTAAGGGGATCTGGAGCATCCAAATATGGCATGAGTCGAGTCTTTAAAGTCATTTTAGACCTGATGGTGGTCAAGTTCCTTCTATCCTATTCTCAGAAACCCATCTACGTTTTTGGGGGGATGGGACTTTTGATGATATTAGGAGGCTTTTTCTCCGGGGGGTTCGCCATTTATCTAAAACTTTTTAATGGCGTTTCATTCATTCTAACCCCTCTCCCCTTATTGTGCGTTCTTCTTTTCATGTTAGGATTCCTCTCAATCTTAATGGGTTTCCTGGCTGAAATCCTGACTCGAACTTATTATGAGTCCCAGGGGAAACCTACCTATCAAATCAAGGAAACGATTCCATAGAAGATATAGAGATGAATGTTTATCGTTGTCGAAGCTCGTATCGATGTTCGTCTTTCGAAACTTGAAACTTGAGCCTCCAGCATCGAGCTTCGGGATTCGATACGAGCATCGTCACCGTTAACCTTTTTTATTAATGTCACGGGGACACGGACACGATCATATGTGCGGTATTGTCGGTTTTCTCACCTCAAAAGCGGCAGATATTCCAGGATATGAAATTCTAAAAAGAATGCGGGATGTCCTTATCCATCGAGGCCCCGATGATCTGGGGGAATACATCCGCCCCTTAGATGATAAGGGACCTTTTGTCTTCTTTGGACATCGTCGTTTAAGCATCATCGATTTGACTGGAGGACACCAACCTCTGTCTAATGAGAAGGGTACGGTATGGGTAGTTTTCAATGGAGAGATTTATAATTTTAAGGAATTGAGAGAAGAATTGAAGGGTAAGGGCCATCAATTTCGCACCTGCTCCGATACAGAGGTCATTGTTCATGCTTATGAAGAGTATCAGGAGGATTGCTTCCGGTATTTCAACGGAATGTTTACGATTGGGATCTGGGATGAAAAAGGAAATCGACTGGTATTGGCGAGAGACCGCTTGGGTAAGAAACCCCTTTATTATAGTTTGATAGATGAGACCTTCCTTTTCGCATCTGAGTTGAAGGCACTGATGCTTTATCCAGGCTTTCCAAAAAAGGTCGATCCCGTGTCATTGATGAAGTATCTATTTTTTGAGTTCATCCCCTCTCCTCATAGCATTTTTATAGATGCTAAAAAAATTCCAGCTTCTTCTTATCTTATCTGGGATAAGAAAGGAATAAAAGTCAAGCAATATTGGTCCCCTTTTGATCCTCAGAAGGAAAGAGAAGATCTTTCAGAATCCGAAGCAGAAGTGAGGATGATGGAACTTCTCAAAGAATCTGTTAAGCGCCGTCTCATCAGTGACGTCCCGTTAGGTGTTTTTCTGAGCGGTGGGATTGATTCAAGTGCCATCACTGCCTTAGCCCAAAGTGAAGTCCCAGGGAAGGTCAAAACATTTTCCATCGGTTTTGAAGATCCAACTTTTGACGAATCAAAATATGCGTTTTTGGCATCCAAATATATCGGTACGGAGCATCATGAACAGACCATGACCCCCACGGATTTACTCAATATCGTCCCCAGTCTCCCCGATATTTTAGACGAGCCTATGGCAGATGCATCCATTTTACCAACCTATCTTCTTTCTAGATTTACACGTAAACACGTCACCGTGGCTCTGGGTGGTGATGGGGGGGACGAACTTTTTGCAGGATATCCAACCTATCTCGCTCATAAGTTTGCCAGCCCGTATGAGCGTTTTTTGGGATTTTTCCACCCCATCAGTACTCTTTTAGCAAGTTTCCTCCCTGTATCCGATGATAATATCAGTTTCGATTTTAAGGTGAAGAAATTTCTATCTGGCATCAATTATCCCGATGGGATAAGGAATTCCATTTGGCTGGGTTCTTTCTCTTTTCCAGAAAACGAGAGCGTATTGTCAGCCGAGATCCATCCGCAGTTCAATCGAGATCGATTGGTTGAAGAAATTTCTTTATACGAGAAAGAATATCCTTATGCCGATCGAATCACAAAACTTCAATATGTCGACTTGAGACTTTATCTTCAAGAATCCATTCTGGTTAAGGTAGATCGAGCCAGTATGGCTTGTTCGCTTGAAGTGAGGGCCCCCTTCCTCGATCATGAGTTGGTTGAGTTTGTCATGGGGCTCCCCTCTAATCTTAAGTTGAATGGGTTTACCTCTAAATACCTTTTAAAACGAGCAATGAAGAATTATCTGCCTGAAGAGATCATTCGAAGGGAGAAGAAGGGGTTTGGCGTCCCCATTGCCAAATGGGTGAAAGGACCTCTTAAGGAATTATTTGGGGACTTACTTTCAGCCGATCGAATAAGACGAGAAGGATTTCTCAATTCCGAATATGTGACAAATCTTCTTCAAGACCACCTTTTGAACAAGAGGGACAATAGAAAGCAACTATGGACTTTACTCGTGTGGGAACTCTGGGTTCAGCGATATTGTCCCGTTCTTTAATTTTCCCTTATTCGATCGGCATATCTATTCCTTTTTCTTCCGTCGACTTGGGGTCGCAGAGAAAGAGATAGATGGAAGCATCCATTGGAAATCTGTTAAAATTAAGGAAGCTTCCATCAAAGTACCCTTTCAAAACGCATCTGGAATTCTTTTGGACCTCTTTTGCACTCTTGCTTCCAGCAATAATCCACAACCGGCAACCATCTGAAATGTATCGGTCAATCCAGCTTTTTGAAAAATAGATCACATATCTTCTATCTTGATAAGCGAAAGAAACCCTTAACTCAGATTCATTTTCCGAAACTTTATGTAAGAAGGCGGTATAGTGTCGCTCCTGCGGAAATATGCCAAAGTAGTGAAGAATACCAGGAGCATAGGCAATATCCATATCGAGAAGTTTATCCCCCTGTTTGAGATGATTTTTCAGATAATTTACTAAGCCTCTAAAATCCTCTTTCTCAAATCGGTAATAGGCTGGAAGGATCACAAGATTCGATGCGACCAAAAGGATGATGAAGAGGAACTTCAACCGTATGAATCTTCTCAATCCCTCAAATTTATTTTCGATCCTATCCAAAGATAGGTAAATGCTAACAAAGAAAAGTGGTAAAAAACAGATAAAGTATCTCGAGGTAATGAAGTGAGTAATTTTAAATAGTTTGCAGTATAGGTAAAGCCCAGCAATAGGCACAATGAAGATGACCAGAAGGACAAGGGCATTCTTCTTATATTTTGAGAGGAAAGGGAAAAGAATTAACAGAAAGGCTGAGGCAATGAAGAGAGGGGTATAGGGGGCCCAATCATGTAAAATTCCGTATAAGATGGTCCAGAAGGAACCCGGACTCTCGGTATGGAAAGGGTCCATGATCATTTGGCCTTTATAATTGATAGCTATAAAGAGAATCCAGGGAATACAGAAGAGAAGAAGGAGACCATTTAAAGTCAAGAAAGGGGAAAGAACGGGTCTTTTAGCCTCCTCAGTTGGTTGATAGAGGCAGAGGATTTGAGAGAAAACGATAAAGGGTATGGAACTGTAACTGGTGAGAAATAAAACGGCGTAGAGGAAGGCGACCAAGATCAGGTATTTTCTCTTCGATGTTTCGAGATGTTTCATGAAGAAATAAAGCCCGGCCATTCCCACAAACATCAGCATTGCATAAGCACGCCCGTCCTGGGAGAGACTGATATGGTAGGCCATGAAGGTCAAAGAGAGGGTGCAGGGAAGGGCAATAGGAGGGGAGAACGATCTTGAAAGGAAATAGATCATCGGTATGGAAAGAGTCCCAAAGATTAAGGGAATGATTCGCAGATCTCTTTCTGGTTTAGCAAACGGGTAGAATTGGTGGGTAAGGATGAAAAACAGAGGAGGGTGAAGGTAGTTTGGATTCTCCTTATAATATTTTAATTGCTCCTTGATATCGTACCTTGAATCATTGAACGTGTGGATTTCATCCAGCCAGAGCGATTTTTGATCAAAGGTATAAAATCTCAAGGCAAAACCTATGAGAAGGCAGAGAAGAAGAATGAGGATCTCTTTTTGTTTGGGCTCTTTCATCAGCGTACCAGCTTTATAGGCATTGACTTCCTATTCAAGTGCCATGTCGATCCCTTTCTCTTCTGGAGAGTGAGGGTCCCAGAGGAAAAGGTACATGGAAGCATCCATTGGAAATCGGTCAAAATTAAGGAAGCTTCCGTCGAAATACCCTTTAAGAACGATCGACGGAATCTTGTTAACATTATTAACGGCGTTTTTGTGAACAACAATCCACAGCCGATTTCCTTCAGTGAAGTAGTTGCTCCAATAGGTATTTGAATGTTCAATTACGAACTTTCGATTATCCAACGACAACGAGACGAGTTGTTCTTTTTCTTTCCCAAGAACTGTGCGGGTAGGGAGGGTATAGTAATGGCCTTCCGGATATACTCCAAAATAATGAAGCATTCCCAAGATGTAAGTCTCTGAGCTTACGATTATGATATCCCCATCTTTAAGATGGCCCCTAAGGTAGTGAACCAGGCCTCTAAAGTCTTGCTTCTCTGAGCGGTAGTAGAGCGGAAGAATCGCAAGGTTAGAAGCAATAAGGAAAATGAGAAAGAGAGTTTTGAATCTCAGATATTTTCTTAGAATTTGGAATTTGTCCTCAGCGGCATTAATGGAAAGAAATATTAAGAGTAAGAAAAGAGGCAAGAAACTGATGAAATATCTCGAGGTCATAAAATGATAAATGTGGAACGCCCTGCAATAAAGGTGAAGGGCTCCAATCGGAAGGATGAATATAGTCCACAAAAGGATGGCGTTTCGCCTATTTGAAAAGAAAGGGAAGAGGATGATTGGAACCGCCGAAAGGACGACCAGAGGCATGTTCGGCATCCAATCATGAAAAACTCCGAAGATCGTATTCAAAAAAGAGCCGGCCTCCTGTGGAGTGGGAACCCCCATAATGGGTTGCCCTTTATAATTTAAGAAAAGAAACAGGAGCCAAGGAAGGCAAAAGAAAAGAATCATCCCATTGAAAATTAAGAAAAGAGACAATTTAGGTTTTTCGTTGTCTTCGCGAATCTGATAAAGCCACAATATTTGTGAAAAAATGATAAACGGGATGGAACTGTAACTTATATGAAACATGAAAGCATAAAAGAATGCGCCTGAGAAAAGGTATCTCTTCTTTGAAGTTTTTAAGTGCTTCAACAATAAATAAACCGCGACCATTCCAACAAACATTAACATGGAGTAGGAGCGCCCTTCTTGAGATATACTGATATGGTAGGCCATGAAGGTTAAAGTGAACATACAAGGCAGAGCAATCTTTTGGCAAAATAATTTCGAAAGTAAATAAATCATGGAGATTGAGAGGGTCCCACAGATCAAAGGGATGATGCGCAGGTCTCTTTCAGGTTTTGCACTAGGATAGAATAAATTCGTAAAGATGAAGAACAGTGGGGCTTGAATGTTGTAAGGCTTTTCCTGATAAAAATTTAGCTGATCCTTGAGGCCGTACCTCATTTCGTTATAGGTGTAGACCTCATCCAACCAGAGGGATTTTCGGTCGAAGGTGTAGAATCTTAGAACAAAGCCTATGAGGAGACAAAGAATGAGGATAACTAATTCGTTTCTTTTTGTCCTATTCAAAGTTGGAAGATTGATTTCCATCAGGTTGTCTCACTTTTCCTGGCAATACAAAAAATAGAGACACCAAAGGGAAATGAGAAACATTTCAGTATATAAATTTCAAGAGAGAAGATTGCCTTGAGAAAAAAATTGATGATGGGAAAATTGATCTCATTTTCTGACTCAATCCTCAAACCGAACAGATGAATCAAGCGTCTGGTAAGAAAAATAGGGAAAAAGAGGAAAAAATTGAAATAGGAGGACTTCAATACTCTAAACCCTTGATCTTTGAGCTTTCTATTGAGTTCTTTCTTCAAATAGCGTCGCTTATGCATTCCCACCTCATCCTGAATTCCCCACAAGAACCGAAATGCTGGTGCTGTAAAGATAACCTTTCCCCCTGGCTTTAAGGTCCTGTAAACCTCTTTTATACCGATCAAGTCTTCATCAAGGTGTTCTAATACATCCAATGCAAGAATGAGGCCGATTGAATTTGTCTTGAATGGTAACATCATTAAGTCGGCATTTACGAAAGGAGCTTTCGGGAGGTTTTTTTGAGCGAGAGAGAGGCCGTAGATCTCCGAATCAACACCAACTACTCTAAAACCCAAGGAGTTGAGTAGAAGGATATTTGAGCCAACTCCACAACCCACATCGACCGCAAGCGAATTCTTGTCAATTTTCAAGGAAGAAAGAAGGGCTCCGAGCAAACTTCTTCTTCCTGTAAACCACCAGTGAGTTCTTTCAAGGCTATATTCGATATCATAAGTGATCTTTTTCATTGAATTTTTTCAAGACGAACGACATACCTTAATGGAAGGAAGGAGAAAGGTATTTTTTTCACCCGGGTTACTGAGAAAAATTTTTCAAATAGGTTCACCCATTCTTGCAGACCGAAGGCGTGAAGATGCCATTCATCATCCATTCTTTCTGGCATTTCTTGATAATCACCATTCTTTTGCAGAAGCCATTTAAATATTCCAATCCGCATCAAAAAGCTTTTGATCCGATTGATCATTGATTCATTGGGTATGGAAATGATAGCAACCCCCTGTTTCTCTAGAATTCTCGCTATTTCATCTAAAGCCGAAGAAGGGTCCAAGAGGTGTTCAAGAACCTCCGAACAGATTACTTGCACAAAAACTTGATCTTTACAAGGGAGATACTGAGCATCTGCCTGAAATAGATGCGCCCTTTCATTCAATCTGCGTTTTGCTTTAGAAAGAATGAATGCTGAAATATCCATTCCAAACAATTTGCCCGTGGTTACATTTTCAATAACGTTTCCAGCTCCGCAACCAATCTCTATGATGCGATCATCCTTATTAATGTTGATCAGTTCAAAAATAGCCTTAACCCTCTTTCTTTCAATGAATCGAACAAAACGACAAGGATGGTGATGGAATGAGTCGGGATCATACTTTTTGACCATCCTCTCATTCCACTCTTTAAATTGTTCAGGTCTTATTCGAGGGGTAGAAGTATTCATCTTTAATCAAATTGAGTAATATTTAGCAATTCTCATACCATATCAAAAGGGTAATCGTCAATTTATCATTTTGACACCTGATCTTTGATATTGTAAGAATTACCTGATAAGATTCAATAAAACGTATGAATGGTAAAGATCGAACCATTAAAGATTTTGGAGAACAGTGGCTTAAATACTCCAACAACGAAGGGTACTATGGTTCTCTTGAACTTTTTTCAGATATTCTTTCACCATTTCTAAAACCAGATCAAATAAAAGGTTGCACAGTAGCAGACATTGGAAGTGGGGTCGGGAGGATTGTGAATATGTTGCTTGAAGCAGGTGCGAAACATGTCATCGCTGTCGAACCCTCCGACGCATTTGAAGTTTTATGTCGTAATATTCAAAAACCGGAAAAGGTGACCTGCCTCAAAATAACAGGAGATAAATTACCTGCACAGGGTAACCTGGATTATATTTTTTCTATCGGAGTCCTGCATCATATACCAGACCCCAAACCGGTTGTTGAAGCAGCTTTCAAGGCGTTACGTCCGGGAGGACATTTTGTTATTTGGTTATATGGAAAAGAGAGGAATGCTCTGTATCTTGCATTAATCAGTCCAATGAGAATTCTCACAAAACGCTTACCCCATTTTATGCTGGCTTTCCTGGTTGAAATAATGTATTGGCCGCTGCTTTTATATATTAAATTTTGTCACATTCTGCCCTTACCCTTAAAAGGATACATGTTGTCAGTCCTTGAGAAGATGTTACCAGAAAAGCGTAGACTTATCATTTATGACCAACTTAACCCCTCATACGCAAAGTATTATACGAGACAAGAAGCTGAGAAATTGCTTATCGACGGAAAGTTTAAAAATGTTCAGACCCACCATCGTCATGGGTATAGTTGGACTGTTATTGGCACGAAACCCTAAAATATTTGTAGCCTCCTGGCTTCCTTATTATTAGGAATCCATGAAGGCAGGAATTGAAATGGAATAAAGGATTTTTATGAATTCTCCTGTATTCCTGGCTTCCTTATAACAAAATTTGTCATTGTACGGACAAAAAGTGTGAATTTATCATGATTTTTCAATCGCATAAAATAGAATAAGTTTGATCGGTGAAATTTTAACCAAATAATGGTTCTAATGATATTAATTAGTTAGAAGGTTTAATAGAATTTTGAGATAATTATAAAAACTGGCATAAATTATGCTTTTATATTTTTAAAAAGTTTTTAAAAGGAGGTGATCTTAAGAGACAAAATAGAGTTTTTATAGGCGTTAGTTGTAGCTAATTGACGAATGACATAACCCCCAACCCAAACGGGTTTCGTCACCGTCACCACTAAACGACAAACATTTAGCAAAAGGAGGTTCTTATTATGTTAAGGAGAGAAAAAGGTTTTACATTGATCGAGTTGTTAATCGTTATCGCCATTATCGGGATTTTGGCAGCTATAGCCATTCCGATGTATAAGACCCAGACGATTAAAGCGAAAATGACAGAGGTCACAAACGGGATGAGCAATATCGCAAGTTCTGTGGCAGCCTTCTACGAGGAAAACAGCTATTTTCCTACTGCCGGTGACAAAGCCACCATCAGAGGTAGTTTAGGTGTCGCCACTGAGGCTCTAACCCGAGCAGTGACTTTGAGCGTAACCGGTGGAGCTTCCGCGCAAATTGTTGCCTTCGTAGGAGGTATCGATACTACCGTTGATGGGAAAAACTTGCTCCTCATCGGAACGACCTCTAGTATTGATCAGTCTATAACCTGGATATGGTCCACCAGTAACGGCATGCCGCCAGTATACGTCCCGAAGAAGTAATTTAGGGTCTAAGAATATTAATGTTGGTGCCTGAAGATATGACGCGGAATATCTTTGGGCACTAACATTATTTAATTTTTAATTTGGGGAAAAGTAACCTTTACTTTGTGCAGTAAGGGTGTAAATGAAAAAAAACAGATCAGGTTTTACCCTGATTGAGCTGTTGATGGTGATTGCAATCATAGGCATTTTGGCCGCGGTTGCCCTTCCTCTCTATAAGGGTTATACAATAATGGCCAAACTGTCTGAAGTGGAGAACGCGATGTCCACTGTTGCAAGTGGCGTTACAGCATATCATCAAGATCAAAACACCTGGCCTGATTGCCCTACGATAAATGAGGTTAGAAACAGTTTGGGTGTTGCATTGGGGGCTATTTCAAGGATTTCTGCAATAAATATAAATGCAAATGGCATGATCACCGCCACCATACAGAATATCCATTTCATGGTTGATAACAAGACATTGACATTAACACCGAATACAAGTAGTGATAGTTCGATAATTTGGAATTGGGGATGGTCCCTGGATTTTCCTCCCCAATTCAGACCAAAAAGTGGCAGGTAAGGAGGACTTCCGATGAAATTGAATAGAGGAATTACCCTCATAGAGTTATTGGTAGTTATAATGATTGTTGGAATTCTTGCTGCTATCGCAATACCTGTGTATACAAATTATATGCAAAGGGCACGTCGGGCTGATGCTAAAACCGCTTTAGAGCAGTTGAGAGCCGCTCAAGAAATGTATAGGGCGGAGAGAGGAAGTTATTCAATTAATTTGGTGGAACTCAACACTACGTGGGGGGTCCCAAATATATCAGGAGATTATGCCATATTGTTAGTCAATACAGGAGCAAATGCATATCTGGGTGAGGCCCAACCCACTACAGCAAGGCAGTTAAGTGATGGAAGCTTATTTATCAACCAGGATGGTGTTAAAACCCCAGCCGACAAATGGGCCAAATAGATTTCAGAAGATAGCAAAGTGCATAGAGCATAGCGCATAGTGTAAAGTGAATAAGAAGGCAAGATAAGATAATTTATCTTGCCTTTTTTGTCTAATAATTATAATTAAAAGTCAAAAGTAATCCGTTGGTTGGTGACGAAGCCCGTATCGTCAATTGGTAAAGGTTACGCTCCAAAATATTATGGTGGTTCATAAGGAAGCACATAGCAATTGATTAGGGAAGTGGAGAAGAAAATAACAAGTTTTAGAGATTTAGAGGTTTACCAAAATACCTATAAAGCATGCGTCGACGTGATCACAAAAATAGTTCCCAAATTACCCGATTTCGAAAAAAATGATTTAAAAAATCAGCTCAGACGATCAGTTAAGGCGATCCCAAGACTGATTGGCTCCGCCCCGGAGGGGGAAGATGTTCTATGTTTATATCCTGAAGAGCCTTATGAACAATAGGTATTATTTTGGCTACACTAACGACATAAATTCAAGATTACGGAAACACAATAATGGAGATGTTCGGTCAACGCGTAAGTTTCGACCTTGGATGTTATTGGGATTTGAAGTATATGAAAAGTGTAACGAGGCAAGATGGCGAGAGCATGAACTAAAAAATCACGGGACAAAGAAAAAGACATTCATCAAAAGTTTTGAACGGGGCTCCCCCCCGGAGGGCTGAAGGTTATGCTAAGAGACATCAAAAACACGGATTTCAGAAATATCTCGATGACGCCATGGGTGAGTGCAACGAGACCATTGTCAGCTTAGAGCAATGTAGAGATTTATATGGGGAGAATGTTGATAAGAAGCTATGCGAACAGTTAATTGATTTGTATGATAAGTCAGGTAGACAATTATATAATCTATCGACTGCATGGACTAAGTTTAAGAGACGAGATACGTAACCTTCTATTAACGATACGGGCATCACCATAACCTTTGGAGACTATGGACCTCTCAATTATAATCCCAATGTTTAACGAAGCTGAAAATGTAGAATCTACCTTGAATCGGGTTGAGGAGGCATTGGCTTCTTTGAATGGAACTTACGAAATTATTGCAGTCAATGATGGGAGTTCTGATAATACCTTCGAAGTCTTGAATAAATTGGCAGAAAATAACGAAAGGGTTAGAGTGGTTTCTTATCCCAAAAATATCGGCCGTGGAATGGCATTAAGGAAAGGTTTTAAGGAATCGAGCGGAGAGATCATCGTTTCCATTGACGCGGATCTGAGTTACGACCCCCGTTATATCCTCGACTTTGTTGAAACATTAAGAAGAGAGCCTGACATTGATTTTGTTCTTGCATCGCCCTACATGCCTGGAGGAGGGGTCCAAAACGTTCCCCTTCTTCGATTGTGGGTGAGTCAATGGGGAAACAAGATACTTCGATTGGCCATGCCGAATCGAATTTACACCTCCACTGGGATCTTCCGTGCCTATCGGAAAAGAGTACTCGAATCCCTTGAACTTGAGTCGGATGGAAAAGAAATTCATCTCGAAATCCTTTCGAAGGCATTGTCTCTCGGATATCGGGTGAAAGAGATTCCGGCGGTTCTAACTGCGAGGAAGAGAGGGAAATCAAAATTTAAATTTAAGAAGACGGCTACTTCGCACCTGGTCTTTTCTGTTTTTGAAAAGCCAATGATTATATTTGGTTTTATTGGACTCTTAACTCTCGCAATCGGGTGCTTGGTTGGTATATATATTGCCTATCTAAGATTTTCAGGAGACTTGACGCCTGGTAGACCTTTAATCACGTTCGCTATTTTGTTGATTTTAGGGGGAATACAAATACTTTCTTTTGGATTCATCGCGATCCAGATTGTGTCACTCAGAAGGGAGATATTAAGAGTACAGAAAGAGAACCTGGAATTAAGAAATGAGATAAGGAAGCCATGAATTCAGGAAAAGGATTAGAATAAAGAAAAATAAGGAACCCATGAAACCAGGAAAAGGATTGGAACATGAAACATTAACAGAAAAGATTATCGGATGTGCTATTGAAGTTCATAAGAGATTGGGGCCTGGGTTTTTAGAGTCGATCTATGAGAATGCTCTAATTATCGAATTGCAAAGACAAAAACTACACATCGAACAGCAGAGAGAAGTCATTATCAAATATGATAGTGTGGAAGTTGGGAGGCACAGACTCGACCTTATTGTTGACAATACCATTGTTGTTGAATTAAAGGCAGTTAAAAATATTGAGGATATTCATTTTGCTATTGTTAAATCCTACCTGAAAGCATTAGGCAAAGAACATGGTTTACTCATAAATTTTTCCAAACCTGTGTTGGAGATAAAAAGGGTTATTCATAAATAAATTCCTGTATTCCTGGCTTCCTTAT
>Ga0315279_10006208_pt1 | contig 15164 bp, 14 predicted proteins | sample YL17G06_20_MG_FD_203694 | JGI IMG/M metagenome (GOLD analysis project Ga0315279, IMG submission 203694) | Sediment microbial communities from Yellowstone Lake, YNP, Wyoming, USA - YL17G06_20 | ecosystem: Environmental > Aquatic > Freshwater > Lake > Sediment | place: USA: Wyoming | collected... | reverse complement strand
TACTGAACGAGTACAAGCTCTTGCCAAGAGGGTGCTCGTGGGACTATGCTGCGCAGGTGGTGGCGGGCTAGGCTTCCATCGACCGGGACAGGGGTCATCCGCCCGGCCCGGGAAGGAGCCTGAGGGGGAGCCTTCCGTGACCCTGCGCTGGCCGCTTGTTGGCTCGCTGCTGGCTCTTCTTGCGGGGGCCGGTCTCGCTGCCCTTGTGCTCGCGTTCTGCGGCAAAGGCGAGGGCGAACCCAGTATCGCCCGCTCTCCTACCCGAACCCCCGTCTCACGTACCGTCACTGTCACGCGCACTCCGAAAGGTGGCACCCCGGTCACCACGGGTACCCCCAGTGGGACTCCCTCCGCTCTGACGCCCCCGGCAGAGACGGCGACGCCCTCCATCGGCGTGCCCCCCGAGGAAACGCTGGAAGAGACTCCGCCTCCGCCGCCGGGGGAGACCGAGACGCCGGGGCCGGAGCCCACGCTGGCACCGGGAGAGACGCCGCTGCTCCCGTCGCCTACGCTACCGGCGGGGACGCTCACTCCTGTACCGCCCACGTCCACGCCGCGGCCCACGGCGACGCCGACGCCGCCCCCTGTCCTCCCCGACCTGGTGGTGCTGGACATATTCGTGTCCAACGACCGCGTGGGGGTGGTCCTGGGCAACGAGGGACACGGCACGGTGCCGGCCGGCCAGGAGATCGAGTTCCGGGTCCGCGGGGTGATGGCGGGAACAGAAACGCTTAGCCAGGCCCTGCTGCCGGGCGCCAGCGTATCCGTCGTCCTTGAGGATCAGGTGATCTACAGGCCGGAGTTGGTGCTGGCCGTCGCGGACCCTAACAACGTCATCCCCGAGGAGGACGACAACAACAACGGTTTCGCCCAGCAGGTCAGCCCCGACGTCGCTCTCGATCTGTCCGTGCATGGCGTCTTCCCCGCCGTCGGCACGAGCCAGTTGCTGGTGGTCATACAGAATCCTACCAGCGCCCCAGCGATACAGGTCACGGTGGTGGTCACGGTCTACCGTGACGGCGCGACCGAGCCCACAACCGCATCTACCTACCAGCTAAGCATCGAGCCCCTGGGCTTCGAGACAGTGGAGGTCCCGGGCGTCGTGGCGCTGCCGGGAGTAAATTTGCGTGTGGTGGTGGAGATGACAGACCCGCCGGACGCCGATCCTTCCAACAACGTATGGACAGGGACCATCTCCTGAGGGGCGCGCCAGGCTGGTAGAGGGGCAGACAATGGCAGGTTTGCCTGGCGGCTGTTGTGTGGGAAGTCTTCTCCGTCGACCGGGGTGGGCGCTAGGCTTGCTGCTCCTCGGGGCTGTTCTGGTTCTGGCGGCCTGCGGCAAGCAGGAAGAGGTCGAGTCGGAGGTCACGCCCTCGCCTCCGCCGGAGCAGACGGCCACGGTGGAGGCGGTCACTCCCAATCCCGAAATCCAGGACGTGGACTTCTCACAGGTGCCGGCCGTGGAAGACCTGCTGGCTGAGAGCGGCAGCCGCCTGCTGCCCGAAGAGATCGTCTTCGCTGACCTGACGGGCGACGGCGCCGAGGAGGCGGTGGTGCCCATCAGTTCCGGCGGTACCGGCGGTAACGTCGCTTACGCCGTCTTCGACTATCAGGGGGGCGACCTGGAGGAGTTGCTGGTGGTGAAGCCGGAGGCCGGACGGGTCACGGTCAGCGTCGAGGATGGGGTGCTGGTGGATACAGAGCCTGTCTATGCCCCCGAGGACCCCCTCTGTTGCCCCAGTCAGCTCCGCCACAGGTACTACCGCTGGGACGGCGGCGAACTCGTCGTGGACTACGAGATCACGGAGAAGGTCCCCTCCGCCAAACCCTGAAGCCTCTCGCGGATTCCTCTCCTAGCCCTGGGCCCACCCCCGGGCACGCTGGACGGCCCGCTGCCAGCCGCGATAGAGTTCCTGACGCCGCTCTTCGCTCATGGCCGGCTCGAAGCGGCGGTCCAGACGCCAGTGGCGGCCCACCTGATCCATGTCCTTCCACAGGCCCACCCCCAAACCGGCCAGGTAAGCCGCCCCCAGGGCCGTCGTCTCCGTGACGGCGGGGCGCAGGACGGGCCGGCCCAGCACGTCGGCCTGGATCTGCATGAGGAGGTTGTTGCGGGCGGCGCCGCCGTCGGCGCGAAGCTCCGGGAAGGCGATGCCGGACTCGGCCTCCATGACTTCCAGCACGTCGCGGGTCTGGAGGGCGATGGACTCCAGCGTGGCGCGCACCAGGTGCTCGCGGGTGGTGCCGCGGGTGAGGCCCATCACGGCGCCCCGGGCGTACATGTCCCAGTGCGGCGCGCCCAGCCCGACGAAGGCGGGCACCAGGTAGACGCCGCCGCTGTCCTCGACGGCAGAGGCCAGGGTCTCGCTTTCGGCGGCGTCCTTCAGGATGCGGAGGCCGTCTCGCAGCCACTGGATGGCGGCCCCGGCGACGAAGATGCTCCCTTCCAGAGCATAGTGAAGCTCACTGTCGAGCCCCCAGGCCACGGTGGTGATCAGCTTCTCCGAGGGCACCGGACGGCGGCCGGTGTTGAGGAGCACGAAGCAGCCGGTGCCGTAGGTGTTCTTGGCGGTGCCCTCCTGGAAGCAACCCTGGCCGAAGAGAGCTGCCTGCTGGTCGCCGGCTACCCCGGCGATGGGGATCGCAGCGCCCAGCAGGCCGGGCTCCGTCTCCCCCAGCACGCCGCTGGAGGGGCGGACCTCCGGCAGCATGGACGCCGGCACCCCGAACTCGGCCAGGAGGTCGGGGTCCCAGCGGCCGTGGTGGATGTTGTAGAGCATCGTGCGAGAGGCGTTGCTGGGGTCGGTGACGTGCACGCGCCCGCCGGTGAGCCGGTAGATGAGCCAGGCGTCGACGGTGCCGAAGAGGAGCTCGCCGCGTTCGGCGCGGGCGCGGGCGCCCTCGACGTGGTCGAGCATCCACTGCACCTTGGTGGCCGAGAAGTAGGCGTCCACTACCAGGCCGCTGCGCTCCCGGATGAAGGGCTCGCGGCCTCGGGCCTTCAGGGCGTCGCAGAGCCCGGCGGTGCGTCGGCACTGCCAGACGACGGCGTTGCAGAGAGGCCGGCCGCTTCCCTTTTCCCAGACCACGGCCGTCTCCCGCTGGTTGGTGATGCCGATGGCGGCGATCTCCCTGGCCGGAACGCCGGCCTCGCGCAGGACGGCCTGGGCCGCCTCCAGTTGCGACGACCAGATGTCCTCGGGGTTGTGCTCCACCCAGCCGGCCTGGGGGTAGATCTGGGGGAACTCGCGGCTGTGGGAGGCGATGGGTTGAGCCTCTTCGTCGAAGAGGATGGCGCGGGAGCTGGAGGTGCCCTGGTCCAGGGCGAGGACGTAGCGGCTCATGGGTCCCTCCGGAGGCGGAATTGTTGGCGGCGACAGTGTAGCCGCTGCGAGTGGCTGTGTCACATGATCATCAACGAAATAAACTACCGGCCACAGATGGGCACAGACAGACACAGATCGCCCGCATCACGTTCCGCGAGATGTAGGGACGGAGCTTCAGCTCCGTCCTCACGCCTCGCCTTGACCGGGCAGGCTCGATTGGCCTAGGATTCACTTGCCTCAGCGGGTGGGCGATTAGCTCAGTTGGCAAGAGCGTCTGTTTTACACACAGAAGGTCGCAGGTTCAAGTCCTGCATCGCCCACCAGATCCCCTTCCAGATTCCCACATTTCGCCACATCATCTGTGCACGCGCTGGCCGCAACCCATTCGGTTGCAGAGATTACATAGCAGATGTAGTATTAGGCGAACTGCCTCGCACAATCCGTGCTCCGGCGGGTTCGGGTGCACCCGTCCACCCCGAACATGCGCCGGCTGGTCAGGAGATGGTCACATGGCCAAGAAACAACCGGCCCAGCCCTGTTTTGTCATTGCCCCGATCGGCGACCAAGGAAGTCCGGAAAGGGCCTGGTCTGACAAGGTCCTGAGACACATTATCAAGCCCGTTGTCACCAAGTTGGGCTACCAGCCTACGCGGGCCGACGAAATGCCAACCCCAGGCATCATCACGCAACAGGTGATAGAGCGCCTAGTGAACGACCCCCTCGTCATCGCAGATCTCACCAGCTACAATGCCAATGTGTTCTACGAGCTGGCCGTTCGCCATGCCGCGATGAAGCCTGTCGTCCTAATGATCCAGCAGGGCAGCCGCATCCCCTTCGACATCAACCAGAACCGAACCATCCAGATCGACATTTCGGACCCAGACATCCTCCAACGCTCCAAGCGCGAACTCAGAAAGCAGATCGTTAGTCTCCGCGACGACCCCTCTAATGTTGAGAGCCCTATCTCCAATGCCCTTGCTTCCCAGCTTCTACGCCAGAGCGCCCAGCCATCTGACAAGACCAGCGCCGAGATTCTCGAGTCTGTCCATGACCTCCGTGTCCGCTTTCAAGAGCTCCAAGCCGCGCTATCCGCCCCCAGATCGAGACTACTAGACTTGATACAACGCCCAAAGGAGGAGGTCTCGTTCCTCGATCTCGGCCCCCGCAGTCCTTGGCTTGGGACAGGCCCTCTGGGACCAACCGGCCCCGCCTTTGGTACCGTCGGTCTCGCTTTCCCTGCCGGCCCTCAGGGAGCTCTCGACCCCTCTTTGGGAAGCCAGGGCCTCACCTTCGGTGCGGGCCCTTCTGGCCCTCTCGGCCAATTCCCCGTCCCCGACGAAGCCTCTCCCCCCACCTCAAGGGCAACCAAGCGCCCGGCCAAGCCCCGTAAACGGCGCCAACCGCGCGCAGGAAATACCCCTTCATGACCTTCAACACCTCTGCAGCCTCCAGTCGCATAGCGCCGCCGTCTCTGCAAGCACGCCTTTTTTCCAGATGATGACTTCCGTGATTTCGGCCACCTCTCCCGATTCCGTTGCACAACGTTTAGCGCCAGGTGCTTTACACACAGAAGGTCGCAGGTTCAAGTCCTGCATCGTCCACCAGACTCATCAAGATCTCGCCAATTGCTGCGTGTCAGGTGGTAAGCGCCGGAGGGGCTACTGGCCAGCGATGTAGTAGGCCATGTCTCGCAGGGAGCGGAAGAGGCAGATGGTGTCGTCGCCGCAGACGGAGAACTCGAAGCCACCGGCCGCGGAGCGGGCCTGGCCGTACAGGGCCCTGCTCACGCAGGCAGTCCGCTCGGTGACCCCAATGCCCTCGAGGGAATCGCAGAGCGCCGGGTCGCCGCTGAGCATGACCAGGCAGGAGACGCGCATCTGCTCCCCCATATCGCCCAGCTTCTCGCACGCCTCGCTGCTGTGGTTGCGGAGAGCGTAGTCGAAAAGACAGTCGATATCGTCGCACTCGTCGAGCGGGACCGTGCCCTCGGCGACGGCGACGTTGTGCTCGCAGCCGGCCGGCGACTGGGTCTGGTCGCAGAGGGCGACGTCCTGCGAAGCGACGGCGACGTACATGTAGCAGTCCGCGCCGTACTCGCCCAGCGCGAATGAGGCAGGGTCGAAGCCGGGCGCGATCGTCCCTATTCTCTCGCAGATAGCGGTATCCTCAGTGGCGGCGGCGACGAAGAAGCCGCAGACGGCCTGCATGTCCGCCTGCTCGATCACGCCCGTGGCAGGTATCTCGCTGCACTTGCCGACGTCCTCGCTGGCGACGGCGGCGCAGACCTGGCGCCAGCCCTCGTCGGAGACGCCGAGGCAGAGCTGAAGGAGATCGAAGTTCCTGGTCGGCTCCTCAGGCGTGCCGACGGCTGTCGCGGTGGGCGTCGGGAGGGGTGGGGCAATGGGCGCGGCAGTGGCTGTGGCGGTGGGCGCGGCGTGTGTCGCTGGCTGTGTGGGGGCACGCGTGGACGTGGGGGACTTGCCGGCGGCCGCGCCCTTGGCGGTGGGCGACGCAGCCGACTCGTTGTCAGTGCCGGAGCCGCAGGACGCGGCGAAGAGCGAACCGACCAGGAGAAGGCCGGCCAGCAAAGGGATTGTGAAGCGTCTCATCTCAGGCAGACATTAGCACGAAGGAAAGTCTTCGCGCCATGCAGGGGGTCGCTGTCGAGCTGATACCCCCGCGTTTTCGCTGGCCTCTCTGATTCGGACGATCAGCGCACTGCGTCGCTCTCTGTTTCTCGTTGGAGTGGGAGTGGTAGCATGGCTGATGTGATGAAAGAACTCTGGCTGTGGCTCTCGACGGCTGACCTGGCAACCGAGCTCAGGCAGCTCGAAGACGAAGGCCGCGACACGTCCCCCGTCAGGGAAGACTTCGAGAGGCTTATCGCCCTGGGCGATGAGGAGCTATCCACGCCCCCGAATCAGGGGAGGGCGGGGGCGCTCCTCGACGCCGGGCAGCGGCTCGGGATACGCCAAGGCTACGGCTTCAAGGAGCCTTCCGGCCTCTCGGAGATAAGAAAGCTCAGGGAGCGAGGCCCGGATCGAGCCAGGAGGCGGCTGTCCGACAACGAGCTTAAGGACAGGCTTCTGGGCGCCTGGCTCGGTAGGTGTGTCGGCTGTCTCCTGGGGAAGCCCATCGAAGGGGTGCGCACGGAGGAGCTGTGGGGCTTCCTCAGGCTGGCGGACCAGTGGCCGCTGAGCGACTACATCAGGTTCGACGTAGGCGGGCATGCGGCGAAGACATACCCTCGCTTTGCCGGTCTGCGGGCGTTCGACGCGCTCGATCACATGCCGGCCGATGACGACATGGACTACACAGTGGCCGGTCTTTTCGTCGTGAAAGAGAGCGGCGCCGCCTTCACGCCCGCGGACGTGGGGCGTTTCTGGATGCGGAACATCCCGCTGCTCCGCACGTGCACGGCCGAGCGGGTCGCCTATCGCAACCTGGCGATGCGGGTCCAGCCTCCGGCGAGCGCGTCGTACAGGAACCCCTATCGCGAGTGGATTGGGGCTCGCATCCGCGCCGATGCGTTCGGCTACGTCTGCGTTGGGGATCCTGAGCGCGCGGCGGAGTTCGCCTGGCGCGATGCCTCGATCAGCCACGTCAAGAACGGCATCTACGGCGAGATGCTGGTGGCGGCCATGATCGCCTGGACGCCCTTCTGCGATGACGTCTCGGAGCTTCTGGAAGCGGGGCTTGGCGAGATTCCAGAGACGAGCCGCCTCCACGCCGACGTGAGGGAAGTCATGCGATGGCACGCGGCCGGCCTTGGGTATGACGAGGCTGTTGCCAGGATACACGAGAGATGGGACGAAGGGTTGCCACACCACTGGTGCCACACCAACTCCAACACCATGATCTGCGTCGCGGCCCTGCTGTGGGGCGAGGGCGACTTCGGGAAGTCCGTCTGCCGCGCGGTCCAGCCGGGGTTCGACACGGACTGCAACGGGGCCACCGTCGGCTCGATAATGGGCATGATGCTTGGAGCGGCGAACATCCCTTCGAGCTGGACGCGGCGCTTCAACAACACCCTCAAGACAAGCCTCGTTGGCCACGAGACGGTGGACATCGAGGAGATCGCGCGGGAGACCTTCGCGATGCACAGGGGTCTCCGAAAGCACCACACGTGGCAGGAGTGAAGCATGGTACAGGAGATGGAACCACGGCAGTCGAAGGAACTGTGGCGGCTTGTAGACCTCTATCGGGCCGAAGCCGAAAGGTGCCAGCAGATTGGGGCATACTTGGCGGGATGCGTCATGCTCGGCTCGGCGCTTGAGGCGGGGCTTCTTCTGATGGCGGAATGCCAGGTCAAGAACGTGGGAGCCTCTGCCAGAGTGCCCAGGACCAACAGGGGGGCGCCGAAGCCTCCGCAGAAATGGACGTTGGGCGAGCTGCTTGATGTCGGCAAGGACATGACATGGCTTCCTGCTGCCCCAGGGCACGTCGGTGACTACGCGTGGGCGGTTCGGAAAACGAGGAACCTGGTACACGCCGGCACCTACCTCACCGAGCATGCCGGGGTCGACATAGGGGAGGAGGACTACGAGAGGGCGTACACCCAGGTCCAAGTCGCCTTCGACTGGCTCGACAACACGATATGTCACGAACTCGCCCGCCCTGAGGCGTGAGGCCAGGGGAATCGTAGCAAGTCAGCGCCCTAAGCGCCGAGGAGGAGCCGTATGTCTGCGTTCAAGAAGTGGTGGCTAATTCCCTTCCTGTTCGCCGCATCCCTTGTCTTTCTGACGAGCTGCGGCGGTGGAAGCGAGAGCAAAGCCGCTGGCGAAGAGCAACCGTCGCCGCAAGCCCAGGCCGCCGTCTGGCCGGGCGACGATTGGGAGGTGTCGACGCCGGAGGGCGAGGGCATGGACGCCACGCGACTGGAAGACGTGGGTTCCTACTGCGAGGCGCACAAGTGCGGGGCGGTCGTGGTCACCCGCCACGGCCGCATCGTCTGGGAGCGTTACTGGGGCGGCTGGGACGAGAACTCCACCGACAACAGCTGGTCGATGGCGAAGAGCATGACCGACGCCCTCGTCGGTATCGCCATCAGCGAGGGGAAGATCAAGAGCGTCGATGAGAGCGCGGCCGATTTCATCCCCGAGTGGCGCGGGACCCGCAATGAGGAGATAACCCTGCGCCACCTTTTATCGATGACATCGGGGCTGCTGTGGAACGAGGACTACTACGAAATGGAAGGGAGTGACGTGGTCACGATGATCACCTCTTCTGACCAGACGGCCTATGCCATCAGCCGCCCTCGCTTCCACGACCCGGGCGATGACTGGTACTACTCCAGCGGCGACACGCACCTGTTCTCCGCCATTATCAAAGCGGCGACCGGCATGGAGGCCGGCCAGTACGCCCAGGAGAAGCTCTTCGGACCGATCGGCATGAAGGGGGCCACGTGGATGACCGACAAGACAGGCCATACGATGACCTGGTGCTGCGTCATCACGACAGCCCGGAACTTCGCCCGCTTTGGCTACCTCTTTCTCAGAAACGGCCGTTGGAATGACAAGCAGGTGGTGCCGGAGGACTGGGTCAAGGAGTCGATTGAACCGTCGCAGTGGGAGAACCAGGGGTACGGCTACTTCTGGTGGCTGCTGCACTTCCCGGACGTGCCCAAGGACATGTACTACGCGGACGGCTTCCAGACGAAGCGCATCTACGTCATTCCCAGCCTCGACGTCGTTGCCGTGCGCATCGGCGAGGGCGACGACGCGTGGGACGACAACGCCTTCCTCAAGCCCATCGTGGAGGCGGCGACGGGGGAGTAGGCACAGCGGTCGGGGGTGGGAGCGGCTTGAATTGCGTGGGCTAAGAGTGGGATGGCCCCGCCGCGCGAGGGCGCCGACTGGCGCGCATAGTTCTACGTTCGGCGGCATCGGCCGCAATGGTTCTCTCGATGACCCGGGCAGACCTCAGGCGGTCAAGTAGTTCTTCTGGCGTCTCTGGTAGCTGCAACAACTCAACGGCCACCTGAAGCCTTTTCAGCCAGTCATCCCTCACCTTGGGAGTCCAACGATACGAGCCGGACGTGAACGCTCTGCCCATTGCCCTGTACGCTTCACCTGCGCACTCCCAGTCCACAAAAACAGGACGCCTTTCCCCTTCAGTCCACCACCAACGCCGAGGCGTGCGGGCGAGCCCATCCAGCAGTAGTTCATGGATGCGCGGCGGAAGCCAATTGCTCTTCTCCGAAACCAACCACGCGAGGTGGTCGGCACCGCCGTAGTCCGACACGTGGGGGCCAAAGATGCCGCCATTGAAGTAAGCTTCGGAGACTTCGCTTGAAGCGACCCGGTGCCCAAGGGCGGCGTGGCGAACCAGCCATGCGTCGCCGTGACGTTTCTTTCGATAGGCTGCGTCAAACGTCTGCTCCAGTTCGCCGCCAAAGTCCGGAATCGTCAGTTGCGGTCCGTATTCTGCGGCTAGGCCAGGTATGCTCTGGCACATTCCCAACAAGCCAGGGCTGGTTCGAATGAAATCGAGGACGAGGGTCGGTTCCGTTGTTACATCGATGGGAATCTCTTCCGCTCGCTGCGTCCACTCAAGCTGGAGCGCCGCCCACCCTATGCGCTCTCCCCATTCCTGATTGCTTTCGCCCCACGGCAGTGGGAATCCCCATCGACCCCAATACGCACCGGCGAAAACATAGGCTCCCGCCGGGTCCATCCGGTTGCTTGCTTCCACGGCCAGGAGCCAGTACGGGTCTGTTACAACCGGGGGCTCCACACCGAACGAAATGACGAAGTCTCGCGCCATGAGGAGCGGACTGCCTTCTGGCCGAACGACCTTCAGGACTTCGGCAACCACATCGTCCAGCCCCCTGTCGGTCGAGATAGCCCACTTGCCGGCGAGCGCCGGAGAGTAAGCGGCCACGTCGTCGTGGGTAACCCCGTGCCAGATAGTGAGGATGACCTTCTGGCCTCCTGCCATCTCGCGCTCAACGAGGCCGTCCAGTTCATACTGAGGCCAGTTCTTGTCAAAGAACGCCTTCGACAGGACGGCTATCCCGTAAGTCGACTGTCGCAGGCCGATGTCAATGGCGCGGCGGATTGAGTCGCCCAGCGTTAGGGTGAACTCGTCGTACCAGACCTCCAGGTGCTGGTTGCGAAGGGCCTCAGCTAGAGGGCGGACAAAGGAGTCCTTGTCCTCGGATGCGTGGCAGATGAAAACGTCGTAGAGCATGGCGACATCGCTGACAAGCGGATCGTAGCACCAGCGGTTGGGGGGTCAAGGTCGGCGCCAGGGCCGCCGACGGCAGACCGGCACGGCGGCACAGCCATCGAGCGGCCGCACCCTATCCTTGGGCAATCCTTGGGCAGCATCCCACTGCAGATTGCGCCCTCGCGCAGCCGGTGCCCCGCTGTGGCAGGGCCGGTCATTCCTTCGCTGAGAGCGACTCCTGGGCCTTGGCGTGAATCTGCGCTTCTTCCTCTTCCAGCGCCCTTATCTGGCTCGTCAGCTCCGCGATAGCAGCGCACCTCGTCTTGATGTCCTCCTGGTCGAAGGTGCCCGCTTCGGACATCTCGCAGACCCGGCTCCCCAGCTCCGCCAGAGCGGCGGTCTTCTCCTCTACAAGCTTCTTTATCTGACCCTTGATCTTCTGGACGTCGACCGCTTCTTTCCCCTTGACACCCGCGACAGTGACCCCTTTCTGGATGCTCTCCTTCGCTCTCGAAATCAGACCAGGCATGATCCGGCTCCTTTCAACCAGCGTGCCGATTGCACCGACGGGCTCTGGGTGGACCGTCCGCCGGGCTTGCTGACAGGTCAATGATCCCGCCGCTCGTGTAGCCTGTCAAGGCACCGCCCGAAGCAGAGACTTGGATTGCCACAGACTGACACAGATGAAACACGGATTTCCAGGTAGGCGGGGGCTGCCGGGGCGGCCGGTGTTATAGGGGCGCCCCTCGCGGGCGCCCTGGACAGGGGCGAGCCCTGCCCCTACGTCTTCTGTCGGCTCAGCGCGCGCGGTAGTATTGCGTCAGCAGCCGCTCGAAGAGGCCGGCGGGCATCACCTTCCTGATCGCCGCCGCGAACCGCTGCGAGGCGTTCGCCACCGGGTAGCGCAAGCGTGGCGACCGGCTGCGCAGGACGCGCTCGAGCGTCCGGGCGGCGGCCTCGGGGGAGCACCCGGTCTCCTCGTCCCGTTCGATGACGGCCAGGACGCGCTGCATGCTGTCGGCATAGGGCGAGGCCGCCTGGCTGGCCTGCGTCCGACGCCGGTTCGCCGTGAAACCGGTGTGCGTGTCCCCCGGCTCGATCATCACGACGTGGATGCCGAACGGTCGCACCTCCATGCGCAGGGCCTCGGTCACCCCCTCCACGGCGAACTTGGTCGCGCAGTACATGCCGACGAAGGGCTGGGAGATCAGCCCGGCGAGGGAACTGACGTTGACGATGGTCCCGGCGCGCCGCTCGCGCAGATGGGGTAGCACGGCCCGGCAGACGCGCAGCATGCCGAAGAAGTTGGTCTCGAACAGCTCCCGGGCCTCGTCAATCGACGTGTCTTCGACGGACCCGCCGAAGCCGAAGCCGGCGTTGTTCACCACCGCATCCAGCCGGCCGGCCCGAGCCAGGACCGTCGCCACCCCTTGGCGGACCGAGTCCTCGTCGGTCACGTCCATCGGGATCATCTCGAACGGTTCTTCTGCCCCGGGTTGGGGCCGGCGGCTCGTCCCGAATACCTGGCACCCTCGCCGCGCCAGGTGCCGGGCACATGCCTGCCCAATCCCCGACGAGGCCCCGGTGATCAGCACAACCTTGGGTTTCACGTCGCCCATCGAATTGCCTCCGCGTTCTCTGTCGCCAGCGCCGGCTTCTTCAGCGCGCTGCTAGAACTTGGGGAGTGACGAGGCAGCGGCAGCCAGGTCGGGGTGGTTCACCACAAAGCGGAGCTCAAGCAGGTAGAGGATCTTGGATAGGTCCTTCATGACGCTCCATGGAGCCTCACGAGCTTCGAGCAGTCGGACAAACTCCTCGCGCATATCGTTGACATAATCCCCGACGGAGCTGGTATCGACTACCTTCTCCAGGTATCTGACGATCTCTTCATACTCCCCTTTGTCCAGCCAGATACCTGTGCACTCAGAACATATGTCGACGGCAATAGACGTATCGCCGTAGTGGACTGTCGTCATCGGCCGGCCGTCCCTGGGACACGAGTAGCGCTGCTGGCGCCGTGCCCGGAACCTGCCGATGTCCTTCCACAGATCGAAGTCGATCCAGCAGTAGTCGCCGTGGGACTCCCTGTCCTTGAGCACCCGCAGTTCATCTTTGTCATACCAGGTGCCGCCACACTGGGTGCAGCTCTCCACCCGAACGCCGCCGCCGGCGAGGGTCTCAAGGGGCTTGTGACACTTCGGGCATTCCATGGGTGTTTTCCCTCTCTAGGGACTGAGTCCCCAACTGCCGGCTAGGGCCACGGGACGAGCCAGGGAACGCCATCCGGCCCCGCTTCCGCTGACCATCCGGAGATCATCTGGGTCTCGATGAGCCACCAGCGGTACTTGTCCGCCGCCACCGGACCATCGAGCACGCGGACGATGGTTTCATCCGGCAGGCAGGTCACGACGGCCGCCTTTGTGGTCGGCGCCTGGCGGACGTTGAGGCAGGAGCCGGTGCCGGCGACTCTGGCGTTGCCGCCCTTGCTGAGGATGACAGTCGGCGTAGGCCCCGGCTGCGCGTGCCAGTCCCTCAGCAGCCGCCACACGTCGCCGCTCGTCACGCCGTAGCGCCAGACGGAGACCATGGAGATGCCCGCCGTGCCGGCGGCGCTCAGGAAGCGGGTCCAGGCCGTCTTGTTGCGAGAGGCGCCCTGGCCGGTGGGCTGGATGGGATGGCCGTAGCGACTCAGCAGGCTGCGGCTGACGTTCAGCAAGAACTCCGGCGTGATACCTTCCTTGCCCGGCGGGAATCCGCTGGACTCAAAGCGGCGCACATTGTCCGAGGAGTTGAACGTCTCCCAGTAGATCTGAGGGTCGAGACCCTGAGCGAAGGAGGCGAACTCCGCCAGCGGCACCCTGCTTATCACCCAGGGCCGTGGGTCGAGGGACACGTAGAGGATGGCCCCTGGCTGCTGTCTTCGAAACTCGCGCCCGAAGGCTAGCGCGGCCTGGGGTGTACCCTGCCAGAAGCCCGAGTGCGGCTCCAGATCGACGGTGATGCTGCGCGCTCCGGCGGCGATGACCTGGGCGCACATCTCGGCTTCCCGCTGCGGCTCCAGCCCCTTGACCACGCACCAGGCGTGGAACGGAACGCCGTACATCTCGTAGTAGCTGGCCAGGGCGGCCACCTGGTCGGCGCCGGAAACGGCGTAGGGGGAAGCGTCATAGCGCGACATCCAGTCGGTGCTGTCGTGCGTCTTGAGCAGGATCCCCATGTTGTACTGGGCCAGCACGGAGGCGATCTGCTCGGGCGGGCCGTCGCTGGAGAACTGCCACACCCAGCTCAGGTTCCGGGATCCGCTGGCGCGACCCCGCTGCGGGACAGGCGGCCAGGGAGGAGGTGGAGTGCAGGTGAAGCCGAGGCCCGCGGCCGCGGCAAGGGCTGCCCCCATGCCCAGCAACTGGCGTCTGCTGATGCGCCGCCGAAACAGCACTGGCTGACCTGCTCCACCGAGGGTTGGCCGAAGGCCGGTTGCTTCCCGTCGGCCCACGATCCCCGCCCTTGCAGCACCGACAGGTCAGTCAATAGGTTGGCAGGGACTGCGGGGGTTGTCAAGCCAGGTTTGGGGTTATGCGGTGTGCTTCGTGGCGCCTAGGGCGACCAGCAACTCCCGTCGTCCCTGCAGATCTCGTAGGCTTCGATGACCGGCCGTTCGGGTTCATCGCCGAGGGGGCTGGAGACGGCCCTTGGCCCTCGCACGAGCCCGGAGACGGTGACGCGGCCGGGCAGCTCTGGCGGGGTCCAGAAGTCGATGGCGATGGTGACCTCGCTCGGCCCCTCGGAGCCCAGAAGCACCTGCCTCTGCACGCGCAGGCCGCCCAGCAGCCGGCGCCCGGAGACTTCGACCAACGGGTCGATGTAGCCTGGCCCGTCGATGACCTGCCGGACGTCTCCAGTCATCACCACCAGCTTGTCTTTGTACGTCCACGGCCATGCCTCCAGGTCGTCCGGCGTCACCTGCTGGTAGTATGCCTGCGATGGCCTGGTCGTGTTCTCCGCCCAGCCGTCGGTCTGGCGGTAGAAAAGGGCGAAGACCGTGATGCCGACCGCGGTGCCGGCCGCGAGCGCCCATGTTATGATCCTGGCGGCTCGCCTGTCTCCTATCACGTTGTTGCCTCCGTAGACGGTATCGGCTCCCGTCCGCCCTGCGTTTATGGCAAGTGACCGCGCCGGATGCCTCTTTCGTGTCGCACGGGGGCGCTATAGAATCGCGGAAACGGTGCCGTCGCGGTCACAGGCGATCCGGGGGCCGACCGCCTTTCGCTAGAGCCCGAGGAATGGCCACCGAGGACTGAGGAGGGAGTCATGGAGCGACCGGTCAGCTACTACTCGCAGGGCGTCAGCATCAGTGCCGTCCTCTACACCCCGGACGGCGCCGGGCCCGGCCGCCGGCTGCCCGGCATCGTCCTCTGCCACGGCTTCACCGGCATCAAGGAGCTCATCCTCCCCGACTATGCCCGGCGCTTCGCTGCCGCCGGCTACGCCGCCCTCGCCTTCGACTACCGTGGCTTCGGCGAGAGCGAGGGGGAGCGGGGCCGTCTGATCCCCTATGAGCAGGTGATGGACATCCGCAACAGCCTCACCTTCATGGAGACCCTTGACGAGGTGGAGCCGGAGCGCATAGGCCTCTGGGGCACCAGCTACGGCGCCGCCAACGTCATCTAC